>Ga0049100_1000011_pt1 | contig 49796 bp, 36 predicted proteins | sample WorMetimpBELIZE2_FD_55036 | JGI IMG/M metagenome (GOLD analysis project Ga0049100, IMG submission 55036) | Marine gutless worms symbiont microbial communities from Max Planck institute for Marine Microbiology, Germany - Olavius imperfectus... | ecosystem: Host-associated > Annelida > Digestive...
CCCCCCCCCGTTTCAGTAACAGTCGTAATGAAGATGAAAGCGTCAGGATATGCCTTCTTGATATGAGGGACAAGTGTCGACAAAGCCTTGATCTCCCCTACAGAGACTCCATGAAGCCAAATGAGCGGCTTTTTCAATTTTTCTGGTATTCTAGGGCGTATACGTGCAGAGAGGCTCGCACGGTATTTACCACGGAAGAAATATTCGATCGACAGCTTGGGGAGGGAGCAGAGCACAACTATGCCGAAAAAAAGGTCGTAGAGAGAGCTCCTGATCATTGAACTACAATGTTTAGTAATTTGTTGGGTATGTAAACCACTTTTGTGACCCCCCCTACGAGATACTTTGCAATTTTTTCCTCCCCCTTTACATATTCCATGAGCTCTTGCTGGCCCTGTCCTGTGGGCAACTGCAATTTCCCACGTACCTTTCCATTCACCTGCACGACATAAGTAGTAATGTCCCCGTCAGACAGAAATCTGGGATCAGCCTGCGGGTAGGGTGCAAAAGAGAGGGATGCATCTTCCCCCAAAATTTCCCAACACTCCTCTGCTAAATGGGGCGCGAAAGGAAAAAGCACTTGGGTTGCCATGCTCAACGCCCGTTTAGAGTAGCTCTTCAATCTGGAAAAATGGTTGACAAACTCCATCATCTTGGCAATGACCCGGTTAAAAAACATCCCCTCAATTTCTTGTTCTACCCCAGCGACCAACCTATGAGATAGCCGCAATCCCTCGTCGTCACCATCATCACATACCTTGTCAGATATAACCAGCCCATAAAAACGGTCCAGGAAACGGCGACAGCCACTAATGGCATCACTATTCCACAATTTCTCTTTATCAAAGGGACCAATAAACATCTCATACAGACGCAAGGAATCGGCCCCAAATTCTGCGATTATCTCGTCGGGTGAGACCCCATTAAACTTTGATTTAGACATCTTCTCCACCATCTTGACCAGCTCGCACCCCTCATAGAAATAGTCCCCTTCCCTATTTTCGACATGTTCTGGCTCAACATACCCTCCAGTCACCTTCCTATAAGATTGGGCCGTGATGAGCCCCTGGTTACGCAGCGTGTGAAATGGCTCAGAGGTTGAGACGTAGCCACAATCGTAGAGCACCTTATGCCAAAATCTGGCATAGAGAAGATGCAACACAGCATGCTCAACGCCACCCACATACATGTCGACAGGCATCCAATATTGTTCAGCCTCTTTGCCCCACGCCTCTCGATCATTGTGTGGATCACAAAAGCGCAAGTAATACCAGCACGACCCAGCCCATTGCGGCATTGTATTGGTCTCCCTCATTGCCTCCTTCCCCTTCTTGAAGTCTCGGACATTCACCCACTCCTGCACATTATCTAGGGGGGTTCTTCCCTCTCCTGGGGGTTTATAGTCTGGTAGCTCTGGAAGTGTAAGAGGCAGCTCATCCAAGTCCAATAGCCTCTTCGTCCCGTCCGAAAAATGCAAAACGGGAAAGGGCTCACCCCAGTAACGTTGACGGGAAAAAATCCAATCTCTCAGTTTATAGGTCACACACCGCCTCCCCAATCGATTTATCTCAAGCCAACTTGCCACAGCCTCTTTAGCTTGCACCATATTGAACCCAGTAATATCGAGCCCATCACCCCTTCCATTAAGCACCTTGCCCCCTTGTGCCCAACACCTCTTTCCTTGCAGAACTTCCTCGCGCACCCCTTCATCTTGAAGATCCTCCAGGTCGGGAATGTAAGGAGGAATCACGGGAAGGTCATATTTAGTGGCAAATTCAAAATCTCGCCCATCTCCACCAGGCACTCCCATGACAGCTCCCGTCCCATATCCCATCAACACATAATCAGAGGTCCAGATAGGGACAAGCCCGCCATTTGCAGGGTTCTTAGCATAAGCTCCAGTCCAAACACCACTCTTCTCCGTGGTGAGCTCCTCCCGCTCAAAGTCGCTCTTTTTTGCCGTCTGTCTCTGATATGCCTCCACTGCCCTCCTCTGCGCCTCTGTCGTTATCTCGGGAATACGGGGATGTTCAGGGGAAAGGACGAGGAAGGTTGCTGCGAATAGTGTGTCGTGACGTGTAGTAAAGACCGAGATCTGCTCTCCCGTCCCTTCTTCGACAAAAACCACTTGAACCCCCTCACTCCTCCCAATCCAATTTCTCTGGAGAGCTTTGAGGTAGTCGGGCCAATCGAGCAAGTCGAGGTCTGCAAGCAATCGCTCTGCATAATCTGTGATCCTTAAAATCCACTGACGTAATGGGCGCCTCTCCACGGGGTATCCCCCATCTTTAGACTTGCCTTCCTCTATCTCCTCATTTGCGAGGACGGTGCCAAGACGGGGGCAATAGTTCACGAGCACCTCTGCCTCATAAGCTAACCCCCTCTTGTGCAGGAGGGTAAAAATCCACTGCGTCCACTTATAATATGTGGAATCGCTGGTGGCGAACTCTCTGTCCCAGTCGTAACTAAATCCCAAGGCTTGCAGCTGACGGCGGTAGGTGTCGATATTTTTCTGCGTGGTCACCCTGGGGTGGACTCCCGTCCGAATGGCATACTGCTCGGCCTGCAGGCCAAAGCTATCCCACCCCATGGGATGCAACACATTAAACCCCTTTTGCCTCTTATAGCGTGCTAAAATATCTGTCGCAGTATACCCCGTCACATGCCCTACATGAAGTCCAGCGCCAGAAGGATAGGGAAACATATCCAGGATATAATATTTGGGTTTAGATAGATCAATCTTGGCCCTAAAAAGATGGTTTTTCGCCCAATACTCCTGCCATTTCTTCTCAATCTTAAGATGATTATATCTCTCTCTCTTCATCCCAGTAAATACTTGCCATTTTTCCCAAAGTAACAGAGTATATGTTAATTGAAAAAAATAAAAAAGGCCGATCGCATTTTATGAAGAATCTTAAATCGATCAGCTAAATTTTGTCGGCGATGAAGAGTCTGAAAGTCTGTTTTCCCCGCTATATTTTCCCCTCCGTTCTCCTCTCTATCTGTGCTGCTGTGACCTTTTTTCTCGTCGATAGACCCCTTCTCTCTTGGACCATCTCGCTGAAAATAGGATACTGCCCATATTTAGAGCTTTTATCCCATGTCATATGCCCTCCCTCTCTTCTCATCGTAGGGGTTGGCGCATACCTTTTCGTCCGTTTTTCGACAAAGAGAGACCTCTCAACGCCCCTCTTCGAAATCGCCATCACCCAATGTTGCGCTTTTGCCGTGACGAGCGCGATGAAAATAGTGAGCGGCAGAGCGCGCCCCAACATATTTATCGATGATGGGATCTATGGATTTTATGGATGCCATTTAGATACCCACTATCACTCCTTCCCGTCGGGTCACACGCTCTCCATATTTGCATTTGCAACCTCACTCTCCCTCCTTTTCCCTCGTTACCGTTTGCACTACTACTTCATCGCCACCCTCCTCTCCTTGAGCCGCATCCTCACCGTTAAACATTATCTCAGCGACATTTTAGGAGCGGCATCGGTAGGCATAATCATAGCAACGACGACCCACACCATTGTAAAAAAAGTCATAAAATCTGCAAAACACCATGCTCTGCTCTAAAAACAGCCCAGATCTGCTCGTGGAATCTGCCCTGATAGCACAACTTAGTTGATGCCTTGCGCGATACCCCCTGTGCGGCTGCAACGAATCTGCATGCGTTTGCCCCCTAGCGATAAATGCTATATGTAAAACCTCTGTCTTTCGAGCACGACACGTAGCAGTGTCTCCTTAAACACCCTGGCGTTACCTACATCTATTCAATCGAAAAGGTCTATTTGGATAAGGAAATGAAAGAAATTGTACACGTTCGCTTAACCATCTCTTGCGCATACATCGTCACATTTATAATCGATGATCCCATCGAAAATTAACCCCCTGAAGGGATCGAGAGTGACCATCTGCCCCTTCTTAAGGGTCGAGCACGCTTTATTGTCGGCACAGAGGAGCAAGGGAATATCTAGATCGTGCGCAATTCTCTCTGCATGTTCTTGAGAACGTACATCATCGACATGATTTTGCAGAATGATCCCAGCAGCCCCTTTTAGATAGGAGATAGAGGCTTCATTGCAATGTGAAATCAGCACGAGCTTACCTCGCACGTCATGTTTTTTTTTCGGGTCAAATATGCGCATAGGCAAGATCTCTCCATGCGCCTTTTCTCCCTTCCCAGGCATACCTCTAACCAATACATCTCCAATACTATCCACAGCCATCATGTTGGTAGTTCCACTCACCCCAAAAGGGGTGCCGGAGGTGACAATGATTAAATCTCCATAGTGGCCCAATTGATGTTCGAGAATATAAGCTCCCGCCTTCTTAATCCCCTCGTTCACATCCTTCACCTTCTCATAGATGGGAACTGTCCCCCACGCAAAGGCAAGCTGGTGGTATGTCTTTTCCTTAGAAGTTACGGCAATAATAGGCATGTCTGGGCGAAACCGAGCCATAATACGGGCAGTAAACCCACTCGTCGTAAGGGCCAGCAACGCTCGCCCTCGGGCGCTATATGCCGTCTCCACCGCAGCAAGAGCAACAGAGGAAGAGACGTCGTTAAACGTCTGGTGCATAATGTCCTTATAAAAAAAGGCTTCATAATCAAAGTCCTTCTCCGTCTCAAGGATGGTCTCTTTCATCACTCTGACAGCCTCAACTGGATACTCTCCTGCGGCCGTCTCCCCTGAAAGCATAACGGCCGTTGTGCTATCGTAAATTGCGTTGGCTACATCGGAGACCTCCGCACGGGTTGGCCTAGGATTGTGTATCATGGACTCCAGCATCTGTGTCGCCGTAACTACAGATTTAAGGGACTGATAACACTTTCGGATCATCATCTTCTGCAATTTAGGCACATATGTCAATGGGAGCTCTACACCCAAATCACCCCGCGCCACCATAATTCCATCAGAGACCTGTAAAATGCTATCAAAATTTTTCACTCCTAAAACACTTTCGATTTTTGCCAAAACGATGACATCACTCGCCTCGTGTTCTTCAAGTAACCCCTTGATCGCCAAGACGTGATCGGCGTTGTGGATGAAGGAGGCGGCCAAAATATCCATCCCATTCCTACACCCAAAAATGATATCCGCCCTATCTTGCTCGGTGACTGCCGGGAAATCTAATTGAACATTTGGGATGTTTACCCCCTTATGTGACTTTAAGATGCCTGAGTTGCGAATTTCCACAACAAGGACACCTGGCTCTCTCTCAACGACTTTGGAGGCGATAGAACCATCATCGAAGAGGATAACCTCCCCAACTTGAATAGTGTCAATAACAGTAGAGGGAGTAAGAGTAATGGCCTCCGTGCCCTGTTTCGCAATCTTAAGGCGTTGCCCCTTCTCGAGGGCAATCGACCCACCATCAATCTCTCCTACACGCACCTCAGGCCCCTTGGTGTCGAGCATGATGGCAAGGGGAACTCCCCTCTCCTGTCTCGCCCTTTTTAGGGCCTTTATGGTCTTCAGATGTTCCTCATGAGTACCATGACTCATATTGATTCGAGCCACATTCATCCCCACGTCGATAAGCTCCAAAATCTTCTCATAACTATTCGTCGCAGGACCCAACGTACACACAATTTTAGTTCGCGCTCTCATACATTCCCTAAAAAAAATCTCAACTAACCTATACTCGCATGATGCGAAATCAATCCATTTTTTTAAAGAACATTCGCATTCACAATTTAAAAGAAAGAAACCTTAAGCTCAGGAGGAATACCGGAATTAAAATAGGGAGTGAAGAACTTTAAAAGACAATCGAAACAAAAGAAAATGGGCTAAGTGCCGAACATCAATGGGCCGCAATTTATTGATGCTCCCTGAAAAATCTACCAAATAAAAAGCGTATAAGACTCATAATCACTTCCGAAAGAAATGCATGGAAACTTTGGCCAAAACGTAAGTTGTGTTTTCTGCTGTGGGCAGCTAGGTTAATCGCCAGCACAACCCTCCTCTGGCTGCTCCACTGGTTCTGCTGCCAAAGCATTGATAAACCTGGTGAATTTATCTTTTGGTAGGCAAGTGGAGAATCGCGTTATAACAAAATCCCATCGATCTTTTTCTGATCCAGGGCCATGCTGTAACCACCTCGTAGCCTCCGATCTCCCTCCGGGGATTAATAGAATAGAGGTTGCACGTCCACCAAAGATATTCACTAGAACCAATTTTCTACGAAAACAATCATCATGTAAATCTAACAAGAACTTTGATTTTTCAGATAGTGTGCCACTTGAATCAATCAACCACGTATTACGCTCGTGTACAAGTAGATTTCGAACAAGGTCTGCCTCCGGAGCGGCGAGCATAGTAAGAGTATAATCTGTATTTAGTTTAGTCACTAAAATGTGTTCCGACATTTTTTGACGTGGATGGAAAACAGAGGGGGGACATTCGAAGATAGATCGCCACATTTTGGTCACGAAAATGCCCTTAACATCAAAGATCCCTTTGAAGGGTCTCCCCGCTGCATACTGGCACCCTTGCAGCGATTGGGACAATGACAAAAGACCAGAGCAGTGGTGCGTTTCTGCAGATGCACCCACATTTTTAACTATGTCAACAAAACGGCATGCAGCAGTTCTTTGCCGCTGCGGGTTATCTTTCCACCACTTTTCTACGTGGCTATTTCCCCCCAGACCCAAGACCTTCGCTTGAAACTCTTCTTGACACACACATCTTTTTTGTACCTCTTTTGAGACCTCCTTCTCCTGCCGCGTCTCTGCTTCTTGTTCTATTTGCCGCTCACTTTCAACCTCATTGCCACAATTTGTACCGACAAAAGCTGTCATCCTCTCCAAATTAGGAGTATGGGCTTCGGGCTCTGTACGTAGTACATGATTACCCCCATCAAATATTGTCTCTCCCTGCCCTTTAATGAGGTGTAGAAGCTGTTGTATCGTCTCGATCACGCAGTCTGCGGTGTTGGACTCTGTTGGAGTGCTCAATTCTTGAAGTTTGCTATCAAGACATTGCAGCATTTCGGAACGCACCACAAGTATATACTTTTGTTGAAACCCATAATATTTGAGCGCAAACAGCATTTGCTCTGAACTCTCTTCCGTAAAGTTCTCATAGGAAGTATCGATGGTAAAAATTCCCTGTCCAAGCACCGTCTTTTGAGGCTCTTTGAGGGCATCTTTCACAGATTGGTAGAGGGAGCTTTCCACGACAATCACTGGGAGCTTTCCCTGCTGCGCAACGGCAAGGGCGCGACACGTGGCGATTACTGAAGATTTCCCTCCTCCAATAATTTTCTGCACTATACACGGCCTACGTCGCATATCTGATACGTCGTTTAATTGATCCTCTCTTGTTGGAAGATATCCAGAACGTCGCATAGCAATGAGGATGTTGAGGATTGGAATAGAAGGTGAGGATTCTAAATGGAGAAGAGGTTGGTGTAGTAGATCGAAAAGTAGAGTGATATGGGGAGCTCGACCTTCGTCGTTTTCTTGTGTAATCTTTTGTGCAAGGGCCAGGACAGCTTTAACGCATGTGCACTCAATCTCTGTTAACTCATATTGTGCTAGCAAACCACCTATTTCCTCTCGAAATTGCCTCTGCTTAAAATTTGGGTTTACTCGCGCTACGCAGGAAAAGTCTCGTTTTAAAAAGCACATTTCAAGCGACTCAAGCGTGGGACAAGAGCTAGTCTCCCCAAGGCGATATAATAATCGTGCTCGATGTACTGCCTCTTCATTAAACAACGTGTTTGCCTCAACAAGTAGCTCACTCTTAGAGGTTCGCGCTGCTTGTTCTTTTTCCTGAATATATCCTGCCAGCTTTTCTATGATACTGGGTAATACGTATTGTTGCGCTCTCCACCATGTTGTTGCTACCTCCATCATCGCATGTTGTTGCAATACGTGCCCCTCATTATGCTTAAATTCTTGATCAATACAAGTCTTAGGGGAGGAAAGCCCTTCTCTTAGGGGAGGAAAGCCCTTCTATCTTTTCTGCGAGTGATCGAGAATCAAAATTCGAGACAACATCATCACGCAGTTGCGAGTAATCATTGCGCTTTGGCGCCTCTTTAATAAAATTACTTGGTAGCGGCCCATATTGAGAAAATGGAAGCGCTTTGGGCCTAATATATGTGACCCCCTCGGTTGTTTGCATAAGCGTAAGAATAAAAGAATCCTTCTCCTCTTTACCTGCATTTAATGGAGGGAGGGGGGGGAGGGGCTTGCCCTCTTTTTGAGCTTGCATGGCAATAAACAGCACCTTAAGCATACGTAAACCAGCTGGCACTTGCGCATAATGGATTAAAAGTTGCCTTTCTACACGCTCATATTTTCCGTTTAAAATCATAGTATAATACGGAAAAAATAAAGATTTGGCAAACTGGAATGTAGATGATGGCACGCTCTCTTGTTCGGATGGAGATATATCAATAGAATAAAAATCCTCTTTAGACAAGGCAGCGAACGTGTCGTCCTGAGAAGGACAAGATTGTGCTGGTACCGTCATCTCTGGAGAGGTTATTTGATTGTGAATATATTGCGCACGCATCATGGGAAAATCTGGGCGAGGAAACACTCCACATACATCGCGAGGAAACACTCCACATACATCCTTCTCTTCCTCTCTACTGAGTCGAAACCTAGGTGGGATCAACTTTTTTACATCCAGGTATTTACAATAACTTTTCGCAAGAGCTGTTTTCACCTCCTCTTTATATATGAACTCGGGCCCCCCCCGTATCGCCTTGCGTTTCATGATCAATGCCCCAGCACGTATGGCGAATGCGCAAATTTCTGGGGGATAATGTTTTTCTATCTTGCCATAGTCCGAAATCCATGAAAGAGTGGGGAGGATCTCCTCTAACGCAGATGACACATCGGCAGGGGAGATAAGCAGGCATCTTAAAGCATCATCATATTGCTCTCCATATAGTGAAAGGTATGCCAGGAAAATCGATGCCTTCGGATCTTTCCCCTTTAATATTAGCTTCCCTTCGTGGGTTGACATGGTATATTGGCAGTAAGAGGCGCCTGTTCCAGATGCCCTCTCCCCTCCACCCAAGTCATCCTCTCTAGTAGGTAAAGCTAACGACCTAGACTCCCCTTTAATAGGGAAATAGGGAACAATCACCACCTTCTCTCCCCTATCATTTTCTAACATAAGGGTATTGGGAATCCTTCGAATCGGTTCAATGGGAGGTTCTGTTGTGATGAGTTTAAACTCCCTATTTTTTTCCCATCGCCATGTATCGGATAGAGAGTCCTTTATAAATGTAAGGTCATCATAGCGAGGAAGGCAAATGCGTTGCGTACCGTCCACGCTCTTTGTAAGTTGGATACACTCCCACCGCTCTATTCTCTCAAACACTTCACACCTGCAAGAAAAATATTCTGTTCCCTGAGGAAAAGTTAGCTGATCACCCTTAGCTATTAGTGAGGGAGCGCTGTAATTGTGGTTTTGAAAAACCAACCACCGCTTGCCATCAAAAAAAACTTGAGTGCAAAAAAGTGGTACATTATGGAAGTATTGCTCGCAGGCTTGAGCACTATAAAACTGACACCAAAGGGTCGCTGCATCATTAGGCAAAAAACTGGCCTCAAAATCTCTCCAGTGAGACGCTGATTCTATCCGAAAAATCCCATCTGGATGTTTTGAGTAGTAAATATCGCCTGCTCGAGAAGTAGGATACTGTTTGCCACCAAAAAGTTGTTGGCATGCTAGATGAGGAAGATCAGTGCAGACGGGATATTGCACGTGGACCCCATCAAGAGAGATCATCCCCTCAAGCAACCGCAAACAGATTGCTTTATGATCGGTCGTTTCTCCCCTTATCACCATTCCACATTCTCGTTCATTTGGTTGAAGAGCGGCTATTGTGACCGGTGGCAAATTCGCATCCTTCGCAATGGCATTAGCCACTTTCTCGCGTGCAGAAGTACGTAATGACGAAAGGCTAAGTACGAAATTGCGCACTAATGCACGTAAACCAGCATATTCAGAATGCTTATTATCGTTATATGTTGTCACCCTAAACCAGGCACTGAAGACTTCACAAAGCACATCATCGCTGAGCACTTTCCCTCCTCCTCGCTTAAATAATGACATGTAGTAATGCAAACGATGTAAATGCAGAAGATATAAAAAAAATGCGTGTTTTTGATCCCCCTCTTGGCTGAATTGATGGATCCATGTGTCCATCCACTCTTTGTAAGTACGGAGTTGTGCCTGCAATTGCTCTACTCCGGAAATGTTGAGGTCTATCTCTTGATAAGTTTGCTGCAGAATGAAGGTTCCAAAACATGCCATCTCCATATCGGGTTCTTGGCTTTGTTGCAAAGCCACACTTCGAACACGTTTGGCGAAGTCCATCACAGACACAATCATTGCAGGATTATCTCGTAAATTTTGCCGCAGTGAATATTCAGAGAAATACAGCATATTGAAAAAGTGAATGATAAAGACAACGCGATAGCTACCATGTTCCAAGAGATGACTGTGTTCCAAGAAAAAATTAAGCAAATTTATACGGCGCAAAAAATCTACCTGGCTTGCAGAGGCACCCACTGCCCCCCTTCTTTTTGTGTCTTCTCCCAATGCTACATCTGCCATATCTTGCGAAGCGCGCACTTCCAGACCACTTTCCAATTCACGTAGGTTCGGGAAAATTTCTTCCCATGCCCTTTTCGTTGAAATGTCTTCTCGTAAAAATGCAGCAAGCTCAGGACCCTGTGCACTTTTGCCATGGATTAAAAAGTTTTCATAGCATGTCGCGTTTCCTACATTTGCCGGGTGGGGATTTGGTAAAATCTGAACGGCTATACTTCCTGCCTTATACCATCTACATATATTGTCGATGCCCTTCATACGCCCTACGAGTGTGTAATAAGCAGAGCGAAGCCATGCGGCTTCAGGGAAGACCTCTTGTAAGCCTTGAGAATGACGACAGGCTAATATCGCTACCCACTCGTTGTCTTGCCCGCATTCAAGTGAACTTGTATTTGAATGGCCTAGATGTTTTTCTAATGCATCACTTAAATGGGCCCAATCGAAGACATCCGTAATCAGTTTCCGATAAAAATTTATTTCGTTGTTGTCATCTATGGTATGTTTGCAATAAAATATGTCCGGAAAGAGCTCCTCCCTGTTCTGTGCATATAACTCGTACGCACGCTTAATAAGTTTATATCGTTCTAGCTCTGCCCCATCAAAAGACATGAAAAACACATCGTTCTCGATTAATTCAAAAATACTTAACCCAGGGGATAAGGAGTCTAGTAACTCTGCAACAGCGTCATTATCATACCCTTCTCGTAATCCATTCTCGATACACACACGGGGAAACATATACCATAAGACAAGGTAAAGTGTGAAAAGTGTATTCACACAACGCAGTGTAATCGGTTTTTCGGGAGAACTTCTGGCGTACAGAGACAGAAGGCGACCGATTTCTTCAAAATCAGAGACTGGAGTGGGCCAGCTTTCTGGAGAAAGGTCAAAGCCAGATACTAATGCTTCAAGTTGATATGAGGGAAGGTCTCCTAAAGAAGCAGAAGAGTTATCATATTTGTTTAGAAATTGTGCCACATTCAGAGGTGTTTGGACATCATCCGGGACGGGATGTGGAGTGCGTGGTTGATTTTGTGGTACATCTGTCAAAAGAGAAGGGGGCTTTTTGATACATGGGGTTAATATTTGTATTTCAGAATCAAAGGCTTGCCTCGATGTACACCTCGTTTCTTGCGTTTGAATAAATTGATCAATCTCTTCCAGCTTAGCAATAGGATCACTGCCCATCATCTCGCATGGTGGTGTTCGTTTGAGTAGAGCATGTGTTAAATTGTACTGACCCATCTCCAGTAACTCTAAATCTCTTTTTGAAGGCTCGGATTTTCCTTTACATATGTTGTAAAAACACAAATGCATGTAACACCGAATAAACCGGCCTACCTGGTTAAATCTCTCTTTGCTATCCATGTCGGCGGGAGAAATAGAACATACAGCGTGGCGTAAGTAGAGTAGAAGACTTCTACCCACACACGTTCCTGCACGCTGAGATGTTATCCAAAAGCTACGATGAAAAATGTCCCTTTGAAAATAGGGGCTAAGAGATGCCATGATCCCTTTATAAAAAATTTCTGGTGCCCCAAGATTAGGATAAGTCAAAAGATGCCCCAGCGAGTCGATCAATCCTTCCCCTCTTTTCTCACCAATGACAACGGATGATGGAATGTCTTTAAATACCAATACACCAAGGCGGTAACGTTTTCTATGGGTTGTGATGTAAGGGTGGTAATCTAGTCCACTCCCCGTATTGTAGACGCAAAATTGAAACGTTGTATCTGTTGTCCTGGTGAGTACACAAAAAATGGCGTGTCCCTCCCTCTCATTACTTCGCCAGCCATAAGGAAGAAGTACAGAATCACCACATGGCAGTTCGCTGACAGCCTGAGTAATTTGCGCATAGTACTCAGCTATCTTCTCCCCTGCATGTGCAATTCGAATCCACCCTAAAGCTCGCTCTAAGCATTGAATAATACCTCCTAGGCTTGGCCACTTTAGCATTGTTAAGGCTTCAATTAAAAACTTTGCTGCCATCTCCTTATTGACCCCTTGCTCATCACAGTATGAAATATATGGGTCACATAAAATGTGGGCATATAATCTTCTACGCTGGTTTCCTTCAAGGTCTTGAAGGACCTTCGATGTGCAGTCACTATCTAAGACAGAGTTTTGAGGACAACGCACTTGATCGCAACCAGTTGGCCCGCTCAGGCCGACGTACATATCCACATTATGACTAAGAGAATATACCGGGTCCATGAGATCATTGTACCAGAAACATTATTTAAACACACGAATTAAAAAGTTGTCAAAAGTTAATTGAAAACTTTATTAACATTGCAAATATAGTGCAAATTAAAGTTCTGCTGTTATTGTTTCCATATCTTGAGCAAAGAGGTCCTGGGCGCTCTCAACCCTCTACTTACAAAAAAACCCTAATTAACCTATACTCGGCTGATGCGAGGTCCATCTATTTTCTTAAAGAATGTTCGTGTCCATAATTTAAAAGGAATAGACCTCAGACTCAATTCCGGTGATTTTGTCGTCTTCACTGGCCTTTCTGGCTCGGGGAAATCCTCCCTCGCCTTTGATACGATCTACATCGAGGGGCAGCGCCGTTATATCGAATCCCTGCCCAATCACGCACGCCGCTATATGGGAGAGCTGCCAAAGCCCGAAGCAGATCTAATCGAGGGAATTTCTCCCACAATTGCCATAGAACAAAAGAGGTGGGGAGGGAATCTCCGTTCTACCGTGGGAACGATCACTACAATCTACGATTATCTTCGGATGCTCTTTTCCAAAGTCGCAACGCCCCACTGCCCAATCAGCGGGGAGGAGGTCAAACCCCAAAGCAGCGATCATATCATTGCAACAATCACTCGTCTCCCTCAACAATCACATCTGATCTTCCTCGCTCCTCACCTCCAGGGGAGGAGAGGAGAATTTAAGGAACTGTTCGCAAACCTCCTGAGAAAGGGGTTCTTGCGCATTCGCTTAGATGGGGAAATCGTAAGTTTAGACGAAGACATCCTCGTCGACAAATCCATCCCCCACGACATTGACCTGGTTGTCGACAATATCCTCCTGAAGGAGGGGGAAGAAAAACAGATTGCAGAAGCAGTAGAGCGCTCCTTAGAACTTGGGAATGGAGTGATGAGCATCTTAAATCAAACAAAAAAAGAGGAGCTCCTCTTCTCCCAACAAGCCTATGCCAAAAAATCCAAAATCTCCTACCCGCAGCTACAACCTCAAAACTTCTCCTTCAACCATCCCCTCGGCATGTGCCCAAAATGCGAGGGGTTGGGTATCATACGAGATTTTAACCTCGAAAAAATCATAGATCCAAAGTTAAGCATTGCCGAAGATTGCTGCTCAATCGCCGGCTCTTACGGCACCGTGAAATGGGGAAATATCTACCGCAATTTGGCCAAGCTCTACACGTTCTCCGTAAATACCGCGTGGGAAGATCTTCCTGCTAGAGCACAAAAAATATTTCTCTATGGCAACCAGAAAAAATGGACGAAAATCTCATTCGAGCACCCGAAGAAAAGAAGCACTTGGGTCGAGTATATCAGGTGGCGTGGAGTCCTCCACGATGCAAAGGAGCGCTTATTCCAAGCTAAGAGCGAGCTCTACCACAAGAAGATGGAAGCACTTATGCATGAAACGGTATGCCCTGTATGTGATGGGGCACGCATCAAACCATATCCAGCCGCCGCAACTATTTCGGAAAGCACAATTCAAACGCTCACCTCTCTAACAATTGAGGAACTTTTTCGCTTTTTTGAGAAGCTAACACTCCCTCCCCTGAAGGAGTATATCGCCCATGACCTAATCTCAGAGATTAAAAAGCGCCTCTCCTTCCTCCTCAACGTGGGGCTCCACTATCTCTCCCTCGACCGAGCCTCCTCCACTCTCTCTGGAGGGGAGATGCAGCGGGTCCGTCTCGCTTCACAAATTGGATGTGGACTCGTCGGCACTACCTACATTCTCGATGAACCCTCGATTGGACTGCACCCACAAGATAATGTCAAACTAATTCATACGCTTAAACTACTCCAACGTCGCTCTAATACAGTGATCGTCATTGAACATGACAGAGAGATGATGGAGGCTGCCGATGAGATTGTAGATATTGGACCCGCCGCTGGGAGATTTGGAGGAGAGGTCGTCGCGCAAGGGAGCATCTCTGACCTCATCGAGAACCCTCACTCTTTGACGGGCGCTTACTTGGGGGGAGCGAAAACTATCCCTACCCCGGAACAACGCAGAGAGGTGACACACAAAAAGTTGATAATTGAGGGTGCACAACATCACAACCTAAAGGACATAAAGGTAGAAATTCCCCTAGGCCTCTTTGTCTCTATAACGGGCGTCTCTGGGTCGGGGAAATCTTCCCTGATCGGAGGGATCCTCTACCCCGCCCTCTCCAACATACTTAACCTTGCAGAGAAAAGGGCAGGAAAACATAGAACAATCGACGGAGTGAAATACCTCGATAAAGTGATTAGCATCGATCAATCCCCCATTGGACGCACCCCCCGCTCCAACCCCAGCACCTACACAAGGGTCTTTGACGATATCCGCGATCTCTTTGCCATGCTCCCAGAGAGCCAAGCCGCCGGATTTAAGCCTGGGCGTTTTAGCTTCAATGTGGGAGAGGGGTCGTGCAGCCACTGCCGAGGCATGGGCATGCTCCGCCTAAATATGGATTTTTTGGATGATGTGTGGAAAACCTGTCCCCGCTGCCAAGGGAGGCGCTTCGATTCCAGGACCCTCTCTATCCTCTATAAAAATAAAAACATCCACCATGTTCTCGATATGAGCATCGAAGAGGCACTGCCCTTCTTTGAAAATATTCCCCACATTTCGCACAAACTCTCTCTCTTAAAAAGGATAGGCCTCGGCTACATCAAGTTAGGTCAACCATCAACTACATTGTCTGGCGGGGAGGCGCAGCGGATCAAATTATCCAGGGAAATGATACGGCCCGCCACGGGGAAGACCCTCTATATCTTAGATGAACCCACAACGGGCCTACACTTCGATGACATCAACAGATTGATCGAAATTTTACAACATTTAGTAGACCGTGGCAACAGCGTACTTGTCATCGAACACAATATGGACCTTGTTAAAACGACCGACTGGATTATCGACCTGGGCCCAGAGGGGGGAAAGAATGGAGGAGAAATCCTCGCAACAGGTCCTCCCGAACATATCTCCAAGCTCCCTACCCCTACGGGAATCGCTCTAAATAAAAAACCCTCCATCCCCCTATCGGACCTCTCGAGCCCGCACTTAAAACCTTTAACTACTATTCACGCCTCAAAGTGTAATCAAAACAATCTGAAGAATTTAAGCATAGATATCCCGCGAGGAAAAATTTCTATATGTACCGGTCCCTCCGGATCGGGGAAGAGCTCCTTCGCTTTCGAGACAATTTATGCTGAAGGGCAACGCCGTTATGTCGAATCCCTGCCGCCATATGCCCGTCAATTTGTCAAACAGATGCCAAAACCCAAAGTGGAGAAGATTGAAGGACTCTCCCCCCCCATCGCAATCGAACAGAAGCGTCATGCGGGGAATCCCCGCTCCACCATCGGGACCATAACAGAAATTTACGATTTCCTCCGATTGCTCTTTGCACATATGGGCACTCCCTACTGCCCTGAGACCGGAGAAAAAATAGAGAAGATAGACAAAGAGTATGTGGTCACCTATCTCATGCAACTTCCCCCAAAGACCCCCATTCATCTCCTCTCTCCCATAAAAATAAAAGGGGGGGAGGGGATTGAAAAAGTCCAAAACTCCCTCATCAAAAAGGGGTTTTTGCGCGTCCGTCTGAATGGAAAGTATTATCCACTTGACGGAGAGATCCCCTATCGGAAAAATCGCAAAAATTCCCTTTACCTCGTGATTGATCGACTCTTCATCATACCAGGCGTCAAAAAGCGCCTTTTCGATGCCGTCGAACAAGCCTCACACCTGTCGCAAGAGCCCTTCCTCGTTGCTACTGACAAAGAGGATATCTTGTTTAACCTTGCCTTCGCCGTCCCTAAAACTGGAAAAACATACCCCCCAATCACTCCACACACCTTCTCATTCAATGGAGAGGAAGGAATGTGTCCCCACTGTTTGGGTCTCGGCCTAGAGCGCGATGTGACCGACCTGGACCATCATCACAACAAAAGCAGGTCTCCCTCAGCTCGTGATATGGAGGAGTCTCTCGCCTCGCCCCTTCCTCTGGAAGTTGCTCCATGCCCAACGTGTGGTGGTGAGCGTTTAAATTCCCTGGCACGTCATGTTCGCATTGGTTCCATGACCATTGGAAAGTTATGCAGCCTTCCTCTAGACAAAGCGCTCTCATTTATTCAGACACTCGAAGAAACCCCCCATTTTAAAGATCTCCTCAGGGATCTGCTAGATCAGCTAAAAAGCCGTCTCTCCCTCTTATGCCATATCGGACTAGATTACCTATCCCTCTCCCGCAGTGCACCTACCTTGAGTGGGGGAGAAATACAACGCATCCATCTGGCGCGCCAACTCGGGAGCGGGCTTACAGAGTGCCTCTATATCTTAGATGAACCAACAATTGGCCTTCATCCACATAACAATGCATGCCTGAATGAGGCCCTTAAACGGCTGAAAAACTTGGGGAACACCCTGCTACTCGTTGAACATGACCCACTCACATTAAATATCGCCGACCATATCTTTGATTTCGGCCCAGCTGCGGGAAGGTTCGGAGGGGAGCTCTCTGCCCAAGGCTCCCTTGCACAAATAAAAGCAAACCCTCACTCTCTCACCGGCACTTATCTCTCCCGCAAGCCCCTCCTCCCTGATGCCAAAAAGAGACGCACTTCAAAACATTTCCTCTCGATAAAACATGCCAATAAACACAACTTAAAAAACCTCTCTGTCGCCATCCCCACAAAGGTGCTGACCTGCGTTACCGGAGTCTCTGGGTCGGGAAAATCTACCCTCATCGACACAATTTTAAAGAGTGGGGTACACGCACACCTATCCAGGCGACCTAGGGGTAACGACATCGAAGTAGCAGGAGCCCTGCTCAGTGGCCTTTCCGCCATCAACAAACTCGTCCATATCGATCAAAATCCCATTGGAAAAACGATCCGCTCCGATGTAAGTACCTATAGCGATATTCACACACTCCTCCGACAATTCTTTGCCTCACTCCCCGACGCCCGCACTCGTGGGCTAAAACCCAGGCATTTCAGTTACAACCACCCCAGCGGCATGTGTCGCTCTTGCGAGGGACTCGGATTTAAATCAGTTAATTTGCAGTTTCTCCCCCCAGTGAAGATTGAATGTGACGCATGTCGTGGAAACCGGCTTAATCCCCTCAGCCTCACCGTGACCTATAAAGACAAAAATCTCGGACAGCTCCTAAAACTGAACGTCGAGGAGGGTCAAAATTTTTTACCCTCTATCCCCAAATTACACAAAATCTTGGAAACGCTCATCTCGGTAGGGCTTGGATACCTCTCTCTAGGTCAAGAAATTCAGTCCCTCTCAGGGGGTGAGGCGGGGCGTCTTCGCCTCTCTCGAGAGCTCGCTAAACGCTCCACTGGAAATACACTCTACCTCTTCGACGAACCCACAGTAGGTCTCCATGGCGACGATATCGCTAAACTTCTCCCAATTTTTCACCGCCTCGTCGACCAGGGAAATAGTGTCGTCATCATCGAACACAACCTCGATATCATGTGCCATGCTGACCATCTTATCGACCTCGGCCCTGATGCCGGCGAACGCGGAGGAGAGCTGGTCATTGCGGGAACCCCTGAAGAGGTGGCAAAACATCCCACCTCACATACTGCCAGATACCTTGCCCAAAACTTATGGTTATGATAGCCCAACTCTCTCCGGAGACCTTATTGGATCAAGACAGAGGCGCAGTCACCCACCTCATTAATGGAGTGTTAAGAAATGCACACCTCTGGGGCATCGACATTAATCGCCAATATGCCTCAATCTTTTATGTTGAGTCAATTTAATCTAGCTTATTCACTCTGATCGACAGACAGCATATATATTTGAGCAATATTCCATTTTAGGTCTATGTAGAGGAACATTTTTTCAAACCTCCTTATTTTTCAACAGGCCCATTAAGGCACATGACGCAGTCTAGAAGTGTCTCCCCCCCCGTTTTGTTGAAACTCAAGAGTCTAATCTCCACGACCATTCTGCCCCTATGCTATTTTCTAGGAAGTCTGGAGGCCTACTGCGGCAAATGGGTCGAAAAATGAACAAACATAAGCCAACTTAACATTTTGATGCTTTAGCAGCTCTTCAGCAGGAGTGAGCGCTCTACAAAAAGTCAATCGTGATAGCGAGTATAAAGCCACATGTATGCCTCTTACCATATTCCAGGGAAGCGGATAGTCTCGACCCCTCCTGTATAGCTCTATCAATGGAGGGCGCTTGTCTTACCAATGGATCGTCCCGCAGTAGGCCCGGAGGGACCTACCACCCTCCATTATGTGGTCTCGGTCTTCTGCTGAGAGGGGGGGGTGCACGACACGAAGAAAGCAAATTGCTCTAAGTTTGCGCGCTTTAACTCAGAATAACCGCTCTCCTCTGCAAGAGACAAATTTGACCCTTCACTTGATTGCAATACCTCTGAAAGGGAAGAAAATTTTCGAAAATTAAAATTCCAAACTCTTCTTTAAAAATTTTTAATAATGTCATAGAATCTTCGGGTCGCAATTTTATAAATGCCCCAAAATTACAATACAGACTATGTAAAAACCATTGTCGTTGATGGTTTTTCAGGTACTGCATACAGCGTCCCAATATCTCTCTAAGACGCCCTTGTCTATAAGGAGCTGACAGTGGAGAACACACATCCACAATAGACCTAAAGAAATGATCTTTGAGATCGGGAATGCGCACTCTATCAGCGCTAAAACAAAACCAAGTATCTATCCACCCCAAGAATAGAAGTAAATGCAGCCGTTCGATCTTTCTTCTGTATCGTACCTCGAGCCTACCGAAGGCATGCGGTCCACTATATTCATCATCAGTCCTTGGCTCTCCCATCTAACCATTTCCAAACGATGGGGAAACAACCTCAGCACTTCTGAGAGTGCTTGCCTTGCTCTTTCGTTCTCGAGAGCGCTGCGGGAAAACAACTCCAGCACCCCCGGAAGTGCCCGCTCCAACTCTTCACATCGACATCCAAGTAAGCTACTCTCCCTCGACGCCCAAAAGGTTGTTAAACACTTCAGCGCGCCTGCGAGAAGCACATCTCAGGGACAAAACGTCAGGTATAGAGAAGAGGAGAAGCGTGTGCCTTTCCGCCACTGCCCGGTTCAAAATCCTGCTTAAGAAAACCAGGGTACTGAAACCCTGCACGAGGATGAGGCACGGTTGCCCCCCTGATGTTAAGCGCCTAAATACTCGGCTCACCATAGCAACAACACCCCATTGTACCTCGCGCGCAGCGACAGCTATGTCAAAAATAGCGCTCTGCTGCACCACTAAATTCGTTCTCCCTGAAAATTTTGAGCTCCTTAAACGCTTAGTAAATCGTTTTCGTTCCGGAAAGCGACTATTCAGACACCTTGTCCAAAACTTAAAGTTGTGATAAAATTGCTTCTCTGCCGGGGACCTTTTAGGTCAAGCTAATCCGAACTAGGTCAGGACAGGGATGTAGCAGCCTTCAGGATATGACTTGGTGCTAAGAGTGTTCTCCGGCTTTTTTTGTCGAAGTTAGCTTGTGGACAGCGCGGATGTTTGGTGGTGCTACCCCCTTTCCCTCTACGGATGGTTCGACTTCGCGGATTTCTGCGAAGGACTCGGGAAGTATCTTTCCAAGCAGGTCCTCGGACCTCTTCTTATGAGAACCAGTCTGATTTTCTCTCTTGGGCCGAGCCAAGGCACCCGGAATCGTGACGAGGAGGGTATTTGTGTATCGATGGAAACATTAAGGAAACTCATGATTCAAGAAGGGCTGTGGAAGGCCAAAAGGAGGAAAAGAGAAAAAATTTTCCAGAGAAGGGCTAGGAAAAGCAAAGAAGGGAAGCTTGTACAGGTCGATGGATCGTTTCACAATTGGTTTGAAGACAGGGGGCCGCCTAACTGTTGTCTTAATCCAATTTGTAGATGATGCGACGCGCGAGATCTTACACGCAAGATGTTGCGAACAGGAAAGCGCAAATGATTATTTTATTTGTTTGGAAGGGTATTTATATAAACATGGGAAGCCTGTAGAGCTCTATGTTGATAAGCATAGCGTATTTAGGGGCGGTGAGGGCAAAGGAATCACAATCTTTCACCAAGCTCTCCAGGCATTGAATATTGGTTTGATTTGTGCGCATAGCCCACAAGCAAAAGGAAGGGTGGGGAGAAAACACGGGATGTTACAAGACCGTCTTAATTAAAGAGATGAGACTTAATTTAGGCGAAGAATTTATAGAGGCGCATAATGAACAATTTGGCAAGGCCGCCAAGGATCCTCAAAATGGGCATAGACCCTTAAATCCTAAAGAAGATTTAGGAAAAATCCTGGCCACTCGAAGTGAAAGATGCATCTCTAAAAGCCTTAGCATTCAATATAATAATCAGATCTACCAACTCCAAACAGAAATTCCAAATCGTTTGAGATATAAAAAATTATAGTCATAGAAAGACCTGGGAAACCTTTAGTCGTAGAGTTTCAAGGCAAAGAAACTCGCTATATTGTATGGGAAGAATCCCAATGGGGAAAAGAAATGTATTTGAGTTGCGTCATGTTGAATATTAAAGCCTTATTGAGGCTGTCGCAAGACAAAAACCGCTGCTGCAAAGAGCTTTGGAAGATTGATTACGACACTTCAGTTTTGCACAAGCTTACGACATTTTAGTTTTGCGTTGACAGTACAGTCCTCGTATAAGTTGAGAGAGGGGCTAAGACAAGCCCTCTAGCGGCCCCTACTTCTGCCCTTGTGCTTTTTCTTCCCCCTGTGACCCTTTGTTTTTGCCTTTTCAGTCTCTGCTGCCATTTCTTCAACCTCACATTTTGCCTTTGCTAGCCTTCGACACATAGGACAGGGGCTTCCGAGCTGTGCACCTGAAACCATTATCCACTTCATATATTCTATCTCTTCAAAAACATGCGCACATCCATGTAATTTAACAGGGGTGTCCATCTTCTCCAGAGTGATAGGACAAACTCTCTCATCAGAAGCCACTACATCAACAGGCCGCGTATCAGGATTAATGCATTCAAAAAAAGCATACACACCAGCCTCTTCTCCCTTTTCCGCCCTTCTTGCCGCTAGCACCTCTCTGGCCCTTTCAACCTCCATGGCCCTTTCAACCTTACTGATCCTTTCAACCTCCCTCCTTCCTGTAATCTCTGCAACAAGCCGCATTTCCTCTGCCTCTAGACCCTGTATTGCCCTCATAATCTCCTCTTTCCTTGCATCCTCTCCCGCTCTTGCAGGCGCTTTCCGAATTTCAGCTGCAACCGCTACCGCCATTTCAACCTCTAATGCCCATGCCATCTGCTCTCTTAAATTTACAACCTCTCTTGCCTTTTCTACCCTCTCTCTTAGCCTCTTAGCCTCCAATTCTTCTACTATCTTCATTGACATCGAACATGCTGGACAGGTTATGGACCACTGTGCACCCTGGCGCTTCATATAGTTGATAAGATCTTCCTCTTCAAAGACATGCCCACACTCGCGCGTTCTGACAGGATTCCTCATTTCCTTCTTAGAAAGGGGGCATACTCTATTCCTTGGGGATAGCGCGTCAAGATTAACCTGCTCAAATAGATCGCACACAACCCCTAATTCCTCTAAAATCCTCTCTTCGATCCCCCCTTTGGGCTCTACTGCCGCATTCATCGGTGTGTGACATTCCGGACAGAGTCTAAGTGGGCCTGAGGTTAATATTTGTCTGATGAGTGTGCCTTGCTCAAAAACATGTCCACAACATGCACGGACAAGAGCAGTTATCTCTATCTTAGGCATAAGGCTCTTCTCGTACTCAGGATGCAAGGACGCTTTAAAAAGATTGAAAATTTCAATCTGTTCCTTTATCTGAAACCTTCTTCCCCTTATCACCCCTCTGGCCCATTCGACCCGCTCTCTTGCCGATTCGACCGGCTCTCTTGCCTCCTTTCCATCGGACGCTAGAGCATGTGCTAGTTCGCACATAGCCTCTATTGCCTCTCGAACTTTTCCTTGAATTTTACCAGCTCTTTTCAATTTAACCTGCGCCTCTTCTATAGCCTCTATTTCTCCTTCCATCTCCTTTGCCTTCTCTTTGGCGGCCCTTAACATCTCCGCCCCCTCCTTCTTCAGTGTCTTCACCAACTCTTCCGAATCCTTTGCTGGCCCTGCACTTCTCTCTTCTCTCATGGCCTCTTTTGCGTTCCATACAAGTTGTGCTACCCTTTCACCCGCAAGTACTCTATTGATTTCCAGGAGTATCTTCTCCACCTCCCTCCCATTTTTTGCCACTTCTCGTGCCCTTATCTCCTCCTTAAACGCCTCTTCGGCCTTTCTACCCTCTCTGATCCCCCCCCTCTCAACCTTAACCGCTTTTCTCATACATTCAACTTCCGTTGTAGCCCTTTCAGACCTTTCAACCTCCTCCGCTAGCACCCTCATTGGCACATGGCATTCCGGACAGAGTATGGGTCGTAAAATTTTGGTTTTTATATACTCAATGAGAGCTGCCTCTTCAAAAATGTGCCCACATCTATGCGTCCTAACGGGATTATTCACCGCTTGTCTCGAGAGGGGGCATACCTCCCCTCCGGGAGGCAGTGTGTCAAGACTAATCCGTTCAAACAAATCGTATACATTGTCATCACCCACTTGGTCACCGTGGGCCTGCGACAATGAATCGACTACATCCGTCACTGTCGACACGTCCATATATTCAACCTCCATTAAGTAATTTCTACGACAATATTATGCTAACCTTAACACCCTCATTGACACACGACATACTGGACAACATACAGGTTGTAAAATTCGAGTCCTTATATAACCGATGAGAGCTGCCCCTTCAAAAACGTGCCCACACCTATGCGTCCTAACGGGATTATTCACCGCTTCTTGCATCAAGATGGGACATACCTCCCCCCCCCGGAAGGCAGTATGTCAAGACTAATCCGTTCAAACAAATCGTATACATTGTCATCACCCACTTGATCACCGCAAGCCTGCGACAATGAATCGACTACATCCGTCACTGTCGACACGTCCATATATTCAACCTCTAGCCCTTTCAGACCTTTCAACCTCCTCCCTTAACCTCCCCATTGGCACACGACATACTGGACAACATACAGGTTGTAAAATTCGAGTCCTTATATAACCGATGAGAGCTGCCTCTTCAAAAACGTGCCTACACCCATGCATCCTAACGGGATTATTCATCGCATCCATCAAGATGGGACATACCTCCCCCCCGGAAGGCAGTATGTCAAGACTAATCCGTTCAAACAAATCGTATACATTGTCATCACCCACTTGATCACCGTGGGCCTGCGACAATGAATCGACTACATCCGTCACCGTCGACACGTCCATATATTCAACCTCCATTAAGTAATTTCTACGACAATAATTATGTTAAATTTTTTAATTTATGTCCAAAAATATGTGGTAGACAAGACGCAATCGGACAGTTATAGTAACAACTGAGTAAAAGGAGGGCTTATCAACAACCAGTGATAAATACCTATTCAAAAGTAGGTTTTGTCAAACTTCACGACAAAAAAACGCACTTGTAGCAGCAGAAATGCTTAATGATAAGGAGATTCCCAAGTAAAAGCCTTGGAAAGAGTTAAAGAAGAGAATGAAGCGCAAGGAGAGATCGAGCCTGAGCATCCTGGGCATCTTTTAAGGCAAGACACCTACTATGTAGGCACGATTAAAGGGATAGAAGGATTTATCAACAAACAGTGATAGATACCTATTCAAAGGTGAGTTTTGTCAAGCTTTACGACAGAAAAAACGCACTTGTAGCAGCAAAAGTGCTTAATGATAAGGCGATTCCTTGGTTCGAAGAACAAAATGCGCATATTCTAAGAATGCTTACTGATCGAGGGACAGAACATTGTGGAAAGAGAAAAAGTCATGAATATGAACCGTATTTATCGACAAAAGATATTGATCATACGAGGACAAAGGCAAAATCACCTCAGACCAATGGGATATATGAGAGGTTTCTCCAGACAATAAAATAGGTCAAGGGGTATAATGGAAGACCGCCCTCACGCGGCAAAATTCTCCACAATCAAAACATCTAGCACAAAACAAAATGTTAGATGAAATGAATCTGACAAAAGAAGGTGTCAGATAGGTAACGGTTGTCAGCTAAAGTCTTATTTAGGGTGTATAAGCCTTTAGCGGCGGCCTCTGCGGGCCCTACTTCCGCCCTTATGCCTTCTTTTTCCCCTATGATGCCCTGTCTTTGCCCTTTCAGTTTCTATTGCCACTTCTTCGACCTCATCTCTTGTCTTTGCTGGCCTTCGACACAAAGGACAAAAGCATCTACCAGGCTGTCCACCTGAAACCATCAGCCAATGTATACATTTTATTTCTTCAAAAACGTGATTACATCCATGTAACTTAACGGGGGAGTCAATCTCCTCCTGAGAGATAGGACAAACCTCACCATCAGACTGTGTATCAAAATTAATAGGTGCAAAAAAAGCATAAACACTAGCCTCTTCTCTCTTTTCCTCCCTTCTTGTCATTAGAACCTCCATTGCCCTTTCAACCTCCTTCCTCACTCTTCCCACCTCTCTCACTTCCGCGACCTTCGCTTCAAGCTCTCCTGCCGCTGCCTTCAGAAATCCTATCGTCCTTAGAACCTCCTCTTTCCTTGCACCCTCTCCCGCTCTTGCAGGCTCTTTTCTAATTTCAGCTGCAACCGCTACCGCTAATTCAACCTCTAGTGCCCTTACAACCTGCTCTCTCAGCCTTACAATTTCTTCTGCCTTTTCTACACTCTCCCTTGCCTTCTTAGCCTCCACTTCTTCTACTATCTCCATTGACATCGGACATACTGGGCAAGTTATAGACCACCGCGCATCCTGACTCTTCATATAATTGATGAGATCCGCCTCCTCAAAGACATGCCCACACCCGCGCGTTCTAACAGGATTCTTCATTTGCTCCCCGGAGAGGCAGCATACTCTATTTTCTGCAGGCAGAGCGTCAAGATCAACCCGTTCAAACAGAGTGCATACAACCCCCAATGCCTCTAAAATCCTCTTATCGATCCCTCCCTTGGACTCTACTACTGCCCTCATCGGTGTTTGACATTCCGGGCAGAATCTATGAAGCGGATCTGAAGTTAATATCCATCTGATAAGCGCATCTTGCTTGAAGACATGTCCACAACATATACGGACGGGGACGGTCATCTCTTTCTTAGAAATAGGACACCTCCCTTGCTCGGGGTGGGAGGATGCTTCAAAAAGACTAGAAATGTCAACCCTCTCCTCTATTTGAAACCTTCTTGCCCTCATCGCCATTCTAGCCCGTTCGGCCTTCCCTCTTATCCATTGGGCCAGCTCCATTTCCCCCGCTCCACCAGACAATAGCTCATGTGCTATTTCACCCATAACCAAGTTTGTCTCTTTAACCCGTTTTAGCATTTTAAACTCTTCGTCTATTGCAGCATTCACCTTTTTCGCAACCTCTGCGGTTTCCTTAAGCCCTTGTAACGCCCCGTCAAAACCCTCCACAACCCCTGAACCCTTTCTTCCCCCCTCTCCAACACCAGCTATTACCTTCTTTTTCCCCTCCAATAGCCTTAAACTCGCTTCCCGCTCCTCTCTTATCTTTTCAAAGGTTTCTTTCACCTTAGCTATCTTTGCTCTCGTAGGTGCTGACTCCTCAACCGCCCCCTCGCGTTCCAGGAATATCCTCTCCTTGTCAAAGGTTTCTTTCACTATGGCCCGCTTTACTTGCCATATAGGTGCTACTGCTCTTTCAACTGCGTCTGTCCTCGCAACTTCCAAGGACATTATCGCTACCTCCCTCGTCTTTTTTCCCAATTCCTCCCTCTCCTTTTCGAGCTCTCTCACCTCCTTGACCTCTCTCGCCCCTTCGACCATGCCCCTTGCCTCTTTGACCTCTCTTCTTATAAATTCAACCTCCATTGCAGCTCTTTTAGAACTTTCAACCTCCTCTGTTCGCGTTCTCATTGGCACATGGCATCTCGGACAGAGTACAGGTCGTAAAATTTTGGTTTTTATATACTCAATGAGAGCTGCCTCTTCAAAAACGTGCTTACATCTGTGCGTCCTAACAGGATGATTCACTCCTTGCCTCGAGAGGACACACACCTCCTCGTCTGGGGATAGTGTGTCAAGACTAATCCGTTCAAACAGATCGTACACACCGTCATCATAAACTTGATCACCGTGGGCTTGCGGCATGGTCGGTGCATCCATGGTTCAACCTCCATTAAATGGCTACTAAGCCACTATAGTATTAAATTTTTTAAATTGTGTCCAATAATGTTTTTACATGCTGCCGCGGAACTATCTAGATAATATCGTCACAAGGGGCATTGCGATGGAAAGGTATAGCCACAAGATATGCGAAAAATAGTGCATCATTTCTAGCTGGAGTTTAAATCCGATGCATTGCTATGTTGGCTAGTATCTTATGACGACGCTATCTGGGGATGAGCCTCCGTTCGCACATTCCGCCAATTGGCTTTTGGACTCACCCATCCTTCTTTGTTGGTATTTTAATCTGGGCGTCTATTTATCTTCTCATTTACACAACTTCTTTTGCACTTAGCCCTATAGAGCCCTGCGTAATATGCTCAAGTTCCCAGCAAATGATAGGTGTGTACAAAGCCCTTATTTAGCTGTGTTTCATTGACTTAAAACGTTGAGTTTGCGAAAGTTGCTCTCAGGTTAAATAACGGCAACCTAGCAAAAAATCGCCCCGCTTAACTCAATTTTTTAGGAAAAAGGAGACCACACCTAAATGACATTTGAGAGTTCAAAATGACAAATGCACAGGGACTAATCCGCCTAGCACGCGCAAGTCAAGATTATGTTGCGCGACTGCGTCATGCCCTCCACGAAATTCCAGAATTGGGGTGGAGAGAGGAAAAAACGATGGCCTTGATTCAGAAAGAAATTCGGAACATCACCTCCTCCTCTAAAGTTAAGGTAGAATGCCACGAAAAACGGGGGGGCGTGTGGGTGGATCTTACCTTCCAATCTGGTAGGGCACGGCTTCTCTACCGTGCCGACGTGGATGCACTCCCCGTTGAAGAGCAAACGAAAAAATCTTTTGCGTCTAAACATCAAGGACTTATGCATGCATGTGGTCATGACTGCCATGCCGCTATGCTTCTGGGCGCTTTGCGGATTCTAACTGGCGGCGAAATAAAGCCTGAATACAACTTGCGTTTAGTTTGGCAGAGGGCTGAGGAGGTGGGAACTACGCACTCGGGGGGCTATGTGCTTGTGAAGGAGGGGATGCTAAAAGACATCTCCTACTGTTATGGTCTACATATCTCCTCCACCGACGCAAGTGGAACATTTATCTCTCGCCCCCACTGTTTTTTGTCCAGCACGGGAACATTGGAAATTGAAGTAGGGTGTTTGGGGGGGCATGTGATGTCTCCAGAACGCGGCTCCAACGCCATTGACATCATGACAGAAATCCATTTAGCCCTGCGAGGATACGAGCTCCGCAGCTTAGGGCCCCATCATATAACCCTCCTTGTTCCATCAATCTCACGAGCGGGAAGTGCAACTAACATCATCCCAAGCCGCGGGAAGATGTGGTATGCTGTCCGTAGTTTTCTCTCTGAGCAACCCCTCCAAGACTTTGTTGCCCTCGCGCGTAACAAAGTTGAATGCATTGTGCACAGCTATCCGGGGAGCACTCTCTCAAAATTTTACTACCATCCGGGATATCCTCCATTAATCAATCACCCAGATAACACTCGGTTTGTTCAGAAGCTCCTCAACCAATATTTTGAAACAAAAATGGTTGCTCCTGTGTTTGCGGGCGAAGATTTTTCTTACTATCTTCAGGGACGTATAGGCTCCTATTGGCTTCTGGGGGCACGAAAAGGGGGAAAAACTATGCACCATACAGGCCTATTTAATCCCGATGAGGGAGTGCTTTGGCAGGGGGTCGCATTTTGGCTCTTGTTATCTATCTCACCCTATGTCAAGGTTCAGCAGGAGGACAATTACTCATAAAACTGGGGATCCAATACAGAGTATAGAGGGTTTAGATATTTTCTAATAGTAGTAGAGAGGAGGTGGGAAGCACTTTCCCCGTCTTATTTCTTTGATACGTTCAAAAGGGGTAAATGGGATCGTTCCGGGTGACTCCAGTACCGTGAGGCAAATAATTGAAATCGAATAAGAATCTATTTTTTTTTAGTGAACCTGGGTATAGAATAACAACTGACTGGGTAAAATCAGGTAACAAGGTAGGAATTTGATGCCAAAGAAAAAACTCGAAGAAAAAAAGATGAGCATTATGGATGCCGTGGACAATCTCTCTTGCATGGCCGAACTTAATGTGGGGGTTGATGAGGAGGGGGAAATATCGAGCATGAAGCAAAATCTTTGCAAATTGACGCACCTGAAGTCTGTAGAGAAAGAGGCAACATTGGCGACGGTAAAGACAACCTTTAAAACAATCCACAACTATCTCCGCCGCATATGTCAAGATGATGGGGGGCAGCTGAAAGATGTGGAGATGCAACGAGGTATCAAAGCTATTATGGTGCTCGCTGATGAAGCGGCAGATAACCTCAATAAATACACCTCCCTGTTTAAATGCACCTATAAGGAGGGGCAAATCACTGAAATTAAAGAGTATAACGACCTTCATGCCTTCTATTACAACAAACTGGTTAAGCGTTTTCAGAAGATGCTCGTTTCGGAAGAGAAGTGGAAAGAGATGTGGAGTGTTGAAGACAAGAATATTGATATTGAGCGTCAGGGATTAAAAGACTTAGAAATGGTCAAGAGAGATAAGGAGTATGAACTCTTCTACATCCGAAAAGATGATGGGGAACCCTTCTTCAATCGTAATCTTCTACGGCATATCAAACTTGTCAGAGATTTTGGGGAAATGATGAGCTCGGAGGGGGAAGATCCCCTGCTTCCAATCAATGTTCTGTTGGATAAGGGCGCTCAGGCAGTTGCCGAAAACATCAGAAGAGATGTGAAACACGAGCTTGGAGATTTTATGGTCGAAGCGATGCATTACAAGGATATTCCCCTTGTCAAAGATGTAATTAAACTGACGATGTCTTTGATGCTGGCCTGCAACGCCCATAACCTCATCGAATATACCATGGGGAAGATGTGCCTACGCTATCTCCAAGATTATCATAAATTTTTAAGGCAGATCTTAACCTCTGAAGAGTACCGACGCCTAACCAGCCACTCAATTGAAGAAGCCGACAGGCTTTCGCGCTGCCTTCTATATTTAATCCATGCATGCGCCTACGCCTTTTTTACTTGGAAGGGTAGGCAAACAGAGTTTCAAGAATATTATCAAAGCCTACTTAAACGCGCACTTAATGGGGAAGTGCCTCAAAAACACAAAAAGAGGGAGATGCTTTCCTTTTTCAATGATATTTTTGATCAGTACGATCTAATTACAAAGATGTTGCAAAAATATCCCAATGGACCACTTTTCAAAACCCTCGACATTTTCAGTAGGCGGGATGAGGGAGAGGGCTTCGATCCAATTATTCAAGGGAATCTTCCCTATCAATTGTACGCACTCTCGATCGGACCTCTCACCTCCAGATGTTTAAAACTTCCTTGCCCCACCTTACATACCCACATCAACAAGGCCAAAATTATCGATGAATTCAAGGGGTTCCTACGTTATATCGAGATGAAAAAAGAGTTAGGTAACCATCTGCTCTTTAATTTACAGGATCGTACTGCCTGGGGGGGGCATGCCCGATGTCAAGCTCTTGAGAAACTCGAAACTGAAGCCGAATTTAATGACCAAATAGTAGTGGTAACACTCCCAAAGAAAACCGATTTTTATTATCAGACAGACATTTACTTGGGTGAAGACTCTGCAGAGACCTTCGTAAAACTCTTGATAGATCAGATCAGTAGCAGAGAAGAGTGCGGCTTTTATTTCTCGCGCAAGATAAGTGGAAAAGGACTCGACGCCTTCGTCGGAAAGATCATTTCCATTATTCATACCTACTTTTTCTCTGAAAAAAAGGTTCTTGAGCGTAAAGAACGTCTTGATTTTATCGAAATTTTCTATATGTTTCTCTACTTAAAAATTTTCGATATGATTCGGCCTGGCTCATTTAGCTTTACCTGCAAAGATGGCGTGGATATTGGAGCCACGACCCATGCTGGATTTATCGCGCTCATCAAATTGGTGAGCGGTGATGTGAGCTGGAGTGAGAAGGAGCAACATCACGTACTTTGGGTGTTGAATGCGGCTGCCCTCTCCGTGCGAGAAAGGATGGTCAACAACCAGTGTCTAAACCGCGTTTTAAGTGCCTCAGGAGTGCTTTCTGAGTGTTTCTTCAAGAGACGAGAAGAGATCATGGATAAGCTCGCATCACTTTACGAGAAGTCTCTGCTCCAACAGGTTAAATACACCCTTACAGGACCGGGCAAAAAATGCAACACCCCTAAGAAAGAGTAGGAGTAGTGGGATTGCAGTGACCCCCTCGCATCAAAACTGATGGTTGAGCCTTTTTCAAAGATCGGTAACTTCTGAGCAGGAGCTCCTCTGTCCCCTCCCAATCTAGACATGGGTCTGTGAGGGAGAGGGCATTTCCCCCTTGTATGTGACTTTCCACCATCATCCCCATAATGAAACGATTACCCTCTTGAATTTGTTCTAAGACAGAGGCAAAAACGTCCCGTTGTTTTTCTGGGTCATTTTGGGAGTTCCCATGAGAACAGTCGATCAGAAGGCGGGAGGTAAGTCCATAGAGATATTGCTTCTGGATAACTCTAGAAATGGAAACTCGATCATAATTTGGCTCCTTCACCCCCCCTCTTAAGATCATATGAGTGAAGGAATTCCCAGGGGTCTTAAGGGCACAAACTCTCCCCCCTCCATCGATACTCAAAGAGAGTTGAGGACGATTAGCAGATAGCGCTCCACAGATTGCGTGATCAGGCATCCCACTGACCTCATTTTTAAACCCCACAGGCATAGGTAGCTGTGAAGCAAGTTGACGATGAATTTGAGAGGAGGAGGTTCTCGCTCCGATAATCCCCCATGTTACGACATCTCGGGTGTAGATGGAAAGAATGGGGTCAAGAAATTCTGTAACTATAGGAACTCCCTCTGCAGTAAGCTGAAGCAAAAGCTCCCGAGAGGCAACCAACCCTTTTTCGACCTCATAACTTCCATCTAAATATGGGTCACAGAGGAAGCCAGCCCACCCGAATTGTGTGCGGGGCTTCTCTAAAAAAACGCGCATAAGAAGAAAAATTTGATCTGAAATTTTTTCTGCGAGCTCTTTGAATTTTCGCCCATATTCTAAAGCGCTATGTGGGTCATGGATGGAACAGGGACCAGCAAAGACAACCAAACGCTCATCTTCACCCAACATGAGACGTTTCGCAACATCGCGATACTTTAGAACCGCCCCCCTTTGTCGGGGAGATAGCGGAAACTTTCTGCGAATGGCTTCCGGCGTAATCAGAGGAATCAATAGTGCCATCCCTAATAGGATCAAGAGAGAGCCGCATCCTAACATGTGCCCCCCTTTGTTATCAATAGTGAGGTGACCCTACAGAAACTTCCAGGACGAATAAAGCCATCTCAGGCATTGGAACCTGCATAACCTTACAGAAATTCTTAGCTTCAATCCTTTCCAGGGCTACCTGTTTGAGCATGCATCTTAGGATTTATCCAAGTAACAAACCTGCCCACCCAGCTGCAGAGTCCTCGACGCCAAAAGACCTGGGCCTGATAGCCCTCCCCCCTCGGAGATGCACCCATTGAGAAGGTATCCAAGTTCTGCAAGAATAGAGGAGCGCCGGTAGACATTTTCTTCCATTGCTCTAGATGCCGAATTGGGATTAAACCAATGATTACCCAACTGCTTGGGATTGCCAGCAATTACTAAAACGACTACCTTGCCCTCGTCGTTGGCTAGATCTTGCGCGCGGGCAGCAGCGTCAACATTTTCTTCAAGAACAATGTAATGGCTGGCTCGTGAGGATAGGTTTAAAAATGCTCTCCAGAAGGCGTCATAGTTCCGCCGCGCTTCATCCCCACTGGAAGGTAGGCAGACATGCACGATAATTTTGCTACTCGGTGCCTCTGCGTCCAATAAACGCATTAGCTCCCCGGGCTATATCCTGCGCAATCTCTTGTCGTTGTTTGCAGTCTTTTACCCCCCTTAAAAAAGCCCCCATGCCAAAGGGAACCCATACAGCGTGCTTTTCCTGCCGAGTACCATCAGGAGAAGACCCCTGTCTCTGCTGCAGCACATCTCTTTGAACTCGTAAAAGTTGGAGCATAATTTGCCTCATCCCTGTTAAATGTGCTGACCTCTCCTCCTCCGAAACCCTATCATTTTCACTACCTGAGCGCAGATTGATAGCTACCCCATGCAGCGCGGTAAAAAAGCGTTTAGAAGTATTGGGATCAAGCTGCCATTGCGCACAGTAGTCCATAACCATTGGCACAGCAATAGCTGCGCCGCGTGAAAGAAGGGCATTAGCATGCATGACGCGACTCTCGCTGATGAAGTCGGAGGGAGGATAGAAAACAACCTCTTTCAGGAGATTGCGAACGTCCGCCTCCAGTGTGGGAGCCCGGGAAATACCAGGGGCGTGTGCATTGGGGACGACCCCATACTTTTTGTATATTTTCCCCAATACATAATCAATCGCATTTTTGCGCTGCTGGAAATTAGATGGTTGTAATCTAAGGCGCTCGGTCACGCGCAGAGGCTCCGGCAACGGCTGGGATTGGCAAAGCATGCCCTGCTGCAGAGCACTGGACTCGTGTTGCGCCCCTTCCCTTAAATCCGCTGCGGAGGGAGAGCGAAAACGCGAAAACCATGCAGCAACATAGGCATAAATGCTAAACATCAATGCCACAATACTAGACCAGGCAGTAGCAACCGAACCGCTTATCCACCAATAAGCATACCTATTATTTTGAACTACAGAACGTGTGGGGAGTAGCCCAACGGAAACACCACCTACTGACATGCCATCTCTCCTTAAGTTCTATGTCCATCAGCCAGCCATTTTACTTGAACTCACATTTTCCATCAAGATTTATTTGCTTAACTGAAAGATTAATTCGCATTTGTTCAGAAAGACGCAAAATATAAAATGAAAACCCCAAAAAGAACAAAGGTTTATTAAGTTTGCCTCGACAACATTAAGTTACAAGGAGATGAGCTTCAAATTTGTTGCAAATCTTAAATTTTTGATCACGACACAAAGGACCTCAAAATAGAACAAACACTCTCAAAAAGCCCTGGAGAAAGTTGACATCCAGTAAGCATCACTCTTCTGAGGCATAGAACCAAAGGAGCCTATCCTCGCTCCCCTGTAAAGGCGAGCAAAGGTGAGCGCGTATGGGCATACTCCTTCTCATCCTCTTGCAGGGGACAAACCTGCCTACCTAGTTCACAAGCCCTTTAGACTAAAGAACTCCCCCGGGAGCTCCCGTTAAGAAGATATCCAAGTTCTGCAAGAGTAGGGGAGCGCCGGTAAACATTCTCTTCCATCGCTCTAAGGGCCTTCTCGTCATTAACCCAATGATTACCTAATTGCTGGAAGTTGCTGGGAATTACTAGAACGACGGCACCACCCGCATGGGCTAGCTCCTGCGCGCAAACAGCAACGTTAACATCTCCTTCAAAAACAATATGAGAGCCCTCTTGGGACGACAGGCACGCAACTGCATTCACGAAGGCATTATATAGTTCCGCCACGCTTCATCATCATCGGAGCACCCCCTTTTCCTAAGCAGACATGCAAGGTAATCTCTCCACAGATCCTCTCTTGGACCCCCACGTCTGCGCCAGTATCTGCGCCATCACCACCGCAAACTTTGGGCGTTGTTCGGGGTCTTTTACTCCCCTTGAAAGAGCTTCCATGCCGAAGGGGATCCATACAACATGCTTTTGCTGCTGAGCACCACCCAGAAGACGACTACTTTCAAACAACACATTGCCTTGAGCGCGTACAAGTTGACAAATAACATAATATATCTTGGCAAAATAGCTGAATATCATCTGATCCGAAACTTCCCCCTCACTGTCCTCGCACAGCTCGACATTCACCACATGCGTTGCGACAAAGCGGCTATTAGTAGCAGCGCCCTCAAATTTTCGCTATTGCGCATCGTAGTCCATAGACATGGGTACGGCAAGAACTGCGCCGTGTGGGAAAAAGTGAGTGCATCCATCATGCGCAAAGACGGAGGGAGGAAAATAAAAAACAACTCTTCCTAAGAGAACTCGAACATCCAGGTCCAATTGATCAATGGAACAGGGAAACCCAGGAGTACATTGATCGGGACAGTCATGATACTTATCACACATTGTTTGCAGTACAGAACAAATCACTTGCGCACGTAGATCACACCCTCTGCGGCGGGAGAGTGAAAACGCGAAAGACATGCAGCGACACAATCAATAAATTTTAGACACTAAATCCCTAAAGACAGACCAGACAGTAACAAACAAACCAACTATTATCCATTAATAAGCATGTCCATTATATTGCACCAGATGTTGCCGGCGTGGATCTCTCTGCGCCCCCCTAACGCAAACACTACTCACTTTCACACCATCTCTCCTCAACTTTTTATGATACACAAACGTTGTATTGTAATTCGCGTTTTCTCTTCAAGATTTATTCAATTAATTACAATGTATATCACAAAACGAAATTCTTATACCACTCTAATTGTCAAAATATATTTGTTGGCGGGAATGCAAAATAAAGTTTTGGCCAAAACTATTCAAATCACAAGATTTTTTAAAATCACAGCAAGACTTTGCCTAAGGCGTTCCTTTTCAAGCAATTATGAGACAGTTAAATGTATATATGAGACAGTTAAATGTATAATAGAACGAGCCGAATTTATTCCTAAACATCCCCACGTACATCTCTTCCATTTTTGTTGTATATTCCTTGCCCATTTTGGACGAACACGCCAAAACTATTTAGCATACAACTTGCTAATTGTCAGCCCCCAGTTTTTAATAAAAGAAAACAGAACGTAAATAAAATTGAAATTAAAAGCAAACAAAAGTATAATTAGTGTTATTGCGTGATGCGTAAAGCAGGATAAAATTACATGGACCAAGTTGCTGTCACATCCCACTCAAGTGTCACGGGGTGTGTAATCCCTGAAAAATGGCGTAATCGCCCTTCTTGCCTAGAGGCTATCACGCAACGTATCGCCCACATCTGGAGCCTTTTCGTCGCCCTATTACGTCGCCCCCAGGAAGAGGTTCAAGCAGCACAACCGCTTCTTATTGGTGAGCCGAAGCTGTTCCAGGCCTTCCAGAAATGGAACAATAAACTGCCCCAAGAGTGTCTTGCCCTCCAAACCACCCTAATTGGGGGCTCCCAGTATAGGAAAACAGGCTCAGAGGGAGGAAGTCCTACTCAGACCTTCAACATCATCTTATATATGCCGGACGTCAGCACCGACCGAAGAAAGTATGCCGAACAGGACCCAAAAGAGCGCTTGAGTTTTTTAGATGCTGTTTTACAAAAACAACGAGAAGAGCACTCAGGAACCTGCGCACGCGCCCTTCTTACCCCCTCCGTTTGGGCCCCATTTAAAACGTGCCCCCTCAACAAACTTAGTAGTGGCAGCGATGCAAGAAACATTGACTACCTTGCGAAAATCTTCATGGTGAACCTCGTCATATGTGCTCCTGATCTACGTAGCCACGCTTACCTCTGCCTACCCTCCAGCAATGATCCCACAACAACCAAATATCACGCTGCCCTCGAAAAGGCATACGACAATCTCACCCCACAAGAACGCTCTTTAGTTCATATCGTTAAAGATCAGGATGCTTTCACCTATACGCAGACACTGACTCATGGAGGAATGGCTCCTTATCTAATCCTTCCAGCCGAAGAAACTCCAAAAGATCAATCGGAGCGTGAGACGACTGAGTGGGAAGGGGGCTGCCATCCATCTAATCTCCGCCGCTGGCAATCTGCCAGATCCGAAATAATGAACAGACTAGCGGCAGCCCGGGGGCAAAAAATGTCAGGGGAAGAGATGGAAAAACTCACCAAGAAATGCAGCCTTGAATATAAGCATTGCTACGGGAAGCTTTGCTCTGCCGTATCATCAAAATAAAGGCCATTTTGCAAGCCTCCCTGCTTTTCAAGGCGCTTGCACGCTTATTTGGTTGATAAATCTAATGAACTCTCGCCTATGGCGTATCGCATTAAATATCTCTTTGGAAGTGACCGAATCTAGATCCCCACATCCAGCCTTACGCGCCGCCCTCAACCAACCCACTGCCGCCTTACTCCGGGCCAGCGCCGCGCACGCTTCAGCACTACGTATCGCAACATTGTAGTCGGGAAACGCCTGGAAACAGGGCCCCGCTAACTCTACGACAAGGGGATAATCCCCCCTTTCATGTGCCGCATGATGTAGGTAGTTTTGCGACCTAGGAGCAAGGTGTTTTTTGATGGGAATCAAAAGCACATATACCGACTCAAACTCTTCACTCTCAATTCTTAAAGCAGCAAGATGTTGGGTGGCAAGATTAAAAATAAGCCCCTTTTTTGCCCTCCTGCGCAACTCTTCTAGCCTTAACATGGCCTCCCCCCTATGCTCCTTCTGTAGGGTTAGCTCTTCGACCCTCTTTAACTCCTGGGTGAGGGCATCATCGTCATCATTCGACGTAATCATCCTCGCCCTCTTCCAAGTGGCGAGATTTTGAAAGGCGAACAGAGCAAAAATTGCTCCAAAGGTGAAGAGACCAACAAAAGAGGTGACAAGACTAAAGACAAAAGAAAGGGCAACGCTAATTAATAGAGCATATTTCACCCCACGCACTCCACAGATTGCCTCAAAAATTATACGCAAAAGCTGCCCCCCATCTAAGGGTAGCACGGGGAGGAGATTCATCATGGTCCAAAAGAAATTTACCCATCGCACAACACGTAGGGTATAAATTATATGGGGCGAAGTAAAAAATTCAGCACCCAGAATGAGGGAGGCAAGAAAAAACAGAGCCAGCCCCGCAACAGGGCCATCTAATACCACGAGAAACTCACGCCAACCCTTGAGTGTTCCTCCCTCGGGATAGGTCGCCCCCCCAGTGGCCACTAGTTCAATACGGGCCTTCTGCCCAAAACATTGCGCTGTCAGGGCGTGTCCAAATTCGTGAAAAAGGATCGAGATAAAGATCACGGCCACCCAAACAGTAGTGAATAGAAGTGGTTGTGGTAGTCTCACACTGCTCATCCAACCAATCAAGGCGGAGGTAACCCAGAAGAAGGGGGAGATCTTAATAGGAATATTTTTGAATTTCACGCTGTTAGCACCCCGACAAACATACTGCTCCGCAAACGAAAAACTGATCGTGAACAACTAAGGAATGTAAACAATCCTATTTCAAAAGTCTACTCCTCTCTCAGCAGATACTCGCCAACCCTTTCAATCTCAAACTAAAGAAAAGCCCCTCTTTTATTGTCACGGGTGACATATAATTTTTATATGTGATAAGATGACCCTATATACCAATCGAAACTTTAATTACTATGCCCCCCCTTTTAAAACCGGGATTTAGCAAAATCTGGAGGGCCTGCTCCAAGACCCGCTCCTTGCTGGGGGAAAAATTTCGATCTATTCTCAATAAATCTTTAGACGACAACACCTTGGAAGAGCTTGAGCAGACTCTCTTTGAGGCAGATCTTGGCTCGACTCTCGCCTTCACCCTCATCGAACATGTGCGCACTCATGCCAAAAAACAGGGAAATCAAAATAATCTTATACGAGCCATGAAAGATCGGGCAGAACAGATATTAAATCTCCCACCCCTGAGTATGGGGAGGGAGGTAACAACGCCCCCTAAGGTGGTTCTGATCGTCGGAGTTAATGGCAGCGGCAAGACAACATCGGCAGCAAAACTTGCAAAGATGTACAAGGACGAGGGGAAGAGGGTGTTATTGGCGGCGGGTGACACCTTCCGCGCCGCAGCTATTGAGCAGCTGCAAATGTGGTCTAATCAAATGCATGTCGACTATGTCAAGGGCTCTCCCGGGGGAGACCCCTCGGCTACCATTTTCGATGCTCTAACTGCCGCTAAAGCGCGAGGGCATGATGTTGTGATCGCCGATACCGCAGGTCGCCTTCAATCAAAAACAAACCTCATGAAAGAACTGTCAAAAATAGGACAAGTTACAGAAAAGTTGGTTCCAAACTCCCCACACGAAGTTTATCTAGTAATTGACGCCACCACGGGACAAAATGCCATTGATCAAGCTAAAATTTTTAATGCGTTCACTCCATTGACAGGGCTCATATTCACCAAGCTCGACGGCTCTGCTAGGGGGGGAACAATCCTGTCAATTTATCATTCAACGAAAATCCCCGTGCGTTATATCGGAATAGGGGAAAAGGACGAAGACCTTATCCCCTTTAATCCAAAGACCTACATCGATGCCCTATTCTCCTAGCTTCAAAATGAATAAGGCGGGGGAAACGGGGGATGCACCAACACATCTTATGCGCAAAAAATTCTAGCGGGAAAAGATCTCATCCTCTCCAAAAAAAAAGCTCACTTCAACCCTGGCTGTATCTGGCCCATCAGAGCCATGCACAACGTTAGCGTCTATCGTTTTAGCAAAGTCTGCGCGAATCGTACCCGGAACCGCTTCCTCGGGATTGGTTGCACCCATGAGCTCACGGTTTCTCATAATCGCATTTTCCCCCTCCAAAACCAAAACGAACACTGGCCCAGAAATCATAAAGGCCACCACATCGTTAAAAAAGGACTTCCCTCGATGCACCGCGTAGAACCCCTCTGCCCGATCCTTGTCCAAATGCAGCATCCTCGCAGCAACGACAGAAAGCCCCGCTTTCTCAAAACGAGAAAGAATCTCTCCAATATAATTTTTGCTCACCCCATCGGGCTTAATAATCGACAGCGTCCTCTCTCTTACCATACCATGAAACCTCTATCGCCGAACAATACTGGAGCAATGGTATCCCAAATTAGATTTTTATTGGACTATTATTTTTCATAATCTTCTTTTGGGGGCGCGAGGAGGGCGAGGGGTTATACTTCCATTTCCGGAATGGAAAATAACCTTCGGATTGATTTTATTACCAAATCATAATACAATGTTGTCTGCAATTTGAGATTGTTAACAAGTTCAAGAGTTAATTTAAAGAAAAACATTATGGAAACAAGCATGCAAGCCGCCACTCATAGTGCGCCCTCTTCATTCACTGACACCTCCAAACTTACCCAAGGGCGACACTCTCCGCGGCCTACTATAGGTATAGGAAAAATTCAAGGTGTGTGGAGCCAGTGGCGGAATCCACTGGAGTCAATTCAACGTCAAACTGCGCGCAGTAGCAAACTGCCTAAAATTAACGGTTATATATGGAAACTACTTGCAATAGTGGCATTAAGCGTGCTTTATTTCCCCCTTTTGAGTTTTGTAGCGGCCATTTTGTACGCGCTAGTGGCCGTTCTGCTCCCGATCGGTGCCGTAGGTGGAGCGTTTTATAGTGTTTATCGTTCATCCTCTACTGATAATAATCCCTCTCAAATGGGAGTGTTGAATGAAAGAACAGCTACAGATACATTTCCCTCCACCTCCAATGCAACCCAAGAGGCCCAGGAACAACGCTCCACGTCGTCTGCCGTGGGAGGAACCCAAAAAGGTATGTGGAGCCAAGTGCAGAATTTGCTGGCGTTGACTCAATGTTGGAGCGCATTCAGTAATAAGTTGTCTAAAATTGGCAAAAGTCACGTACTGAAATTCCTTGCAGTGGCGATACTAAGTATATTTTATTTTCTCCTCCTGGATATTGTAATGGCTATTTTGTGCACGCTAGCGACCACATTGCTCCCGGTTATTGCCGTATGTATGGCAATTTATACTGTCAAATACTGTTCCCCCGCAACCAGCAGTAAGTCAAGTCCCTCATTTTCTGCGACCCCTACCTCTCAAATAAGTACCAGGGACCGCACTACGGGGTCATAGCTCAAAATCTTCGCCAAAATAGTGAGTGCGGGCACCCCTATTCCGGAGCAGTTCCTCGATAGTGCCAGAATATGTAACACGCCCATCCTGAACGAGATAGCTATAATCAATGATGGAAGAGACCTCTCGAGCATTGTGATCGGTGATAAGGATGCTGATGTTTCTCGATTTGAGATAGTGCACCATTTTCTTCAAGTCATGGATAGTTAAAGGGTCAATATTAGCAAAAGGTTCATCCAGAAGAAGAAGCGAGGGGGAGGTGATGAGGGAGCGGGTGATCTCCAGGCGGCGGCGCTCCCCTCCAGAGAGCGTCCCAGCACGTTTTTTTGCGAGGGGAGTAAGGTGAAGTTCCTCGAGGCACTCTTGCAAGCGCCTTATACGTTCGGCCCGAGAGATGGAGAGGGTCTCTAAAATACATAAAATATTTTGTTCAACCGTAAGATACTGAAAGATCGAAGGCTCCTGTGAGAGAAATCCCATCCCCATTTTTGCCCGCACGTGCACGGGCTTGTAGGTCACATCCCTCCCGCGAAAGAAAACTCTTCCCTGCTTAGAGCGAATCAACCCAATCACCATATAAAAGGCAGTCGTCTTCCCAGATCCATTGGGCCCCAAAAGACCTACTACCTGCCCCTCTCTAACAAAAAAAGAGAGGCCTTGAACTACCCTTTTTCCCGAGTACGATTTGTGAAGATTTTTTACCTCCAAGATCGCACGTTCCTTTCCAGACAAACCCATCGTCACTCTCCCGCTCTCCACAATTTAACATCTCTCAAATCTTAATTGCTCTAAAAAAGATCTCGATTCAAGGTCCTAAGTTTATCACTACGCCCACCTGGAGGTAGATTTTTCTGGTCAACAAAATTAACAGATGATACCGTTCGCCGAGAGAATGTGCGCCTTTCGGTTAACCGACGACCACCCTTTTCCTGTGTCGCGGTTTGGTTTTAGTGCGTACTTTACAGATACTCACCTGACCCTGTTTATTCGAATGGATTTAAAGGGAATTGGTGCGTTAAATTTTACGTTTTATAAGGAAAATAGCGCATGTGCAAATGTGTAAGGCAAGCTGTCTCGTGGCTGATCCTAAAGGGACTATCCCTTCGTTATAAGATTAATGTTAAAGGACTTAAAGGTTTGCGTCTGAAGAAAAAAGGGGGGATTCTCTTCCTTCCCAATCACCCCGCTGAAATCGATCCCGTTATCGTAGGCGGAGTGCTCACCCCTAAATTTGATCCACGATCCCTCGTCATCTCACATTCTTATTATCTACGTGGTGTCCGACCCTTCATGCGCCTATATCGCGCGCTCCCGGTACCAGATTTTGAGTCATCGGCAAATTCTTGGAAACGCAATCAGCTTAAAAAATGCATCGAACAAGTAAGAACGGGACTCAACAGAGGGGAGAATTTTCTTATCTATCCCTCTGGAAGATTAAAACACGAGGGGGACGAACTAATTGGCGGAAGCTCATTTGTCCATCGTATCTTAGAGATCTGTCCACATGCACAAGTGGTTTTAATCCGTACTTCCGGATTATGGGGTAGCCTTTTTTCTCGAGCGATCATAAGGGAGGTCCCCAACTTTTTGGACGTACTTTGGTATGGCGTCAAAATCATATTGAAAAATGGGATATTCTTCACACCTCGCCGAAGGGTAACGGTCGAAATCGAGATGGCAGGGAAGGATTTTCCATACAAAAGCTCCCGCCTGGAGCTCAATCAATATTTAGAGAGATGGTATAATCACTATCTCAACGATCGGGGGGAGCGAATTGAAAAAGAGGAGTTACGTCGAGTTCCCTTTGGTTCTGTCCCCAAAAATCTCCCCACACCGTCAGAAAGGGAGAGAGAAAAAAAGGAGGTGGGGGCAGCCCTAGAAATTTCAGAACATATCAGGGATGATATCTACAGAGAACTTAAGAAATTTTCTACAGTGGCCGAGATTCATGAAGAGATGGAGCTATCCAAAGATCTGGGACTTGATTCATTGGATATCGCAAACGTCCTCTCGTTTCTAGATCAACGTTATGATGTTGATGGAACACATTCAGGACAGATGCATAACATCTACGATCTGAACGTCTACGATCTGTTAGAGCTAGTTGTCACCCAAGGAAAATGCTCATCATCCTCTAAGTCCAATGCTAAAACCACAAAATTCCATGAATGGCCCCAGGAAGACTTTCGCCCCAAGGTGCAAATTCCCCGGGGAGAAACACTCCCCGAGTGCTTTTTAAAGAACTGTGATCGTATGGGAAAAATGGTGGCAGGTGGAGATGATTCCACAAAAATTAAGACCTACCGCGAGGTAAAATTAGGCGTCATACTCCTCGCCAGCAAATTGACAAAAATTTCAGACAAATATGTTGGGGTGTTGCTCCCCTCCAGCCTGGGGTGTTATATCATCATTTTAGCTATCCTTCTCGCAGGAAAAATTCCTGTAGTCCTCAACTGGACTGCCGGGGTGCGTTCTCTAAATTTTGCCAAAAATTTACTAGAACTCAAGACCATCTTTACCTCTGTGCGCTTCTTAGAAGGGGTAAAGTCTTTACAATTGGGGAATCTAGAGGAACATATTACCCTAGTTGAAGAATTTGTGAACACCCTTTCCTTCTTTAATAAAATAACCTCATTTTTTCTCTCCCTCCAAAAGTGGGAAATCCTCAAGAGATATTTTAGATTAGACTGCATCAAAGGGAGCGACCCCGCCGTAGTTCTCTTCACGAGTGGAACAGAATCCTACCCCAAAGCGGTTCCCCTATCCCATACCAATCTCTTAAGTAACCAGCGGGCGGCTATTGAGATGGTGAAGGCTAAGACGAGTGATATTCTTTACGGGGTACTCCCTCCCTTCCATTCGTTCGGATGTTCGATTACTGGCCTCCTCCCCCTCCTCTCAGGACTCCGCGTCTTCTATGCCCCAGATCCTACAGATGCCCACGGCATAGCTCGTGACTGCCTTTTGCGCAAAGTGACCATCTTATGTTGTGCCCCCAGCTTCTATCGCTATCTATTTCGCATCGCTACCTCACATCAACTCCGATCGGTTCGCCTTATCGTCTCTGGAGCAGAAAAGGCCCCCGCCGAACTCTTTGAATATGTCAAACAACTTGGAAAGGTAATGGTCGATGGGTACGGAATTACCGAATGCTCACCTGTCGTCACCCTAAATTATGGTGGTCAAGAGGCGAAGGGGGTAGGATACCCTCTCAAAGGTGTAGAGCTCTGCCTGATCCGTCAAGAAACCGGAGACAGAGTCGCAGATGGTGTTCGGGGAGAAATCTGTATTCGAGGGGCTAATGTCTTCGCCGGTTATCTCGGAGAAAATAGCTCCAATCCCTTTGTTGAAATTGATGGGAAGAGGTGGTACCGTAGTGGAGACCTCGGGAGGATTAATCCCGATGGTTCTCTAACGTTGGAGGGACGGTCTAAACGATTTGCAAAGATTGGGGGGGAGATGATAAGCCTACCCGCATTGGAGGAGGAGTTAGCCAGTTTTGCCAGAGAACATGGACTCATCGACAAAGGAGAGGGATCTCCCCAACTTGCCATCGGCGTAAAGGAGGGGGGAAAATCGATTCTCATCCTCTTTACTACTTTCGCGATTACGAGGGAACGAGTGAATCAAACACTAATGGAGGCGGGATTTTCACGCCTAGTTAAAATATCTAAAGTATGTCAAATTAAAACGATTCCCCTGACAGGCCTAGGAAAAATTCAATTGGGGAAACTCAGTGATCTGATCGATGCTCAAGATTTATAACACAGAGAGGCGGAGGAAGGAGGTCATTGCCCCCCGTGAAGAGACTGGCAAGCTTCTCATCTATACCTGTGGCCCTACGGTCTACGATTACGCCCACATCGGAAATTTTCGCACCTACGTTTTTGAGGATATACTTAGGCGTACAATCAAATATTTTGGGTTCCCCATCAGGCAGGTTATGAACCTCACAGATGTCGACGATAAAACCATCAAGGGGGCGATACACCGGGGGATCTCACTCACTGAATATACACAGATCTATAAAGAGGCCTTCTTTTCCGATCTAAAGGTGCTAAATATCGAGCCTGTGGAGGAGTATGTTTCGGCAACTGACACAATTCCAGAGATCACTCAGATGATCGCAGTGTTACTCAAAAAAAAGTTGGCTTATCAAAGCGATGATGGCAGCGTCTATTTCAATATCGATAGATTCCCCTCTTACGGTCGCCTCTCTCATTTGAAAATAAATAAATTCGCAAAAAATGCCTCTCCTTCAGGCACTTTGGAGGATGAGTATACACAAGATTCAGTCTCAAATTTTGCTTTGTGGAAAGCATATGACCTCAGAAGAGATGGTGATGTCTATTGGGAGAGCCCCTTTGGCAGAGGGCGTCCCGGCTGGCATATCGAATGCTCAGCTATGGCCATAAAATTGCTAGGGGAAACCATCGACATACATGTGGGGGGGGTGGATAACATCTTTCCCCACCATGAAAACGAAATTGCTCAATCTGAGGGATATACAGGAAAAACCTTTGTCCGTTACTGGATTCATGTTGGACATCTGATTGTAGATGGCAGAAAAATGTCGAAAAGCTTTGGCAACTTCTACACCCTTCGAGACCTCATCAAAAAGGGGTATTCCGGGATTGAGCTTCGTTATCTTCTGTTAAAGACCCATTACCGCACTCAACTCAATTTTACGCTGGAGGAGCTAGAAGCCTCTCGACAAGCACTTCTCCGTTGGAGAGGATGTGTCGAACGTCTGCGTGCGATCGAGGGTGGAAGCGGCGGTTCTTTGAGTGCACACGTCTACCAGGCGCGTACCACCTTCAAAAAGGCTCTGGGCGATGATCTCAACATCTCTATGGGGCTCGCGGCCATTTTTGATCTCATAAAAATAGTAAACACAGAGATCGACTCGCATAATCTCTCGCGAAATGGCGCTCAGGAAGTATTAAACTTGTTCGAGGAGGTGGATGTTGTACTCGGAGTTCTCCCCACCGAAGAGGGAATGAACTCTATCCCGCGAGACATTCAAGAGGCCTTTGCGAAAAGGGAGGCTGCACGGACGGACAAGAACTGGCAAGAGGCAGATAAGCAACGAGAGTACATTCAGATGCGAGGCTATACAGTCGAGGATGATGCTACCAAATCAACAGTAAAAAAACAGCGTTGACTTCGCTAGATAGTGCCGTCATAAGATACTATCTGGAACTACGAGCGAAACGGATCGGGAGCCTGATAAGCGCACAGTGCCCTAACATGTTGATGCTCTGACTTCTCTTCAGTGGAAAGCCTCTTCTCAAAAGTACACCTTGATAATTTGTGCAAATTCAGATGTATGTTGCTTATCATATCCCAAGGAAGCACACACTCTCGACTCTCTCTGTACATCGTTATCAACGCATGCAATCTTTCTGGTGGTGAAGTGTGCCATACAATAAAACGTGGGGGGACATTGCCCGTTAGTATATGCGCTCGATCTTCTTCCGAAAGAAAGGGCAATCTGTCGGCGAATCGCTCTAATTCTCGGAGCCCTAGCGCAGAACATGCCGCTCTCTCGATCGGAGACAAATTTAATGCTTCTTCTGGGCCCAATAATGCCCTATGAAAAGGGGTAAAATTTTCGAAAATTAAGAGCCCAAGCGTTTTCTTCACAATGTCTAACAATGGCCTAAACTCTTCGGGTTGCAAACCTCCAACTTCCTTGAAAGCGACATACAGGCTATATAAAAACCATTGTTGTTGAGATTCGTTCAAGTGTTGTCCACACCGTCTCAATATCTTCTCAAGACGCTCCTGTCCGAGAGATAGTGGAAGACACACATTTCGAATAGACCTAAGGAAAGGGTCTGTGGGATCGAGAGTACAAACACTATTAGCGTCAAAACGACACCTCCCCTCTATCACACTCAAGATAGAAATAAATTCAACCTCTCGATCTCCTTCTGGTACTGTGGATTGGCCCCATAGTGCATTCACATGAAGGAGCATGAAGTCCACTATATCCATTCCAAATGCCCAGCTGTCCCAGCTGACCCTTTCCCAGCAAGGGGTGTTGTTCTCTGGAGAGCTACGAGGAAGCAAGTTCAGCACCTCTGGCAAGATGTGCTCCAGTTCTTCACGTCTACGTCCGTGTAAATGCTCTCCTTCGAAACCCAAGAACTTGTTAAATAATGCAGCACACTTTCTGGAAGTGTGTCTAATGGTCAAAGCGTCGGTTATAGAGAAGAGGGGAAGCATGTGGTCTTTTACTATAGCAACACACCAAAGCCTGTTGCAAGAAGAAGGCACGGGCGTGTGGCGCACCGGGACGCCTATGTCAGGAAAAACAACATCCCCTGCCCTTCGCGTCATGGCAGATATGCCAGAAGTGGCGGGGGGGGCTCCTGCGGTGAAGTGATCCGAAACCGGCGATGATGCAAACATCTTCTCTCTCTCCCTTTTTATAACCTCTACTAAGATAAAATTTTTTTTATTAAATTGTCCAGGGTTTTTCAAAAAATCTTATATTTGCCCAAGGAAGTATAAAGGGAGTGCTCAAGAAATACATACCTCCGAGGCATCGACATTGATTGCCAACATGCTTAGATTTTTTATATTGAGTCAATTTAAGCTAGCTCATTTGCCCTGACGAACGGGCAGCATACACATTTTGAGTGATATCCCATTTTAGGTTCACTCGAAGGGGCGTTTTTTCAAAACCCCTTATTTCTTGAGCAGCCCCATAAAATGAAGTTGCTGCAAACCGCCCAGATCACAAGGCTTTTTGCATGCCGTAGAAATATTTGAATAAGAAGCTTATTGTAAAGCAATTACAGAGCGTCCGAGGGCATAATTCTTTGTGCCGGACAAAAAGGAGAGTGCTCAAGAAATACATACCTCTGAAGCATCAATATTGGTTGCCAACATGCCTAATATCAACGCAAAACTAAAATGTCGTAATCAATCTTTCAAAGCGTCAACACTGGTTTAATTTCATCCCCCACACCTTTGATTCTTCTTCTTCCTCGGCTGAGAGATTGTTTACAAACAAAGTTTGTGAACAAATCCACAGCTGTTCGAATTGTGTGAAGCATTGAAACCCAACAGATTTCAATGCTCTTTGCAGCAGCGGTTTTTGTCTTGCGACAGCCTCAATTATGACTATAACTTTTTTATATTTCAAACGATCTGGAGTTTCTGTGTAGAGTTAGTAGATCTGATTATTATATCGAATGCTAAGGCTTTTAGAGATGCATCTTTCACTTCGAGTGGCCAGGATTTTTTCTAAATCTTCTTTAGGATTTAAGGGTCTATGCCCATTTTGAGGATCCTTGGCGGCCTTGCCAAATTGTTCATTATGCACCTCTATAAATTCCTCGTCTAAATAACGATTTGCCTCTTCTATTGATGAAATGTTTCTAAGTCTCATCTCTTTAATAAGATGGTCTTGTAACATCCCGTGTTTTCTCTCCACCCTTCCTTTCTTGTGGGCTATGCGCACAAATCAAACCGATATTCAATGTCTAGATGGCTTGGTGAAAGACTGTGATTCCTTTACTCTCACCACCCCTAGAAACCCTAAATACGCTATGCTTATCAACATAGAACTCTGTAGGCTTCCCATGTTTACATAAATACCTTTCTAAACAAATAAAATAATCATTTGTGCTTTCCTGTTCGCAAAATCTTGCGTGTAAGATCTCGCTCGTCGCATCATCTACAAATTGGATAAGACAACTACAAGTTCCTCTTCTTTGCTTTTCCTAGCCCTTCTCTGGTAAATTTTTTCTCTTTTCCTCTTTTTAGCCTTCCACAGCCCTTCTTGAATCAGGATACCTTTCCTTTATCCTTTACACAATTTTATTTCGCTTCTCAAGGGACATCCTTCTGGGTCTCTTTTTAGAGATAAGCCTCTCTATAAGCGCGAAACAACCTCTGAGTGTGCCTCAGAGACAAACCCAAAATCTCACTGGCTTCTCTCCGTTTTAAAGTTTTACTTTCCACTTTTTCCATGATTGAAGTTCTCGCTACTTCTTTTATGGTCATCATCGCCTTCAAAATTTTCTTTGCCTCCAGAATAATTCCTAAAAGACGACATTATTACTTTGCGCTTACATGCCAACATGCCTAAATCTTCTATAGGCCTGTTGAGAAATGAGGGGGGTTGAGCTATACTCATTTCATCTTTAACTTCTTACGAGGAAACTATACCCTTTCAGGGTTTTCTATCTGAAGTTAACTCCAAGGAAATCCACCAGCGATCTTCTATTTCTTGAACAGGCCTTGAAGGTATCGTAGGCGGCGAAGATGGGACTCACCGCCCTTCTACAGCCTCCTTGGAAACCTCCTTGCAGAGGAGGCTCTTTTTGGTAAGGGATGGAAACGCAATAAAGGTTCTAGAACCCTCCAGCACCCAAAGGGAGAAGTGTAGTAGTGCCTTTTTTCTAAAATCAAAAAAAATTCTGCGCACAAAAATTATATTTTTATTTATAGTTCTCGAAAAGAATGGGGTGTGCAGCAAAAAATAGCCGGGCACTTATATAGGGGTGTTTGGAGTACCTTCGTTTTGCGCCTCCCCGAGGATCGTAATATGAGTGTTGAAATGGATAGAATGAATCAAGAAGTCTCAGTGTCGGACGGTGCAATGCCTGTTCAATCGCATCGCTCAGGTATTTTGAGCAGGTATTTAGGCGAAAATAGTCGTATTCGCGCAGAGCTTCTGTTGGTTATCGGCATTTTTGACAGTCTAATTGGTATCTTGCGTCATAGTGGCAATGCAATCGTTCGATCTGTGCGCCAAAGTGGAGACCTAACGGTAAAGGAGCATGTAGGAAGAGCGATTCGCTCTGTGTTCGACGTAGCTTTTCAGGTGCTCTTATTGCCATGCGCCCTCTACGAGCCCAGGTGGGGTATAGAATATCACGAGAGAGTATTAGAGAGGGAGAGAACTACTGCTCCACCCCCTTCAGCCTCTCCACCCCGTTCACGTGCAGATCAACTAATCGCAGAAATAAGGGCAGACCACGTAAGGCTTCGAGCAAATTCCGATGATATAGTAAATAATATAG
>Ga0049100_1000021_pt1 | contig 42849 bp, 38 predicted proteins | sample WorMetimpBELIZE2_FD_55036 | JGI IMG/M metagenome (GOLD analysis project Ga0049100, IMG submission 55036) | Marine gutless worms symbiont microbial communities from Max Planck institute for Marine Microbiology, Germany - Olavius imperfectus... | ecosystem: Host-associated > Annelida > Digestive...
CCCCCCCCCACTATAACGCTGAATGACGGGAAGTGGCGCCGCTTGAACTCTTTTTATGTCAATCCACTTTTCTGGATGACCAGAAACACCCACTACGATAGAGGGCAGAGAGCCTTCATTAATCAAACACCAATTCCTATCATCCGATCGGAGCAAAGCCTCCTCTATCTTAAGTTGCTCAAAAATAGCTAGATGCTTCAAGTGAAGGAGGTGTACTTTCTCAGGCATGCGCCTAAATTATCGTGTCGACACTTTCAATTGTGACAACACGTACACTCTCTCCTTTCATCGAATGAATCTTAAAAAGAATAATCGTACCCCCAGGCATTATCTCCATGTCAAAGATATTAGAGATAACATCGCCATCGGTTAATCTAACTCCAACCTTTTTGGCACCATTTACCCTCCTTAAATATTGAAAGGCATTAAGCAGATCTTTGGCGCGTGCCTCCGGGGAGATGATCATGATCTCATTGTGTTTTTGAGATCCCCTCCTCTTGCGCGCAGCGGCAGCTTTTGCTGGCGTATCGTGAATGATTGAGTTGGATTGATCTTGAGGGGGAGGAGAAAGAGGGGGTTCCTCTTGCTTCGATATTGCCAAAGAAGAGAAAGAGAGTAGGGTAAGTAAAACAAGTTTTTTCATCATTGTCCTCATATTTGTTGCTGGAAAATTGCACGCTGCACACCTCCAATGACCTCAAGCAAGAAAGGGGGCAAATTTCCCACGACTTTGGTTGAAAGAAAAGTTAAAAAAAACATCCCGGCCGCTGCAAATATCTTTCAAACGACTGAGAAGCAATCTTCTTCATACCTTATTTACTCAAACACTACCTTCTAATGGCCACCATGAGCACTGAAATATCTGCCGGTGACACACCAGAGATGCGAGAGGCCTGCCCCAAATTAGAGGGCCTGTAGTAATGCAGCTTTTCTCGGGCCTCATTTCTTAACCCCATCACCGACAAAAAGTCGAAAGTTTTGGGAACCAAGTGTAGATCGAGGGATTCTAGTCTTTCCGCCATATTCTTTTCACGCAAAATATATCCCGCATACTTCAATTCAATCTCAATGGCGGTACCAACCTCTCTACCGAGTGTGCCTATTTCAGAGGGGAAGAGTTTCGATAATGCGTCGTAATTAAATTCTGACCGACACAGGAGTTTAGCTAATGGCGTAGACTTCCCCTTGAACCTCACATAGGTACGTTCTAGCTCAATTTTTCCCTGGAGGATCTCCTCCCGTTTTTCCACACAGCGTTTATACTGCTGAGCATTAATTAACCCTAGTCGATAACCATATTCGCGTAGACGCTGGTCGGCATTATCTTGACGTAAGAGGAGGCGATATTCGGCGCGTGAAGTGAACATCCGATAGGGCTCATCTATTTTTTTGGAAACGAGATCATCGATCATCACCCCAATATAGGCCTCTGAGCGGTTGAGTATAAAGGGGCGTTCTCTTCGGATTTTGAGCGTTGCATTAATCGCTGCGATTAATCCTTGAGCGGCAGCCTCTTCGTAACCTGTCGTTCCGTTGATTTGTCCCGCAAAATAGAGCCCCTCAATTTTTTTGGTCTCTAAGGTAGGGGTAATCTGTCCACTCGTCACATATTCATACTCCACCGCATAGGCCGGGCGCATGATTTCGATAGATTCTAGCCCAGGAATGGTCTGCAACGCCCGATATTGAATGTCGATGGGGAGAGACGAAGAGAATCCATTCACATACATTTCATGAGTATCTATCCCCTCTGGCTCGAAGAAGAGTTGGTGACGTTCCCTCTCCTTGAAGCGAACAAATTTATCTTCGATCGAGGGACAATAACGGGGGCCGATCCCTTGAATTTTCCCAGAGAAAAGGGGAGAGCGCGAGAGGTTATCGAGAATCACCTCTTTGGTGGCATTATTTGTATAACCAATATGACAAGAGAGCTGTGGGAGATTTTTCTCTGGTGGGTCATAAGAGAAATAGACTCCCTTCTCGGGTAGTTGCTCTTCAAATTTTGAAAAATCGATCGAACGCTTATGAATGCGCGGGGGGGTGCCAGTCTTAAAATACCCGAGTTTAAATCCCAATTTTTTCAAGCATTTGGAAAGACCGATGGAGGGTTTTTCTCCAAAACGTCCCCCCGAGTTTTCAACTTCACCAATGTGCAACGTCCCCTGCATAAACGTCCCTGGGGCGAGAATAATCGCTTTAGATCGATAACAGACCCCCTCCTGCGTGCAAACTCCCCGAACTTTATCTCCCCCCTCGATCACGAGAGACTCAACGCTTCCCTGGCTAATCTCTAGATGGGGGGTAGACTCGAGGAGGGATTTCATCGCGCTTTGATAGGCCCCCTTGTCTGATTGGGTGCGTGGAGACCACACTGCGGGACCTTTCGTGGCATTAAGCATCCTGCGTTGGATCCCCGTTCGATCTGCTAACTTCCCCATGATTCCCCCCAAAGCATCCACCTCTCTTACCATATGCCCTTTCGCTGTACCCCCAATGGCGGGATTACAGCTCATCTTGCCGATGGTATCGAGGTTCATAGTCAACAAAAGCGTGCACATCCCCATCTGCGCCGCCGCACGGGCCGCCTCACACCCCGCATGTCCTGCACCTACAACAATTACATCAAATTCTCTGGAGTATGACCACATCTCAAAGCTAGACAATTACTACTTGTTTTTCTTATGGCGATCTCTACGACGACGTTTTTTCCTTTTATGCTTAGAAATCTTAAGGCGACGCTTTTTCTTTACGGATGACATGAACCACTCAAATTATTTAGACATGGAAGTGAGTGTAGAATTTTCTCTGGAAAAAGTAAAGTCGAAGAGATGGCGTTGAAAGAATATCTTATAGAACACGGTGAACACTACAAGATAAAACGTCCAATAACGAATCGCTATGTTCTCTCAAATTATTGGACGGAGCGATCCAAAATCACCCGAAGATAAGGAAGAGGGCTTCCCCTCAGATTTTGATCGCTCGACTATCTCTGGGACATCGGCCCGAAGGGGTATACGTGAAGTTTGTTAATGTGGCTTTCTCAGAAAACCTCAAAATTCGGTTTAACAACACTCGGCACAATAGAAAAGTATTCGGAATCAACATTGCTAATGTGAAAAAATTTAGGAAACTACATCTTCTCTTTTGCAAAAAATCTCTACCTAAGATACACTCCCCTCTTGAACCTTGGGGAAAGAGCCCCAGCGTGCAATTTAAAATGTGAGGAATGTAAGGCTCCTGATGCCAACGATCAATCAACTCGTCCGCAACCCGCGCAGTCCGAAGAGGAAAAAGAAAAAGTCACCCGCTCTCCAAAAGTGTCCGCAGAAGCGTGGAGTTTGCCTGCAAGTTAAAACTAAAACTCCTAGAAAGCCCAACTCTGCTTTACGTAAGGTCGCCTGGGTGCGCCTCTCGAATGGTCAAGAGGTGGTAGCCTACATCGGTGGCGAGGGACATAACCTTCAAGAACACAGCATCGTCCTCATTCGAGGTGGTCGGGTGAAGGATCTGCCAGGAGTACGCTACCACATTGTCCGTGGAGCACTCGATTGTGCTGCAGTCAAAGATCGCAAACAATGTCGGTCAAAATATGGTGCAAAAAGGCCTAAGTGAGGGAATGATCCATGTCTAGAAGACGCCGTGCTGTGAAGAGAAAAATCTCTCCAGATCCCATCTACAACAGTCTAGCCATCGCCAAGTTGATCAATCGGGTGATGCTCGCAGGGAAAAAGACCCTCGCTAGCAGGCTCGTTTACACTGCGCTCCAACAGTTCGCAAAAAAGGTCAATGCCGATGATCCACTCAAGGCCTTTGAACAGGCCATGGAAAATGCCATGCCCATCTTAGAGGTGAAGTCCCGTCGTATCGGCGGCGCAACCTACCAAGTTCCAGTTGAAATAGACTCGGAAAGGCGTGAAGCGATGGCGATGCGATGGATGATCATGTACGCGAGGAAAAAAGTGGGGCGTAACATGATCGATGGATTGATCATGGAGCTTGTCGACTGCTTCAATAACCAAGGGGCGACAATCAAGAAAAAAGAGGACACGCATCGTATGGCCGAAGCGAACAAAGCATTTGCTCATTACAAGTGGTAGAGGGGTGAACATCATAACATGGTAGAGACTCGCCCCCCACAAGACAAGCTTGAAAATGTGCGAAATATCGGGATCATGGCTCATATTGACGCCGGAAAGACCACCTGCACGGAGCGTATCCTCTATTATTCTGGGCGCACACACCGCATCGGAGAGGTGCATGAAGGTGCCGCAACCATGGACTGGATGGAACAAGAACAAGAACGCGGCATCACAATTACTTCTGCAGCAACCACCGTCTATTGGCGCGGGTGCAAAATCAATATTATCGATACCCCCGGGCATGTCGACTTTACGGTTGAAGTCGAGCGCTCTCTACGAGTTCTCGACGGCTCTGTGGCAATTTTTAGTGCGGTCGATGGTGTTCAACCCCAATCAGAAACGGTCTGGAGGCAGGCCGAACATTATAAAGTGCCCCGCATCGTGTTCATAAATAAAATGGACCGCATCGGGGCAGACTTTTTTTTCTGCTTGAGGAGTATAAGGGAAAAGCTCGGAGCAAATCCCATTGCCCTTCATTGTCCCCTGGGGGCAGAGGCAGATTTTACTGGCATGGTAGATCTGGTCTCTATGAAAGCCTATGTTTTTAAGGAAGAAACTCTTGGAGCTGAATTTGACACCACAGAAATCCCCGAAAAATTGAGAGAAAAGTGCGAAGAAATGCGGGCACAATTACTTGAAGAGCTCGCCACAATAGACGAATCCAATGAAGATTTCATGGTGAAGGTGTTAGAAAATCCCGAGGCCCTCACCGAAAGTGAGATTCACGCAGTTATTCGCACAGGAGTTTGTACCAATAAAATTCATCCCGTCCTCTGCGGAACAGCCTTCAAAAATAAAGGAATACAGCCTCTGTTAGACAGCATCACCCTTTGGATGCCTTCGCCCATCGACCGCGGCACGATTATGGGGCTTGGCGTCGATGATGATCAAGAGATCGCACTGACTCCTTCAGATGAGGCCCCTTTGGCAGCTTTGGCATTTAAAGTAGCCACCGATCCTTACGTGGGAAGGTTAACCTTCATCCGCATTTATTCGGGTTCTCTGCTGAAAGGGATGACCCTCAAGAACACCACAAAAGGAAAAAAAGAGCGCATTTCGCGGCTACTCGAGATGCATTCCAATCAACGCAAAGATCGGAATGCATTCTTTACTGGAGATATTGTCGCCTGCATCGGCCTAAAACATACCAGTACTGGGGACTCCCTGTGTGCTGAAGATTTTCCCCTCCTTCTCGAGAAAATGGAATTTCCCGAACCCGTGATCTCCATGGCAATCGAACCAAAATCTAAGGGAGACCGAGAAAAGCTCTCTATCGCTCTAGGGGCCCTTGCTGAGGAGGATCCCACCTTTCGTGTCTCTTCCAATAGGGAGACGGGACAGACGATAATCTCTGGAATGGGGGAACTTCACCTAGAAGTATTGAAAGATCGGATGCTACGCGAGTTCAAGGTTGAAGCTAATGTGGGGAAACCACAAGTCTCATATAAAGAGACTATTACAAGTGCAGGAAAGACGGATACTAAATTCGTTAAACAGTCAGGTGGTCGAGGGCAATATGCTCACGTTTGCCTTGAAATCGAGCCAAATGAGGCGGGAAAAGGAAATGAGATCGTTAGCAAAATTGTCGGTGGTGTGATCCCAAAAGAATACATTCCTGCTTGCATAAATGGAATTGAGGACGGATTGGCTACTGGGGTACTGGCTGGTTATGCTCTCGTGGATGTTAAAGTGGTCATCGTCTTTGGCTCCTTCCACGAGGTGGATTCGAGTGAAATAGCCTTCAAGGTTTGTGCTTCGATGGCAATCAAAGATGCTGCAAAAAAGAGCAATCCTATTATCTTGGAACCTATCATGAAGGTGGTGGTCTCCACCCCCGAAGACTTCATGGGAGATATTATTGGCGACATCAACCGTCGTCGAGGCAAGATTATCAATCAATCAAATGAACGCAATGTCGCGATCATCGATTGTGTGGTACCACTAAGTGAAATGTTTGGTTACTCCACAACACTGCGCTCTTTAAGTTCTGGGCGAGCAACTTACGTGATGGAGCCTGGACATTTCGAGCGCGTTCCTACAAAAATTCAAGAAGAAATTATAAAAAAATAGGGAGGTGGTTATGACCAAAAAATCGGATAGGAAAAAGATACGTATTCGCCTTAAAGGTTATGACCAGAGGACCTTGGATTGTTCTACCGCAGATATTGTCGAAACGGCAAAACGCACGGGGGCCCGTGTCGTAGGGCCTATTCCCCTTCCCACTAAACGTGAAGTCTATACCGTGCTCCGCTCCCCCCATGTCGACCGCAAATCGCGAGAGCAATTTGAGGTACGTACACATATTCGTGTGCTCGACATTTTAAATCCCACTTTAGACACTATCGATAAGTTGAAAGTTCTACCCGTCGCTGCTGGCGTAGATATCAAGATTAAAGCTTAACTAGCTATTTAAAAGCTGAAATTGTCGGGCAGGGTGGTTCCGCTGGCGATGATGGTAATCCCCTCACGCACAAAGACCCCATCTCCATCGTAGTGCGTATGTTTGTCTTTATTGGTAAGTCTTACATTGTTCCCAATGATAACGTTTTCATCGATAATTGCCCTCTCGATATGACAGTCTTTTCCAATAGTGTAGCAGCGACTCGGATCTCTTGGGGCCGAGTAATATTCATTCCCGAGTAAGACGGAGTCGTGAATCTCCGCTCCCTCTTTAATCACGTTACGCACACCAATAATACTACGAGTTATCCTCCGAGCTTCAACAACAGCTCCATCACTGATGATAGAATTTCTAACTTCGGTTTTCGCAATTCTCGCTCCTGGAAGGTAATGATTGTGCGTATAAATGGGGAAGGCCTCATTATAGAGGTTCAGCCCCAAGGAATTAGCTGTGAGGGAAAGGTTTGCCCGATAAAATGAGGAGATGGTACCAATATCTCTCCAATACCCCGGGTGGATAAAGGCTGTGCTACGGCCTCGCTCCAGCTGTGAAGGAATCACATGTTTCCCAAAATCATTCCGCCCATCTTGGGCTAGAAGATCAATAAGTGCTTCTTTTTTAAAGACATATACTCCCATCGAGGCCAAAAACCATGGAGGATCTGAACAGAGAAAGTCCCCCCTTTTGAGGAAATGCTCGGGCATTTCAAACCGCTTAAGAAGTTCCTCATTGGCGGGTTTTTCACAAAAATCGAGAATATTAGCTTCACGATCAACATTTAATAGACCCAGGCGGGGCGCCTCTACATGTCCAACAGGTATCACTCCAACGGTAAGGTCACTATCCCTCTCATGAGCAAATAGTATCATGGATGCCAGGTCCATATTGTAGAGCTGATCCCCCGATAAAATGAGAAAATAATCAACTGGCAGCTTTGTCAATAGATCGATATTTTTTCGAACGGCATCAGCCGTCCCCTCATACCAAACCCTTCCCCCAGGACGCATCTCGGGATTAAGCAAGACAAGGCTACCTCCCTGAAACTGATCGAGATGGTAGGTCTCTTGAAGATGTCGATTTAACCCCGAAGAAAAATATTGGGAGATAACAAAAACGCGTTTCATATTAGAGTTGAGGGAGTTGGAGATCGGAACGTCGATAAGACGGTACCTCCCCCCAAAGCACACGGCAGGTTTACAACGACTTCTCGTAAGTGGGAATAGACGAGTCCCTTGCCCCCCGGCCAACACTACACAAGCGACTCGCTCTGTCAGACTAAACCCTTTTTTCCTTATTGAGACCACCAGCGCCCCCCATACCTTCATATAATCAATGGGGCAAGCGAAGGTCAATGAGTTTTGGAAAATTTTTCTTAAATGCCAATCCAAGGAAATAGATTCACAAATTTAACCTGTGTAATTCGTTGCTTGACTCCTCAGATTACACACCAGGTGTTTTGCTAAAAAATGAAATTATTTTTGGAGATTGCATTTGACAATAAAATTTTTATTGTCAGATAATCACGCAGAGGTTGAGGACGTAATATGGACCGATCAAATCTACTTCCAAGCAGCCCCACATGGGTGCTGAGTTATTTTTCTATATGTTTTCTGCTTCTACAGAGAAGTCATGAATGTGTGGATTGCGACTAGCATGGCTTATGCCCTTCCGAGGGGCTTGATTTACGCCTACGGGCACCTTCCCATAAATCAAAATTGGGAACAGGAGGATAATCCTCACTTCATTTCTGTGATCGCTCAGCGTATGGTTAATTGCCTCGTTACCGTGAACATCTACCTCCCTTACGCGGCTAGAGTCTTTCTAAACTTCTTACTCGCAAGCATATACGACTCCTCCTGGATGGCGATACCCCTGTTTTCTGTCCTGGTTGCCCCTTGTGGGGGTTTGATGGGGATAGCGGCGATCTTAGGGTTATCCATTTTTATTGAAATTGCAAGAAATTGGGTGGAATTTTTGTGGAGAAGCGCAGAGCTCCCTATCCTCCCTCCCCTTCTCTGCACACACTATCCGGTAGACAATATCCTCGCACACATTGCGTTTAAAGTGATTATGCTATTTCCTGCATTATTCCTCATCTGGCTTTTCCCATATATGGCAGGCCGCATGATCTTCCTAGGAGAATATATAGAAACAGATTTACTGAGGGCTTGGACGATACTCACAGTGGTGGCAGCAATGATTACATACCCTCTTCTTCAAGATCTTTATAATCACCTCTCCCTTAGTGTCATGTACCTCATCTCTGCTGCGCAATTTCTTGAAGAAGTTGATCCCGAAACACTAGGTCCCGAAGAGAGGCTATGCCCCATCCTTCAAGATTCGATGAGAGTCCCTGTTAGGATACATAGATGCGGCCATATTTTTGAAAAAGACCGCCTAATCGAATGGATGATGCGCCCAGGTCAGCAGCATAGATCTTGTCCACTATGTCGACAAGCAATAATATCAATCCCAGGAAATAGACTCATAAATTGGATCTTCCAATAGTCAAGTCCAAAATCGCGTGTGCCCTTCTCTCTCTTGTTAGTGAAAATGTCAACACCGGCTTAATCCTGATCAATCCAACACAATAAACCGCGCAAAAACTGTAAATGGTGGCAGCATCTACCCTCTTTTCCAATTTTTAATAATGACAGCCATCTCATCGGAAATATGTTTCGGCAAATTCTTTGTGTTTGAGATAGCAACAAATCTCTCCCGTTCACTCTCTTGAGTAAGATTTGCACACAAAAAAATGAGATAACTAGAAAAGGATGTTTTTTGTAGGGTAGTTTCTCTTTCAAGCATCTCTAGGCTGGATGAAGCAATTTCCTCATCTTCAGGAAAGCCGTTTAGGGCGATCGCTGCATGTTCATTGTCCTTGGAGTGAGGGCTTTGTTTTAATATGTTGAGCAAAAATCGTTTTGCACTCTCCCCAAACGAGGCGAGCGCCTTAATTATCTCTTCATCTGTGAAAAAATTATCCTCTCCTAGGGCCTCAAAAAGAGGGGGAATAGCCCTCTTATCCTGAACGGCTGCCAAACATCGAGCGACAAAGATGGGAACACGCCCATATCCAGGATAAAGGGGATCAGAGAAAAGGGGAGAAGAGAGGAGGTGAATGAGGGAGGGGACACACTCCTCCCCCTTGGCAACGAGAGCCTTGATTGCTTGTTCAGGATACTCCTCCTCCGAAAGGATGAGATCACTCAATAGGATCGCAAGAGGTTCAGGCGCCTCCTTTGCATAGGCATCACGCAAATCCTGGTAGAGCTGCTTCGACGCGTCGACAACCTCCCGCGCCGCACTGGGGAGGTAAAGTGCAGCGAGATCTTGTCCTAAACGATTTTCAAAGCTCTGCAGTTGCTTTATTTTCGTCACTTCAAAGTCGAACATCCTCCCAACTCCACCCTGCTCATAATATTCTAACATTATCTCAAAACTACCCCCAAAGTGCGCTTCTCGATGCATGAGAATTTCCATATCGATAGTATCGACAACCTGAAACTCAGACTCAACCACGAGAAAGTTCTCCTTTAATATTACTCTCCTTTAAGAGGTGTGCGTTATAACTCGAACGCACTAAAGGAGCACAATACATAGTCCTAACTCCAATAGAATACCCATACTCCTCATACCACTTAAACCGCTTGGGATGAACAAATGATTTGACGGGAAGCCTCCCCTTTTTTGGTTGTAGATATTGCCCAATAGTAATGATAGAACACCCCGCACTATACAGGTCCTGAATTGTCTCCTCTACCTCCCCTTCCCTTTCTCCAATACCTACCATGATTCCCGATTTAATAAAAGAAGCTCTATTGCAAGAATGTGCATAAGACAATAGTCGGAGGGTGCGTTCATAAGTGGCGCGATGGCGCACGCGCGGGGTGAGGCGCCTTACAGTCTCAATATTGTGATTAAAAATTTCTGGCTCCGCCTCGAGCACTACATCGATTAAATGCCGGTCTCCAGAAAAATCTGAAGTTAGCACCTCTATAGAAGCATGTGGAAGCCCCTCTCGCACTTTCCGGATGGTCTCTGCAACATGAGAAGCTCCCTGATCAGCCAAATCATCTCTCGTAACCATCGTGATGACGACATGATTTAGTTTCAGGGCTTTAGCCGCCTGAGCGACCCTCCCAGGTTCCTCCTTTTCGGGAGGAGACGGACTATTTGAAAAATCAACGTCGCAAAAGCCACAAGCTCGCGTACATACCTTCCCAAGGACGAGAAAGGTAGCTGTTTTCTTGGAAAAGCACTCCAATCGATTGGGGCACCCAGCCTCCTCACACACGGTATAAATTTTGTGCTTCTTAAGAGTGTTCCGAGTCTGGGCGCACAAAAAACCACAAGGGAGCTTGCGACGCAGCCATGGCGGCAAGCGCCCCCCCCTCGCGCCATCTTCTTCAGAATCCATGGGAGAGCCTCTCAACCTTCCCCTCATTAAAGAACCAATACCAACCTCCTCCATCAACCAAACATCACAAGCAGACGTAACCCGAGCCCACACACGCAGTCTATTGTGAAGAACCGGTTTATGGCAAGGACCATTTTACTCTTCAAAATATGCCGATTTAAAATCTACAAATTGAAGATAGGAGACCAACTCTCCCTTAATTTTTGGATTTTTAGCGTACAGCTTTTTTGGAGAACAGATAGGAAGGGCTGGCATTTGGTCCATCAAAACATCCTCGGCCTCCAACAACCGCCGAGTCCTCTCGATGTCGCCGATACTGTGATTTGATTGCTCTATGAGGTCCTGGAAAGTTGTATTCTCCCAATTACACAAATTACACGCATCGGTTTTATTCCGAAAGGAGGAAAAAACGAAGCGTGCATCAAAAACAGGGACTGACACCCCTACCATACAAATCTGATACTCCCCTCTCTTGAGAGCATCAATAGCCGCAGCTTGTCCCGACACCCCCCTCAAAACAATGTTGATCCCCAAATTCTTTTTCCAATGGTCCTGTACAACGAGGCTAGTTTGCTTAGCAAAATCGATATCTGATTGGTATAATATCTCAATCGCAGGAAGTGTCTCTAACGACTCTCCAAGTATCTCGAGGGCCTCATTTAAAAGCTTCTTAGCCTCTGGGATATTATTATCTTTAAATAGTGGAGTGTTCCTCAACCTCAATGAAACAGGAAGCACTGAGGTTGTGGGCTGTGCGTAATTACAAAACACATTTTCCACAATAGCCTCTCGATCCATGGCGTAGGCAAGGGCTTTTCTAAGCTCTCTATTATTCAGCGGGTATTTGTCGTTGTTACATGCAAAAAAATAGGTCTTAATATCTTCCTTCACCCCATTTAAAACAGATCCAAAGCAATCCTGAGGTGGAGTCATAAATGGCGACCCAGCCCAGTCTAACTCCCCCTTCTCAAACATGTTTATAGCCGTTTGATAGTGCGGCACAACATGGGCTTGAATTCCATCTAAATAAACATGTTCTTGATCCCAATAATGGGGGTTTTTTGCAAAAACCAACTCTGAGTTCTTTATCCATTTCGACACGAGAAAGGGACCATTACACACAAAATTTTCTCGTGTCGCCCAAGTAGTGGGATCTTTTTCTGCGATATGCTTGGGAGCGGGCATCAAGAAAGAGCTAGCTAAAATATCGAGAAAACATTGCGCTGGATATTCTAACTCCACTGACAATGTCTTATCATCGATAACGACAATGCCCAACTCCTCAACACTACACTCCCCAGCAAGACATTTATTTGCGTTTTTAATGGAGGTAACCAAATCTGGCATTGAAATGACAGCGGAAGAGTTTGGATCGAGCAGCCTCTTCCACGCATACTCAAAATCTTGTGCGGTAACTGGAACACCATCACTCCACGCACACTCCCTCAAATAAAAGGTAAATTTCGTTTGGTCTGAAGAGATATCGACCTTATGAGCAATCGCCGGATGCGGCACATCTCCTTCCCCCCTGCGCAACAATCCTTCAAAAACCCAGGGAATAACAAGAGAGGAGTTGTGGGGACTTCCTTTGTTGCTCGCAGAGAAATTCATCGTAGCGATATCGCAGATAAGGGCCGTCCTAAGAACATGGGGGCTTTGTTCTGTACCCCGTTTGAGATCTGGTCTGAACATGATGAAAACTCCAATCAATAGTGAGAGAGGCAGAAGCGAGAAAATGGTAAAGTAGCAAAATTTCTTCATTAGCCTACCCATACGCTAAGCTGAGAAACCATGATGCTAAATCACGCAACAAAAGAAGTAAAGGATTTTTTATTGTTGAAAAACTACAAATAAATGTTGTTGGATACTTAAGCTTCGTTACGACTAGATGCCTCTGTTGAAAAAACAAACAAGGCCCTTAGAGAGAGTGCCCAAAAAGTGCCTTCCCCTGAAGGATCGACATTAACTGCCAATATACCTGAATCTTTTATGTTGAACCAATTTGAACCGGCTTATTTGCCCTAATGAACGAGCAGCACACATAATTTGAGTAATATTCCATTTTAGGTTCGCTTGGAGGAACATTAAACCTTGCCGCACTCCAACTGGATGTATCCCTCGTTTTCTTTAGCTTGGGTATCTGTATACGGAATTGTAACAAATTTGCACACAAAGCCTGCTTCAGATAACAAGGAGATGATCTCCTCTTTATTATAGAGTCTAAATTCTTCTAATTCAGTTTCCACAATACTCCCTTCCTTCCAAAGTTCATATTCGTTGAGACTATTTTGAACTTTTGATGACTTATCGAACCTGGAAGCTGAGTTTAATACAATCAACGATCCATCATGTCCTTCCACCCAAGAAACTGATGGAATGCCCTCAACTGCAGGCAAGGAGTAGACAGCCTCCATATCAAAAGTAAATCTCCCGTTCGGAACGAGCCATTCGCAAATATACACCAGTGGTTCCTTCACATCTAACTCATTTGTAATCAAGCAAAAAGATCCGAATGGGATGATAATATCAGAAAACCTTTCCTTTAGTGAGAACGTGTTGAAGGAATCGAGTGAGAAAAAGTCCGGACAAATTCTTGCATTGTTTCCTACAAGCAGATATCATTGAGATGGAATTACCAAATCCAAAAATTTTTATTCCTTTCCGCTGCAGTGGGATAAGAAACCGTCCAATACCGGACATAGGTTCTAGAACATTGTCAGAGTGTTTTAAAGCCCTCAAGAACCAAGCCAATTCCTGGGACGGCGGTGATGATTTGTCAATATGGTAGTATTCCGTACACAGACGTTTTTAAGGTTCTAATGCAGAGCGCAAAATATCCTCCAGTGTCGGTTTTGTCGACGGGGTCTTTATTCCCTGTTTGCCCTGATTCCTGTATGATGCATCTCATTGTCAAGACCATTTTGTTATTCTTTATGGGACCAAAATTCAGGCCTCAACGACTTAGAACCTTCGAAGACACGCCACACCATCCACATCGTTATAACGATCGTAGTAGAGCAAGAGCCCCTCAGGAGAAAATCCCCCGATGGCCACAGGCCATCGGTTTTGAATTACCCCCTCTTGACACCGAGTATAGGACCGAGGTTCATGTGGATATAATCGTACCCCCGCCTTAACATGCTTCGTCAAGATTGCAGTCGCGGCCTCTAAAGCTGTTGGCAATTCGTACGAGGCTGTGCTTTGCTTAGCATACTTTTGAACTAAAGTCTTTTGCTCTCCCCACACCTTGTTGCGACTATCTGGAATTACATCCTGCGTCATCAAAACCCAATGAGAGGCAAAGCTTTTCTCGCCTAGCTCACTTTGTACAATATCATCGTAATAATCATATTGCGTTTTATATCCCGTCCGTGGATTCCTGACGAGTTCAGAAAGAGCATTAAGATGAAAAAGTTTGCCATTAACATATTGGGGGATGAGGACTAACATATGGGTATCTTCGACTCTTTTTTCTGGCCAAAATGGACAGGGACTTTTTAAGATTTCCTCCACATGTGGGGGAAGGGGCGGTTCTTCTCCTACCTCCCCAAAGTATTTTCCCCACTCGGCCCCGCCAAAAGCGAGAAAGGAGGAAGGTTTAGAGTGCAGCTCGGCAATTCTCTGCATTCGCTCAGCCTCAATGGCTTGGAGCTTTCCTTGGAGCTTTTCCCTCTCTGCGGCTATTGTTTTTTCTCTGTGCTCGTTGAGAGCCGTTTGTTCTGCTAAGAGAGCTTTCCTTTCCACCTTCGCCTGCTCCAATTTTTGACGATAGGCGCTCTCGAGCCCTTGTCGCTCTCTAACAATCTCTAATTGGCTCTCCTTTTGTTGAAAAGATTGAGCCAGGGAAAGTGCCGCCTCTCTTTTGGCAAGTTGCCCCTCCCTCTCTTTTTGCAAGGTTGCCTCCATCTGGAGGTAAGAGCTTTGGATGGCCTGTAGCCGCCCCTTCATCTCACCCCGCATCTCTCTGAACCTCTCCTCTTGGGCCTGCATCTGCTCAAGGGTTTTTTGTTTTTGTTCTTCTAGGAGCTGTAAGAGTTCTGCGATGCGACTTTGGGCCCGTCCAAATCTCTCCTTTTGGAGATTTTCCCCCTCCTGCCTCTCGTGACAACGCACCTCCGCCTCCTGATATATAGCGCTAAGTAGCTGAGGGTCAATCATCTTGCCGAAAAGTTCTCCAAAGATCTCAGCAGCGCCCTTTAGTTCTTTTAGAAGCTCATTTGCTGCGGAAAGTTGTTCGAAGTTACAACGCTCTCTAAAAACATCGACAATGTATTGAAAATGGTGTCTCGCATGGATCAAACTTTGATCAAACACCCTCTTTAGGGAGATATATTCAATATGGCTTAAGGATTGCAGGTGTCTTAACTTTGAAGCGGCAAGCGTATACTCCTTGCCCTTCAGGGCTTGCTTGATCTCCTCCCCTATCTGCTCGCCAATACCAAAGAGCTTCTTCTCGTCACTTTCGGTGAGGACAGTTTTGAAGATAGCGGCGGGATTTTCAATGGGGGGAAGCGCTTGAAGCCGAGAGAGGCACGTGGCACGATTCCATCCTCCCTCTAAGGGGCGATCCAGGGGGTCAAAGATAAAGAGCCTTTGGGAAAGCATATGCATGATGGGAGGAGTGTCTTCGATCATCCACCTCTTTATCTCTTCGAGCCTTACCCCTAGAGGCACCTGAGTAACCCCCAGTAGTAAGGAGGCATAATAGCGCTCGAGATTTTCCACATGACCAAAGAGGTTGGAGCAGATTTGCAACATCTCGGCAAGGCTCTGTCCGCGGTTCTCCAATAATCTATGGTAATTGATGGGGATGACTACCTTGATACTCCTTGCCTTCGTGATAAAGCGCCTAATATTGACAGCATTGGCGATGTTGATCTCCTCCCCGCAATCACCCAGGAAACCCGGACAGTCGCAATAAGTAAGATAGTCGGGAGCAATTTTGATCTGCGGCATGAAGGTTTTAAGTGTTCGGGTATAGTTGATAGGCACAACCTCATCTAAAGCTCCTCCCGCACTTTCAGGACGCACAGCAACGACTTCTTCAAATCCTGTGAAACCAAGCTCTTTAGGGGATTTCAGTTCCATCGTACATCCCGCCAAGTAGTTCACCAGGGTGCTCTTTCCAGCTCCGCTGTTACCAACAACGATGATAGCTTCCTTCCCTTCAATTTTTTTAGAATGTTCTTGCCCATAATGCATGCAGGTAGTGAGGAGATCAACGCTCTCGTCAAGAGAGAGTTCCACGCGAGGATTAAGGAGCTTTTTGGCGATACAGGGGTAAGCCTTTTCTGGAGGAATCTTTGGGTCAAGAAAGCAGGGGCGCCGCCTCGTGAGGGAGGGGGATATTGAGGCGGGGCCCCCATCTTGGAAGGTTCTGCAAAATACTGCTCCACCGCCACGGCGCTGCACTACTCCCTCCTTAACTGTCACGATCTCCTCTCCTTGGGGAGAGAAGAATACACCACTCTCTACTTGGTCATCGTTCCACGTACCTTGGTAATAGAGATAGAATTTTCTCTCTTCTTGACTATATTTTTCCAAACTCCCATATCCCGACCGCTTTCCACTTTTAAAACATCCGGTATATTTGGTATCTTGTTCGATGAAGTAGCGTGCATTTCCCGTTAAATCGTGAAAGAGATCATCAAAAAAATCCCCCTCATATTTTACTCGATCAGATATAAACTTCCCCGCGCCACAAGCAAGCAGGCGATAGCGTTTCATCCAATAACTATCAATTGAGCGTACAGGCTTGCTTAAGGTCCGACCCCCTTCATGGTAGCCTTCAACCCACTCTCCCCCTGGAAGTTGGGCCCGAGCCTTGATAAAACGCATATCTATCCCCGCCTTCATCTCCTTTTTATTGCCCTCCACAAGAAGCTGCACGGCACCCTTTACCATCCCGATAATTAGTCCAGAGACCTCTCCCTCTACGTTGCCCAGCATCCCTCCAGGAAGACCTTCTCGGATGAGGAAGCTCGGCACCTCAAGCCCAAGCCTTCGTAGCGCATCTCTCTCCCTGGCCGTGCCTTGGTAAAAAATGAGTGTACGGGAGATAAGCGAAGCCCTTTGCGGCTCTTTTTTGCCTATTTCCACAACTTTTGCTTGCACACTGTGCCTCCAGGTGGAGAAAAGAGCAACTTGGCCCTGCGGAAATGAGAGGGAGAGGGAGTGTGTGTGTAATTGCCAGACGTCTCGGGCACAATATAAGAATTTAGTGGGCGATAAGAGGGCAACACTCATAACATCTCCTTCAGCTTTGGTTCCAGCAAAAACCCTTTAATTGATAGGGATTATTTAAAAGATTTGACAAAAGTTTGCAAGAAAAATTCTAAGTTGCGGGGAGTATCGTCCAAAGCATTCCTATAAAGGCCTTCTATCCCTTAGAGCAGGTCCATTGCCATTACTCTCGCAAAAGCCTACGAAAAGAAACACAAGATTGACACAACTAACAACTTATAAAACAGCGGAAATTATTGATCCTTGTCTAATGGAGAGTGAAAGTAAAAGGTGTCAGTTTTTGATAAATTCTCTATACTTGCTCAAGTATGAAGAGATACAAAATTATTACTTTAGGGTGTCGTACAAATCAATATGAGTCTCAAGCCCTCTCCGGTCAGCTCCAAAAGAGGGGATATTGGAGGGCTTCTGCCAATGAAAAAGTGGAAGTTGGTATCGTCAATACCTGTAGCGTAACGCAATCCGCTGATCGACGCTCCCTGTACCAGATCAAGAAATTAGAAAGAGAACACAGGCCTGACACGCTCGTTGTGACTGGATGTTCTGCAGAAAAATTCAAGGAGATTCCCGCCATTACACACCTGATTCCCAACGCCAAGAAAGAGGTGTTACTTCCATCAGTATTCCCGGAGGAGAAGTGGCCAAAGTTTCAGATCGAGAAATTTGAAGGCCATACTCGCGCTTATGTCAAAATTCAAGATGGGTGTAACTCCTTCTGTAGGTATTGTGTGATCCCCTTTGTGCGCGGCCCCTCGCGCTCCAGAGGGATCGGGGACATTTTAGATGAAGTGACGTTACTTGTGGAAGGTGGGTATAAAGAGGTTGTCCTTACTGGGGTCAATATTGGAGATTTCGGCAGTGATCACACACCGAAGGTCAGTGTGTCAAAGTTAGTCCGACAGCTGGAACAGGTCGAGGGGTTGAGGCGTATTCGCGTCTCGTCAATTAACCCTAATGAGGTGGATGATGAGATGGTAGAGGTATTACTATCTGGGAAGAAGATATGCCCCTCCCTTCACCTCGTATTACAAACGGGATCCAATAGGATACTCGAACGTATGCGAAGGCCGTACACAAAACAGGACTTTTTAGAGGTCACTAGAAAACTTCTCAGAGAAGATGCGGATTTTAGCTTCACGACAGATGTGATCGTTGGGTTTCCCGGAGAAACGGAGAAAGATTTTCAGGAGACATCCGATCTAATAAAGGAAGTAGGATTTGCCAAGGTGCATATATTCCCCTACAGTGATCGGCCCAAAACTGGAGCATCGAGGATGGCAGATAAAGTGGAGGGTGGGGTGATCTGTGAGAGAAAGCAGCGGTTACATGCAGTCGTCGAAAGGGTGGCCTTTCAATCGCGCAATCGTTATATTGGTCGGGAATTCGAAATATTGTTGGAGAGCAACCACCGGGGATACACAAAACATTTTTTACCCGTTTCTGTTTCAGCTAATGGGTTGAGGGCTAACGAGATGATACGTGTAAAATGTGCAAAAAACAGCAAAGAGGGGTTGATCGGATACTTATGAGGATCAGAATAAATGCACACTATAGACCCTATGCACATGAGGTGGGAAGTAGTTGTCTGCTCCCCAACAGTTCTTGGAAGGTCACAGTTTTTCCCACACGCGTTGAATTTGCAAATTTGGTTTCCGAAGGGAGCCAAAAGAGTTTTTTTGTACGTTGTGCGGTAGTGGGTCCTTTAAGTCAATTCACAGTAATGCAAGATCTTGAGCGCAAGTGGGTTAGGGTTTTTGGGAGGGGGGGTCACGGATTTTTTTCTTACCGTTTGCTAAGCTTTGCCCACGATATCGTTCTCTTCCTAGAGCGTGCACCCGAGGGGGGAATGGCCTTTACCCACAAAGAAGTTACCCACGTTTTGAAGGGAAAAGAGGAGTTTATCATGTCAAGCGGCTCCCCCTCTTTCTCCAATGTGTGCGCGGAGAGGATGCATTTCGGGTGCCATAAGAGACAAGATTGGACATTGGTCAAGAGGCGCCTCTCTCTGAGGGAGATTCTGCCTATTTGGTTTGAATTGGGCAAAAATGTCCCTAAAATCTCTATGCTAAATGCGGGCACTGCGCGCCTCCTCACGCGATGCAGCATGACGATAAGCCAAAAAGATCGGGAAGAAGTTGGGAAATGTTTTTTAGATCTCTTCCGTGTGGGGTTTGAAGGAATCCTTGTGCCACGCCTTGAGGATACTGACTACCAAGGGGTAATCCCCGATCGAGCCGGGGCCCCCAAAGAAAGCTCCCCCCTGATGTTGCTCGGAGAAGGGGCTCGGTTAATTCGTCAACTTTTGGTACAAGAGCGAGAGGAACAACTGTCGATCTTGCCCTGCCTCCCCCCAGAAATTCATGCTGGACGTTTTGTGGGGGTGGAGTGTGAGGGATTGATCCTCGACCTCGAATGGTCGAAGAAATCCATTCGCCGCCTTATTTTATACCCTAAACGCGAGAGGGTGTGCCACCTTAAGTTTCAACCTGCGATCCGCTCCTATCGCCTGAGGAGGGGATTAAGAGACCGGGGAGCAACTTATCGGGTTGATCAACCCCTCGACGTTGTAGAAAATTCATTTTATATACTCGATCGATTTCAAAAATAGAAGTCATATATTGACGTGCACTACAGTAACCCTTTTAACGTGGAAGTTGCGACGATAGCGACAAGTCTGGCAAATATCCCGTAAACGCATAGGGGAAATCCCGATACGATAGTAGTATATTTTCAGTCTCACGATGACCATGGGTTCTCGCCAAGGTGAGTGCAGATTCTCCCTCCGGGGTTAGGGCGTTGGCCTGAAGCCTCCGGCAGGATAAAAGAACCTTCACCCCTTCTGCGTGCCCAGGAGAGACTGCTAAGTGTAGTGGCGTGTATCTGTTCACATTGGCATTCATGCGAATGAGCTCTTTAAGGGCCCGCGGGTGCTGCGCTCTAATAGCAAATTCAATTGCCGCCCCCCTCTTGGAACAGAGTAGTGAATATCGATATTTTTTTGATGGAGCAATTTTAAAGCAATACCTTCATCCTGAAACTGAATCGCCCAAAGAAGGGCTCTTAAATCATTGGCAATAATGTAGTTAAGATTGGCCCCTAAAGTTAGTAGCAAATCTATTGAGGCATGAGAGCCACTTTAGATAGCGACGAAAAAAGGCGTTTCCTCATCTAAAGCTTTGGCTTCTAAAAGCTCAGGCCTTAACCGCACGAGCAGTTTGATGCATTCGAGAGATCCTTGTTGAACCGCATGATGAAGAGGAGTCCAACGTTGGTCCTCTGTGATCAGCAAATTAGCCCCTTAATCGATCATATATCTTAAGAAATATGGATTGTTGGCACGGGCGGCATGATGGATGAAGCTGAGGCCGCAAGGACCTTTAAAATGCCAGTCTTGAATGCTTCCTCTGAACTTGCCTACAACATCCAAAAGACCTCATTGCTGAAGGGATAGTTGGGGCGGAGAGGATAAAGGGAGCCCCTTTGCCTTTTCTCGCGCCTCTTCGGGAGATTTAGATTCCATATCGGCATAAGTGATGTGGACACACCCTCTCCTAGACAGCTACACTACACCTCCCGACTACGTGTACTTTGTTGTCGTGACAATTGGGTATGCTTTTTAAACTCCCATCTAAAGTATTAAATATCAAACCAGATTCTCCAAAACAGACAGATAAGGGATCTACACGCCAATGATGGAACTTCTCCCAAAACTCAGTCAGCCATTGCCTCTCTTCTTGATTCGCCTCCTGGAGAAGCTCATTTACTTTGCACCAAACACGTCGATATGTGTTGGAATCTTTCAGATCGCCCTGTACCTGAATAAATTTTAGGCAGTTTGCTGCGTTCCCCCTCACATTTTGATAGCGTCTCCAGCAATATTTGAAAATTTCTGCAACGAAATCTTGCCCCTGATCTGGGGATGGGTGTTGTGACCATTTTGATGTGTGCGAGATACCTATATAGGCCATCATAGACGATATTGATGGACTTAGACATGAGGCTACTATTCACATTTCCAAGCCTGAGGCAAGTGAAGGCCCTCTCGAATTCTTGCTGTGTGAGCATCCCGAATAGGTGCATGAAAGGGGCTTGCGCCTCGTAGTCCACAGGAGAGCGGAGCTGGGGGAAATGTTTTAGGAGGTCCTTTAGGCTACTTCTGAGGAAGTCGCCTTCCCAATATAAGGAACCTTATTAATCTCTTTTAGCGTATTGCAATAGTCCCCGAAGAAATTGGCTAAATATAGGACTTGAAGGTGCTTTTTGCACATCGGGAGTTTCGGGAGAGTCTCCTTAATCTGATCGCACATTAGCTCACAAGCTTGTCTTAGGTATTCATAGTGCTTTTCTTCTCTATCGTTGCGAGGGGTCCCTATTACGAGGCCGGTGACATCGAAGTCTGGGGCATAACTGAGGGTATCGCCATTTTTTGTAATGGAATTTTGCTTGGCAAAGATACGATGGGAAATATCAAAACAATCAAAAAAAACGCCATGGCAAGAGTCCTCCCCCATTAGCTCTGCTAAAATCTCATCAAAGCTTCGATGCTCTAATCCTAAATCGTTACAATACTTTTTGAAAGTAAAAGTATTAGAGGACAAAAGGTCTACATCTCTCTCTCGGCAAGCATCCCAAGAGTAGAGGAAGTCTTCGTAAAAAAATCGCCCTCTAGTAAATCCCTTCATGCAATAATCGAGCAGCGCTACTGCTTCGCCAGTGAGTGTGTTTCTATAGACGGGGTGGGATAACTGGATAGTGTGTCAAATGACGATTACTGTGCAAGCTAACGAAGGGAAGGGCATCATAAATGTAGATCCCCTTTGCTACATCGCGCAGGATCTCTATTCCCTCTTCTGGGGTGAGCTCATCTGTGGGAAGTAAAATGGTGTGCTGGCCCTGTTCGGCCGATAGATCGAGATTGGTAATTTCCCCATATTTTCCTGCAACACCATCGACCTCACGCCCGCTCAAGGGAGCAGAAAATTTTGGCGTTTGCTATACATGGGCTTGATAACAAGCGGAGAGCCTATTAACGACGAGATGGCCCTGAAAGTTGAGATCACTTGCGTTGTACTTGGTGAACCTGGGTGTAGTAATAAAGTGCCTTCCCTTATCCTTGCTACTGTCGAGAATCCACGCTCTGGGGAAGTTATTTTTGCCTCCATTAGTTATTGCGTTTTTTCGGACTTCTGCCAAGCTTGGCTTCCGTCTGGCATTGTCTTCAAGTAGATATCCACTCCAAAACTGGTTGTTCCCGCCCGATTGTCACGACTTGCCGCGGCAGATTCAATGAATGCACGGTTCTCTGGAGTATCTACAGCAAGATGCCCGTCAGACTTTCTAAAAATATGCCCTACATCGCTGGGATCCGAAGAAATTGTTGGCGGATTCCACTCTGAATTAGCCCCCAGAGTGCTATACGAAAATGTGAAACACAGGAATATGCAAGCGAGCCTTTTTAACATAGGAACACCCACTCCCATAAATTTGATTTGACTTTGTCAAGAGTAAAGAATGCGCTTACTTTTTCCAAACGAAAAGGATAGGTGGGAAATGCGCAGGGAGTTTTCGGTCGAAGATGGATTTCAGATCGTCATGATTTTTTTAACACGTTTCTGGGAAACCATAATTCAAGCAAAAAATGATAGAAAGGGGACTGATAAATTCGGAAGAACTAACCTCTAAGGAGATAGAAACAGTTTCTCTAGAAGAAAAAGTTAAAAACAAGCTGCATGCGAACAATAATTTCTTTTTTTTAACGGTGTGTGACGGAACATCGGCAAACTATTTTGAAGCAGTGATCGAAGGAACAACGCAAATTCCTCCACGCAAACAACACAGTGGGCTCGTTGCTAAAGAGGAGCCGCTCTTTCAGCTTGCAATTGGTTTTTGTGAGTATTTCAGCGAGCGCTTCTTAGCTAGAGGGGAGGGGCTATTTAAGATTTGCTATTGATTGGCTAGAAGATATACGGTAGCGTGGAGCACGTGGAATAAGACCGTTATAGAGGAGGTGGGACACGGCCGGAGCTATCAAGGATTTTTTTTATATAGCGTGCGCCATATATCTCGGACTCTTGCCCAAGCTTGCCCCCCACCTGTGGGATATTATAGGCGTCAAGAAGGTGCACCTCCACGGTTTGGTAGAGAAGTTCATGTGGGTTATAAATATAGCGCAGTATGATACCATGCCCAAATATGGAAGCATCTAATCCTCACCAATATTTAGGCTTGCATGATGGTGGGTCCCTTATCCGTTTATGGCGCCCTGGGATGAAAGAGGTCTATTTCGAACTCCATGGGGAGATGCGCTCTGCTCGATCTAGTGAGATCGAGGGGGTGTTTGAGTGCTTTCTGTGCGAGAAAATCACACACCTAGATTACCGTATTTGCCACCCCAATGGACAATGGGAACACGACCCTTACGCCTTTCTCCCCACATTTTCTGAGGAAGATGAAGCTCTATTTGGAAAGGGAGAGCACTGGAAGATCTACGAGGTCATGGGAGGAAGACTCTGCACCCACCAGGGGTGCGAAGGGGTGAAATTTTCTCTGTGGGCTCCCTGCGCGAGTGGCGTGGCATTAATAGGAGATTTCAATCGATGGAACATGGCAATGAATCCCATGCGGCAAATGGGAGCTTCTGGAGTGTGGGAGATCTTCATTCCCGGCTTGTCGGAGGGAGAGAAGTATAAATTTGCTGTTAAGACTTCTGAGGGGAAAGTGCATTATAAAGCTGATCCTCTAGCTTTTCAGGGGGAGATGCGCCCCCATACGGCTTCAGTGATTCATGGGGTGGATAGTTTCGTGTGGAGTGATCACGGGTGGATGAAAGGGAGGCGTAAGGGCCTAGGTCAACCCCTCAACATCTATGAGGTACATCTGGGGTCATGGAAGACGAAAGACCTCGATTTTTTGGATTATCATGAGATTGCCCCCCACCTCGCAACCTACGTCAAAGGGATGGAATATACCCACATTGAACTCATGCCAGTGATGGAACACCCACTAGATGAGTCATGGGGCTATCAGGTGTCGGGATTTTATGCGATTTCTAGGCGATATGGGCGTATCGAAGAGTTCCAATATTTTGTCAACTACATGCATCTTCAGGGAATCGGAGTGATCTTAGATTGGGTCCCAGGGCATTTCTCTACAGATGAGCACTCTTTAGCACGATTTGATGGAACCTATCTCTATGAGCATTGCGACCCTCAGAAGGGGTACCATCCCCACTGGAATACCCATATTTTTAATTATGGAAGGTATGAGGTCTCAAATTTTTTGATTGGCAGTGCCCTCCTTTATCTAGACAAAATGCACATTGATGGTTTGCGTGTGGATGCCGTCTCATCGATGATCTATTTAGATTTTGGCCGAAAGGAGGGGGAATGGGTCCCCAACGATAGGGGAGGGAACGAAAACCTTGAAGCTATCCAATTTTTGCGGGGGTTGACACACCGCGTGCATGAGAATTACCCTGGGGCATTCATGATCGCGGAGGAATCCCATTCCTATCCTGGGGTAACCGATTCTAGGGGATCTGGGGGGTTGGGATTTGATTTAAAATGGAATTTGGGGTGGATGAATGACACTCTGCGCTATTTTGAGACTCCTCTAGAGATGCGCCCAAATAAGCATAACCTCCTCGTACATTCATTTTCTTACCATTTGCAAGAAAAACACCTCCTCCCCCTCTCTCATGACGAGGTAGTGCACGGAAAGAAAAGCCTGCTATCCAAAATGCCGGGGAATGAGTGGGAAAAGTTTGCAAATTTAAGGCTCCTCCTCAGCTATATGATTTGTTATCCTGGGAAAAAGTTACTTTTTATGGGGGGAGAGTTCGGCCAGTGGAATGAGTGGGAATGCAAGGAGGAGATTCATTGGGACCTGTTGCAGATGCCCCTGCACCGACAATTGCAGCACTGCAGCCGAGCACTCAACACCCTTTATCGTCAACATGAGGCTCTGTGGAGTGATGATTTTTCTAAAAGGGGATGGCAATGTGTAGATATGGGTGATGCGATGAATTCAGTGCTCTCTTACCTTCGCAAAGGGAGAGAGGAGAAACTCCTCTGTGTCCATCACTTCTCTGGAGAAGAGTTGGGTTGCTATCTGATTCCCTATAAAGGGGCTAAGAGGGCTAAGGAACTTTTTTCTACCGATGCGCAAGAGTATGGAGGGTCTGGTGTGATTAATTCAGAAATCGCTATAGAAAAAGGAGGGCTGCGGCTGAATCTTCCTCCCCTCTCAACCCTGATTATCGAGATATGAATCGAGAAGAGTACCTACACCTCCTCGAAGAGATAAAAGAGCATGATGCTCTCTATTTTCAAAAGGATCAACCAAAAATCTCTGATTATGAATATGACCTTCTCGTCAAAAAAGTAGAGAAGATCGAGAGAGAGCACCCGGAGTGGGTAAGTGAGGACTCCCCTACACGCTCCGTGGGGGGAACGCCCACACGGGGTTTTCGTCAAGTCAAGCACGATTACCCGATGCTTTCACTCAGCAACACCTATTCAAGGGAGGAGGTGCTCGATTTTACCAGACGTATAGAGAGAATATTGGGCAGGGATAGTGTCGAATATTGTGTCGAACTAAAAATAGATGGTGTAGCGATATCCATAAAATATGAGGGGGGTAGATTAGTGCGCGGTGTGACGCGAGGTGATGGGCGGTTCGGCGACGACATCACTACTAATATCATGGCAATTCGTTCGATTCCACATGTGTTAAAGGAGGGTCTCGACCTGGAGGTGCGTGGCGAGGTGTTTATTCCCAAAAGAGAGTTTGCTAAGATGAATAGTGAAAGGAGAGAGGCCAATGCATTGCTTTGGGCTAATCCACGCAATGCTGCCGCGGGATCTTTGAAATTACTCGACAGTTCCTTAGTTGCTAAACGCAACCTAGAAGTTATCGTCTATAGCGCGGTTGTGAAAGGAGTGGAGACTCAATCGGCAATGCAGACCTATCTTAGCGGGTTGGGCTTACCTGCGGAAGATAGTGCCTATTTTAGGGTATGCAAGAGCAGTAATGAAATTTTTGCTTTTGCAGAATATATTGAGAAGCTTCGCCAGCAACTCCCGTTTGAAATTGATGGTATCGTCATTAAAGTGAATACTTTGAGAGATCATGACCGCCTCGGAGCAACGGCAAAGAACCCCCGCTGGGCAACCGCTTATAAATTCGCTCCAGAACAGGCAGAGACAAGAATAGAGGGCATCGTCGTCCAAGTGGGACGCACGGGAGTGTTAACTCCTGTAGCTGAACTTACACCGGTCGCCCTTGCTGGAAGTATGATCTCTCGTGCAACATTGCACAATCAAGATGAAATAGAGCGCAAAGATATTCGTATTGGCGATCTCGTGGTCCTCGAGAAGGGAGGCGACGTTATTCCCAAGGTGGTTCGAGTGATCAGAGAACAACGCCCCCCCGATGCTCACTCATGGACTATGCCCGACATCTGTCCTATCTGCTCTGCGGTCGTTGTGCGCGTGGAGGGGGAGGTAGCAGCGCGCTGCCCGAATACTGCCCGTTGCGAAGGACAAAGTATTCAGCGTATCATCTTCTTCGCGAGCAAGCGTGCGATGAATATTGAGTATCTCGGCTCAAAAATTGTAAAGAAATTAATCAGATATGGATTTATATCACGCTCCTCGGACATCTATCGACTCACCGAAGAGGAGCTATCCCAAATCGAAGGGTTTAAGGCAAAGTCAATCCACAATCTTTTGAAGAGCATTGAGCGGTCAAAGGACGTCACGCTCTCCCGTTTTGTTTTCGCCCTGGGTATCCCCCACGTTGGGACACAGACAGCGGCACTCCTTGCCAAACACGTAGGGAACATTGAGGAACTTCTTCAAGTGAAAAAAGAGGTTCTATGCACCATTGAAGGGGTCGGGGAGAGGGTGGCCCATTCTATTCTCTCTTTTTTTCATGATCCCATCCATCAAGAGGAGATAGAGAGACTCCTTGCCATTGGCGTTCGGCCTTGCGCTGCGCAAAAAAGGGTGAGTGGTCACTCCTTCTCTGGGAAAACTTTTGTTCTAACGGGAGCGCTCAAAACTTTAAAGCGGGATGAGGCCACAGATCTCATTAAAGAGCGGGGGGGGAGGGTGTCTAACAGCGTGAGCAAAAGGACAGACTATTTGCTCTGTGGAGAGGAGGTAGGTTCGAAGTACGATAAGGCAAAGGCGTTTAACATCAAGCTACTCGATGAACAAACGTTTCAAAGAATGCTTTAGTGTGTTAGGGTGAACATTCCGTTAACCATGAAGGAACGTAAAATGAGGTTTTAAGATATGAAATGTGTGATATGTAGATTGTTTTTGGGAGGGGTGATTGGGGCATTTATCGCTTTAGCTTGGGGGTTTGTTTCTTGGGAAGTTCTCTCTTGGCACGATATGGTCATCAATAAATTTAAGGACCAGAAGTGCGTCATGCGGGTGATGAAGGAGAGTGTAAGTGTCGATGGGGTGTATATGGCGCCGCCAATATTCTCTAAATGTAGGAGTGCAAGACAGGAGTGTGATGATAAACAAGCCCCCTTTGTATATGCGCAAATTAAACAGGGTGGCATAGACTTGAGCCAGCCAGGCTACTATCTTTATGCCTTTCTTATCCACTTTATTGGGGCATGTCTCATCGGAATACTTCTCATGAAAATCGTGGACAAGACCTACGGGGAACGTCTCTTTTTTGTGACCATAATCGGATTGATCGTGGGATTTTCAGGGTCGGCCCTCAACTGGAACTGGTTTGGTGCTGGATATCGTTTTGCTTTGGTAATGGGCGTGGACACCCTCGTTCAGTGGTTTTTGATGGGACTTTTCCTTGCAAAATTTATACAACCGAAGGGGAAGTGTGAGTGCAGGGGATGCTGACCCTATTACCTATGAGCGTTTGGTGATGGATGCTATGTGGCGTGACCATTTGTAGCGTTCCGATTAGTGAGGGCGGACCCGCAAAAACGACCTTTTTCCAGCAGCGGGTGCGCCCTTTCAACAGTCCCTCTTTGTTGTACCCTTCAACCAAAACCTCCATGCTTTGACCGAGCGTAGCACGATACTCTTCCCCGCTGATTTCCCTATGGAGTGCCATGAGCTGTTGCAAGCGACGCTCTTTCACTTCTGCTGGCACCGTGTCTCCCCACCGCATCGCCGCTGTCCCTTTACGCGGGCTGAAGGTGTAGAGGAAAGCTACCGAATAGCGAATATCGCGGAAAGCCTGTAGGGTCTCTCCGAACTCTTCGTCTGTTTCTGTAGGAAAGCCAACGATGATATCGGTTCCCAGGGAGACGCGGGGAATGATCTCTTTCAGTAGGACGACTTTTCTGAAGTATTCCTCCTTCGTATAGATTCTGTTCATCTTTTTTAAGAGGCGATCTGCCCCGGCTTGTAGGGGGAAGTGGATGAATTCGCACAGGGAGGAAAGGTCTCGAACTGCTTGCATAAGATCGATTGTGATATCTGTGGGGTGGCTGGTCATAAAGCGGATGCGCTCAATTCCGTTGATCTTGTCGAGGCGGTATAGGAGATCGTGGAACAGCTCTCGCCACTCGGGCTTATCTTTGCCATAGCTATTGACATTTTGTCCTAGAAGGCAAAGCTCCTTGTACCCCCGATCGGCAAGAGCGCGGCACTCCTCCTCAATATCTTGTGGGAGGCGGGAGACCTCTCTTCCTCGCGTGTGGGGGACGACACAATAGGTGCAAAATTTGTTACATCCACGGATGATTGAAACATATGCTTTATATTTATCTTCTCGGTTTGCTACGAGGTAGTTTAAATTTTCTTCGAATTTGTCATCGGTTTTAATCTGTTTTTCGCCTGTCTCTATGACCAGTTTTAAGACCATCTCTAAGTCAGAGATATTATTTGTACCGATTACAAAGTCGATGTTGGGGAGCTTGTGAAACAACTTCCCTTTTTTAGCCATCGCTACACAGCCCATCACTCCAATGATCGATTTTTTTTTCGATCGGCCAATCTGGCCGATCTTTCCCATCACTTTCCTTTCAGCGAGGTCGCGCACAGCGCATGTATTGAAAATGAGGATATCCCCCTCACATTCGGTGCAGACCCGCCGAAGCCCCATTGCCTCTAACGACCCAATGATAATTTCCGAGTCGAGTTGGTTCATCTGACACCCATAGGTGCGGATATAGAATGTCTTAGGTGCTCCTTTCATAAGCTAGATATTTAAACCGGATGATTTAGGTCAACACAAAGGCAAAAAGTGCAACCACGCAAATACTTGATAAAGTGTAAATGAAGGCAAATCGAATCAACGCTTCGAAAACTGAAAGCGCTTCCTCGCCCCTGCACGCCCATACTTCTTGCGCTCACGTTTGCGCGGATCACGTGTTAGATACCCACTCGCCTTAAGTGGAGCGCGTCGGTCTTCGTCCTCTTTGACGAGGGCGCGAGCAATTCCCAACCTTGTGGCGACCATTTGACCCTCTACTCCTCCCCCTTTTGTTCGGATGATGATATCGTAACTTGCAACAAGACCCAACTGCTCTATTGGAGATAAGATCATCTTTCGTTGCAAATCGCTCTTAAAATACCCCTCAAATTTACAACCATTGACGTCAATTTTGCCCCTTCCCTTGCGGAGTCGAACTGCCGAAATAGCACACTTACGTCTCCCCACTCCGATAAACTCTTTGATCATCCTAACCATACTGCCCTAGCTTTTCACCCCGCGATTACACCTCTACCCTTAAGGGTCTTTGCGCAGCGAAGCCATGGCTCTCACCGACGGTGATGCGCAGCCTCTTCAATTGCCTTCTCCCTTGTTTTGTCTTCGGCATCATCCCCCGCACGGCATGGTGCAAGATATACGCAGGACGACGCTGCCTCATTATGCGGTATGGAATCTCACGTCTACCACCCACGTGGCCAGTGTAGTATTGATAAACTTTTTGAGCCTCTTTGCCGCCAGTCACGACAACTTGCTCACCGTTTGTCACAACTACCCCATCTCCGCTGTCAACGTGCGGAGTGAAGTTGGCTTTATGCTTGCCCCTCAAAATTTTCGCGATCTCCGAAGCCAACCGACCGAGATTTTTCCCTTTAGCATCTAGGAGAAACCAACCTCTCTCCCGCTCCGCTTGCTCTCTCGTCAAAAGGAAAGTCGCACCATTTTTTTGCGTCATTCTACCACATCAGGCTGAGTTGATCTCTACCGAGGGTATCTGATCGGCCTTTTTTATCCAAGAAAATAATTTCTGATGTGCACGCAAAATGCCAACCCACATTGAGCACATCCACGTCAAGATTCCGGAGCAGATTGAAAATCGATTTCGTGGACCTTTTGCACTGCCAACCCAAAATGGGAGTGTTGAGAAATACATACCTCTGAAACGTTAGTATTGATTACCAACGTGCCTAACTCTTTTATATTGAGTCAATTTAAGCTAGCTCATTTGCCTTGGCGAACGGGAGGCACACACATTTGAGTAATATTCCATTTTAGGCCCGTTTGGAGTGGCATTTTTTCAAGGCCCCTTATTTCTCAACAGGCCCATAATGTCTTCCAATATATTGACGCCGTACCTCTTAACGTGAGCACATATGATATGCATTTCTCGGACTGTAGTTTTATGACAATCTCTTAAATGTACGAAGAAGGTTACCTCCAAAAAACACGAAGAGGATAGTCGGGAGCGTAAAGATAGCCAAGGAGGGCGGGATCGTGTTTATCTCTCCTAAAAACAGACAGGCGTTCATGATAGTGAAGAAGCAGATATAACCGAAGAGCATCAGAGAGAAAAGTATGAAAATGGGGAGAGTGCGCGTCAATTTTATGCAAGGAGGAATAATACCCAATAGTATTAAGATTGGGGCCCATGGCACCACTATCTTGAAGTATAAATTGGCAGAGACGATAGCACAATTTTCACGAAAAATGGGGGAAGGATTGAGCCTGAACCGGATTAATTCAGTGATTGAGTGATGATTTATGGGTGTGTTGAGGAGCTCATTTAATTCAAAATCAATTTTTAAAGTTTTTAGTGATAGTTGATCGTAAGAGCACAATTTATCTAGGGTGTTGTTTTGATTCCGTTTAATGAGATCGACGAAGGTGGCGTGAGGTAGAGAGTGCTCTTTTAGTGAGAGGGTCTTCATATGATAGATTTCGTCGGTGGATAGTACCCAGAAGACGTCAGAAAACTCTTTATTGCTAGGGTCATAGCTTTGGTAAAATAGGTGAGTGCCATCTTCGAGAGGTAGGGAGTGAGCTGAGGGGTGAAGGTTCCCGGGCTGCACCTTCAAGAAGGTATTTTCAAAATTTTGAATGTATGCACAGGCCTTTGGAAATATGCCTTCAAAATTCATGTAACCTATGCCGATACATGCAAATCCCAAGAGAAAAAAGGGGCGCGTTAGGGCATGCAAGGGGATTCCCGCTGTTTGGAGGGGTAGCAATTCATTCCTGCGATTGAGGGTTACGAGCACCTTAAAGCTGGAAATTAGAAGGGAGAGGGAGAGGAGCAGGTCACACCGCTTGAAAAAAGACATTACATAGTAACGGAACACATCCGCAAAAGAGATCTGCCTGTTGAGCATCCCCTGTATATTAACCGAATAGTCAACAAAGACATAAGAGAGGAAGGCGCAGACGAGAAGCAGTAGAAACACCTTTAGAATTTCTTTGAGAAAATAGCGCTGCCAGATATGGGAAAATGTCATTCAATTCCCCTAACAATTTGTTTTTTCAACCAAAAAGAGGTCGAGAAAATGATGGGGAAGGGCAGGGAATAAAAGCATATCATTATCCAAGGGGATCGGTAGAAGGATTTGGCAGCAACTGAACACACAAAAGTTAAAATGGAGAGGCAGATCGCTAAGTATACTTGCCTTTTTTTGTGTATCTTCCCAATATGCATCCCAAGTGAAAGCCCCAAGAAAGTCAGAGTAAAGGTGATGAGGGAGAAGAAAAGCCGTCGACACAGTTCGAGTTGTGCTATTTTGAGCATTGTAGGTGTCGTTATCGGGTCGGAGAGAATGGAAATAATTCTCCTGAAAGAGAACCCATACTTTGAAGAGAGGTGCTTGAACTGAAGTGGATGCGCCGGCTCTTGCTGTGGAAAGGCAAAGGTGTGAGTGGGCATGGGGGTAGAGGTGCTCTCCTGATTCTCAATAATGAGGTGGTCGTACAGGGTGGGGTCTTTCTGAACAACATTAAATATACACGCGATGTTTTTTCCTATGATCACACCATTTTCTATTGCAACTTCTTTTCCAACTATCAAACTCAAGCCCACGTTAGAGTGATTTTTGATTGCGAAGATGACATCTTGGGTCCCACCCTCTGCACCTGCCAAGGACCTCTTCATATGCATTGGCTGATTTTTTGACACGATCTGGCCTGCTCTCTCTAGAAGAAGGAGTGGATTTGCCTTGGCGCTGTTCTGAATGAGATGACTGGCATAGCGACAACAGTAGGGAGCTACCTCTGCGGCAACAATAAAATTGATGACAGAAAGGGAGAGTGCGGCCATGAGAATGGGAGTGATTAATAGTGTGATGCTCAAGCCGGAGGTGCGCAAGGAGGTGAGTTCCCGATCGTAGCTGAGCCGCTCAAACAGCAATATGGAAGAGATGAGTCCAGAAATTGGCAGGATTGCGGAGAGGATGTTAGGAATTTGGCAGAGAATGAAGACAAGGGCAGTATGCCACTTCACCTTAAGCGAAATAAAGTTAACAATTACCTCCACCCTCATCGTGAGGAGTACTGAGGTAAATCCTATAATAGATAAGAACAGGATCCGGAAATAATTTTTAAGCAAATAACGCCATAAAACTGGCATGGCCCCACCTGTAAGCTACTATGATTAGTGAAAAAACCAAGGTTATTATATCCTAAAAGTTCATTTTGCTCATAGGTCGATAAACTCAATGAAAAGGCGCGTCGTCAGAGATTTTTTGTCCCTCCATCTAAAGGAAAAATCTAAGCTATTGCTGGGTTTGTCTGGAGGGCCTGATTCAATGGCCCTCCTCTACTTGTTGCTCGAATCTCTTGAAACTTTCGATTTCTCCTTGCATTTGGCCCATGTCAATCATGGGTGGAGGAAGGAGAGTGAACGGGAGGCACACCTACTTATGAGACTTGCAGGGCAGCTAGAACTTCCCTTTCATCTGCATACTCTGGAGGGGGGCGGAAGGGGGCCAAATGTGGAGAATCGATGTCGAGAGAAGCGGCTGCTATTCTTTACTAAGCTATACCATCGACACCATTTTCAGGCCATTCTTTTGGCTCACCACAGCGATGATCAAGCAGAGACGGTATTAAAGAGGGTTTTTGAAGGGGCTGGGTTGAGGGCGCTTGGGGGACTGCATGCGACCAGGCATCTCGGAGGGGTGCCCATATGGCGCCCACTTCTCCCTTTTTCAAAAGATGAGCTTTGTTCCTACCTAGATCAAAATCACATTTCCTATTTTGAGGATGAGACTAATCGGGATCCCAAATATCTTCGCCCTCGGATAAGGGAGAAAATTTTCCCAGAGATTGAACAGAGCTTCGGAAAAAACATCCGAAAGAACTGCCTACGTCTGGGCTCCTTGTGTCGGGAACTTTCGGTATATTTTGAGGAAAAATGCCGAAATATCGCGCAGAGATTGATTTCGGGTCCTTTTGGAGAGTGTCTACCGCTTGATTTTCATCGCCTCGAACTCAAGTTTTTTTTGAAAGAGTATGCTAGGAAGGTGGGAGCTCACCTTTCACATGAAGCCCTGAACTTATTAATTAATCTTATCCAACAGAAAAGGGATAATCGTCAGGTACATGCTCCCCCCCTCATTTTTTATATCAATAGTAGGTATCTCTTTGTTGTGAAAGGAACCTTTCCGAACTTCTTTAAGGAAAAGGAGCGGTGGATTTCGGTCGGGTCCAGGTCCGGGACGTGGATGAATTTTTGGCAAGGGAGGCTTCCTCTTCTGGGAAATAGTGTGCAGATAGAAGATGTTGCAAAATTGGAACCACATGTAAGAAATAGGTTGACAAAATGGTATCTATCCCACAGTGTCCCCTCTTTCTTTTACAAGAGGGCCCCTGTTTTTGTTAGAGAGGGAAAAATTGTGAGTGAATGTCTAACAGGAAAGCGTATAACCGTTTAATTTGTAATTCATTACGAAGGCTGTTCAAAAAAAAGAAAATGAGATAAAATCGTCCTGTCCCTGGGAGTTTTAACTCTAAAGGAGTTATGTTGCGATTTTACTTTTAAGCTTGCTAAGGAAAGTCTATGTCAGTAATAAAAAGAATTAGTGGATTGAGGTATTCTAAAAAGGAACTAAGATTCTTAAAAAAAACCTTTAAAAAGCGCATGGATCAGTCTAACAAGTCTGAAACCCCGCGGAAGCGATTGCCGGGGGGGTTTCTTCTATTTCTACTAGCTGCCCTGTTGATCATTTTGACTGTGCAGAATTTGTCGGGTGACAAAGGGGGCAAAGTATCTTTTAGCCACCAAGTGGAGCATTTGGTGAACCTTGACCTTATCCAGCGGGATGAGAGCAAAAAAACTGCGCAAAATGATAATCTTGTGACATTTACGGGAAAATTCAAAGAGCGTCTGACCGATGATGCCCGTTCTCGTTATCGTTTTTTGGAGCTGCTCAATCAAAACCACATCTTGCAAGAGGAACAAGGGACACTTGCGCATACCTTAGCTACCCTCCAGAAACATGTGAGGCAGAGCGCCGAATATTTTCTCCTCTTAAGTGGAATTCCAATTCCCAAAGAAGGGTATTGTGTCGTCAGCCCCTTCTACGATACACAGCAAAGGGAAAACAGCATAACGATTCATTCCCTCCCTGGAAAACAGGAGATGAGTTTAACCGATCTGCATGCGCTTTATCGTGATATTGCAGAAACTGCCAACGCGCAATCTGTGCGCAACTTTGGCGAACAGTTAGATGGGCTGCTTCAAAGGTACAAATCTTCTACATTAGGCATTGGCGATGAAGGAATAAAGCAGGAGATACGGGCAGCTGAAGATAAAGTACACGAAGTTTTAAGCCAGACGCCAACTCCCCAGGAGGCTCTGGCAAAATATCGAGCAGAGTTGCAAGTATTGAGTCGCATTACACAAGAGCTCGATCGGGATCAAAATCATGTTAGATTACAGGGATTGCGCAGTGTGCGCGAGTATACCGAGCAGCTCTATCAATATGGTGAAGTGTATGCTGCGCTCGACGAGAATAGGGCGCAACTCAACAAAGCTCGCCAGAGCGTAGCCGACACCATTTGGTTTTTCAATAATCGAGAGCTTTCGACCAAGGTACTTGAGAAACAGAGTCCTGAGGAATTAAGCCTCTGGTTTGCTCAAGCCAAGAAGGAGAGGGAGGCCTTCGACGAGAATAAAGGAACGCTATTTAAGGCTCCAGATCAACCGCGCAATCTCGTCCTTGAAAAGACCTTTAAGAGTCAGGAGCCTTCACCCAACTACCTGAATTATATCTTTTTGACCATCTTTCCGGTCGTTGTTGTGATCCTCTTCTTATACTTCATCTTTTCTAGGCAGATGAAAGGGATGGGCTCTGGCGCGATGAATTTTGGCAAATCCCCCGCTAGAATGTTGAACCCGAGCCTACACAAAGTGACATTTAAAGATGTTGCGGGGGTCGTGGAGGCCAAAGAAGAGCTTCAAGAAGTTGTCGATTTTTTAAAGGATCCCTCGAAATTCACAGCGCTTGGTGCACGTATTCCTAAAGGAGTGCTCCTCGTTGGTCCCCCAGGGACGGGGAAAACTTTAATAGCTAAAGCAGTCGCTGGGGAGGCGGATCGCCCATTTTTTTCCATTTCTGGTTCCGATTTTGTTGAGATGTTTGTGGGTGTAGGTGCTAGTCGTATTCGCGACCTATTTAGTCAGGCGAAAAAAAATGCTCCCTGTATTGTCTTCATCGATGAGATCGATGCTGTTGGGCGTCATCGCGGCTCTGGAATTGGCGGCGGACACGATGAACGGGAGCAAACCCTTAATCAATTGCTTGTTGAAATGGATGGATTTGATACCAATGAGGGAGTAATTTTAATGGCTGCGACAAATCGAGCCGATGTTCTCGACCCAGCACTTCTCCGTCCTGGGCGTTTTGATCGGAATGTGAGGCTCGACTTACCAGATATTAAAGGGAGGTTAGAGATCCTTAAGGTGCACGCACGCAAGATCAAGTTGGATGATACTGTCGAGCTTATGGGGGTAGCGCGTGCCACTCAGGGCTGTTCGGGGGCCGACCTTATGAACATCCTTAACGAGGCGGCGCTTTTAGCTGCACGCAAAGGGCGTAGTGCTGTTACTGTGCAAGATGCGGCGGAGGCCTGTGATAAAGTGCGTTTTGGGAAGGAGAGGAAGAGCTTAGAGCTCGACAAAAAGGAGAAGCTAGATACCGCCTTTCACGAATCGGGACATGCAATTGTGGGATTAATCGTTGAGCACTCTGACCCGGTGGAGAAAGTGACCATCATTCCGAGAGGGGCCTCCTTGGGAGCAACCTATTTTTTACCAAAAAAAAATAAGCTCAATTATTGGAAAAAAGAGCTGCGCGACGCCCTTGCTGTTTCGATGGGGGGGCGTGTTGCTGAGGAGCTGTGCGTGGGAGATATCTCCAGTGGAGCACAAGAAGATATTGCTCGAGCTACCACTGTGGCACGCAATATGGTTTGTAAATGGGGAATGATCGATGCCCTTGGTCTGGTTGCTTATGACGAAAGGCCTGGAGATGGGATATATATGATTCCAGGACAGGGCACTAAAACCTACTCCGAAAAAACCGCCGAGCAGATTGATGTGGAGATGCGCGAACTCATGGATGAGGCGTACGAATATGCCAAGAGAATTCTAGAGGCTCACAGGGAGAAACTCGACTCTATGGCGCATGCATTGATTGAATTTGAAGTGCTAGACAGGGAAGACGTTCTCCATATCATGGATGGAAGTTGGGATCCTGAAAAGAAGCGGGAGAAGCTTAAGATGATTGATGAGGCTAATCGCAAAGCTCCACCCCCACCCCCCCTACCTTCAGAGCGCAAAGATCCTGTTCAAGGGGATAATGTTAACCCCTCTCCTCAACAAATATAGATAGTGGTTTTGTGGCGCCCCCGTCTACGCAAACTAGGTCGAAGCATGACCTTTCTGCAGCACCCTCTTGGAGGAAGGGGTAGCGGACCTTGTCCGTAGCCCTCTTGTGAGGACAATTGTCATTGCGCTAAGTGTTCTGGGGTTTTCTGTTTTCCAACGCCATTTTTTCTGTGGTAGACATTCCTTTGCTGCAACAATTATGCTCGTTGGGGCGGATTGCTAGCACTGCATATTATTGGAAATCTTTGCTATTTGAGGTCCTTCTCGTCATAAATGTTGTTAAGCATTGCTATTTTGGGTGGGCATGGTGGAAGTACGGTTGAAGAAGGTATTTATCTGGGAGCGGTTCCTCACCTCTCTCGATCACGAAAATATGTTAAAGGAGCTAGGCATCGAAGCTGTTCTTTCCATCATGGAAAATTTTGAACCGGAAACCATTAGCGCTGTTCCAAGAAGAGGCATGGACATGTCGCCTGCAGCTAGGTTCAACCAGATTTTTTCCCCCCGAGTTTCGACAACCTTACCAAAGAGGAGGATTGGATAGATCGGGAAAGACAAAAGAACAAAAAAGTGTATATTCATTGCAAATCGGGAGCGGGCAGAAGCCCCTCTATTCTCCTTGCCTATTATGTCAAGTATAGAAAGATATCTCCTGAAGATGCGAGGGAGACGGTGGCGCCAACTCGCCCCTACATCTTTTCTTCTCGGTCAAGAATGATGCATCAGCTGAAATTATGGAAAGACTCTCTTTAAGGGATTGGTTACATCAAATTGCAACTTCTTGTCACGTTTTTCCTCGCCCTTACACCTGGATCAACTCCCAGATCTGCTGTTTTACTTCATCAATATCAAGGCCCCATCCTACCCAAAGCAACACTTCTCAATCGGGCCAGCTCTTCTTCTATCTTTTTGAGCGAATGATCTTCCTTTGATTTTTAGATAAATTATGATCAGGATCGTCTTCTTTCAGGATGCTGCATCAGCTGAAAACGTTTTCAAAGCAGCTTTCTGGAGCTTTTAATACTCTTGCCTACACTCTAATCTTCATTGAAAGGAACCCCCTTTTTATAGAGGATTTTTTTTATGCACACCCCTTCTGCATCGTATAACATCGCAACCCCTTCACCATCAATAACAGAAGAGATCGGAATAATATCTCCCCGCCTCATGTAGGAACCTTGGCACAACCTATCATGCTCATACTCCTCGATCATCATAAGAGAACCATCCTGGTACCATGCACACATGGTACCATGCTTACAATTGTCATACATCTGCCTCTCATGCTCTAACGTGCCATTGGAATACCAACTTCTAGTAATCCCCTGAATCAGATCATTATGCCATTGAATACACAATTTAGCCTGGGGAGCCTCTCCCTCCCTCTGAGGATAATAAACCCACTCTTCCCCATGCTTCATTCCATTTTTTATATGATATACGTTAGTCACATGCCCCATATCGTCATATTGACTAACCTCTCCCTCTGGACGGCCTCCTTCATATTCCCTGATACTCGAAAGTTTGCCATTTTCAAACACCGCCTGCCTGCCGCTACCCTTCTCAATGCAGGCGATGACATTTCCCGAGAAATCGTAATAGATCGCCTCTACGATTAAATCACTTCTATATTCCTCAGAGTAGGGCGGCCTCTCTCCATCCCCTTTGAATGTTGCTAATCCATCCCTCTTGTCCCGGACATAGGGTATCCTTCCAATCACAACCCCCTCCGGGCTATAGTGGAGGAGGTCTCCATCTGCTAAGTCGTCCTTGTAAAAAATTTTTTTGCTAATTTGCCCATTGGGATAAAAATATAGGGCAGGCCCCTGGCGTTTTCCTTTCTCATAATAGATCTCAGCCTGCACATTTCCCTGGGCATCTATGGCACGAGAGAGGCCATCACATACCCAGCTCAATTGGGCCTCCTCACTCAAATCTCCCAAACCTTCGATCAAGGTAAGTTCAAGGCGCAACATTCCATTTTCATGCCATTCGCGATACTTTCCATAAGCGCGCCCATTTACCACTTCAAGATATTGCCACAACTCCCCATTGCTATGATAAGTTGTCAATTTAGAGGGCGTTTTCCCCTCCATATTTCGCGCGTACACACGCATCACCCTCTCATAAGGTTGTGGCCCCAAAAAATTAGTGTTTTGATAGCATTTCAAGCGTTCTGGCGTGCTAATAGTTTCCTTAAAACCGTGACGATCAACAAGTTGTATGCTGCTCACCCGGTTTTCAGGACCATTTCTGTAATACGCACATCCCGATAATATTCCAATGAGAATGAAAATATAGCAAGTTAGATAACTTATCTTACACCTCCCCTTTGTGTTAGATACATCTCCAATAAAAAGGCCTCCCCTTCATTTGACTTCTTCCTTTTTAGCTGAAAATTGCGTACGATCATTTGGGGGGCAGCGCGAGGAGGGTGATGTTCCCCGATACTCACCCCTTCAACAAGGGAAAGGAGTGTGTGTAAATCTTCGATGTTAATTTCAACAGGGCTTTTTTGTCTGAGGTCGATCTCTTCAATATGGTTGCGACACCTCGTGGCCTCCTCAATAAAGATGGGATGGTTGTCTTTTTCAAGGAACTCTAACCGTTCCTTTATGCCTTTACACGAGCGCAAGGAGGGGTGCGCATGGATCAACTCGAGCATCGTCACTTCAGGCTTTAGCAGAGGGGCAGCTGTCAATACACGGTCGACGTAGAGGCGATCGACCGTCCCGTACTTTTTGAAAAAAATATTGCGATCTCTCTGCTTGTCGACAGAGCGCATAACATTGAGCTGCATATGCATCATGCTGCTGGCAAGTTCTTCATAATAAATGTTGCGATCCCTAATCCACAAGAAGAGCCACACAAAAGGGATGAAAAATAAAAAATAGATTAGAAGAATCATCCCCCTACTCTGGATGATCTGTTTAAAATTCCACTTACACACGAAGGAAAAAGGCAATTTCATACCCACCCTCCCTAGCACTGCACTCAACTCCTGCATCGACATCCACAAACTCTCCACCATGCGCAATTACGTCTTTTAACCTCCTCGCCACCTCCTCTCCGGACGAAAGAAAGAGGCGAACTTTTGGCACATATCTAGCTCGAGGATGGTCCAGGTTAGGATAGGATTGTAATTCATAGTCGATTTGCAACAATTCGATATCTTCAAAGTTTGGATGACTCGAAACAAAGGCAAGAAGGTCGCTAACGAGTGGTGGGGGAGAAAAATATCCATCACTAATTTTAGAAGAATGGAGCTTTTGATCGATAAATCGCACCCTCTCACCGAGCCCTTTGACCCCTTTTGCACCCGCCAATGTAGGCAACGCTTCTTCATGCTGCTTCGCGAAATTTTCGAGCTTCTTGGAGAGATATCGCTCCTTTTTTCCGAAAAATAGGTGAGAATAAAATAGCGTGATCGCTAGGAGCAGCATGGCAACCGCTCCCCCTTTCATGAGCTCTTTTTTAATCTTTTGCACACAAAGATTGGAAATGTACTTTCCTTGGCGCAATTGAATGCTCCTGCAGTCACCCTTTAAAACATCAAGACATAATCCAATGGGCACAGAAAATTTGCACATAGTTTCAGCATCCCATAGGCCATATTTTTCAACTTTAAGCACAAAAAATCTCGGCATTTTGTCCCCCGCCAGAGCATCCTCCATCTGGCCTGCCATCTCCCCACAGAAAAGGAGTGTATGCGCTCCCGCTTCCCCTTTGTGGGCAAAAAAGCAAAAAGCACGATCCACTTCTTGCCTAAAGCGTGTCAACAATTTGTGTAAATGAGGAGCAGTCCTCTCGTGTACATCAACAAATTGATGATAGTTATCCTGGTCAAAGGCTCGAAGAAAATCTTGACTTCCAATATTCACCGTAAGATGACTTTGCACCATCTTCCCTCTTATTGACACCAATTGAGTATGGGTATGCCCTACATGAAAAACCACAAAAGCAGCCACCTGAGGGCAAACGAATTGCCCGAAGCGGCAAAGAGCCATGGGTACAGCTGAGACCCACTCAGGGTCTATTCCTTCAGCGCGACAGCTCTCCAGATGTCTCTCGAAAGATTCCTGAGAGGTCGCAAAAAGAATTCCTCTGGTTCCATTCTCATCACGCATGTAGACAGGCCTTATGATCGCCGCCTCCGGGGGATAGGGAATTAACACGTCCAATTGGAAGGGGATGGTCTTCCGCAAGGCCCGCTTTGTTTTGAGGGGGGAGTGTAGGTGGCGGATTAACACATCTCTCCCTTCCATTCCGGTCACTGTCGCTCTCTCTTGGTCGCACGGGAACAACCTCTCTTTGCTCTCGAGGCTATCGATCACAACCTGCCTCCCCTTTACACTTACATAAGCTACCTGAATGCCCAGGCTTCCCCTATAGAGACCAGCAATTCGCATACTTATTGCCCATTTTCACCATTTGATATACATGCAAGCACGCCCGTAATTCCTCCCCGACGAAAGATGAACTAATGTTAAACGATCTCGTCAAATTCAACAACTCCTGTCCTGCATGTAAGCGCAAGGTGATAATGTCGTAGATTTCACAACACTAAAATGTTTTCTTTTAAGGCATGAGCCGCACAAAAAGGGACTCAACTCGAAACTATATATTTCCGTGGATGCACATGGTTGGCCGCTTGGATGTATTATTCCAGAAGGCACCTGGCCTGATTGTAAAGAAGCCTCCAAGTTGATCGCAGGATATCGTGACAGAGAGCCTGCTAGCAGATGGAGCGTATGACAGCAACGAAATTATTCAATTGGCCAAAAAAAGAGAAATGCAAGTGGCAATTCCTCCGAGAAAAAACAGGAAGCCTAAACGTATTTATGATAAACACTTATACAAACTAAGTCACCTGGTGGAAAGTGCAATTCTTCATTTAAAACGGTGGAGAGGTATAGTCATAAGATATGCAAAAATAGTGCACCATTTCTAGCTGGAGTTCAAATGTGGTATATTGCTTGTAGTCTGGGCCATTATTTCGAGAGCAATTCCACCGTTAGATCTTTGGATGGAGGAAGGGACGGCACTATCATTCTAAGGGGGTCTCCTCTGAATCGGTGGTCCTTGCCTGTTGATCTCCAAGCTGTCTAGTCGGATTGAGCATTACTCTTTCTTGCATTTCAATAGTATCTTCATCTGTAGGAGGTGGAGTAGCGGTGTTTCCACGCACTTTCTTCACTGTTGTTTTGAGTCCAGCAAAGAGTATACCCATTCCAGACAGCGTCATTAGGCCAATTACACAATACTTCACCCAAGACAACAACCCATTATTATTCGGTTCTGATGACAGAGTGCTGTTCAACTGCAAAGGTACTTCGCTGGATGCAATAGTCTGTGGATCGACCTCCAATGGTGAAGTAGCGTACGCCGGCTGAAGTGATGCCTCGCCAGATGCAGTAGTCTGTGGATCGGCCTCCAATGGTGAAGTAGCGTACGCCGGCTGAAGTGATGCCTCGCCGGATGCAATAGTCTGTGGATCGGCCTCCAATGGTGAAGTAGCGTGCGCCGGCTGAAGTGATGCCTCGCCAGATGCAATAGTCTGTGGATCGGC
>Ga0049100_1000028_pt1 | contig 37622 bp, 34 predicted proteins | sample WorMetimpBELIZE2_FD_55036 | JGI IMG/M metagenome (GOLD analysis project Ga0049100, IMG submission 55036) | Marine gutless worms symbiont microbial communities from Max Planck institute for Marine Microbiology, Germany - Olavius imperfectus... | ecosystem: Host-associated > Annelida > Digestive...
CGACTTTGATCAGGGCGCAGGATGCCACGTTTCTAGTTGGGTTAAACGCCCCCCCTAGCCCTGTATTTCGTGGAAAAGCACGAAATCGGGGGGGGAATCCAGCAAAAGGAGCCGATTCCAATCGCAATTTATCTAAAAACCAACCGAAATCCCTTTAACTCTTTACTGGAACAGGCAAATAGCCAATCTTCGATCCGAAAACCCTATTTTCCCAACGCTCCCGTTGTACACGTTCCACCAGCTTGCTATTTGACAGGCCGTATTAAGTATACAAACGATTTGTGAGGTTTAGCAGCGCGCATATAATTGGCGAGTGCGGTCAGTGGAGCAACCAAAAGGAGAGAGCGAGGGGAGGCGGACAAAATCAAGAAAAGCGATACAGGCAGCCCCTACGCAGAAGAAAGGAGGTTTGAACCCCTTGAGTAGCATGCTTTACCGATCCTTGCAACAAAGAAGGGTAAACTCTACCAAGCATGAACACACTTACTCTGGTAAGCCATCGGTGATGTCACTGATGGAATTATGATTTGTGTTGCTACTGCGGCAAACAACCCCGTTAATCTAACAGCTATAATTATACCCTCTTATGTAAAATTACACCGACAAAAAGTTGCATCATAAAGCGCTAATTGTCTACAACAAAAAAATAATTTAATACTATTATAGGCGCCAATAAAAACCAAAGTTATTTAATTAAAATTGGCTGGTTGTTTGTTTCAACAGAAGCCCTGATAGGTTTTACAGGGAGTATGTTAACTGACGTAGCGCAGAACTTCGTGATCTAGCAAATACGCACGGGATTACTTTTCTCTTTCAGGGGGTGCCCGAGAAATGCATTCCGCTGAAGGATCGACATTAATTGCAAATGATGCTCAAGTCTTTTATATTGAGTCGATTTAAGCTAGCTTATTTGCCCTAACCAATGGGCGGCATACATGTTTGGGTGATATTTCATTTTAGGTCCATTTGAGAGAACATTTTTTTGGAGTTCCTTATTTCTTGAGCAAGCCCTTAAAGCTTTCAACTCAAACGCTTCAATAGTATTGTTGCTTGAGTACATAGACCTTTATTGTCTTGAGGCTCTGGACCCACTCTTAGGCATGTTGCGAGAAACTAGAGGGGTTTGCTACGATGGCACCCTTCTGGATTGATAGATTTTAAGATGTTAGAATTTTTTCGCAAATATCAACGCTATTTTTTCGTCGCCATTGCGGTAGTCATTATAGTTTCTTTTTCGTTTTTTGGAACCCATCACGCTCTATTTGCCCCCGTAAAGGCCAAAGATTTTTCAATTGGAACAGCTGTGGATGGTTCGAAGCTTATGCGCTCCGAGACAGACCAAATGATTCGATTTTTATGGAGCGATCGCGATGACTCCACCCTAGTGGAAAAGGGGATTATGCCCAACCTATTCAATGATGGGGTGATAAAAAAAGACCTTCTCGGGAGTGGAATCGGAGAACACCTCACACGCGCATATTTTGATGAGCTCAAGGATGAACTCACGGAATGTATGCAAAGGCATAAATCGTTTCGTCCTTACCGCCATCCAAGCGCTCCCTTCATCAGTGTGGAAAATCTCTGGACCCAGGCGCTACCCACTCAAAAAATGAACTTGGACCGGTTCCTTGAAGAGACCCAAGAGATGACAATGGAGACGTTTAACCTATTAGTAGACCTATGTTTAGGGGAAACGTTGTTCCCTCCGGGGATCCTTCGTGAATATTTAATGCTGCAGCAAAGACATCATAAATGGGTAGAGCCAGATCCCGAACTCAATCGGGTCAACCTTAACCTTTTCCGGTGTCGTACGGTAGAAGATTGGTTCGGCCCCCGTTTCTTAGAGCTCTCCGCACAGTTTATCGCAAATGCCGCACTCCTGGCGCAACAAAGAGGGTATAAGGTCTCTTATGAGGAAGCGCGGGTAGGGCTCATGCGCAATGGCCATGAGTCGCTCAAGTCGCAAAGGCGTAGGGAGAATGCCTTCGAAGGGGGGCTCTCCTCACTGTGGCAAAAGCAACTCTTGCAGCTGAACATGAGTGAAGCGTCGGCTGTGCGTGTGTGGCAGAAGGTCATGCTTTTTAGGAGCCTCTTCGAAGATGTCGGCGGAGCGGTATTTGTCGATCCTCATATCTATCGACTTTTCCACAAATTTGCCTCTAAAACAGCCGAAGTGGAGCTATATCACCTCCCTAGTACCCTTGAAATGAAAGATTTCAACTCGATGATGAAACTTGAACTATATCTGAAAGCCATCTCTGGCAGCGAAACAGAATCCCTGATGCTTCCTAAAACATTTGCTTCAGCTCTCGAGGTAGAAAAAACATATCCCGAGCTCATTCAAGAACGTTTTCTCGTCGAGGTAGCAAAGGTAGAAAGGGAGGAGATAGCCCTCAACGTCAATATGAAAGAGATGTGGGAATGGCAACTAGAAAAAGAGAACTATGCACTCCTAACAACGCAATTTCCCATCCTTTCCCTGAAGAAAGCAGAAAACACCGAAGGATATTTTGCCGCCCTTGAAGAGCTCGACCCCGCAACACGACAAAGGGTGGATCGTTTCTCTAGAAAACAAATTGTCAATCTCCATCCTGAATGGATTCAATCAGCTCTAGATGAAAGCTATATCAATAAACGGGAGGTCGACTTCTCGTCTAGCGCAAAATATCCTCCCCTCGAGGGGCTAATTTCAAATGAGCCACTTAAAACCCTCTTCTCACGAGCTGTATTAAACAAAAATTCAATGAATGATCCTGAAACCCTCGATGCCCGCAAACAACTTGAAGTATTTACCTCGGACGGAGAGACCTACTACCGTTTTCGAGTTCTCGACCATGATGTGAATAAAATTATTCTTACTTTTGCCCAAGCGAATGAACGGGGAATTCTTGATGCCTTGCTCGACGCGCACCTGGAAGCTGCCTACACAAAGCTGCGTCATGACCACCCACCCCTATTTAAGACGGAAAAGAATGAGTGGAAACCTTTCGCGGAAGTGCGAGAAGAGGTGGGGCGCCTCGTCTATTCTCACCTCTTAAAAGCCATTGAAGATGACGTGCAAGAAGCGGGCTGCACATTATCCTCCGACCGCTATGAAAACTTAAATGGATTTTATCCAACATACCGACTCTACTCCTTCATGCGCTCCGCTTTTCGCGACATTCAACACCTAGGTGATAGTAGCTCCTTTCTATCTCAACCTACCCCACCTGAGGGTGAAGAGGAGGGTGTCTTGGATGTAGTGCCCCCCCTGGAGATGCAGTGGAGCCTCATAAAAGAATCGAAAATATTTAAAAATAATGAGAAGAGTCATTGGCCCACTCCGGAAATTTTTTCAATGGTAGAGGGAAGCTGGTCCGATGTTGCTCCGCACGGGAGGGAGCGCCTCCTCTCCTTTTTTCAACTCAAAAATAGATCCATACCCGATAGCGATTTTTGTTCGGAGATAAGACAGGGGCAAGTTCTACTGTCAAAAGAAGCAAAAACACTTTTGATGCAGGAGGTGATCAAGATGTTTAAAGAGGGAAAAGTTATCCACCTTCATGAGCTCTCTTCTTAAGCCTGAAATTTTTCACTGCACTCCCATGTAATAGATGGCTTCATTCACCATTTCAACCCAATCGTAAGAGTGTTTGGCGAATTGCTTTAAGATGAAAAACCACGCCGCCCACAGCAATGCCAACCCCAGCAGAGATTTAATGGACATACCCAGAAAAGCGATCTGGACCTGAGGTGATAGACGGTTAGCAATGCCGAGAAACATCTCTGCCATAAGGATCGCAACAATTGAAGGAGCGCCCAACTGGATAGCGATAGTAACAATTTGATTCATGATATCAACCCCATTTTCCCAAAAGGGGCTGTTGGGTGCAAAAAATATAGGATTAATATAGTGGTTAACCGGAACGATATCGAAAGAGAGCAAAATAGCATCGAAGAAGATGAAGGGGGCACTGACCTGAAAGAAAATGACGATAAGAATGTAATTGTAGAGGATACCAATGGAGGATGCTTGCGTCTGCATGGAGGGGTCTTGCGCCTGCATGATGGAAGCCCCCCGTAAATAGTCAATAAAAATCCCACTACTCTGGACTGTATAGAACGGTATAGTGATCATAAGCCCCAAGAGAAAACCGATGAGCAACTCTTTCAGAGCATATCCTATGAAAGCATAGTTGAAGCCAACTGGAGCAGTGACCTTGGCAACAACGAAGGGGAGAAAAACTGTGGTAAGGGCGATGGCTAAGCCCATGCGAGCAATCCCTGGAGCTAATTTTGCTCCGAGAAACGGCGCCATAATCATGATGGGAATGAAGCGAGTGAGGATAAGGAGGAAAACAGAGATTACCCCCCATATGGAGAGATTGGGGAGGTTGGTCAAAAAATCGAGGTAATCCATGTGCCTCTTTCAAAATTAGCAATACACTGTGGGGTGTAATCTAAGCGTGAATTTTCAAAATAATTACGATTGCCATTTAAAAAAGTTTTCAAAGATCGTACTCGCATATTGCATGATTTGTGCACTTAAAAACCCTCCCATGAAGATGAGCGTCATGATCACAGCAATCAATTTCACGGTAAAAGAGAGGGTTTGCTCTTGAATTTGTGTAGCAGCTTGAAAAACCGCAACGAACAGCCCTAAAGACATGCTGATTAAAATCGGGGGTGCCGAGAGAATGAGAATTAACAGCAATGCTTGATAGGAGAGTTGATAGATTTCAGATTGATACATAAAACCACCTCCTTAAATTACAGTTGCCTGTAGGTCTGTACAAGCCCTTGGATAATTAGGGTCCACCCATCTGTCATCACAACGAGCAGGAGTTTTAATGGGAGAGCTATAGTTAACGGGGACAACATCATCATCCCCATTGCCAATAAGATATTCGAAGTGACGAGATCAATAACAAAGAAGGGGAGATAGACGAGAACACCAACCTCAAAAGCCCCCTTCAGTTGTGAGGTAATATATGCTGGAGCCAAGACGATGAAATCATCCGCTTTCAGATTTATCTGAGCATCTTTAGGTATGCTCCTGTAGGCCAGTTGGTAAAAGCTGCGTTGATGCTCAGCAGACATGTTCATCATCATGAACTTCTTCAGTGGATCTTTTACCCGCTCTATCACATTGCAGATATAGAGAGCAGTGCCCTGAGAAAAAAGTTCAGTAGGAGCCTCCTTAGTGATATAATCACTTCCAGCATTATACATCGCAAGGCCTGTGGGAAACATCACATAGATACTCATGAGCACAGCTATCCCAGTAATCGCCTGGTTGGGTGGTGATTGCTGTACGCCCAAGGCGTTTCTGAGGAGCGAGAGGACGATGACCATCTTCAAAAATGAAGTAAAGAGGATCACAGCGTAAGGGAGGAGGGCGACAAAAGCGATAACCGCGATCATAGTGATCACGTTAGGTCTTTTGATCTCCTCTCCCTGCGTTTGTGCCAATTGCTCCAGTTGGGAAATTTTAGCAGCAGCTGTATCTGTGGCCCTTTTCTCCCCCTGAGCATATAACGAAATGGAAGAAAGGAGGAGAAACAGGAAGAAAGATACCCTTCTGACCATGAACCCTACCCCATGGTTATAATTTAAATTGTGCAAAAGCACTCGCAAGTGCCCGCCATTGATTCTCTAAGCTCGCGTTGATGATACCGGCCTCCGTCACTATAATACATCCCCCAGGTGTTACATCCTCCCTCTCTTCGATTTTAAATACCTGGGCATGTTCGAGCATTGTCCTAAGCTCATTTTTCTCCTCACTCAAGATCTCTAGATCCTGTTTGGAGACGAAGATGTGAATATGATAATTATTTATAGCAGATTTTAGGGCCTGTCTTACGATATCGACGATAGTTGTGGGGTGGGTCTTCAGCTCGCGGCCAACAATCTTTTGTGCCGCTTTAAGTACTAGAGGTAGGCAAGCTTTTTGGAGGTCGTGTTCTAATCGCTTAAGGCGCTCCGAGCAATGCAGAATTTGTTTATTGAATTCTATCAACCCACGACTGAACCCCGCCTCCTCTGCTTTTTTGGCTAGTTCCGCACACTCCTTTTTGGTTTTTTCCATGTAAAGCCTGACATCCTCCTTGGCACACTCCAGGATAGAGTAGGCATCGAGAAGTTCACTAAACTCCTTAGAGGAAATCACCTTATCCTCTAAGTTTTCTGTCTCCTCATGAACTTCCCCCGAATAAATTAATGAAAAATATTTACCCATCTATCTAGTTTGCACCATAGGAATAAGCTCAAGGACCTGCCGTACCAATAGCTCTTGTATCTGCTCATTATTGATATCGATGAACAATTTCCTTAAAATCTTTGTCCTCCCTGTATCCAGGGTACGACAAATATGCCATAAAAGGGAAGGATGACATCCAAAAAGAGCTTTTGCTAAACGATTAAAGCCCCGATAGTGCAGCATGGTCTTAAGCTTTCCTCTGTCACCATCCCAGACGTCTAGGTTGATACGAGCAAATGCAATGGGCTCTTTCTCTTTGAGTAAAGATTGGAGATACTCTTTCTGAGACTTAGATAACAATTTATGAATTTTCTTTACGTGCTCAGCTTTGACGACCCGTTTCAGCTCTGTGGACAAATCACGCAGGCCCAGGTGATCTACTAATGTCTGAATCTGAGATTTCGCAAGGGTCAAGAGGCAATTTAAGGGGTGTTGTGGCAAAAATTCCAGAGGGACGAATTCCCCCTGATCGGCGATCAGCCAATAAAAAATAGTGGTGAGTAGGTACGCCTTCCCGTGGGAGCTGATCGGGAAGGGATCTTTCCGTATATCGAAGTGACGGCGGAGTTGTCCTGCTTGAGTTTGATTTAAAGTCGAAAGGACAAGCGCCCTGTCCCTATCCGAAAGGGGCTCCATGAAAGGGATCAGCCAAGAATAGTGGATCCGCGTCACCCGTTGCTCAGTAGAGAGACATGCAGCAAATGGATGCTCCTGCGGGGGAATAGTCCCCTGAAGTATCTCTTGCTCTTCAGGCGAAAGATGACGTAACAGCTCCGTTTTTTTACTCGGCCCACATTTTTCAAATAACGCGCGAAAAGCTATCCAAGAGGTAGTATTCATAACACTTTACTCAATTCGATGATTTGGCAATATCTTCCGCTACTTTTCTAATTTTAAATATCAATCTCTCAGTGCTCTCCCTCATCCGGAGGAGGAGAAGGAGGGTTTTTAAAGAGACTCAAGAATGGAGTGGTAGTAAACAGCTTGCCCAATATTTTCTCCTTTTTGAGGATTGGATAAAACTTCCAAATAAACCACCCCACAATAAGAGCCAAAATGACGGCAATACATGTGATGAAAAAGAAGAGAAAGCGGAACCGCCCCACAGAGGCTTTGCTCATAACGATTGACCAGATACTGACGTACTCTCCCGGCCTACCCTTGAGTGGCTCGGATGTCTGATCTAAAATGATATCTGTGAAAGGTGAACGATCGGATACTACGGTCACATCATTGATATCAAGGCCGGCAACACTCCCGGAGATTAGCCGTTTGATTTTATTTTCCAGGTGAGTATTTGGATCATTAATAACTCCCTGGTGTTTCACGTAAACCGCTGCGGTGATCCTCTTTCCTTCCGGTTCTTTTTCAAAAAATCTGGTCTCCTGGGGAGGAAAGGAGATCTGGACATCAGCATCGATCACTCCATCGATCATCAGAAGAGTGTTGGTGAGCTGTTTAGCTAAACCTGCCTGATACCGGATTGTCTCCTCTTTGTCAGATGACATGAGCCCCTGTTTTGCGAACAGCTCGAGTAAAGTTACCCTCCTCTCCCTGGGAAAGCCATTTTTATTGAGGTGGGCAATCGACTCGATAAAATATTTTTCCGGAACTACGATAGAGAATTTTATTGAAGTATCCCCAGTTACAGCACCCCCGGAAGAGCAAACCTTCTTGCTCGCAGGAATTCCCTTACTTTCAAGCAAGACGAGAATGATATTTGCCTCTTTTTCCTCGACATTGCTGATAATTTCTTTGTGCATATCACACCCCGTGGCCAAACAGATGAGCGCGATGAGAGCACATATTTTAAAAAACTTTTTCACCATAACGCGTCCGACAAGATCTCGACCCAAATCAACCACACATACTAACCTCACTCCAAATGAGGCGTGGCCGGGCCCCCTTTGTGTTCCTTATAACATTTCTTAGAGTTTGGTCCAAATATTCTTTCCTCTGTCTATTGTTTGGATGCCTGAATAGCTGTAATTGCAATAGTATAAAAAATATCGTCGATCAGTGCGCCACGCGATACATCATTCACTGGTTTGTTCAATCCCTGCAAAATAGGGCCAATTGAGAGGACCCCGGCACCACTACGTTGAACGGCTTTATAGGTGGTATTTCCTGTGTTGAGGTCGGGAAAAATATAGACCGTAGCTCTCCCCGCCACAGGACTATTGTGGGCCTTTTTGCTCGCAACATCTGCGCTGAACGCTGCATCGTATTGGAGGGGGCCATCGACGGTAATATCTGGGCGTGATACCTTTACCAGTTGAGTCGCCCTCTTTACTTTATCTACCGAACTCCCCTTCCCCGACCTGCCAGTGCTGTAGCTGATCATCGCAACCCTCGCCGGTATGCCAAAATGCTCAGCTGAATCGGCACTCTGAATGGCAATATCGGCAAGCTCCTCCGCAGTGGGATCTTGGTTAATCGCACAATCTCCATAGACGAGCACCTGTTTGGGTAAACACATAAAGAAGATGGATGAGGCACGTTTTGCATCTTTTCGAGTCTTGATAAGCATTAACGCAGGGCGCACAGTTTCAGCCGTGGTGTGGTTGGCTCCGGAGACAAGCCCATCCACCTCCTCCTTCGCGAGCATCAACGTTCCAACCACGATATTTGAGTGAAGGGCTTCAAGGGCGCATTGCTTAGTCAGGCTTTTATGTTTGCGTAACTCAAGCAACAGCTCCAAATAGCTTTCGCGTATGGGGTCTGGGTCAAGAATTGCAATATTTGGATGTAATTTTATCCCATTATTCTCCGCGATTTTGGTAATGTGTGCGGGATTCCCTAGAAGAAGTGGACGTGCAATACCCCTCTCTACGCATTGCACAGCTACTCGAATGATACGGGGCTCTTCCCCCTCTGGCAGAACAATTCGTTTATTCACCTTGCACGCCTGTTCTATCAGTTGATAGCGGAATGCGGGGGGGGACAAATTATGTTCAACGTGCGTGAGAACGAGCTGTTTAATCCAGTGTTGATCGATATAGCTGGCAATAAATTTTCTCACATTCGAGTGCCGTTCGGCATCGTCCTTGGGGGTTCCTATATTGATGTTTTTTAGCGAACATGCCGTGCATAAACTATCGGTTTTTACTGAAAGGATAGGCAACCCCTGCTCAATAGCGCGGTGACAGAGCTTCATCGTATTTGGAAAAAGCTTATAGCCCCCGGTGAGGAGAATCCCCGCCATTTTTATTCCATTTAGATAGGATAGGCAGGTCGCGACGATGATATCGCAACGGTCGGCGGGTGTAATGATCATCACGTTGGGCTTGAAAGTAGAAGTAGCATTCTCAATTGTAGCTCCCGCCATCGCAAAGAAATTCACGCGATTTTCATACAACCTTCCCGAGGAGATAATCTCAGCATCTAAATAATCAGCAACATCTTTAACTCGGGGAGCCATCAAATCCCTCTTCCACGGAAAACAGCCCAGAATTTTAAAAGTAGGCATATCAAAAATGTGGCCGAAAGCATATACCCTATTGCTATCCTCAGGAGGATCGAAGAGATCGACCCAAGTATTGCCATATTCGTCGATAGGTGCACCCACCTTATTGATCATGCACCCGACGAGTTTATGGTGGCCTATTTCCCCGTAAGGTCTTGCAGCAATATTGATTTTTTCCTTGAGATCCTCAGGGGAATTTCCACCAGGGGCTATAACGAAAATGACCTCTGCGTCAAGTGCTTTAAAAATCTCGTAATTTAGTGCAGATGCATAAGAGTGAAGCTGGCTTGAAATCATCCCTTGCACCACGATGACTCCATCTCGCATCGACCTCTTCTCAACATGGCAAATGATCGATGCTAAAATACTCTCCTCGTCTCCTCGGCTGAGCAGATGTTCCACCCTCTCAACGCTCAGGTCATCTTCGACAAATGGATTAAGATAGGAGGTCGCTATCCCGTGATTTTCAAGTGCTTGGGTCAGTCCCGCAGAGACGGAAGTGAGACCCGTCCCCAAGCCAACCGGTACCATCAAAAGAGTGTGCTTCATCCCCCCCCCTTTACGAGCATCGCAGCATCTTGTGCGATGAGGAGCTCCTCATTTGTAGGAATCACTAACATCCTGAGATTTAATGGCTCTAAATATTGCAATACTCTCTCTCGGATGGGTGTGGCATGCTCTCCAATTCCCCCAGTAAAAATCATCCCATCTACAGATCGAAGTGGTATAATGTATGAGGCAATATATTTAGCCAAACGATAACAGAAGAGTTCAATAGCTACTTGAACTTGTGGGCTCTCTTGATGACTCAGCAAAATTTGCATATTTTCGCTAAGCCCAGAAAGGCCCAACAACCCACTCCTCTCATTTAGGATAGCAATTACTGCGCCCGTATCTACGTGAAGCTTATCTGCTAAGAAATCGACAACACTGGGATCTATATCCCCAGAACGTTGCCCCATCACCAGCCCTTCAAGTGGAGTAAATCCCATGCTGGTGTCGATGCTTTTTCCCCCTTTCACAGCACAGATACTACATCCATTCCCCAAATGCGCGCTGATCAATGAGGTTTTCTCCAGACGTTTGCCCAATTTTTTGGCAGCCTCTGTGGTCACAAAGCGATGACTGATTCCATGAAACCCGAAGCGGCGTATCCCGTATCTTGTGTAATATTCATAGGGAAGGGCATAGAGATAGGCATGTGGTGGCAATGTCTGATGGAAGGCCGTATCAAAAACGGCTACCTGCGGCAGATGTGGAAACTTGCGCTGCATTAACTCTATGCCTATAACGTTAAGGGGGTTGTGCACAGGAGCTAAGTGATTACACCCCTTGATTTTGTCCAAAACATCGTGATCAACCTCTACAGATTGATTGAAAATTCTTCCACCGTGCACAACTCGATGTCCTATAGCGAGTAATCTTTCGTTGAGCCCTATCTTATCTAGCAACCTTGCGATCACCTCAATAGCACTCGCATAATCTGATGCAGGCAATCGCTCCCTCAAATCCACACCATCTTCACGAGAAAAATGTAACGATGCTTGAGGGGTCTGAAGATTTTCAGCAACACCTTTTAGGGAGACCTTTTCTGTCTTGGGTTCAAGTACCTGAAATTTTATCGAAGAACTCCCACAGTTAAGTACGAGAATCATCCCCACCATTTAGCACTCCTTCATTTACACGTAGTTCCCCTTCATACCCCCTCTTAGAGGGGTGTATCGAGTCCAGCAAATTTTTTCAATGAAAAGGGCACATCCTTCCCCGCGCTCGTCAAGGGCGATAGCAAAGACGCTTACCTCTTCCCTTTAATTGAGGCAGTGTGAGACGATCATATGTGTTAAGCGGCATAATGGTCCAGGTTAAACGCCCCCTCTCCTTGCATCTTTACAAAAACCGTAAAGGTTCGATGGTTGCGAGTGTTAGAGTCACTTATGCTGCCTCATTCTAAATAGAGCAAACTAGGGTGCTGTATGCCTTTTAGTTATTTTGTGTTCATCCATCATCCTATACATCTTCTCGCTTTTATTGCCCTAATTCTCTCCTTTATCAGCCTATGGATTTATAAAACACCATGGTTATGGGGCTTGTTTCTCCTTCTCGCCCTCCCCTTTGCCCTCCTCGGAAATTTGATCGATGTGCGAGGGTTGGTCGCGTTAGGGTTATTGTGCGGAATACACCTCCTATTGACGTTCACGAACATCAGAGGCGCCCCAAGATTGATCGCTATCTTAGCGGTACTTTCAATATCTTTCGCCATGACTATACATATATGCCCAGGATTTTATGTCTGGAAACTTGGCTCAAAAATGCAAATCAGTAGTGATGGCTACCCATATCTCCTTCTCTCCCATTTTGATACCCCCTTCACCGGCCTCTTCCCTTTGGCGCTTTCTATTCCGTTGATCCACGCACGTATGTACATGCGTTCAACTATTGTCACAACAGTCATAATCACCATGTTAGGCATCATAGTGATGATGATCCTCGCTCTCTACCTGCACTTTATCAAATATGACCCAAAGTTCCCCCATATTTCGGTGGCCTGGTTGATCATAAATTTTTTTCTGGTATCGCTCCCCCAAGAGGCCTTTTTTCGAGGGTTTGTGCAAAAAGAGCTCAGTGGATACATCAATATAAGGGGCGGAGGAGTTATCAGTGTATGTATCACTGCCTTAATATTTGGTCTGCTTCATTTAAATTTCATTTACAGCCTTACATACCTTTTGTGCACCTTCATCGCCGGCCTCATTTATGGAAGCCTCTATCACACAACGCGATCTATTGAAAGTTCTATCTTTTGCCACTATACTTTTAATGCGATTCACTTTTTCTTTTTTACCTATCCAGCTCTAGTTCATTGAGATATGTCAATATCGTTTCCTCTTCGCAATCAGCTCTAATGCCGCCGATTTCAGTGTCTTTAAGCCCTCTTCAAATCCCACTTCTACGAGCAGTTGGTCGAGATAATTCATCTCAGACTGAAGCTGATCACATAGAGACTCGAGCTTGGCAATTTTTTTCAGCATTTGTTCTTGATCCATATCTTCTCCCCCTTTACCCTCCATTGTTGCTAAAAGTATGCCAACCTTACATCTCCATTGTTATCACTTTACTCCTAGCCAGTTATTCCACATCACAACTCCCCCATGTCGATGTGAATGGTGAAAAATTCTCAGCCGTCGTGAAGAGTTTTCCTCAGAGATTTTCTAGGTTGACTTCTGAACCTGTATGGACTAGCGTGAGGGATGCACTCTGAATTAAGGCTATAGCTTCCGCATATTGTCGATGGGTAGTAGGATGATTAAAAATATTTTCTGTGCTGCGTTGTTATCCCTATTTTTCCTGGGATGCGAGAAAGTTCAACATCACACCTTTCATGAGAAGGGTCCCCACGCTAAAACCACCTCAGTTTCTGGAAAAGCGGGGGAGGTCGCTCTCTGGCAAGATCGTTCAGACCCCAGTAAGGGAGTGATCATCGGAAGCGACAAATCTGCATTGGGAGCCTTGTACATCTATAATCTACAGGGCAAACAGATAGGGCGTTCAGGTAGGCTGAACCGTCCCGTCGGGGTAAGTGTGCGCTATGATGTTTCCCTCCACTCAGGAGAAAAGATCGATGTGGTTGCCTGTGCCATGCGCAGCACAAATGAGATAAAAATCTTTAAAGTTGACTCCAACACGCAGAAGCTCATCGACATCACAACCCCCAAGGGAATCACGTCGGGATTTGAGAATAACACCTGTGGCGTTTGTCTGTATAGACGCCCGAGCGATGGACAGCTTTTTGCCTTCCTCTCTCGTGGGAAGACCGATAACATTCATCAAATTCAGCTTTCCGATGATGGCACCGGAAAAATTGGAGGTGCCCTGGTGCGTAAGTTCGGAAAGGGGGAGCAAAAAAGCCGTATAGGGGGGATGGTGGCCGATGATGAACGCGGCTATCTCTACTGCTCGGATGAGAGGAATGCGATCCTCAAATACCGTGCCGACCCTAATACTCAAGGCGATCCATTCATCCAACGTTTTGGGACCAAGGACGACATCGTTGGGGGCCGAGAGGGGTTAGCGATTTACCACAAACCCGAGGGAGAGGGGTATCTTATCGTATCGAGTTCGGGAGATTCTACTTTTAAAATCTACCGCAGGGAGGGAACCAACAAATTTATTAAATCTATTTCGATCGATGGCGTACGAAATAGTAATGGTATTGCGACGACCGCATGCCCCGCGTCTCCACACTACCCTACTGGCATTTTTGCACTACACAATAGCACCGATAATAATTACATTATTTTCGATTGGTATACATGTACGAAACTGAAATAGATCTTGTGGCAAATAGAGTTTTTCTACGGCCAGGGGGGCATGCACAATTTGATGATATTCGAAAATTAATGTTCCTCAGACGGAAGTTGATCCCAGCTACAAGGAAAAGAACTATCTTTTTTAGTGTCTGGAGCCAGGGACTCGAGGCCCCAGGCTCTTGCGTAGCATATTGGCATAAATCGGGAGATGTTTTAGACTTGGCACAGGAAGCATATTAGGAGGTATAATGGCTGAAGAGTTCATTGTTGACGTTGATGATAATGGTATTGAAGAAATTCTCAAAAGAGAAGAGGTTGTGTTGCTCGACTGCTTCGCACAGTGGTGTAATCCGTGTAGGACCCTCGCCCCAATTTTACACGACGTAGCAGCTCAACTGCAGGGGAGGGTGAAATTTGCAAAACTCGACATCGATAAAAACCAGGCAGCGGCGAAAACTTATGGGGTGACCTCGGTCCCTACATTGATTTTATTTAAACGGGGCAAGGAGGTAAATCGTCTAGTGGGATTGCGTGATGTTGCTGCTATTCAAGAGTTTGCGCTGTCCTGATCTGTATGGGCAAGTTCATCATCCTAGTTGGTGTCACCTTGGTTATCGTCGGTGTGCTTATTACACTTAAGGTTCCCCTCTCTTGGATAGGAAATCTTCCGGGAGATTTCGTTTTCATGTGGGGGTCTACACGTCTCTATGTCCCCATCGCCACTTCGATCATTCTCAGTCTGCTGCTCTCCGTGCTTCTCTTCATTTTTGCGCGGCACTAAAGAGGGAAATCTTGGGATCTTAGCGCCTCATAAAGGGCTATGGAAACAGCACTGGACAGATTGAGGCATCTACTTCCTTTTTTCATGGGGATAGTGACAAATTTCTCTGGCCATCTCTTGCAATATTCCGGAGGAAGTCCTGCCACCTCCGACCCGAAGATAAGGGCACTATTCTCATCATATTTAATCTCAGAATAGATAGAAAGGGCCTTACAAGAGAAGAAATAGAAGGGAGATACCTCCCCCTCCAAATACTCCATGAGATCGTCTATCATCTCCACGGAAACCCCTTCCCAATAATCGAGCCCTGCCCTCTTCAACATCTTATCATTGGTTTGAAAACCTAGAGGACGAACGAGCACAAGCGTAGCTCCAGTGACATGACATGTGCGCACGATATTGCCAGTATTTTGCGGAATCTGTGGATGATAAAGGATGATCTTCATACAACCCGCGCCCTCATTTTCTAGGGGACTCTTTCTATTTCTCCATTTTTAAGGCGGCCAAGGGTATTCACATTCCTACTAAGTTGTCAACATCGGTTCAGGCATTGTAAGCCGCAAAGTGATAATGTCGCAAATCCTGCAACACTAAAATGTCGTCTTTTAGGAATTATTTTGGAGGCAAAGAAAATTTTGGAGACGATGATCATAAAAGAAGTAGCGAGAACTTCAATCATGGAGAAAGTGGAAAGTAAAACTTTAAAACAGAGAGAAGCCAGTGAGATTTTTGATTTGTCTCTGAAGCATACCCAGAGGTTGATTCGCGCTTTAAGGAAAGGTATCCCGACTTTAGTCCAACATTTGCAGGGGAGAAGTTCAAAGAGGAGGGTATTTGTGTATCGAGGGAAACATTAAGGAAACTCATAATTCAAGAAGGGCTGTGGAAGGCCAAGTTAAGGACTGTGGAAGGCCAAGTTGTCTTATCCAATTTGTAGATGATGCGACGAGCGAGATCTTACACGCAAGATCTTGCGCACAAGAAAGCACAAATGATTATTTTATTTGTTTGGAAGGGTATTTATGTAAAAATGGGAAGCCTATAGAGCTCTATGTTGATAAGCATATTGTAGTTAGGGTTGCTAGCAGCGGTGAAAGTAAAGGAAGCACAGTCTTTCACCAAGCCATCTAGACATTGAATATTGATTTGTGCGCATGGCCCACAAGCGGAAGGAAGGGTGGAGAGAAAACACGGGATGTTACGAGACCATCTTATTAAAGAGATGAGACTTAGAAACATTTCATCGATAGAAGAGGCAAATCGTTATTTAGGCGAGGAATTTATGAGGTGCATAATAAACAATTTGGCAAGGCCGCCAGGGATCCTCAAAATGGGCATAGACCCCTAAATCTTAAGGAAGATTTAGAAAAAATCCTGGCCACTCGAAGTGAAAGATGCACTTCTAAAAGCCTCAGCATTCAATATAATAATCAGATCTACCAACTTCAAACAGAAACTCCAAATCGTTTGAGATATAAAAAAGTTATAGTCATAGAAAGACCTGGGAAACCTTTAGTCGTAGAGTTTCAAGGCAAAGAAATTCGCTATACTGTATGGGAAGAATACCAATGCGGTGGACCAGAGAGATCGTAGATGATAAGCAATTGGAAGCCAGAGGGGAAAAGAAATGTATTTGAGTTGCGTCATGTTGAATATTAAAGCCTTATTGAGGCTGTCGCAAAACGAAAATCGCTACTGCAAAGAGCTTTGAAACCTGTTGGTTTTCAATGCTTCACACAATTCGAACAGCTGTGGATTTGTTCACAAACTTTGTTTGCAAACAATCTCACAGCCGAGGAAGAAGAAGAATCAAAAATGTGGAGGATGACATTAAACCAGTGTCGACGTTTCGGAAGATTGATTACGACATTTTAGTTTTGCGTTGACAGATGGACCCGTTGAGAAATAAAGGATTTTGAAAAGGCCTCCCTCCAAATAGACCTAAAATGGAATATTACTCAAATATGCGTACTACTGGTTCGGTTAGAACGAATAAGGTAGCTTAATTTGACGCAACATAAAAGATTTAAGCATGTTAGCGATCAATATCGACGTTGCAGCGGTATGCATTTCTCAACACCCTCATTATGGATCGTAAGCTTTCAAACAAATTTACCCCAAGGTTGATCTAACCATCGTTTTCATGTCAAAAGTTTGGAGCGCATCTTATCGCCCTATATGAAAGGAGAGCATCAAGTTTTTGGAGGAAAATTGTTCAAAATTAAATCGATGGTGACAGCAATTACTGCGGGTAGTGAGCGAAAGAGTGTACCCATCTTTGACTTCCTCCACGACGTAGGCTCGGAATGGTAGTCCTGAGAAGATTGAAGTCAAAAAAATTTTTATAAGATTTTGCAAGTCCCAATGCGTGAAGCGGTTGTGTCTGCCCCGAGAATTTTGGGTTTTTCAGGCACCTAATGAATTGTTTTAAAAGAGGGGCTGGTTTGCAATTAAATTGTTTGACTTTTGTGTCGTTTTAATGTAAACTTATTTATAATCAAGGGCCTGTTGAGAAGTAAGGGGGTTCGAAAAAATGTTTCTTTACATGGACCTAAAATGGGATATTACTCAAATATGCGTACTACCAGTCGGTTAGGACGAATAAGTTGACTCAATATAAAAGACTTAGGCATATTGACAGTCAATGTCGATGCTTCAGGGGTATGCATTTTTCAACACCCCCATTAACGCGATCACGAGGAGGTGAGAGTTATGGAGACTCCCGTTTCCCAAACTATGAAAGAAGAGGCCGCTTGCGTATCGCTTTCTTCTGTTGAAGGGCATTCGCCATTCCCTCTTGCAGTTATGCCGAAGATTCTCGAGAACCTAAATTACAAAGACCTTATGCAGGTTCCGCGAGTATGTAAGAGCTGGTATCAGGCTTTCCAACAAGCACACGTCTCCAGCAATCCCGCAAATCGTGCCACGCAATTGCTGCAAATGATAAGCCCGCGAAGAGCTGAAGCAACCCTCCCGCATAATGCTGAACGGCGACGTGTCTCCTATGGTGAGCTTTTACGGTCTCCTGCACTTATTCCCCATGAGGCATGGCCACTGCTACCTAATTTTTTGGCATTAGAGAGAAGTTCAGCTTCAGTAATGAAGGATATCCTCACTCTAACGGTGGATTTTTTACATAGAACCAAATCATTAGAAAAATCTTTATCCTCACTTAGTCCAGAGGAACAGTTGAAATGTCTAAAGTTGTTTTTGCCGTTATATTCAGAAGAGCTGATAGCATGTGCTAACGACAACGTGTTGAGTGTTCATTGGAAACCCAGTAACCCCTTGCTGCACGTAGTCTTTCATTTGGTGTACCATGGCCTGTTATCAAAAGAGTATGCACCTCAGACTATTTTAGAAATTTGCGCGTATACGCAGGGACAGGGGCAAAGAGAAAAATGGGGTGCAATTCTATCAATGCTCTATTGTCTCTTCTCCTACCTATCAGAAAAGAGAGGGGAGCTGCTAAGCCCAGGGAAAGACCAGGAACAATTCGATGCGCAGATAACGCAGGTGCTTACCCAGTTACAAGAGAACCTTCCACCACAAGTTGTTGGGTCTATTGTACGCTTTGTGCAACATAAGTGCTCCACAGTTAAATTAGTGCACCATTTTGATTCGATAAAGTACGAAAATAGCCAGACCGAAGCGGTTATTGATGTTTTGTGTAATCCTGCTGATTTTGGAGAACAAGCCAAATCGTGGACGAAGCAAGTTAATTGGACAGAAGAGCAAAAAAACTACCTAACGCAAATCATTGAAGGCGCTGTAAGAAATTGGGATGAAATTTTGACATTCACACAACGACATGAGCCGCAAGACCGCGCAGCAATACTTGCGAATCTGTGCGGGCAGAATGGATCCACCCTGATCCACTGGGAAGTGAGGGAGAACATCGTACCCTTTGTTTCTTCCCTGGCAATCAAAGTAATGTTCCAGGATGACATGCCGTGCGATCCTTTTCAAGTTGTAAAAATTGTTGTGATGGTGAAAAGGCTGGTTAATACAATCAACTGGACCACAATGCCATCATGCGCACAGGAAATAGCAAACGACGTCATAAATAGAAAAGTGCCAGATGCGTGGTTCCGATATGTAATAGAGACACTGTCTTCTAAGGAACCTCGTGCCATTGAGCATTTGGATGTAGCTCTCGATATTTTGTCACGTGTAGTACAGTTCACGGAATTTTCCTTTGGTCCTCCCTTATACCTTCGTCATTTCTTATACCCTCTACTGCTCGAGCGCTTAGGGGAGAAAGTGAAGCCGTTTATCTATTTTTCACTGCTTGCTCCTGAGGGATCATCCTCCAGTGAGATGCTGCTAGGGTGCTTGCTCGATAATGAGAATACCAATGACGCGTTCATCGGAAAGCTCGGTCATGTACGTAACTATCTCGAACAAATGTTAGCGCCCGAAAGTAAACAACAATTTACGCAAGAGTCCGTTCGCAAATATATAACATCCATTGAGGCAATTCTTCAGAAAAAAACCTCCAAGAGGGCGGCTTTCCTGAAGGCAAAGAATCAGCTCGAAGCAGTCATCACCCATATTCTCAACCGCAAAGAGCGAATCCTTAAGACGGAGTTTTTACTGGAGCACGTGGCCCTGCGTTTGTGGTGGACTCAAGAGGTGGTCAAAATGAAACAACAGCTCGCCGATGGAGAAATGACGTCCAATGGAGTAGAGGCGTCAGCAGCAGCAGAAGGCGAGGTAGAAACGCACAGGATGACCTTGGGGGAAATCTTAACGGCGCGGAAAGGCGAAGACATAGAGGCGTCGTTGCACGAGTTGGAATCCCTTAGGGAAGACCTAGAAAAACGCATCCAGACGCTGCATGCGAGAGGAAGCCAGCCTCCTGTCTCGACCCTCTTGAAAAGATTGGTTGTGGTGGAGTTGTTTAGAGCGTTTCTGGAGCTTCTGTTATAGTCTACTCACAGGGCTCTCTATCACCACCGATTTAATTTTAAACCATTTTTCTTCAAAAGCTTGATACTCTTCTTTCATAGGACAACAAGATGCGCTCCAAACTTTTGACGTGAAAATGATAGTTAGATCATAGTCATCATCGTCTCAAAAAATTTTCTTTGCCTCCAGAATAATTCCTATAAAGACGGCATTATCACTTTTCGCTTACATTGCAATTAAATTGCTTGACTTTTGTGCCATTCTAATGCAGACCTGCCCGCGTACTATGACCGCTGGGGAGGTGCAGGTTAATGGACCCTCGTCGGTTCTTCAGCCACGACTCGCGAGAATCCGGGAAGATCTCTTGCGGCCCAAAAATGTACGCACACGTCGGTTCCTTCTCCTCAAGAGTCTTTACTTACTGCGCTTCCTTCTGACGTCATTTCAAAAATTCTTGAGCACCTACCCCTCGCGAATCTCGCTCTAGTTACGCGAGTATATTGATGTTTTGTGTAATCCTGCTGATTTTGCAAAAAAGAAAGCTGATCTGGAAAAACAACTAATTGCTTTAGCAATGGAGCAACCTAGTGCGAAAAAAGAGCAAGCCGAATTGCGGATAGGACAAATTAATTTGACAGCAGAGCAAAAAAACTTCCTAACGCAGATCATTGAAGGCACTACAGAAAGTCAGTTTGCAGCAAAAAAGCGGCTCATGCCAGAAAGGCAGCTTGCGCCGAGACTATTCTTAAATAGCCTTAGTCTGCAAAACCACATAGCAATGCTTTTGAATCTGTGCGAGCAGGATGGATCCACCCTGCTCCATTGGGAAGTGAGGGAGAACATCGCACCCTTTGTTTCAGGGCTGGCAATGCGAGTCTTAACCGCTCTTACCTCTGAAATCCCCATCCAGGATGACACTAATATTTTGTGCGATCTTTCTCGAGTTGTACAAATTCTTATGATGATGAAGAGGCTACAGTCCTTAGAAAAGAAGTCACACAGCACCAGAATGCGGCTCTTTGCAAATGGAATAGCGAACGCTGCCTCGAAAGGACAATTTGCGCGTGGTTGCAAATTGCCAGACGTGTGGCCACAATATATAGTGGAAATACTACGCTCTGGGACAATCCGTGACAATGAGTGTTTGGATGTAGCTCTCAATATTTACTCAAGTGTAGAAGATATTGTAAAGGAGTTTTCTCCTGCTGTTTCCCTATATTCTCCACTGCTCGCGCTCTTAGGAGAGAAAGTGAAACTGTTTATCTATTTTTCGCTGCTTGCTCCTAAAAAATCATCCGCCAGTGGGACGATGCTAGAATACGTGCTCGGTGATGGGAGGGCCAATGGTGCGTTTATCGAAAAACTCGATCATGCACGCAACTACCTTAAACAAATTTTAGCGCCCGAAGACAAACAACAATTTATGCAAGAGTCCTTTAGCAAATATATAACATCCATTGAGGCAATTCTTCAGGAAAAAACCTCCAAGAGGTCGGCTTTCCTGAAGGCAAAGAATCAGCTCGAAGCAGTCACTGCCCATATTTACAACAGCGAAGAGCGAATCCTTAAGACGAAGTTTTTACTGGAGCACGTGGCCCTGCGTTTGCAGTGGACTCAAGAGGTGGTCAAAGTGAAACAACAGCTCACCGATGGAGAAATGACGTCCAATGGAGTAAGAGGCGCCAGTAGCAGAAGAAGGCGAGGTAGAAACGCACAGGAGGGCTTTGAGAGAAACCTTAGAGAGGTGGGAAGACGAAGACATAGAGGCCGTCGTTGAACGAGTTAGAATCCCTTAGGGAAGGCCTAGAAAAACGCATCCAGACGCCGCGGGCGAACATGGCGGTGGTGGACCCCTCTGAAAAAGAGAAGCTGGCCTGTCAGTGATGAATATCGCGCTTTTTTTGATAGATCCCGATTAGCTGATCCCGATAGATAACTCCCCGCCCTTCCTGAATTTTGCAAAGTGCTGCTCTAGCAATTGACATAACCCACACAAATTCTCTTTTTCTCCATAAAGGGGGCGTTGAGGAAATGAGGTTTTCGAATTGAAAAGTAGCCAATTGCCTATTTCAGTAAAAATGTAAAGGGGTTTCGGTTGATTTTTAGACAAATTATGATCGGAATCGACCCCTTTTGTTGGATTTTCCCGCTGATTTCGTGCTTTCCACGGAATCAGGGCTAGGGGGGGCCCGTTTAAAAACCCAGTTAGAAAAATGTCATCCTGTAGCTTGAAATTGTGAGTAAACGCCTGCATGATTCCCTGAAATTGATTCTTGGCTAATGCCCATGTAGCGAGTTCGCTCACATTGTCAACGAAAATACCCCTTCGTAAAATATTCTTTGCTTTGTGAATAGTGTCGATCTCTCTCAAAGTCTTTTTCCCTCATATTGTCTTTTAAAATTTCCTTGTTGACACATCCATTTTGCTTCATGGTCAGAGAAGCTTCCTTGCTACAATAACCTTTGCCACCAAACACCATTCCTTCCTTCGGACAGATATGTTTAAGCGCTTTACCATCAGGTATATTTGCTGGAGTCACGGCATCTTTTGTACCCGTACCAAAACTTTGTTTTCCCCTTGCACCCAATCCTCGCTTGTTTATCGTTAGCCACCTTTTTTGCTGTTTTGTTGTTGAAGGCTTTAAGTTTTTTTTCTATTGCCTTGTCTCGCTCTATTGCATAGATTCGTCTTGGAGATAATTTGTGACACATCTCAATTAAGCTATTAAAAGGCTTCAAACAATCCAGCTAACCGTTTAGTTCCAATCTTAGCTGTGTGAGAAATAAGTATGATCCGGTGTCTTTTCTAGTAGAGAAAAGCCGCAAAAGAATTTTCCCACGTTATTTTCCTTAGCAAAAACCGCTCCAGTTCTCAGTCGCTCAAATTCTCCATCCACTGTAGCACGAGAGCGGCAAATCCTGATTCGATGTGATACCCTTTACGACCCTATCCTCACAAAAAAGCGCTTTTAGAGGTGCGCATAATTTTTTGAATTTCACTAATGCGTAGCAGTTTGCAATAAGGGTGATCTGCTTGCGAGTTAAATCTTCTACATGGGTTTCAAGCATATCTCGCCCCCCTTTGAGGATGAATTTGAACATACTCGTTTTATCCTCAATTTCTTATAGGGGAATTAACCCATTTTAGGGGTTTTTGTTTGAAGTTGCCCCTAGAAGAAAATCCACCAGAGGCCTTCCATTTCTCAACAGCCCCATAGAGCACTACTTCTTTCTTGTTGTAAACCCATTAGCACCCTACAATTCTTTCATACAAAGATAAGTGCCATGTTGTTCAACAGACTCTTAACAGGTGTGTTACCCTGCAGCACGCGAAACAAACTCAGGAAGAGGGGGAGGGAATAAAAGAGTTAGAAGCCTGAAAACAAACTTTAGCGGAACACATCCGCGCAGCTTCTCCCAGATCCTTTGTTGAATGAACGAGTCCCTAGGGAGAGAAGGCAGTTACTCAACCCCCAATAGCGGCCTTGTCGATGCGTGTAGCGAAACCAAAGAAACTGTTCAAAACCAATCGTTTGGTTTTAGGTCACTTGTGAGAGGTGCTGTAGCCCATTCATGGGTCTTTTATTAGGGTCAAAATATTGGCGCCGTCCGAGCGAGTATACTCGACTCTATCCATGAGCCTTTTTATGAACACAATACCCATCCCACCCTCTTTTCTGTCCTCAAGAGTAGATGAGAGGTTAACGATTGGTGTATATTCTAACGGATTAAAGGGACATCCCCAATCTTTAACAGTGATTTTAACAGACTGTCCCAATTGAAAATGACACTCAAGGGTAATGTTACCCTCCTCCTCTTTCATATAAGCGTAAGAGATGATATTGACGAGAACCTCCTCCACAGCGAGCTCTATTCTGCCAATCTCAGTGTTGGAGAGCTCCGACCCCGCTAAACAAGAACGCACCCATTCCAACGCAGGATGAAGGGAGGTAAGTTTTGCAACAAAGGTCACATGATCACAGGTCGCCATCCAAATCTATCTGCTCTTTGGAAGGAACATTGTGGGGCAAATATGATATCCCTTCGACAATTTTTACAGCTAACCGCTCATAAATTGATGTAAGAGTGATCTCATAGGCCCCCTGCTCCGAATCGAGTTGTCCCAAGGAAAAGGAAAGGAGTGATCGCCGCACTCCCGCACGATCGACAAAGGAAGTATCCTGTAAGGAGTCCGAATTGGAAAAATCACATTCTCCCACCGCCGAAACATCAAAAGGACCATACACCACCTTCTGGCAGTAGGGATCAATGAGTGAAATGCGGACAGCAATCTCGCGCCGCCCCTCACTAGGGACCAAACGGTTGATAAGTGAGCCAGAGCTAGGATATCGATCATATCGATATCCAATATGTCGGAAGCTATCTCCGATCACCTCCCCTTTTAGGATGAGTCCTTCTCCTTCACAGTGCGCATATTGAAACACACCAGAAACGCAGAGCTTTTTGATCACTGCATCTGTGAGTCGACCATCTCGATCCCCGGAAAAATATGGAACGGAAATAGCAGGAAAATGGGAGGCAACGCCCCCCTCCTCGCCAGTATGATACCCACACCCCACAAAAAGGGGAAAACTACTCATTAGTATCGACAATAATCTCTTTCTTATCATCCTTCCTATCGAAACTCATCTCCGAGAGACCGAGTTTCTCAAGTCGTTTTTGAGATTTGGTCGCTACTTTCGTTTCGGGATATTTTTTTATAATCGTAGAGTAATAGATGTTAGCCGGCCTGTTTTTCTTAGTTCTCACATAAAATTCTGCAACTTCAAAAAGATCTTCAGCCAACCTCTCCTTCACACGCAAAAGGATATTTTCCACATCAACGATACGGGAATCTCCCGGAAAATGAGAGCGAAATTTACGTAGATTGACCTCTAACAAATCGAGTCGATCAGTGTCGGCAAATTCATCTTCGCACTGCGTCAAATAGACCTCAGCGATCCCGAGGTACCCCTCAGGAGAAAGGGCATGCTTGGGAAAACGTCGAATAAGGGTAGAAAAGGCCTCTACACTCGCCTTATACTTCTTCATACGTAACAAGAGCGCCCCCTTCCTGTAAAGAGAGCGTGCCGCCAAATCATCCCGGGGCAGGGCAGTAATCACCTCATCATAGATAGCCAAGGCATCTTCATAGGCAGACAACCACTTTGGCATACGCCGCCACCCAAAGAGACGCGTGCGCGCTCCTCCCTCAAAGCCTTGAGCAATCTCAAACTTGCAATGTATTACCTCATCAAAAAATTTCGGAGATAGTTCCGTCCTTAAATAATCTGAAAAGGCACAATTGGCATACTCATACTCCCCTAATTTATAGTAAGCTAAACCCAGATAATAATGCCCTTCACGCGCAAAGGGACTATCAGGAAAATCGGCAATTAGATTTTGGCTCGCGAAGACCAACTTCCCCCAATTTTTACTCTGATAGTGCTGGATCATCGCATCGTAGCGCATGTGCACAGTGATCTGACTGCGCATGGCCAAATCGAAGGGGTTGCCCAGCAATGTACCAAAAGTCAAAACACACAACAAGGCGCAAATACACGTTCTCATGCCCACCATTATAGCGCTCTATCATTCAAATGAAAAGGACTGAATGAAGAAAAGTTCTTCCATATTTTCTTTTAGAGCGCATCCCCACCCAATCCCCTCCTTCGATTCTACATGGATCGTCCCAACCCTCTCCGCTTCACTCAGAAAATTAATGACTAATGGGGAGGACCCGGGAAATCGATGAAATAATTTTCTAAGTTTTACAATTTCAGAGAGAGTCACACGATCCACATCCAAGGTGATATGCAACGTACCCTTCTCCTCCGTCTGCTGGCCATTTTTGTTTCTCTTCCCCTCCCCCTTATATTTTGATTCATCCATTGCTAGGCTCTGCATTTTCCTAAAGGAGGCGTGTAATTCCTCTACTTCTGCATTGCCGATATGGGTCAATCTCTCCAACGCACGGCACTGCAGCTTTAAGCTCTCTTCAGATCGATCAATTTGAAAGATAGCGTAAAGCAGCGCATTTTCAACCAAGAGCTCGTGCTTCTCCTCGTACATATTGGTCCAGATGGGGAGCTCAAAACGCTCCATTCCATCGCTAATTGTCAAAATCGCAAACTTCTTTTGCGATTTTTGTGAGATCTTTATCTTGATCTCTTCGATGATAAATGCAGCTCTGACCACTACTCCCGAATCGAGGGTTTTTACCTTATGCAGTGGCAGGCAGCCCAGCCTTACTATCAAATCTCTGTACTCATCCATCGGATGGCCAGTTAAATAAAACCCTACGAGTTCCCTCTCCTTGGCCAATGTCACTCCCTTGGATGCACTGCAATCAACCTCAGGGAGCTTAGCAAAAGTATCGCTATCATCCATTGCAGAAAACATGTCGAGAATCCCTTGAGCTCTTTCCTTCTGCTCACGCGACCTCCTTTCAAACATGGAATCTAAACCGCCCAACAGCCGTTGACGAGAGTGCCCCGTAAAATCAAAGCTACCCGCTCCAATTAAATTTTCTATAACCCTCTTCCCCACCCTGTTGGTATCAATGCGCTTCAAAAACATATGGAAAGAGTGAAATGAACCTCCACTGCTTCTCTCCTCTAAAATAGCCTCCACCGCGCTGCGCCCCACCCCCTTAATCCCCAACATAGCAAAACGTATGCCCAAAGGCACGCTCACAAACTCCTTCCCAGCTTCATTGATATCAGGGGGTAAAATCTGAATGTGCATGGCCTGGCATTCACGAATATGCTTGGCTACCTTAGAGAGGTCATCGATATCACAAGTCATCAAGGCCGCAAGCCACTGCCTGGGATAATGAGTCTTAAGGTAGGCCGTTACATAGATTAAATAGCCGTAGGCTGTAGCATGAGATTTGTTAAATCCGTAGGAAGCAAATTTTTCCATTTTATCGAAAATTTCAGTAGCTCTCTCTTTATCAATACCATTCTCTAACGCTCCACCACAAAATTTTTCCCTCTGCTTTGCCATCTCTTTCTTGTCTTTTTTCCCCATAGCACGGCGCAAAACATCTCCCTCTCCAAGAGAGTAATTGGCCAGGCGGGAGGCAATCTGCATGACCTGTTCTTGATAGATCATGATCCCGTAGGTCTCACGGATAACCTCCTCCAGGAGAGGGTGGCTCACCTCAATCTTCTCCCTCCCGTGCTTACGGTTGATAAAAGAAGGAATCATCTCCATCGGACCTGGACGATAGAGCGCCCCTACCATGAGAATTTCTTCAAATTTATCGATATGCAAATTTTTCACAAGCTCTTGCATCCCAGAAGATTCTAGTTGAAAAACCCCTTGAGTTTGCCCCTGATTTAAAAGGTCGAATGTCGCCTGATCATCGAGGGGCAAATTAGTCCACTCGATACTCTTATCTCCAATCGCATCTATACTCTTCTGGATGGAGGTGAGTGCTTTAAGCCCCAAAAAATCGATTTTCAGCATGCCTACAGCCTCTACAGGTTTCATCGAATATTGTGTCACAATCATATCAGCATCTTTAGCGCTACATACTGGAATATGATCGGTTAGCGCCTCGCCACAAATGATCAACCCCGCTGCATGAATTCCCGTATTGCGAATCGACCCCTCCAATTTTTGTGCATATTCCAAAATTCGTTTACCCTCCTCATCATGATCCCTCATGCCACACAAGTCGGGGTCAATGTCAAAGGCCTTTTGCAGCGTAATCGTAGGATCTTCTGGAACCAACTTCGCAATGCTATTCACCTTGCTTAAAGGGATATTCAAAACTCTCCCTACATCGCGAATGGCCATTTTTGCCTTCATCGTACCAAAAGTGATGATCTGCGCTACCCGATCTCGGCCGTATTTATCCAGGGCATGTTCAATCACTTCAGAGCGACGTTCCATACAGATGTCAACATCGATATCGGGGTAGGAGATGCGTTCAGGATTGATAAATCGCTCAAAAAATAGATTAAATCGCAGGGGCTCAATGTCTGTAATCCCTATGAGGTATAAGACGACTGACCCCACTCCCGATCCACGTCCAGGGCCCACGGGAATATCCCTCCTTTTTGCCCATGCGATAAAGTCGTAAACGATCAGAAGATAGTCACACATTCCCTTCGAGGTAAGAATAATTTCAAGTTCATGTTCGAGGCGCCCCTTCACCACATCCATGGGATCCTGACCTGGATATTTTTCCCGAACTTTTTCGAGATGCTCCTTGGTATAGCGCTTTTCTAAGCCCTGCGTGCAGAGATCTTTTAAATAGAAGGCAACCTCCCTTAAACGCTCTCCCTCTTCGATATCTCTTCCTTGGAGGTGTGGGGGAATAAAAACAGGATAAAATTTCTTCTTGAAATCAATCTCCAACGTGCACATCTTAGCAATATGCTCGCTCGCCGCAATAGCCTCAGGAATGTCAGAGAAGAGGTTGCACATCTCCTCTGAGGACTTGAAGTAGAGCTCATGTGTGGGAGTTGCCCTTCTCCTTGGGTTGTCACTACGCCTACGTAGAGCGCCAGAGGCATCGTACTCGACAATTTCACAAGGCTCCCCCGATTGTATATTTATTAAAATCTCATGGGCTTTCCAGTCCTCGCGATAGATATAGTGAATATCATTTGTTGCGACCATTGGAATACCCCAACCCTTCGAAAGTTCAATCAGACGTGAAACAACTTTCTCCTGGTTGTGCACACACTCTAAATACTTCTGGAGAAGCCAGGACTCTTTATCCACACCTTCTTGGACGATATGCTTCTCACTCATATGATGGCGTTGCAGTTCAAAATAGAAATCCTCACCATAGGTCTCTCTGCTCCAGGAAAGCTCCCCTTCTAGCTCCCCTTTTTGGTCATGAATGATGGCTTGAGACAGACGGCTTTGAATAGGCCCAGAAAGACAAATCAGCCCCTTGGCATACTGCTCCAAAATCTTTTTATCCACTCGAGGTGTATAGTAGAAGCCCTCCAGATAACCGATCGATGAAATTTTGCACAGGTTGCGATACCCCTCATAATTTTTGGCGAGAAGAACCAGAGGGTATCCTACACAACCTCCCGCTATTTTTTTCTTTTCGTGGCGGGAGTTGGGCGCCACCATGATCTCACACCCAACAATCGGTTTAACTCTCACCTCCTTACACATCTTGATAAAATCGATCGCTCCAAACATGTTACAGAAATCGGTCAAGGCGAGCGCAGACATCCCAAATTCGGAGGCCTTCCTGGAAAGGTCACGCACCGAAGCCGTCGAATCCAAAATAGAATATTGCGAGTGGCAATGAAGGGGCACCCAAGCCATGACTTTAAATTTGCTTTGAAGTTTGTCCTAGGGCAAATGATACTCTTCCCCCCTTTTTCCATAAAGGAAGAAGGCATATGACAGCAATACATGCACACACAGAGAGGCATAGGAAAAACCCACTCCACCCGTACTCCTGAACGATTTTTCCAACTGGCCAACCAGCGACCGCAGCCCCTATATAAGCAAAGAGCCCAACAAAGCCTGTAGCTGTCCCCGCCGCCTCCTTGTCGACAAGTTCAGCAGCAGCCATGCCGATCAACATCTGCGGACCAAAAATCAAAAACCCAATAACAAACATCATCGAAGATACGAGCACGATATTGGCAGAGGGAAGGCCCCAGAGCAAAAGCAAAGTCACAATAATACCCAAGCTAAAGAGCACGTTAATCGGTCCCCTCTTACCCACAAAAAGGATATCAGAGAGCCACCCGGCAGCCAAACTTCCAAAAATCCCCCCTATCTCAAACCAAAATATGCCCGATCCCGCTGCAATCAATGTAAAATTTTTGTCTTCTATTAAGAACAACTGGCCCCAATCATTGACAGCTGTACGCACAATGTATACGAAGAAAAATGAAATTGCCAACATCCAAATAGAGCCATTCTTCAACATCTTTTCAACCAAAATCTCCTTGGTCGAAATGTTCTTGATCGTTTCACTATCCTCTTTGGCCTTTTCGCTATGGTAATCATTATGAAACTTCTCAATAGATGGGAGCCCGAGGTGTCGAGGATTATCCCGCAAACGATTGATCAAAACGAGCCCAACGATAATTGCGAGCACTCCCGGAATAAATAGGGCATAACGCCAACCAAAATATTGGATGGCAAGAGCGCAGATGATGGGAATAATGGCTCCCCCAATATTATGCGAGGTATTCCAAAGACCCCACCAACGCCCACGCTCTGACTGAGAATACCAAAAGGTGAGCAACTTTGCGCATGGAGGAGCTCCCCACCCCTGGAAGAGTCCATTCAATCCTACAAACAGGGCAAAAAAGAGAATGGTCGAAGAAAGACCAAAGAAGATATTGAATGCCCCTGTCAAAATGAGGCCCAACCCCATGAAATACCGCAAAGTAGATTTATCCGACAAAATCCCACTCAAAAACTTGCTCACACCATAACTCACCGCGAGGAGAGTCCCCAAAATCCCCAGTTGACTCTTATCAAATCCTAGTTCTGTGATAAGGGCCGGCATGGCAAAGGTGAAGCTCTTTCTCGTGAAGTAAAACATCGCATATCCAATGTATATGCTGTAAAAGATCCTGATGCGCCAATAGCGATAGTGCCTCTTGAGTGCCTTGTCATCTTTAACCGGTTCAACGGAGGGGGTCTTTATTAATTTCAAAATATTAAAAATACGCACACACACCCCTACAAATTAAAATGATGGACATCGGAACCGCAATCAATTATCTCAAACCCCTTTGAAAATGGATTTTCTTAATTTTTAAATTATTAAGACAGTAACCCTCTCTGTATAAAGAAAACTACACGTACCTACACCAGGCTATAGTAATTGGGATTCATAGTCAATAATCTCTGCACACAATTTGCCAAGTATGGAAGGTCTGATGTAAACTGAGTTTCTTTACGTTCTAACTACCAATATACCGTCGAGGTGCAATATGGTTTTCCCCCCAGATCCCATTAGGCCTTCCGAAGGAAGGAAAGAGGATAAATTTGTTGTCGACCCAATCGAAGCAAACAAGAGAGCCAAGGAAGGAGGTGGAGATTGGCGCCCCCCCGAAGAGACCCTACCTTTAGCTATACATGGCAGTTTTCTCTTCTTCATGGACTGGGCGCTCTCCCTCATCTCCCCTTTCTTGCACGACGAAGATGAGATAGATCTCCCCAATATTATTCCGCAAGATGAACACAGTGAATTAATAGAGAGCCTTCACTCCCTCATGTCAATATTACAACGTATGAAAGATAATGATCAGAGCCAAAGTCCCCAATTCTATCAACAATTTTCTCATACGTGGAATGCTCTCTTGCACAACTATCAAATGATCGCTCTCCATCGCACTAAGCAAACGTTTTACATCGATTCTAACACACTAAACGTATTGATCTCAGATGTAGACCACTACCCACCCGAAGAGGACCATAAATTGGGATTTTACTTAAGAAAATATGGGGGCGAAGGGTGGCTGCCAATGCCATTTAGGGAAATCCTTATGAGACTGCATACAGAACACCATGCCAATCAAGAGAACAGCACTTTAAACAAATGGTCTGAGCTCATCATCAGAATCTTGCAGGAATAAATCCTTTTTCCTAAAATATCTGCCATATGAAGTATGCGCGACCGAAGGGGACGTTCGATATCCTACCTCAAGCAATCAAAGGGGAAGATAGGTGGAAGGAGGCGGAGCGGTGGCACCACCTCGAATTGACCATGCGTACTCTAGCTCAGGAGTATGCTTATCGAGAAATCCGTACTCCAATTTTTGAACAGACCGAACTTTTTGCACGGGAAATTGGGGAGACCTCAGACATCGTCTTCAAGGAGATGTACACGTTTTTGGATAAATCTGGACGCTCCATGAGCCTACGTCCAGAAGGAACAGCTCCCGTTATGCGCGCCTTTGCGCAAAACCAGCTCCAGCAACTCGGCAACCTTCACAAGTTTTTTTACGTTGGACCCTTCTTCCGCTATGACCGTCCCCAAGCTGGTCGTTACCGTCAGTTGCACCAATTTGGCATTGAAGCTATTGGAAACAAAGATCCTGAACAAGATTTTGAAGCCATCAAACTTCTCTACGAACTCTACTCTCGCTTAGGGATCAGCAATTTACAGATAGTAGTAAATAGCGTGGGTGACAGACCCTCTCGCAGTAAATATAAAGAAGTGCTCCTCGACTTCCTACGTCCTCATTTAACTTCCCTCTCCAAGGAGAATCAGGCGCGCTTTACTGACAATCCATTGCGTATGCTCGACTCTAAAGGCCAAGAGGAGCCCCTGCTGCTTGAAAAAGCTCCCTCCATCCTCGATTTTATCTCACCTGAGGGTATGGCCCACTTTGACTCACTTTGCGCCCTTCTTAAACAACAACAGATACCCTTCTCCATAGACCCCTACTTGGTGCGGGGCTTAGACTATTATAATGGCCCCGTTTTCGAAATCATTTCAGAGGCGCTAGAAGGCGCCCAAAATACCATTGGTGCTGGAGGGCGTTATGATGGTCTTCTAACCGCCGTTGGAGGCCCAAGTCTGCCATGTGTCGGCGGTTCTACGGGGATAGAGCGCATTTTGCACACGATGGAGGGACAGTGTATCCCTTTCCCCGAGCGGCAAGAGCCCTTTGTCACCATAATTTCCTTGGGAAGAGCTGCAAAAGGGAGGGTGTTTGCGCTCCTCTACGAACTACGCCATAAGAAGGTCCCTAGCGAAATGGTCGTGACTGAAAAGATTCAAAAAGCCCTACGACTCGCCAGCAAAAACCACTCATCTCTCGCCATAATCATCGGAGAAGAGGAACTCTCGAGAGATTGTGCCCAAGTAAAAGCAATAAAATCACGTACGATGAAAGAGGTCGCTCTAAGTGGCCTGATCGAATACGTCATAGGAGAACTTAATCATGGATTATAGGAGGACGCATAGGTGTGGCGAGCTCAGGAAATCACATGTAGGAGAGAGTGTCACCCTCTCCGGCTGGGTCCATGGAAGGCGCGATCATGGGGGGATAGTCTTCATCGACCTTCGGGATCGTTTTGGACTCACGCAGCTCATCTTCGACGCAGACGCGCGCGCGGAAACTTATGATGTCATCTCCGAACTCCGATCTGAATGGGTCATAACCGCGCAAGGAAGGGTGCGTATACGCGGCGATGGACTGACTAATCCAAAACTTGCGACGGGGGAAATCGAGGTCAAAGTGGATAAATTTCAAGTGCTCTCGAAGGCTAAAACTCCCCCTCTCTCTATACACGATAAAGCAACAGAGGCCAACGAAGAGCTCCGGCTAAGATTTCGCTACCTAGACATACGTCGTGGGGATATCGCCAGAAAACTGGCAATACGCCACGAAGCGATGCAGGTCACACGCTACTTCTTCAGCACCCAGGGATTCATTGAAATTAACACTCCCATCCTTGCCCGTTCTACCCCAGAGGGCGCTCGAGATTACCTCATCCCTTCACGCACCCATCCCGGCAATTTTTACGCCCTTCCACAATCCCCTCAAATCTTCAAACAACTTCTGATGATTGGAGGGATGGATAGATACTTCCAATTCGCCCCATGCTTCAGAGATGAGGATCTACGCTCCGACCGGCAGCCCGAATTTACCCAAATCGATATAGAGATGAGCTTTGGATACCCAGAAGATATGAAAGAGATCATTTATGCCTACTTCAAGCACCTATTCAAAACCTGTGCGGATCATATTCTCCCTGATACCATCCCTGTGATGAGTTACCGCGATTGCTTAGAACATTATGGCACAGATCGTCCAGACCTACGCTTTGATATGCCCCTCGTCCGCATCGACGAAATTGCTCGGCAATCCACCTGCTCTGTTTTTAAAGAACAACTGCAAAGAGGGGGGTGCATAAAGGCTCTGTGCATAAAGGGGGGGGAGGCTATCTCCAGAAAAGAAATTGACCGCTATGCAGAAATTGTTAAAAACCTAGGAATAAATGGCTTAAGCTGGATGAGGCGGCAAGGAGAGGGTTTCAGTTCCAATATCGCCAAATTTTTCTCGGATCAACTACAAGGGGAACTTAAACGCACCCTGGGCGCAGAAAGAGGAGATCTCGCCCTATTTGTGGCAGATGATGAGACCCTAGTAAATCGGGCGCTCGATCATTTGCGCCGCTCAATTGCAGACGAACGCAACCTCATCAACTCCAATGAATTTAAATTCTTATGGGTCACAGATTTTCCTCTTTTTACGTGGGATCAAAGTGAAAATCGCCTCCAGAGCGCACATCATCCCTTCACTGCTCCCTACGTTGAAGACATCCCCCTCTTCGACAGCGACCCTCTCAAGATGCGTTCCCACGCCTACGACATTATCATCAACGGCTATGAGATGGGCGGAGGTTCTCAGAGAATCCACGATTGTGAAATTCAACACAGGGTATTCGAAGCTCTGCAACTTGGGCGCGATGAAATCAACGGCAAATTTGGCTTTTTAATTGAAGCCCTCAAATATGGGACCCCACCCCACCTCGGCATCGCTTTGGGATTTGATCGTATCATGATGGCATTGACAAAAACAGACAATATGCGCGATGTGGTTGCATTTCCAAAAACACAAAAAGCGAATGACTTAATGCTACAATGTCCCTCTAGCGTCGACCCTAGGCAGCTTGCTGAACTTAAGATTAAGACGGAGCTTAAATGAAAAATCTCTTGGATATAATTCCGAAGATGCATACATTCGACCTCCAAATGGGGACCCTACTAAGGAGAGTGAAAAATGTTTTACAAGCATAAAATTTTTTGTGTGTCGTTATTGGTGGCTTGCTCACTGCAATCTGTGATCCACTGTGAAACAACCATGGAGACTCAAGAACGAGATGTTGCTTCGTCAAAAATGGTAGCGAAGAAGGAAGAAAAGATCGATGTTGATAAAGTTTCTGAGGCTTTTGGGTACCTTATCGGAAGAAATTTGATATCCCTCGGTTTTGAGTTTGATCTAACACAGGTAATTAAGGGGTTAGAGGATTCTATCTCTGGGAAAGATTCTCCCATGAGCGAGGAGGAGTGCGATCGAGCAATCTCCATCATGCAAGAGGAGCTCTTTCAAAAACGCGCAGTGCAAAATTTGGACACAGCCAACCAATTTATGGTTGAAAATGCTAAAAATGAGGGAGTTGTTGAACTCGAAAAAAACAAGCTCCAGTATAGATTGAGACGAGAAGGGACGGGAAATGTTGTCGAAGCGCACCATTCTCCTCTCATCAATTATTCGGGCACTTTTCTCGACGGGAAGGAATTCGCTGTCTCCCAGGGAGATGAGATAGTCTCGCTCTGGGAAACCATACCTGGGCTCAGTCAAGGCATCACAGGCATGAGAGAGGGGGAGGAGCGCATTCTTTACGTTCATCCAGATTTGGGATATGGGGTCGACGATGGCTATGTTCCTCCCAACTCCCTTTTGGTGTTTAACGTCGCGGTGATTAAGGCAAACGCTGCGACGACGGAGGAGCAAGCAGAAAAGACCTTCCCCTCCAACATTCTTCCCGAGGAGCAAGAAGCACAAGAAATCGCAACGACTGAGGAGCTGGTCTCGCCGAAGATCTCACCTTAAGGGCGTCTCTTTCCCGCGAGCAATTTCAGTGGAAGTGTTGTCTGATGGAGGAGATCTCCTCCTCTGTGTCGATGACTTCGGATAGGTAGTGCCTCAAAACCCTCAGCACAAACTTAGAAGTGTTGTATACCCCTTGGGTATAGAAGGTGATCTCTAGATGGGGGCACTTCTCGGTGATTAGCGCGATCATCACCACTGTTGTGGAGTTTCCATCCATTATTTTGGGGATAATCCAAACAATAAATTGATGGTTAAAAAGTGTGATTTTTTCGTGTGTTTCGATCACATGAAAATAGTAGGGTAACTGCTCCTCTCCCTTATCTCCCTCCGGGGCCTCATGTTTCAGAAGGCCAAGCCTTTCCAACAGGGGCATGTTCACTTCGATCATCCCCTCAGGCATCCACTCATGTAGATTTGAGATAAATTTCTTATAAACTTGTTCTAGTTGGATAGGGTCCATAATATAATGCCATTAATCCGTAATTCTCTGAGTTGTCAATCACTCGAAATACCTCCCCAGAGCAAAGACCTATAATTTTCATTTCATAATCATTACCCTGTTTTTTTTAAAGAGGTCTTTCCCATTTTAATTTCGTCCAAACACCAATCCCCCCATGACACGGAACAGACTGAAGAAGGGATAAAGTACTGGAAAAAATAAAGGAGAACTATAGAATTAGAATAGGGGCCTTTCATTCAAAACTAAAATGGGAGCCTTTCCCTCTCCAAGTGCGTCGAGCTCTGCAGAAGTCTTGAGAAGCCCCAATTTAAGAAGTAGTATCTGCATATGTTCACGTAAGAGTTGCATCGCTGCATTTTCCAGATCAGTGGTGGCGAGCAATTGCCCTTCTGGATCATCTAGGAGATTCCCATCCACCAAATAGGCCCAGACATCCCCTTGTGCAATACGATCATCATATGAATCACAGATAACCTCAACAAGGTGCTCCTCCCAGGTTTGGAAGTAGCGCGTCATGAGAACTTTTCCTTCCAACCAAAAAATATGCAACTTTGCCAACCATTTTAGTAGGAAGAGGGCATGGCAATACGATTCTTGCATCTGATCTTCAATAATTTGCGCGTTGCTCAGTCCCAAATATGTCCCATAAATCACTTGCCACGACACATAGAAATAGTAATTGGCTACAAGATTATCCCTTAATGCCGGAGCGTCTACCCGTACCCACGAAAAAGCCATGTCCATCACGGTTTGTCGTACCGACGACGCCAAGTCGTCACGATACTGCTGCAACATGGAGAGGAACTGTCGCCTAAGTTTACATCGTAGATTCTGGGAATCATCACTTTCTGAAATGCCCTCTCCCAACTTCTCCTCATACCATTCTTGGAAAATCCATCTTAGCTCTAATGCCTGTCTATGAAGACAAGTATCTTGCAAAATTTGCATGTCCGGCGCCAACAAACGCGACAACTTCTGCGGCTTTTCTAAAATAGTGCCCACTATTAACTTTAGCTCCATATCCTTCAGGCCAGCATCACGAAGATTTGTAAACCTATCCCACTGAAAAAGCTGATTGACCGCCTCCACTCTGGGCCCTCTAGCAGCCATATCCTCAGTTTTCTTTAAGGAGTTTAAAGAATCGAACAACTTGCCTCTCAGCTCATCAAGCATCGCCTGAAGGTCTTTCTCCTTATAAAGATCCTTCCAAACTAATGGCATAAAATGATCCTGTGAAGGAAAAACTTCAATATTTTGAGTCTCGTTCAAAACAACGCGGTAAAACTTGTGTGGACCAAAAAACTTTGGAAAAAGGCAATTTACAATAATATAGGAGCCATTGCATAGCGATAGCGCTTTATTCATCAGCCCTGAATAGTAAAAATCAAATACAACTCGCATCCAAAACCAACATTTAGGGACGACAGAACTAATAGGAAGAAAGATGCCAATCACTCTACTCAACCGATCAGAAATAAAGAAGAAAATTTCAGTCATTTTATGCAACTGAGTGTAAAGAAGACCCACATTTTCCCGTGGATGAAACCCAAAAAATAGCCCTTGTTCTCCAACAGCCACTAGAAAAATTAGGAGCTCTATCAGACTGCAAATCACATCGACCCTCGAGTAGAGTAATATGACGGATGAAACCAAATGGGCGAAAAGGGTCATCTCTGGAATGTGCAAATATACCACTAATGCAATGTCATCAATTACCTTCCGCACGCACGAGCGCTCTGATTGCATACGCGCATCATCGATACGTTGATCGAGTGACCTAGTATTCTCCCCACCGAGTCTAGGGAACTTCTGCTCACCCAGCGCCCGTGCTGTGGCTCCGCCTTGCTTCACTCGTTCCCCGAGGGTTCCTCTGACCCCCCCCCC
>Ga0049100_1000038_pt1 | contig 33658 bp, 38 predicted proteins | sample WorMetimpBELIZE2_FD_55036 | JGI IMG/M metagenome (GOLD analysis project Ga0049100, IMG submission 55036) | Marine gutless worms symbiont microbial communities from Max Planck institute for Marine Microbiology, Germany - Olavius imperfectus... | ecosystem: Host-associated > Annelida > Digestive...
TATTTAGTGATAAAGGTTATTGTAGCAAGGCAGCTCCTCTAACCATGAAACAAAATGGATGTGTTAGCAAAGCAATTTTAAAAAACAATATGCGGGAAAAAGACTTTGAGAGAGATCGACGTATTACAAAACAAAGAATATTTTGCGAAAGGGGTATTTTCGTTGACAATATAGATGGGCTTGCGCTACATGAGCGTTAGCTAAGAATTAATTTCAAGGAATCATGTAGGCGCTTACTCACAATTTCAATCTACTAGATCTTAAATGCAAGATACCATTCTTCTAGTTGGGTTAAAACGGCCCCCCTTGGTCCTGATATTTCGTGGGAGAGCACAAAATCAGCAGAAAGGGGACGATCTTGATCATAATTTGCCTAAAAACCGATCGAAGCCCCTCTAACTTTTTACTGGGATAGGCAATTAGCTAATTTTCAATCCAAAAACCCTATTTCCTTGAGCACATCCTTTAGCATAAAACCATCGCGAGATGGCCCCTCCCACCTGCTGGAGAAGTACCACTAGAGCGCAAGCTATGTGCTTCAGCACATTAGCCCATTTTGTGCATTTGTGTCGTCCAAAAACTAGGAACAAATCTTTTTGCTCTCGCGCCACGAGGACATACATACACACCCGAATAATATTTGTGAGAGTACACAGGGAAAAAAATCGCCGTTATGCTAAAAGGGAGGGGGAAATATAGCATAACGGCACAACCTTTCCGATTAAAGATAGGGGCAGAGAGGAGGGGAGAGAGAGACCTTCCACATCCTACTCTTAAGCAGCAGAAGCGACCATGTTCGCTTGGGCAATCGCGGCCATCTGTTGCAATACTGAGTTGAACTCACTCTCGCGCTTATCTTCACTTCCGCGAAACTGCCCAGCAAGACCTTGGGATATATTTTGAGCAGATTGCCAAAGAGCAGCCTGTCCCTCTTCATCTTTTTGATCCTCTTGATATCTAGAAGAAACCGATCCGCCAATTCCTTGCATTGTAGAGGAGATCCCACCTGCTACAGCAGTGGCAGTATTCGCTTTATCCAGGTGCATGCGCATCTGAGTATTACGCTGCTCCCTCAAGGTCGTATTGTGTTTATTGAATGACTTCCGTAGTGCTGCACGCTCCTGTGGGTTAGCCATTGATATCACTTCCTCATCAGATAGACGTCCACCATCTATACGGGGACACTGCCGCACCTCACTAGGATTGGCAGCCCTACCATTTACCGCAAAACCGTTGCCTGCCTGTATCTCTTGCAATCTTTCCTGCAATTTTCCCTCATCAACATCTGCCCGCCCGGGAGCTTCATCCCCGACCACCACCTCTGGAGTTGCATTCAATGTCGCTTCATATTGTTTAAGACCCCCAAGCTGAGTGTCAACCATTTCACAGTCTGCAGGTCTGGAGGCATATCCTCCAACGGCAAAAGTCGCAAATCCGCCAATCGCCATAGGAAGACCACTACAGAGTGCTTGGTTGCGTGCATCGCTCCCTTGAAGTTGACAAGCCTCATTAATGGCAAGCCCCTCATCTCCTTGTACGGAGACCATGTCCTTGCTGAGCTCTATGGACATGCATATAACTTCCGTCATAGCAGATTCTAGCTCTAAGAGCGCTTTATCGGAGCATGCAATAAACCCAGGAATAAACCCTACAGCCCTCCCCGTCATATTATGAGTTGTAGAACCCCCTGGGGGATCTGCAAGATGGCACTCGTCCACTAAACATACGCCAGGATGATTATGATCCACACCGTAAGACGGACCCACCTTTGCTGGTTTAGTAATTGTTTCTGACATAATGATTCCAAACCTCTCTTTATATTGATATCGTTTTGTTTAAATTATTGGCCTAAAATTTGCTCACGGTTAAATAAAAATTAACACAACACCAATTTAATGCACAAATATATATAACTAACTATTTTTTGCTCTTCAAAACCTCCTCGAATTACTACTTTTGAAACAAAGCATCTAAGCAGCATTCTCCTGCAGCGCACGTGCAATACCCAAGCTTATCAAAGCTGGAGCACCCATATTTTTCACAAACCGCATTTCTTCTGCAGCAATATGTTTAAGCTCGGAGCTATTGCTGTTACCGATCTGTTCTGCTATGTTACTAGACGAAGCGGACAATTCTAGCAGACCTTGAAGGCATTTAGCGTCCCCCTGCAATCCTCCCACGAGGATCTGGTGTATTCCTTTTACCACGTCCATAGATGCCCCTACCATCATGGAAGCGGTGATCGTTTGCAGCATCTTTGAGGTAACACAAGCCCCATGCGCATCACACCAATCCATCACCTTTCTCGGCGCTATTCTTCTCAAGATGGCACCCAGTTTCGTTTGTGCAGATCCCGCAGTTGCGGAGACGGTTATCCCACCAACTATTGTCATAACCATAGCAAGTGATGAAAAAAGTTCAGACAAGATTTGTCGCAGATGCTCGTCATCTTTCGCTATAACCTTTGCCAAGTCTGCAGGAAAATTTGTTGCACTCATAAGCATGCCGGCAACTGTAATGGTCAAACCATTTCGAAACCCAATTTTTTCACCAAACTTTTGAATGCTTTCCTTCCCTTTTTGTGAAGCCCTCTTGATCTTATCCAGCACACCCTCCCGCTCAGTCTGAGCGAGCCCATCTTCAGCCGTCGTAGAGACGGCATTTTCACCAGCAGAGGCGGCACCTTCTTCAACGGCCGAAGAGACGGCATTTTCACCAGCAGAGGAGGCACCTTCTTCAATGGCCGAGGAGATGACATTTTCACCCACAGAGACGCTCTCTTCAGCCGCTGCCCCGGGGGCTCCAGCACCAAATGTAATAGCAGAAACAACCGCAATCAAGATTCCATCGGCAACCGCATGCGCTGTATCATCGGAAAGCTGCCCTCCAAAAACACCCACGAGGCCTTGTACGCCCTCAGCGATACCATTCATCATATCGGTCATCAAGGTGTGGCCGCTGGAATCAGTCACGTCGTTTGCCAAGAGTAAAACGGTCATGACGCCAGCTAACCAAAGTTGCCCAGATACACAAGAGGCCGCAATTACGACAAGCATAACTACGTCGGAGATCAAATGCAGGGCAGGGCTTGATATCACCTTTTCACCATGTTCTAAAAAAGCGTTATTTAGCGCTTTAACCTGCCCAAAGGTCACAGCGCTGAGCAGCGCCGTTTGCATAGTAATCACAGCATTATAAAAGAACTCAGCCACATCCTTGAGATCTGTAACAAAGTCAGATTCAGTAAAATCATGTTTTAAGCCCTGACCATCAAGGGTAAGCATATCTACCACGGTGTCGCCCACAAAACTGAAAAAGTGTTTGAAGAAGCCTATAATGCCGTGCGAATCCTTTTCCGCCTTCCTTATCTCTTCCAATTTATCTTGTAGCTTTTTAGCAGTAAGCTCCTGAATACGAATATTCAGTTTAGTCATTTCAACCTGTTGTTGCTCCCTTGCAATGTTATTATTGGTCGCCAATGACATCACCTCAACCAGGAGCATCTCTGCCTTGAACATTGCCTCTTCACCATCCGCCTCCCCTTGCACAATGTCGAGGATTTCCTTCAGCTTCGACGCCTGCTCCAAGAGAGTACGAATCCATCGGAGAAAAGTTTGCCGACCTCCCTGCATAGCTTGGTTGAGTTGAGGTTGATTCTTAAGTGTGCGCGACTCAATCTCCTTGAGTAGGGAACTCAAAAAATGTGAAAATCTTTCTATAATGTTGTGGTCAACTTGCGCCCTACCGAAGTGCAAGCACTCTTCCCAAACCCGTATAAACCAATTCTCCTCATCTAAATCCTCACGTGCCTCGACTGAAGCTTTGAGGTCCTTTTCGAGCTCATCTACCTTCTTTAACATATCGGGATCGCCAGCATAATGCTTTCTAAGCAGAGCAATAAGGTCCTGAACACTGCCCCCCCCCCCTTTCATGAACTCCTCAATTTTCTCGAGGAAATGCGCGAGATTTTGTAAACGGTGAAGAAAGTCTCGCATTATCTTAATGTCATTTTCGAGCTCATGCATTAAATTCTCTCGGCTCTCGTTACCCAACTTGGCGGTAAGGAACGCTGCCCTAGCGAGCTTCTCTCTTCTTCGTGCCTGGGGATCGCCGCCTGCGCGGACCGCTGTGCCGTCGTCGGACACCTTAGTTCTCCCCCCTCTAACTTGACGCGAATCGAAACCAAAACCTCTCCTTTTCCCAATCCTCCCATTGAAGCCGTCCTCCACCTCCTCTCCACAGGCTTGCACCAAAAGCTCCTCTATCCCATCTCCCTTCTCAAGAGATCTTTTACGATGCCCAAATGCCACCTGCTGCGCCATATCTTCTTGAGAGAGGGTGCCATCAAACAACAAACTCCCACTACTCGCCCGAACTCCACATGATGACCGTAACGCCCGATTAGTATACGTCGCCACCACACCTAAAGAAGTTAAACTGGGCTGACCCTTTGGGAGGTGTACCCCGTTCTTTGGAGATACGGCGATCGATTGATCATATGTTTCCCTAGCGATAACATTAGACATAAATTAAACCTCAAAAAAAATTAAAATTTTATCATCACAATAATTGACTTAGAACGATTGACTTATTAACCGTACGATTGACTTATTAACCGTGCAGTACAGTTGACTGCCTGTGTACAACTCGCTGCCAACTGCGATATCGTCTGCCCAGAATTAGCTAGGACCGACATATCTTGATTTGTCGACTGTAGCGTAGCGTTCAACGGAGCCTCTGCATTCTGCCACATCTGGTTTGCATTATTAAACTCAACCTGCCACTCTTGAACGTCCATTCCGATCGACTTAGAGCTATGTGACGATGTTTTCGGTTCGTGTTTCATCCTCTCATCCAAGTCCTCTCGCTGATTTCGATAGAGATCAGCCAAAACGAGAGCCAGGGACGAAGTTAACGTGGCTTCTCCTTCCTGGGCGAACAGTATCTGCTGCTGAAAGAGCAACGTAGCGTCCACTACATCTTCTAAGCCTTCTCTACTCATAGCGCCTACCTATTTTTATATTGTTGCTATTATCTACCTCAATCTGACAAAGAACCACGCTTAGAAGCTACCCTCTTTTAGAACCTAGCGCCCTCTCTGTAACTATCATGAGGAGAATGATTATTATTTATCTTCTAACTTTACGCACTACTTTGCATATTCGAATTAACTTGCTTTATTAACCCCACAAAGGCCCCCATCCCATCATGGGTTATCGCCTGGTACTGTTCATCATCTGCCTCATCCAACTTCAGCTGAGCTTGAATAATACTAGATTGGTTACTAAATTCACTTTCCACATTTTGGATAGCGTTAACCACTGGCTGCACTGAACCAGAAGCAGACTTTTTCGTTTGATCTTCCCACAATCCATGCCAATATTTCGCCAATGCCTTGTCATCTCCCTTGACATTTCCATGAAAAATCGGGTTATCTTTCCCTTCAAACGCCTGTTCCACGTCGCTAATAAAATCTTGATCGAACATTTTTTTGCCTTTTGGGCCACATTCCTCTAGAATTGCCTTAATCCCATCCGTGTGTGTCCCATCGCTAAGTGTCCCACCAAAATAACAGACAAGGGCATCCTTAGCCGCTTCATCATTTGGCCCATCTTTTTCCTTGTTAAAGTCACTTGACACCCTATTTTTTAAATGCAACAACTCTGTCAAAATCTTTTCAAATTTTGCTGCACCGTCCATCTTATGGTCTTCATCGTAATCTTGGAAAAAGAGTTCAAGCTTAGTCATTATGAAGAACAGGGCTTTCCCGGCTTGATGATTATCCATATACCTCTTTATCTTGAGCAACAGCATGTTGTAGTAATCCTGCCACTCAGCATAAGTACTATCTGTGCCTGGATAATGGGGGGCGGAGTCGACCGAACCGTGGGATTCATGTTGACTTGGATCATCTGGATCAGCCGGATCGTGAGGCTTGCTACGAGAAGACTCCGCGCCCAAAGCGTCTATGTCTGCACACTCTTTTTCCACAAGCAACCACGACGTGACACAAGAAAGCGCGACACAAGAAAGCGCGACACAAGAAGCAACCTGTGCTCTGGGACCTGGGCGTGGACCTTGAGGCCCAGGTAGATCTCGGAGCCTGGTTAGCTCGTGGAACCTGTGAGACTCCGGAATTAAAACATCTTCTGACATAGTTATTATACCCTCTATTATATCCACAGATCCCACAAGAATCTGTGTAGTTTTAAATTAAAAAAGCCTCTAATTTTAGCGACTTTTGCACTTTGCTATCTTATTACCTACAAACCTCACCATTCATAAATCTGGCAAGCCTCAACCTCGTTGGCTGAAATTTTAAGAAACCTCTCCCATGGATTTCGCACAGCTCCCCATGCGTTCACAAAACGACTCTAATGCAAAACAGATTGGAAGGGTTATTATCAGGTTTTATGCTAAACGATGTTACTCTTATAATATACTGGGATGTTCTCTACTTTAATTATACCACATTTCATCATTTTTTCAACTATTTTTTGCAGAATGTGAGCACAGAATTACAACGTCGCACTTAACCTCCACTGGATAGATACCAACAATCTACTACAAAGACAAATACTTACATTCGAATTTAAGTGAAGATAGCGATAATTCCCCTGGAGAATACGTCAGTGCATTCGCCCTGTACCCTATTACATGGGCCCGCTCAAGAAATAGGGGGAGTTGAAAAAACACCCCTCCAAACGGACCTGAAATTGACCATGAAGGAGACAGAGCTCTTGCAGTAGAAGAAGGCGAAGTGACTAAACCGCTGCTTCAGGCCTTCAGCAAGTTAAAAAACCCGTGGGGCTTCGGTAAATATCCTCAAATTAGCATGTATGGATGGTCTATAAGGAGCTTTCTGAAGCGTTGCAATCGATCCTCCTTCAGAAACCATCTATTCAAAAGAGGCGGCAACCATACAGCAGAAAAGGGCTGGGCATCTATGTGAGAATGTTTAGGGGCCTGTTGAAAAACAATGGGGATTGAAAAAACGTCGCTCCAAACGGACCCAAAATGGAATATTACTCAAATATGTGTATTGCTCGCCCGTTAGAGCAAATAAACTAGCTTAAATTGACTCAATATAAAAGATTTAGTTACGTAGGCAATCAATACCAACGTTTCAGAGGTATGCATTTCTCAACACCCCCTTTAGAAATACCGCCAGCCAATTCATATTGTGTCATCAACTTCAGTATAGTCCTTTGGTGACAAACCACTTTTCAAAATATTTCCACGACACATGCAATCATGGTTTCAAAAAATCTTGTGGTTTAAGCGGCTCCAACAACTTCATCTTACGCCCCCCTGCACAAATACATACATGTTATTATCTAGACAGAGTGGAGAAAATACTCTACAATAGTGATATAAGATTTCTACCACTAGCAGGAGTGTCTATTATGTCAGATGAAGATGAATTTGAACGCTTGTTGAAGTTTTTCTCCCTTAGCCCTGAGGAAAAGGAGGCTAATCTAAAGGAAGTTTTTAATGATGCCATCGAATATTTTGAACGGTTCAAACATCTGATGCTTCACGGAACCCAAGAGGAGAAGAAAGCTGCCATTGAAAAGGTTATGACGCTTAAGAAAAAAATCGATGAGGAAACCAAACGCGTCTGTGAGAAGACGGGGATGACTCCACAACAGTTAGCTGATTACTCTAACAACCCCGATAACTTCACTCGCCCCCAGTGGGATATAATCGATGGCGCTAAAAAAAAACTGATGCAAGAGATGGAGGGGGTCCGCAACATAGCGCAAGGGGAGCAGAAAGATGGCCCAGATTCCCCAAACAAAGAGGAACCACCACACAACAAAGGAGCGCCTCCCAAGCACTGGATCCCTATGTGATAGAGCTCTTCAGCCTATCTGCGGGATTTTCCGTTCTATTAAGGAACAACTTAACCTCTCCAGTGGCGAACTTACATGAAATTAAATTCCGGTGATTGGCCTGTATGGATTTGCGATGTTTGATCGAAGCCTTAGCAAAAGAGCTAAAGGTTGATATTGTCTCAAAAAAAGATGAAAATGGGGAGTTTCAGCTACAGGTTCCCTCCCTCATACCCATCTCGGTTAAAGAGCTTGAGCCTGGGGTCTTTATCTCAGCCAAGATCTTAGACCTTCCCGACACAGAAAACAGAGAGTCACTTTATGTCCATCTGATGAGCGCAAATTTACTTGGCAAAAAGACTGGTGGCGGCGCCATCGGCATCGATCCACTCGAAAAATATCTCACGCTGTCATTTTCTTGTTCTTGTGAGTTAACTTATGAAATTTTCCGCGATAAATTAGAAGATTTTTTTAACATCGCCAATTACTGGAAAGAGGTGCTTCTCCAAATTTCTTCCCCTACATGAGCCCTAATGAAACATCCGAAGAATAGCTTCAACTCCTCCTACTTTCATCATGCACCATAAAGAAAAGGCCCTTAAAAAATTATTTGTAGCTAAAAAGAAAATAAAGTTGTAACCTCCAATAGGTGGGGTAGATGTCGAATATGCCGGGGCGTCCCCATATTTTGGCGGAGGATTTGGTGGTTTAAGCGACGATGACAAATGGAATAAGGTAGTGTCTGGGTTTTTAGTTGCCGAAGGGGGCCTGAATAATGGGCTGGTCATTCGTTTTGAAGAGGGAGATGAGTGGGTCATTGGTCGTGACCCAGATGTCTCTTATCAGGTGCTGGAGGACCCGATGGTCTCTCGTAAGCATCTCATTTGCCGCTTAACTCCAGAGGGGTATCTTCTGGAAAATTTAAGCGTAGTCAACCCGGTGCATGTTAATGGGAAAAAAATCACAGAGTCTGTCGTCTTGCAAGAGGGGGATGCAGTTCAAATTGGCAGCAGCATGTTCCACTTCACCCTCAAAGACCCTGCTCTCTCAGAGGAAGGAAAGGACTCCCCTCAAGAGGATGTAGAGACCCCCACCATATATGAAGAACCAGATGATTTCGGGGCCCTCTCCTTTCACTCTGCAGAGAGTTCTCGTTGGATAATCAAAGTAATTGCAGGCCCCAACGCTGGTGCCGAATTTGGTATCTTTGAAAATTCTACTCTCGTTATTGGAAAAGACCCCAAAACTTGCGATATCCTGTTCCAAGATCTCAGTGTATCATCACAACATGCAAAGATCTCGGCCAATGTTGAAGGGGATGTAATCATCGAAGATCTGGGGAGCTTGAATGGCATATATATTAATGGACAAAAGATTTCTGAGCCCACCAAACTCAACACGCAAGATCTCATAGCGCTCGGCACTACCTCGTTTTTGGTGATGGATCAACATCAAACACGTGAAACACTCCTCTCTCCTCTCCCTAACATAGATAAATTGCATGGGCAAGCTGAAACAGAAGAGGGGAAAACAGCGGAGCCTAAGAAGAAGGAGCCTTCCAGCATGAACTGGAAAAAAATAGTCATCCCCATGAAGCACCTAGTGCTGGCTGGGGTATTCGCCTTTTTCGTAGTTCTCGCTTTTGGGGGAATGTTGAGCCTGTTTAAGAGTGAGAAAATCACTATCCCGGAGCAAGACAAAACGCACGAAATCTCTAAAGCCCTCTCATCTTTCCGAGACGTAGAATTTTCATTTAATCCATCAAGCGGAAAAATTTTTATTTTGGGACATGTGATTACACAGATAGATCATCAAGAGCTCTCTTACTTGCTCAAATCCCTCCCCTTTATTCAATCAATCGAGGATAACGTGGTCATCGACGAGTTAGTGTGGGGAAATACCAACGCACTCCTTATGAAAAATAGTGAGTGGCATAGGGTAAATCTCACCTCCGTGGTGCCTGGGCATTTTATATTGCGCGGATATGTCCAGACGGCGGCAAGCTTTACGAAGCTTACAGAATATATGAACCTCAACTTTCCCTACTTAGATAAACTGGACAATCAAGTTGTAATAGAGGCCAACTTGGAGGCGCACGTTCGCTCGCTCCTCCTTGAAGCGAACTGCACTGATGTTACCTTCCAGTTTTCGAATGGAGAACTCATCTTATCTGGCCGTGCCCCACTCGACAAAAGATCACATTTCGAGCATGTAGTAAATAATTTAAACAAAATCAAGGGGGTGAAATCACTAAAGAGTTTAGTGGTTTTCTTAAAACCAACAAATGAAACCGTCGACCTCTCATCAAAATACAAAATCACAGGAAGCTCAAGATATGGCACTGTTAGCCAATATGTTGTGATCAACGGAAAGATTCTTTCACACGGGGATGTCCTAGATGGTATGACCATCACGAACATAGAGAAAAACATAATTTTTTTAGAAAAAGATGGTATAAAATATAAAATTCAATACAATCAGCCGTAGGGGACAACAACACGAAATTGAGGTTTGTATAGGCAATGTTTGGATTAGAAAAGGAGAAGAAACGACCCAAAGCTTTCGAATTTGATTTGGAAAAACAGCTGAGATCGAGCAGAGACGAGGCAAAAAAGGTAATGCGCCAGGTCGACTCGCAGTCGCACAAACTAAGATCGGCATTGCGGGCGGGGAAAGCGTCCGAAAACTTTGATCAGTGTGGAATCTTGCTTCAGGCTTATGCGGCACTAAGACGCGTTGTGAAAAGAGTGGCGAAAACACAACAAAAATAAATACAATTGATCAATTAAGATTACCAGAGGGACATAAAGAATGGCAAGACATGATGTAGAGTTGACATTTTTGACATTGATAAAAAAGTATTCATATCTACAAGCTCAGATCGTAAGCGCTGTGCGCAATGTTTCGAGCAGGTTGAGCGCAATAACGCCCGGCAGGTTTTTGCTCTTACAATTTCAGATGGCACAGCTCACCCAGGTGGGTGACGCAATTTCAAATTTAATCTTTCAGGTGAACTCTTTTGTCAATAACTCTGTGCGTAACCTAAAAACGAGTTAATCCTTTGCTATATATTTTTCTATTTGGCATAAGGCAGGATGAACGGATATTACCAAGGAATATGAGGTCATGGAAGATCTATCAAAGTATGATGTTGACTTTTTTCTATTTCTAGAGTCGGTGTTTATTGCGGCTAACCAGGCCGACGAAGATGCCGCAGACAAGCTTCTGAAAGCTTGTGAGCTGCTACGACCCGGTAACACTTTCATCAGGATTGGAAGGGGATACGTACATCTACTCAAGCTGGAGCTCAAAGCAGCATGTCAACATTTCGAAGCAGTCCTGCAGCAAGAGCCCGAACACGAGCTGGCCAAAACTCTTCTAGGAATTGCCCTCTCCCTAACTCCAGATAAGGTCTCGAAAGGGGAGCAGTTTCTTGAAAATGTGGTTATAAATACTTCCAACCCCCACGCGAAGGAGACGGCAAATACGATGCTTGACTTCGTTGCGCAGTTTGTAAAGAAACAGGGACCTAATCCCGCAAAAACAGAATTGTAAATAAGTCGACGCGATGACGGATTCAGATTCGAACCATATCCAACCTACATCCAACGTGGGTCCTCCCAAGCCCGTGCAAACCGGAGAAGAAAATAAATCCACCCCCTCTCGATCATTTGAGTCGTACATGCACACTGAGGAAACTCCCGCCCCTACAAAAAAACAGACCGAGGAGCAGTCTCCCTTCGATTTAGCCGGCCAAGGAAGGGGCAATGTTGCCGAGCCCACGAATGAATCGCTCATAGATCAGATGAGCAGCATTTCCTCTATGTTAGGAGATTTACAAAACCAACTGAATAACAAGAACCTCAATTTGCGTCAATCTCAAAAATATCTACTCAGGAAGAAACTGACCAATGCTAATGAACTGATCCGTGGTGCAGTCGGTAAGGCTGGGGTTGACCCTGGCTCCGCACCTACTCAATTTTACCGTCAAAATCCCATTCACAAATTTCTGGGACTTTTGACAGATAGTCAAAAGCAGTTATCTCAAGCGAAAGAAAGCGTCCAACATCTCGGCGTCCCCGGGAAGGTGATTAGCCCTGGAGAGCTGCTCCTCATGCAAGCAAAATTAACTAAAGCTCAGCAAGAATTAGAGTACTCCTCCGTTCTCTTGAGCACGGCAGTGAGTGGCTTCAAGACACTTTTTAATATCCAGCTCTGATTTTTGGTCACATTTTTTGTCTACTCTACCACCGGACTAATTTAAAATTTGGTTTTTGAGTAATTGTGTGAAGATTTATAATCGAACCTACAGGAGATAGACCGCCATGCCACGTACTCCAGACTATGACAAAATCATGGGACATCTAGAGGATATCGAGCTCACAACGGTCCATGGAAGAATTACCCAAATCGTGGGAATGCTCATTCGCGCTGTCGTTCCCAATGTCAAGATGGGTGAAGTGTGTCTCATCAAAAGGGAGCAAGAGCCTCTCATCGCGGAGGTGGTAGGTTTTACTAAGGAGGAGGTTCTTCTCTCCCCCCTCGGAGAGATGCATGGCGTCGGCCCCTCTTCAGAGGTCATCCCTACACGGCTACCCCTCCACATCAAGGTGGGACCCAAGTTACTGGGCAGGGTCTTAGACGGGTTGGGAAATCCCCTAGATTCTGAAACACATGGGGATTTGGAGACGGAAGATATTTTCCCCGTCATCAATCCTCCGCCACACCCCTTAAGTCGGAGAGCGGTCGACACCCCAATTTCGGTGGGAGTGCGAGCAATTGATGGCATCTTAACCTGCGGCCAGGGGCAGAGAATAGGTATCTTCTCGGCAGCCGGCGGGGGTAAGTCAACCCTACTCGGAATGATCGCTCGCTATGCTGTAGCTGACGTCAATGTGATTGCCCTTATCGGAGAAAGGGGACGCGAGGTATTAGAATTTATCAAAAATGACTTGGGTGAAGAGGGGCTTGCCAGGTCGGTTGTTGTCGTCTCTACCTCTGATCAAGCAGCCCAATTACGTCTAAACGCAGCATATGTGGGCACGGCAATTGCCGAATATTTTCGCGCTCAGGGGAAAACAGTAATCTTACTAATGGATTCTGTAACTCGCTTTGCACGCGCCCTCAGAGAGGTGGGCCTCGCCGCAGGAGAGCCGCCGGCACGTGCAGGGTACACCCCCTCAGTCTTCGCCACCCTACCCCGCCTGCTCGAACGTTCAGGAAATTCCGATAGAGGATCCATCACCGCCTTTTACACCATCCTGGTTGCAGGAGATGATCTCAATGAACCCATCTCAGACGAGGTGCGCTCTATTCTCGATGGTCATATTAACCTATCGAGCGCGTTAGCCATGCAATACCATTATCCAGCCATCGACATCTCATCGTCAATTAGCCGCCTCTTACCCGCCATCACTAGTGAAGAACACCGCAGATTGATCGGACAGGTACGCGAAGTCATTGCCAACTATAAAAAAAATGAACTCTTGATCCGGATTGGCGAGTATAAACCTGGCTCAGATAAAGATGCAGATTTTGCCATCAAATATATCAAAAAGGTGCATCGCTATCTCCAACAAAGAGTAGATGAACGGTGCACCTTCAAGGAGACCTTAGAACAGCTCCAGCTGCTATTGAGGTAACCAACCCCTATGGAGAAAGCGTACCCCCTTGAGCAACTTGTAAAAATCAAACGGCGCAGGCTAGACGAAGCTGAGCGCCTTCTGAAGGAGGCAAAGGAAGCTTTTGCAAAAGAGGAAGAAAAACAGAAAACCCTCGAAAAGGAGCGAAACATCACTCTCAAGCATCGCACAGATAAATTAGAGCAACTTCGTAATGAGCTCGACGGAGGAACGACGACCGATAAAATAGAAATGATGCGCGATTATTTACATGTTGTCGAAGAGAAGCTAAAGCAGGCAGAGAGAAGGGTACAAGATCAGATCAAAGAGGTGAAAAAGGCTCAGAAAAGGGTTGAAGAAGCGCGTAGAGACATGATACAAAAGCAGTGTGATGTCGAGAAGCTCACGGCTCATCGTGAGGAATGGCAAAAAGGGGTGAAAAGAAGGATGCAATATAGGGAAGAGCTGGAAACAGATGAGTTAGGCACCTCCATGCACAACTTGAAAAAATATAAGAAGTAGAATTTTATGGTAGAAAATTCGAAGGGAATACCGTCAAACATCCAGGGGCCCGATTCCCAAAATACGCGAAGGGTCGAAAATGAGCCCGATCCTGAGCAATTCAGAAGGGCCATGAGGAGAGTAGGTAAATCTGGCGAATCAGAGCAAAAAGACAAATCCCCCTCGAAAAATAAACAGACGCAAGAAGAGGCCAATAGGGAGCAAAGTCCTGATGAAGCAGGGCCTCCTCCGCCTCCCTCTACGTTATTTTCTGAGTACATGAGGGGTGATAAAGAGCAGGGTAGTATATTCGATGCTGAGTCTGCAGGCATCCAAGTACAAACACCCTCCCACCAAGATTCTCCGCTCACAACGCCGCCGCCCAGCTCTATCCCACGCGGGGACAGTCCAAATTTCGATGCAGGGCCTGCTCCCCCTATCTCAGAGAAGGAGCGCGGCGGCCTCACATCCCCCCCATCATCACCCCAATCATCAGACGAGACATCTCAGCAAACGTCGTCCTCCAGCGCACAGTCCCACGGTGGGGAAGAGCCTTCCTACTCACAGCCACCTCCTCCTCCACCCCACGAAACTCCACATCGAGAACAAATATCCCCTGAAGAGCACGACCATTCAGCTTCGTCCAAAGCTCAGCCAACTCAAGGAGAAAAAGAGAGGGATTCCCCCTCCACAGACCCGCCTCCAAAGCAACAAAAAACTGCCTCAAAAACCCCCAAAAAACGGAAACCGCTCCACGACCCTTCCCTCTTAACTTCTCAACCACTGTCTAGTGCTCTAAAAGCAAAAAAATCCGTTAAGACAAGGGGAAAGCCTCAAAAAAAACTTATCTCTGTCAAATCAAAAAGTAGTACTGTAGGAGGCAAAACTCCTGTCGGCAAGGAGGAGAAAAAGGCGTCAAAATCATCCCGACCCAGCACAAAAAAGGGAGGCAACAAAAAATCACCTTCCCCCGCTGGGAGCAAATCTAGCACCCCCCAAAAAAAGAGGCCCTCTCCCACCCCTCGAAAAGAAGCCCCAAAACGGGGAAAGCCTTCAAAACTAACCACCAAGGGAGTAGTGCCTCGGTCGAGACCAAAGAAACAAACCGTCATCGGAGGGGCTCCCACACCACCAGCAGCGGGGAGTGGGTCTTCATCGGGCAAGAAGAGGACACACACACACACACGCAAGCCCTCTGGAGAGGGTCACCCTAGCGCTGCCGCTCCCCTGCCAGAGGGGCTGCTTCCCCCCATCACTCCCCTTGACTCTGAACCGGTGTACTTACGACTTCCCCAAGACCTATTTGAACTTGTAGAAAAAATTGGGGGAACTTTGCTGATCCTACATCAACAAAATTGCGGTGTCACTCAAACCACCGTAACCCTAAATATTCCAAACTCCATCCTCGATGGCGCCCAGGTCTTAATTGAGGAATATAGCACCGCACCTAAGTCCTTCAATATTCAACTCATCGGTGACCCCGAAGCGGTTGAATTATTCAATAGTCACATGTCGCAACTAAATAGTGCCTTCCAACAAGCTAATTACGATTTCGAAGTGCGTCTTTTAAATCCCATTCTCACGGAGAGAAAAAGATCTCCCCACATGATCCGTCGCAAGGGCGCAGCTGGAGAAGACAAAGGAGACGGGGAAGGCAAAAATAGATAATCCTCTGCCCCATTCGGAAAGAGTGCTCTGTTTTTCTTTACTTCGTATCCAAGTGTGTGGGATGCACCTCAAATTCCAAATAAATATAAAATAACAACCACTGCTTACTAAGCTTAAAATTTTTAAATTAGGCGAGTTATACAAAACCCAATATTGCTTAATTACGTATTTAAACAGACTCCCAATTTGATAAATATGTAGTGGTGAGTATAATCAAGAAAAGATTACAGTGTGGTGTGCGCCACTGCCTCACATTAAATATCTGATTAACATAATGATAAGGAAGTATTCATGTTTACTTTAATCTCTCATCTTGGACTTGTAATTAGCCTCTTTTTTGTTAGTTACACTGGTTTCTCATCTATTGTCGCAGAAGAAACGGTTCAAGATCCATCCCCACAATCTGATGAAGAGGCTTTCTTGATTCGCAGAATTGCCGAATTCTGGAAAGATGAAGATTTTAGAATTGTAAAAAGGCAAATCATCACCTTCCTAGACCAATATCCTCAAAGCGAAATGAAAGAATATTTCCTCGGTATGCTTGGAGATATTTATTTGCAAGAGAGCAATTATGAAAAGGCTCTCTCCATTTACCAACAGGTTCAACAACACTCGGTATTGGAAAAAATCATCTTAAATAAACTCCAGTGTTACTATGAACTGGATAAATTTCCTGAAATTATACAGGAAGGGCACCCTTTTCTTTCCAACGAGTCAAACAATATCCAAGGGAGGAGAGATGAACTCTACTTTTTGATGGGGGAGGCTCTATTCAGACAAGCCCTAGATGAGGGGAGCCTCGAAAAGCAACAGGAATTGATGCGGGAGGCCCGAAATCATTATGAAAAACTGCGAGAGGGGCAATATGCCCAACTCGCTGAATTTGCCCTGGCCAAAATTGCAGGCACTCTAGGTGAGTGCGAAGTGGCAGCAGATGCCTATATCACGCTTGCAGGAAAACATCCCGACATGGTGGAGGAGCTCCTCTTTCAAGCAGCCTTCCTGGAGGCAAACTTCAATAAACATAGGGCTATTGAAACTTTCCAAAGGGTTAGGGAGCTAGATGGAAAATATGCAAAGGATGCCTCCTTCAACCTCACCCTACTCCGCTTCCAAAATGAAGAGTATAAGGAAATCCTCTCATCTTATGAGACAATTTCCCCATATATTCCAGAACAACACAGGCCCATGTTCAACTTCATCGTGGGGAAGAGCCTCTTTATCGAGGGAAATTACAGAGAAGCGAGTAACTCTCTTCAATACTATCTTAACTCAACCTCCTCCCCTTCAGATCAATTAAAAAACGCACTGCTCATCCAAATGACGTGCGCCTATCAGATGGATGACGGAGAATTATTTAATCACAATTTTGACAGACTAGCCTCTCTTTTTCCCAATGATGATGAAGTTCCTAAGGCCCTATTCATGCAGGCAATGATGCTCAAAGAGCAAGGTGTCATCGATCCCGCCTATGAAAAACTCAGATTGATAGAGACTCAATATGGAGGGCTCGAAGACCGAGAGATGTTTATGTTCGAATATGGCTTGTTAGCCCATCACAATAAGCGCTGGAACAAGAGTTACGAAATTCTCAAGTCATACACCCACCAGTTCCCAGAAAGTTCCAGGGTGAGGACCGCATGGAAATTATTTCTCGCCTCCTCTATAAACCTTTATAGGGAAATGAACGAAATCGAGGGTAATAGTTATGACAAAAATGCCCATTTTGCAGACCTTCAACCCTTACTGAAACATACCGAGCATCTGAACCCTGAGGAGACCAAGGATTACGCCCTATTTTATTCTAAAATAGCTTATGAATTAACCTACTACCAAGATGCATTATATTGCCTTCAAGCTCTCATTTTCACTCAGATCATAGAGGAGATACCCCCTGTAGCACTTGCCGACGCCCACTTCATTGCGGGACTTTGCCTCGCTAAACTAGAGACAGACCCTTCCGCCCTATGTACTCATCTAAAACAAGCAATAGCTCTGAATCCAGATCTTTATGACTCTCCCGCGACCCATATTCAAATGTATAACGCCAATATCTCTTTGGCAGAATCGGAGAGCTCAAATCAGCCCCCTTCAACACAACGGCAACAAGAATGTATCGACCATGCTGCAAAGCATTTGCAACAAGCTTTTGCGAGGGGGGGCGCACCGATTATTAAGGATGAAAATCGCCTTTGGCTTGCCAACTATTATTATCAGAGAGCTAAACAATACTATGACACTCCCCATATACGACGGGGACCAATACCCCACGAAGTCACCCATGCCATCGACCACGCTACTGCCCATTATCGGGAGCTGTTTTGCCCATGCAAATGCCTAATAGAGCTAAATAGTGATAATCTCCATCTCGAACATGAAATACTCAAGTTGACCACACTACTGAGTTATCAGGATGCACACGATCAGATGTTAACTGTATTACAGGCGCTACTAGAACAGCAGAGCGATTCTCCAGAGCTGCACTGGATGTCACAGCAACAAGCTCTCTACGATCTCGCAACCGCCTACCATGCTCTGGGACAAAAAGAACGCGCATTTGAAACATATCATTTTATCCACACTCAAGCCCCTCGCCCTCTCTCCACCTCTTTGGCAAACAGCGCAGCTTTCAAGGCATCGTGTTTACATTTTGAGCTATTATCAGACAGCCTAAGGAATGAGTACAACGAAGAGGTCCTTACCATCTTAAACGATCTCAAAGAACTTCAAATCCACAAAGATGTGAGCTCTGAACCAATACACCTAGAGGCAGCGCTCGAATATGCAAAAATTCGCGCACAGATTTCAAATCCAGAGGAGAGCGACTCTCGCTATCTTTTTCTTCTAAATCGCATTAAAGAGGTTTTCACCTCTCAAGAGGACCCCTCGAATCGGGATTACCTCATGAACATTGATGGAGATGAGAGCAAGCAAGAGTTACTCAATCTCTACATGAAATTCATCGATGCTGAGGGGGTGCGCATTCAGGCAAAACACCTCTTTCAACAGGGACATTTCAATAAAGTGGAGGAATTGCGTGAACATGCCTTTGCCCTCTACAATGACATTAAAAACAATCTCAATACTCCACGAGAACTCTACGATAGGATTATGCAAAGTATCCAGGCGATAGATAACTGTATGTGACAAAATACCAAAATAGAATGGCATTAATTTCATTATTGATAGTCTCATTTATCTTGCATGGGCATTCCCTGTCCACGGAACCACCCGCCCCTCCCGCAGAGGCTATCTTTAGAGAAAGCAAACGCTCTATAGATGTTCCTCTCTTCACATATTCCTATGATATCCAACACAAGCTACCCCTTTCCTCCTTCCACCCTATAGCAGCTCCCCCTCTCCCCTTTGCATTGCACAGCGATCCTTCTGACGCCCTAAAGGACAACTCTCTGCCCTGCCCCGTTCCCTCCTATGAGGATCATAACTCCGTATATCTCTCAAAAAATGCGCCCACCCTGCATCCTCCCATATGCCACTCCAGCTACCCATCGCTCTTCGATGTGACCGCTACAACGCGATCTTCACCTCATATTATCCAACAGCGACAACAGCAGCTAGTTCATAGGAAAGACTCTAAACTCAAAAACAGGCCATTGTTTTACCCACCCATCCCGCCTACACGTGGGCAAAGTCCCACTATGAACTCCCCCATATGCATCCAACACCCCTTGCCCCTTCAACCCAAAACTGAACTTTGGGGACCATTGAGCATTCCTGCCCCAAATGCTTCCAACCCTCCCATCCCTCGCGCACAGAAATCCCTTGAGGAGCTCCACCACTATATATTGGCAAAGCAGCTCACCGCCTCTCACCCTCGAGATACTCTTGCCCTCAAGATGACATCGATCGCCCCCGCAAAACACTCCCTCATCCCCCCATATACCTCTAAAATATTTTTCCCTTCACCAGACCTGTCCTCAACCATACCCTCTCACGTTGCAAAAAGCACACAACACTCGGAAGGGACATATCATACTACCCTCCCCCCTCAAAATCTCTGCCCACCCGACGACTCTTTAATAAGGGCAGAACAGGGAGAATACTCCTCTCTCGCCGATAACAACCCCTCTCGAGCAGTCGAAATCATTGAAGAATACAATCATAAGAACTCTACCTTTTTAGGGGATATCCCCCTCGCAACACGCATATTAGAAGCCTATGTCAGCGATAAAACCTCTCATTTTATCAATCAAAATGTACGCCTCACCCAAGCCTTTCTCGCAGAAATTCCCTCACTCTCAAGTCTAAACACCATCTCCTACAACAACGAATTCGAAACGGCAATCCATTATACCCAACATGAAGGGGGAGAGGGGTATGACTTTCTCTTAAAATTGACTCCCAGCAAAAAAATTTTTTTCACCCCGCCTTCAAAAAATATAATTTTTGTAATAGATGAATCCAACAGTATACACAAACCCCGCTTTAATACCTTTAAAGCGGGGGTGACGCGTGCCTTACCCTATCTGAAGCAGGGAGATACATTTAATATTCTTATTCACGGAACCCGCCTGACTTTTATGAACACATCCTCTATCCATTGGGGAGAGCGCGCGATTGAGGCCGCTTCTCGCTTTTTGGACTCTTACCACTACAAAGGTTCCTCTGTCAGATACGATACCCTTGAATTGATCACACAGGTCCTCCCCTATTGCAATGACGAGAGAGAAAATATCTTTATCATCCTTACTGATGGGAAATCCCTGAACTCTATTGACACCCATAGAATTGCTCTTCAACAACTTATGGCGACAAATCAAGACCGTCACCTCTCCATCTTTACCGCTTCAGTAAGCCGAGACAATAATTTTTTAATGCTCGATCTCATCAGCAGATTTAATAGTGGAGAATTGATCCATTCAGGGACCCATGCCCCATTCCCCAGAAAATTGGCTACTCTCACCAAATATATTGGGAATCTCGTTGCCCGCAAGATCTCTATTCAAACGACGACGGGTGATGATACCGACGCAAAGATCAAATTCTATCCCGATAAATACCTTCTCTCCCCACTCTACCTCGATAGACCCTACATAATTTGTGGCTCCATAAAAGAGCTCAAAGATTTCAATCTCATCCTGCAAGGCACCACTTCTGACAGACAATGGATCAATATCAAGCAACATATCTCCTTTCAAGGGGCAAAAAAAGCTACCCATGCAATGAAACGAGATATCGCCCTAGAACGGGCTCACCTCTGCTATAATCTCTTTCTCGAACAAGCAGACCACACATTTTTAACGGAGGCGCAACGCCATTTAAACCCCAAGTTATTGCCAGATCTGCTAAAATAAGCACAAAATTGTTAACGTCCTTCACTATCTGGGCATTATGAAAATCACTGGAGGCTTCCTCAAAAACCGCTTAATCCGAGCCCCTAAGGGATCACATATCCGCCCTACCTCGGCCAGAGTCCGCGAGTCCTTTTATAACATCTATCGAACCCGAGTAACCTCGGCCAATTTCCTCGATCTCTTCGCCGGCTCTGGTGTCATGGGCATTGAAGCATTAAGCCGCGGCGCCCAGTCTGCAACTTTTATCGAAAACGACCCCTCCGCCCTGAGGACCATTCGCAACAATCTAAGGGAATTAAACATTCTCCCCTTGGCTACCATCTATGCCGGTAGTGTGTTGACATGGCTCAAAAAACTCCGCGGACAAACTTTCAATTTGATTTATATCGACCCTCCGTATCACACAAATCTCCATGTACACACTCTAAAATTGATCGATCAATCTCATCTCTTAGCAGAGGGGGGTATGCTATTCGTCGAGGGGCGCCGCATGCAAGAACTTAATTTCAATCAACTAAATATTAGAGATAAGAGAAAAATAGGGGACACATTTTTATATCAGTTCGATAAAAGGGGAAGATGATCCAACAATCGCTCGGACTTGACCTCCTCATCTAGCGTTTTTCAGATCATCAGAACGATCCGAGGAAATAGAATAACGCCGTAAAATCTCGGGATCTCGCTCTACAACCCTATCTCGATCCAAAACAATCGCCACATTGTTTTCCGTAATAATCTCATAATAGGGGGAGCTACACTTCGAACATACATCGATCATCTCTCGTATATTGCGAATATCACAACCATTAACACTCTTGATTACCTCATTCTTTAGACGTTGGTAACCACTATTTACCCTGTCGTCTAAAACATGAGTTAAAACCACCACCTCATCTCTTCCATCTCTCACCCTCTCAAAGAAATAGGGCAGTAGCTCAACTAGGGGAGAAGAAAAACCCTGATCAAAGAAATTGCCGACGAGAGGTTGATACACCATCCCCCCAAGAATATAATAGGAGGGCGGCTTATCGTATTCGGCAGATTTCACAAGGGATTGACCACGCCGGCAATAATCAATTTGAGCGGAGAAATGCAAAGGTTCCCCATCGCGCAAGACATCGAGCTCAATTAAATCTCCAAAATATTTCATAGCGATAGCGTATCTAAATGGGAGGGATAACCGCTCACTTTGATAGTAGATACAGCCGCAACTGTCGATATCATGCCCATCCACGCCGACAAGGATATCTCCGGCCTGTACAATATTATGAAGAAAATGCCCTTCTGGGACGTGGGTAATGAGAAGCCCTCCCGCATTGCCTTCTAGGCCAAAATATCGGCGCATAGCAAAATTTTGGATTACCTGTGTTGTTAAAGGAAATTGGGGAAAGCCCCGATAACTTCCCTTTTCAACCTCGTGCAAAAAGTGTCGAATCACCGGGACGGGAATCATATATCCAATATTCTGGCCCACAGTAAAACCTTGATGAACGATGCCCACAACCTTCCCCCCAGCAATCACGGGACCGCCACTATTCCCGGGGTTAGTAGGAGCGTCGATTTGAGAAGTTAACAAAATGGCCCCAGAGTGCATATAACGATCCATTTCAATGCGAGAAACGACCCCACTAGTGACCGATAATCCTTGGCCCCCAATTGGGAAACCATAAACCTGCACCTTCTCCTCTTGTCCCACTATACACTCATCGATAGTCAAATACCCTTTCCCTTGAAAAAATTGGGAATCTCCTACCTCTAGGAGCGCCAAATCACAATCGTGCCCAACTACCTTCACAAAGGCCTCATATTTTCTCTTTGAATCTGACGAACGCACTTCAATGAAGGAGGCATTAGCCACCATATGAGCATTGGTTAAAATGCGACTCTCTGCGATGACAAATCCAGACCCAAGGCTTTTACTTAAGATGGGAGGAGCCCAAGGAAGCTGGTAATTATACTCCCTCTTTGTAACACAGATCTTGACGACCAAATCACTAATCGAAACACTCGCACATAATGTCGACGTGAGCGTAAGAAAAACCAAAAACCACACCCACATCTTCATCTTCATAACAGACGCCTCTAGGGGAAAAAGCCCGCACCACCTGACATTATTTCTCACAATCGCTTTCAAACATTCGCTCCAATTCTTCCGCTCAAAGGTACTGTTTAGTTATTCGCCGGAGCTGGCCTCCTCATCCCCGTCCCCATCCTCCTCGAGGATTTCAAGATTCACACGGCGGACACCGTTACGATTGCCAACAGAATTCACAAATGCACGAAGGGCCTGAATATTCCTTCCCCTTTTCCCAATGACCTTTCCAATATCAGATTTGTCAACGCTCAACTCGATGATAAGGGTATGGGATCCCCCCACTTGATTAATTTTGACTTTTTCGGGCTTGTCAACTAGATTTTTTACGAGATATTCAACAAATTCCTTCATGGCTCGATCCTCATATGTTACATTCTTAGGCAATACGCTTGGCGTGATCCACTTCTCACTCACGCTCCTACAATACTAAACATTCACACATTAAGCTAGACATTTCTAACGATGGAATCACATCACTCTTTTATTGAAAAGCATTCCAATCCATTTTCTGAAATCTCCTGGCAGAGGCGCGACGATATTACACCACTTATCCCTACCCAAAATCGGATGTGAGAAAATAATCCTGTGGGCATGAAGCAGTTGACGCTCAATTTTTAACCTACAATTTAATCTCTTTGGTCCATATGTAGAATCCCCTAACACAGGGGTGTTGAGATACTTAAGGTGAACCCTAATTTGGTGAGTACGCCCAGTAGTAGGCACCATCTTTACCAAAGAAAATTCACCTCTGCTGATAAGCAACTCAACTTGAGTCTGAGCGTCCCTTCCCCCCGATAAAATAGTCATTTCCTTCCGTTTAACCGGATGCCTACCAATAGGAGCCGCGACAATAGAGCTTTTGGGATGTCCGGACGTAACGGCGAGATACTCTTTACGTATTAGCCGCATTGAAAAATCTTTTGCCAATTTATGTTGAGCTTCTAGAGTTTTTGCAACAATAAGCACCCCGGAAGTATCACGATCTAAGCGGTGTACAATCCCAGGACGTAGGTCCCTGGAAGAGGGCAGAGGACAGTGATTGAGCAGTGCGTTGACACATGTATTTTCTGTATGCCCGGGGGCGGGATGAACCACCATGCCGGCCGGTTTATTGATACAGATCAAATACTCGTCCTCAAACAAAATGTCTAAAGGGATATTTTGCGGTTTTAATTCAATGTCTTGAGTCCGCAGGAAGAGAAGATCAATCTTATCTCCCACTCGAGGAATGTCCCCCTTCTTGACCACCCTCCCATTGCAGGTAACTAACTTCCTCTTGATCAGCCTCTGAAAATATGTGCGAGAATACTCTGAAAAATAGCCGGAAAGCACCCTATCTATGCGCTGCGGATGTTGAACAACGAAGGACTCCGTAAGCACCTCCTCCACTTTACACACAAGTATACTGGAGAAGGAGCAAATAGTAAATGACCAACAAATAGAGAGGGGAAGCCCCCCCCTTTAAGCCTCCAGAAGGAGCCCCCTTTTACCCTTCATCCTCCGCAAGCTTTCGTCTAATCCTCTGCTGATCCCGCTCATGCCGTTTTTTTTCCCTATTCAACTCGTCCTGCACCATTTGCATCATCCCACGCATAAACACAGCAACCTCCTTGCCCGTAAAACCGCTAGGGAAATTTTTTTTTAGAAACCTCACGAACTTAGGGGGTGGATGAAAAACGAACCCCCTCTCTACCCCCTTTTGAGTCTCAGCGTCCTCCAGGCCTCGTCGGGCAAAATCCCCCCCAGAAGGGGGCGGAACAACACCTTCAACCATGACGCTGCCCATGAGAACCGTCTATGCATGAGGTAGAGGCCAAAACGAAAATTTTTCGGACATACTCACACACCAACTCAACTTCTCGGTCCGAATCGACTGATCCTCCATAAAATACCTCAAAAACACCCTGTTGCCCCCCTGTTGAAGAAATGTTCTCAACCATCACATGCCTATTTGTTGTACGCTTCTACCCCTTACTCTAGTGTCAATGCAGAATAATTGTCAAAGTGGATGAATCTATCCAGGCAAACTAATTACGAAGATGCGCTCCACATCCTGAGCAAGAGTGGGCAAATTAAGGGGACGCTCATGGAAATGGGGTTTTCGAATCGAAAAGTAGCTAATTGCCTATTTCAGTAAAAATGCAGAGGGATTTCGGTTGATTTTTAGACAAATCATGATCGGAATCTGCCCCTTTTGCCTGATTTCGTGCTTTCCACGAAATCAGGGCTAGGGGGGCCCGTTTAACTCAGCTAGAAAAATGGCATCCTGTACCCTGATCAGTCGCTTGAAATTGTGAGTAAGCGCCTACATGATTCCCTGAAATTGACTCTTGGCAATTCCTAATGTAGCGAGCCCACTTACATTGCCAACGAAAATACCCCTTCGTAAAATATTCTTTGCTTTGTGAATAGCATCGATTTCTCTCAAAATCTTTTCCCCTCATATTGTTTTTTAAGATTGCCTTGCTGACACATCCATTTTGCTTCATGGTCAGAAAAAGCTTCCTTGCTACGACAACCTTTGTCACCAAACACCATTCCTTCCTTCGGATAGATATGCTTAAGTGCTTTACCATCAGGTACATTTGCTGAAGTTGCGGCAACTTTAAGTAATCAGCCCAAACTTCATGCACGAGGGATAGGTCTCTTTTCTACCCGTACCAAAACTTTGTTTTCCCTTTGCACCCAATCCTCGCTTGTTTATCGTTGGCTACCTTTTTTGCTGTTTTGTTGTTGAAGACTTTAAGTTTTTTTTTTAATCGCCTTGTCTCGCTCTATTGCATAGACTCGTCTTGGAGATAACCTGTGATGCATCTACAAAATTAAATACCTCTGCAAAGAATCCATGGCTTTTCAATTGGACCATTAGAAGGCTTCAAACAACCCGGCTAACCGCTTAGTTCCAATCTTAGCTCTTAAGTGTGAGAAATTAAGTATGATCCGGCCCCTTCTCTAGTAGGGGAAAGCCACAAAAGAATTTCCCTACATTATTTCCCTTAGTAAAAACCGCTCCAGTTCTCGATCGCTCAAATTCTCCATCCACTGTAGCATGAGAGCGGCAAACCCTGATTCGGATGTGATACCCTTTGCGATCTCTGTCCTCACAGAAAAGAGCCTTTAGAGGTGCGCATAATTTCTTGAAATTCACTAATGCGTAGCAGTTTGCGATAAGGGTGATTTGCTTGCGAGTCAAATCTTCTACATGGATTTCAAACATATCTCGCTCCTCTTTGAGGATAGATTTAAACATACTCGTTTTATCCTCAATTTCTTATAGGGGAATTAACCCCTTTTAGGGGTTTTTGTTTGAAGTTACCTCTAGAGGAAAATTCACCAGCGGCCTTCTATTTCTTGAGCAAGCCAATTAACTCATTTTAGCTATCCTTTGTAACATTAAACAACTCATACTTAGACAGACGATTAGCCTTACTTGTCGAAGGATAACACTCATAGTCCTTGCTTAGTCTTCGAAATCGATTAAGCCAAGCAAAAGTTCTCTCAAGCAAGTATATCTGTTCAGGGAGGTGAAAAATATGCCGCAAAGAAGAACTAAGCGTTGATGAGAAGATATCTAGAGCCAAATCTTGGCGGTTCATGTCACACGCTTAACTTATTGATAATAAGCCCATTGTTAAAACAACCTTGTGATTTGAGCGGCTCCCACAACCCTATTTTGCGTCCCCCTGAACAGATGCAATTTTCTTGAGATACGCAAACATTCGTATCAGAATTTTAATTTACACTCTAAGAGAATAATGTTGAAAAATATTGCCAAAAGAGACACTATAATAGGAAGCTATTACGAAATTAAGTGGGGTATCTGATTTTCCGGCACTTTCAAAACCCATCACATCTAAAGGTGGTAAGTTTGCATGCGCAAAGGATAGCAGGAAAGAGTACAAGCTCATCCTGGAAGGAACAGAACTTAACGTCTGTCGCGAACTGAACAGCGGTACGTGCTGCTTGCCCCCTCGGAAGTTCTTCCTGTGTAGAGGGGAGGAGTGGGTCAAACAGGAGAAGCGATCGCGTGCCTTGAAACCTGCATTGGCAGAGGTTCACAACAAGCACAGTGTCAATCTCGATATGGGAATGTTGCCATTTCCTGAGGATGGCTCAAGCGTAAATTCGAACGAAGAACGTCTTATCCGTGATAATGACGACAAAGAATGCGTGATCACCCTGCGAGAGGCTGAGGCCGAAATCTGTAACGAACTGGACAAACGCATCAGAAAGTCCGTGGAGCAAACGCTTGAAGATAAGCGTCATGTTATAATAAACCTCTCAGAACAACATTCACTCCTTTCCCTCTTCGGGGTCTTGGGCCTCCCCGAAGGCCAGCTCCGGTCACCTGCTCAAGAGCCGAGATCAGGCAGTGTACATGGCTAGATAGAACCCTCTGGACAAGCTGCGTGCATTTTTGACTACCACACGGACGAATGCAGATACTGCACTCATTGTGGCCGAGATATCAAACGAGATACTTATCACATTCAATGTTAGTCGCAGTCGCCTCGGCGCCCCTTTCTCCCCCGCAGACTTTTTGTCAAAAGTTTGAGAGCACGCACTCACTAGCTAGGTATGGGTTATGAAATTAAAAAAGAGAAAGGTAGCCAACGATAAACAAGCGGGGTATCCTCTCTTGGTATACTTCTAAAGAGTTCCACTAAAAAAAGTTCATGGGTTGTGACGAACAAACAAAAAAACCAAGGAAATGGCTCAAGGGGAATTACACCGAGATAACATATAGAGTAGCTAAAGTACACTTATCAATCGGCCAGATTTTTTTCACCTCTCCGTGCAAGGCTGCTCGCTTACCGTTTTCTCTTCTACTGCCCAACCTTCTTTTTGAAGCTTAGAACTCTTTAGAAGGGAATATATACTCCTCTAGCCGATGTCCTTCTCGTCATGAGCCTCCATACAGCCTCGAAACAGAGATTCACAAATCAAAGCTTCACGAAATCCCCTATTTTTAAGGAATCGGTAGAGCTTTTGCTTCTCCTTTATGTCACTAAAATTGCGTTTTGGGGTTTTTTTCTCAATCCAACGATCAATCATTGCGCGCTCCTCCTCATCAGAAATTTGGACAAGATCAGCAAGGTGTGGCGCTTTGCGCTGCAACTTGCGAGCGATCATAGAGGCCCCCCACCCCTTAGCTTTCTGTCGGTCGACGAAGAGTGCCCCCTCCCTTTGATCATTCAAATACCCCATCCTTTCGCATTCTTGGAGCACATGTTCAGCCGCTGCGTGGCCGATTTTACGTGCCTTAAGCTTTTCTTCCAGCTCTAATTTCATATACCCCTTAAGGGCCAATAAATTATAAGTTAATTTACATGCGATCTCTCTGTCGAGTCTAAACAACAAATTGTCAAGCTCCTCTATGGAAGAGGCCTGAAGAATGCGTTTTAAGCTACCCCTATAAAGGGACTTATCGATTTCCCTAAACTTCTTCCCATCCACCCATATTTCACTAAACCGCCTATCATCAATAATTTCTATCTTCATCAACGCACCACACGCTATAAAAGACGAAAATTGATTATAGCACCATAGAACAAAATATCAATATCAAAAGGGCACAAGACTTGAGCAACCAACGACGGCAACACCCCTAGCTCTATGATCGGTCGAAATAGTGCATAATCTTTGTGACGTCAACAACATTTGTCTCTCCAAGAATAACGAGGATGATGGCGACAGGTGCGAGATAACGCATGGTAAAAATCCAGGGATAAAAGAGGCATTTCATGGTAGCGCCCTTCAAAAATTCCTCTTTAGCGATCTCCCTCTTCATCACATACCCCACAAAAATTGTGGTGAAAAGACCAGCAATTGGCATCATCCAACTGGCAGAGATATAATTCATCGTACTGAAAAAATCTCTTCCATAGATCGCTTCCCAATTAGGAAAAATGACTTTAGATCCAGATAGAGCAGATGGAATACCCAAAATGAAGATGCCGATAGCAGAAGCCACCACTGCTCTAGCACGACTCCAGTTAAGCAGCTCCATTATATTAGCGACCATAACCTCTACCATGGAAATAGAGGAGGTAAGAGAGGTGAAGACAAAGAGGAAAAAAAAGATAGTCGAAATTATCAAACTTCCAGGAAGTTTTGAAAATAAAATAGGCATTGTTTCAAAAACTAGACCAGCTCCATTCTTCATGGGGAAATCGAATGTAAAGACGATTGGGAACATCACCAGAGCGGCCATCAGGGAGACGAAGATAGTCGTCATCGCTACGATAAAACTCGTTTTATGGAGATTTTCGTCGGGGGCGAGATAGCTCCCATATGTGATGATAATTCCAAGCCCAATACTCATGGTGTAGAAAGACATACCTAGGGCATTGAGGACTGCTGAGGGGGTGAATTTTGAAAAATTCGGATAAAAGATAAATCGCACTGCATGTGCAAAGCCATGCAACGTAAAAGCATAACAAAATATCACGACTACAATGAAAAGGAGCGCAGGGGTTAAAATTCTGCTCCAGTGCTCAATCCCCTTTCGTACTCCCCCAAACACAACCCCGACATTGAGCAATATGAAAATGAGGAGCCAAAAAACATTTGCGCCAGTAGAGGAATAGATTAAGCTAAAAATATTTTGAACCTGTCCGGGAGTCTTCTGTAAAAAACACTGATTAAGCGACATGAGCGCGTAGCTAAGACACCACCCTGAAACGACACAATAAAATGACAGGACAACCAAACTTGTTAAGAGATTAAGCCACCCCACCATATTCCACTTACTGGACCGTTTAGAGAGTACTCGAAAGGCAAAAATAGGACTGCACTGAGCTTTTCTCCCAATAATTAATTCACCTATGAAGATGGGAATGCCAATAATCAGAGTAAATACCACATAGAGGAGGACAAAAGGCCCACCTCCATTTTCGCCAACCATATAGGGGAAGCGCCAAAAACTACCCAAGCCAACTGCCGACCCAATGGCGGCCAAGACGAACCCCCATCTTGAAGCCCAATGCTCTCGTATACTTTTCATTAGCGGTTGAAGCGACTCTTTAGAGACCGACCCGCCAATTCTACCTCTTTTTTTTATTTGCAGCAACATCTCATATTTTGGTACATGTGGTTACAATAAATGAAAAGTGTTGCGTTGTATATTTTCGGTGTTTCTCGGCACCCTCTTCTATATCACATTCAGTGGACATTATCCGCCTGGGCCGAGAGTGCTATAATGTGGGTGAAAGAACGCCTAAATTATTTAGACCTAATGTGTTTCGTCTTTGGAGCACTTCTCCTGCTTTCCATTTTGTTTCTACTATTCAGGAAGAGGAAGAGGCTCTATTCAAAAGCCCTCTCCGCAATCTGTGGTCAATATGAAGAACAAATTAAAAAGGGTAACGAGAGGCACCTAGCTGAAATTCTCAAAACAACAACCCAAATCGAGGAATTTAAGAAAACTCTCAAAAATGTGAAGAACGAATATGAAGAGCGATGTGCTACGCAGCAGAGACATTACCAAGGGAGGATGAAGTCCTCTGAGAAAAGATTTTTAGAACATATGCAAAAATTGGAACAGGATCATGCCAGAACACATTATGCGGCAGACAAAATTATATTTGAATTAAAACAAGAAATAGGTCAACTTCGCACTATTCAGCTAGGGAGAGTAAAAGAACTTCAAAAAAAGATCGACAAATTAAAAAAGGAACTCTCTTCTTTACACGAGAATCATGCCAAAAAGGTAAGACAGTCCGAACTCGAGATTCGAGACCTACGTAAACAATTGCGCCTTCTCATGTATAAGGTGTAAGTAATTCATAAGTCATTGAAAACACGATATTGTTGAAAATCCAGAGAAAATATGCTAAAATCAGGCGTCGACAAGAGTACAAGACCCTATATTACAGGATAATACACCGATGAGGATTTTCATCGCGCAGCGCAACCCTATCATTGGCGATTTGGATGGAAATTTAACCAAAATCCTCGAGAGCGTGAGGCATGCCAAAGAGACCCAATCTGACATCGTCCTGTTCAGTGAGTTGATGTTGTGTGGGTATCCTCCAGAGGACCTCGCGCTTCATCGTTCCTTCGTCAACTCCATGATGGCGCATCTAGAACATATAATTCGAGCCTCTGATGGATTGACAATAATTGTTGGGATCATCCGTCCCAATGTAGCAAGAAGGGGAAAACGCCTCTTAAATAGTGCTGCAATCATTCATAATAGTCGATTATTGGGCTTTCATGACAAATGCCTCCTTCCCAACTACGACGTGTTTGATGAGCGCCGTTATTTTGAGCCGGGAAGGGAGGTGCGATTATGGAACATCAATGGCAAGAGGGTAGGAATCACAATTTGTGAGGATATTTGGAAACATGCCAGTTATATCGATCACACGCATTATAAGCGGGACCCGGTCCTAGCACTCAAAAAGCATCGACCCGACCTCTTACTCAACATTTCTGCCTCCCCCTATCAATTCCAAAAGCTAAATATGCGGGTCGAGGTGTGCGCAAAGGCAGCCTCCACACTAAACTGCCCCGTACTGATGTGTTGTCAAGTGGGCGCAAACGGTCAAATTATCTTCGATGGATATAGCCTCTATGTAAATGAAAAGGGAGAACTTTGTCGACTGGGAAAGGGTTTTGCAGAGGATGAGATGGTGATAGATTTGGACACCCCACCGCATCCCGTGCCATATGCGCAAGACCCTCACGCCAACCTAATACACGCGCTCAAGCTGGGCGTGAAAGATTACTTCTCGAAGCTCAGCTTTAACAAAGCCCTCCTGGGACTCTCTGGGGGAATCGACTCTGCTCTCGTCGCCTATATTGCCGCCAAGGCCCTTGGGCCAAAAATGGTCACTGGGGTGAGTATGCCATCATCCTATACCAACCCCCAGAGCCGGCGGGAAGCCAAACAACTCGCAGATATACTAGGTATCAAATTTATAGAAATCCCCATCACAACGCCCTTTGACACCCTTGTGCACCTCCTCAGTCCACACTTTTGCGGAAAAGAGAGCGATATTACAGAAGAGAACTTACAAGCCCGTATTCGTGGAATCATCCTGATGGCACTATCCAATAAATTCGGTCACATCGTCCTGAGTACTGGAAATAAGAGCGAAGTTGCCCTGGGCTATGCGACGCTCTACGGCGACATGTGTGGAGGACTAGGGGTGATTGGAGACGTCCCCAAAACAAAAGTATACGAACTGTGCAAATACATCAACAGAGCAGAAAAAAGGGAGACAATCTTGCACTCTATCATCGATAAACCACCATCAGCCGAGCTGAGACCAAACCAGACTGACGCAGACTCCCTCCCAGCATACCACATCGTCGACACCATACTGAAGGGGTACGTGGAGGAGCACCAATCAGCCGAAGAGATCGCAAAGACACACAACATTCCGCAAAAACAGGTCGAGGAACTAATTCAAAAGATCCACGAAGCAGAATACAAGAGAAGACAAGGTCCCCCAATATTACGCATCTCCAAAAAATCTTTTGGAACTGGGCGCCGCTACCCTATTGTCCAAAGGTGGGGCTAAGGGCTAACATCATCATCGCTAGAGTCATTACCCCCCTCCTCTACTAAAGCCCTTGGGCCCCTCACTCGGGTTTATACCCCCCTTCTCTACTAAAAGCCATTGGGCTCTTCTTTGGGATCCCACGGGTGGTGTCGCCGTGAGGCGTCTCTCCCTCTGAGGAAGTAGTGGGCGAGACTATTAAGGGCCAATAGGCAAACTCCACCAACCCAGACAGCCTTTAGAAAAAGCGCTTGTCGAACAAGAAACAAAATCATGTTCCCAGAGATCACAACCTTTTGTTGGGGGCAACCGAAAACTTGGCGCGCGCTCAAGACTTCACCTGTTTTAAGCCCCCTCCCGATGCTAAATTGCGGACCATCCCCCTCCTTCTTCTCCGCAATAGGGGACCACACAGAGAGAAGGGCCCCAATAGCAGACATTACCAAAGCAACAAAGGGGTATTCCCTGAGAATTGGCAGAAAGGTCACAACACTCAAAGTGGTCAAACTCGCAAAAGAGTACCGAGCCCAAAACTCTTGCATACTCTTGAGTTGCTCTTGCACAGAAGGGAACCTTGTAAACACGGGCTTCGAAACCGCCGCCAATTTGACCTGTGCAAGCTCCAAATTAGCGCGAGCCTCTTGCTCACACACATCCAAGGTAGAACACACGCCCGCTTCTTCTTCAGGACTACTACTAAACAAGTCAGGATTAAATACCCGCCCCACTAAAGTAGAACGCGAGCACACACCTTCGTCAGAGTCAGGGGCAGGGGCAGAAAAGTTAAGATACACCCCCCTTCCCACCGTACGCGATGTAGATTCCTCCGTCGTACGCGATGTAGATTCCTCCGTATGCGGTGCAAACTCCATTAAATGATCATTACTCGCCACCACACCATAACGTTCCATCATAAACCTCCAAATAAAACCTCGCAGGAGTCTAGCACATAGGCCCTTTTAATGCACTAAAATCTACAACACCCCACGCAATTTGTAACTACTGTAAATATGGGCGGCATGCCCCTGCCACACATTAAGTTGATAAAGACCAGCTGAAAAATTGGGCTAATACCCAGATCCTCAGAACTTTGGAGACAAAACGACCCCCCCCC
>Ga0049100_1000052_pt1 | contig 29247 bp, 22 predicted proteins | sample WorMetimpBELIZE2_FD_55036 | JGI IMG/M metagenome (GOLD analysis project Ga0049100, IMG submission 55036) | Marine gutless worms symbiont microbial communities from Max Planck institute for Marine Microbiology, Germany - Olavius imperfectus... | ecosystem: Host-associated > Annelida > Digestive...
TCCCAAAAACACAGCAGACAAATGATCTGTAAGCATTAACATTCTGCTGTTGAAAGTATTCTATTGACCTACGCACGAAAAGGCCTCCTACAACAGCGCTTGCTAAATAAGCCAGGCAATTTAAAACGGAGAGGGCGATAAAGGTCATCATCCGCCACATAGCTGAAAGCTTTGTACATGCAGGATCACGTGAGCGAACGAGGATCTCTTGTGTTCTGCGCGAGGACTCGGGAATGATTGCATGAGTGCTAAATAATTGAATTTTCACACCAGACATAAGAACAACCACGCTGAACAATGTTATTAATACGATATTATATGCTTTTTAATTAAAAAATGGAAATAACAAAATAATCTTTAAATTAAAATCGCAGAAATAGAGATATGAGACATTCAATTTTGTGGGTGCTTATTGGAATGCTCAAGGAAACGAGGTTTCGGATCAAGAATTAGCCAACGACTTGTTTCAACTGTCATTCCTTAGACAGCGTCGTCATAAGATACTAGCCCACATAGCAATGCATCAGATTTGAACTCCAGCTAGAAATGATGCACTATTTTTGCATATCTTGCGGCTATACCCCTCCACCGGTTTAAATGAAGAATTGCATTTCCCACCAAATGGGGGTGTTGAGGAAATGGGGTTTTCGAATCGAAAAGTAGCTAATTGCCTATTTCAGCAAAAATTTAAAGGGATTTCGGTTGATTTTTAGACAAATTATAATCGGAATCGGCCCCTTTTGTCGGCCCCCCTAGCCCAGTTAGAAAAATGGCGTCCTGCACTATGAGTCAGTCGCTTGAAATTGTGAGTACACACCTGCATGATTCCCTGAAATTGATTCTTGGCTAATGCTTATGTAGCGAGCCCGCTTACATTGCCAACGAAAATACCCCTTCGTAAAATATTCTTTGCTTTGTGAATAGCGTCGATCTCTCTCAAAATCTTTTATTATTTTTTAAAATTGCCTTGCTGATACATCCATTTTGCTTCATGGTCAGAGAAGTTTCCTTGCTACAATACCCTTTGTCACCAAACACTATTTCTTTCTTCGGGCAGATATGTTTAAGCGCTTTACCATCAGGTACATTTGCTGGAGTCACGGCAACTTTAGTAATCAACCCCAACTTCATGCACGAGAGATAGGTCCCTTTTGTACCCGTACCAAAACTTTGTTTTCCTTTTGCACCCAATCCTCGCTTGTTTATCGTCAGCTACCTTTTTTGCTATTTTGTTGTTGAAGACTTTAATTTTTTTCTATTGCCTTGTCTCGCTCTGTTGTATAGACTCGCCTTGGAGATAATTTGTGATGCATCTACAAAATTAAATACTCTTGCAATAAGTCCATGACTTTTCAATTGGGCTATTAGAAAGTCTCAAACAACCCGGCTAACCGCTTAGTTCCAATCTTAGCTCTTAAGTGTGAGAAATAAGTATGATCCGGTCTCTTTTCTAGTAGGGAGAAGCCACAAAAGAATTTTCCTACGTTATTTTCCTTAGCAAAAACCGCTCCGGTTCTCGGTCGCTCAAATTCTCCATCCACTGTAGCACAGAAGCGGCGAACCCTGATTCGATATGATACCCTTTGCAACCTCTGTCCTCACAGAAAAGCGCTTTCAGAGGTGCGCATAATTTCTTAAAATTCACTAATGCGTAGCAGTTTGCGATAAGGGTGATTTGCTTGCGAGTTAAATCTTCTACATGGGTTTCAAACATATCTCGCTCCTCTTTGAGGATGGATTTGAACATACTCGTTTTATCCTCAAGTTCTTACTTAAGGAACCCCCCCCCTTTTAGGGGCTTTTATTTGAAGTTGCCTCTAGAGGAACACCAGCGGCCTTCTATTTCCTGAGCAGGCCCTTTGCGATAAACGTTTATCATAAGTACGTTTAGACTTCCTGTTTTTTCTTGGAGGAATTACCACTTGCATTCCTCTTTTTTCGGCCAATTGAATAATTTCGTTGCCGCATCCTGGATCAACTTGGAGGCCCCTTTACAATCAGGCCAGCCACCTTTTGCAATAGTAGACCCAAGCAGCCAACCATGTGCATCCACGGAAATATGTAGTTTCGAATTAAGCCCCCTTTTGTACGGCTCATGCCTTAGATTACCGCCTACGGCCCCAGTAGCATGAGGATGAACCTTGAGTGTGACTTACATCTATCATTAATCACTCACAATCAGGGCCATCTATTAATCGTTCTAATATCTTATTCCAAATACTTTTGTCCCTCTAGCGACAAAAATGTTGATGAGTATTTTTCCAGTCTCTGTAATCTAAAGGCAAATTCTTCCATGGAGTCCAAGTACGAATGATCCAGAAAACGGCGTTGAGAAACAAACGATTGTTTTTTGCAACCCCGCCCCATAATAGGCAATGTAATAACAACCCGTCTTATACAGCAACGCCCCTTGTGACAGCACCATCTAGCAAAAAATAGAATTTTGAAATTTTCCTTTTGTTATCTACACTCACATAGGGAATGCCCGAGAAATGCATACTTCTGAAGTATCGATATTGATATGCCCAAATCTTTCATATTGAGTCAATTGAACCGTATCTGTTCAAAAGAGCGCAAAATAGGGTTGCGGAAGCCGCTCAAATCACAAGACCTTTCTTAGAACTATAATTCGCACCGTAAAGATGGTTTAACAATGAGCTTATTATCAATAAGTTAAGTGCATAATATGCCCCGCTTAGATTTGTCTCTAAATATCCTTGCATCAACGCCTAACCTTCTTTGCGACATATTTTCTACCCTTCTGAGCGGATGCAATTTTCTTGAGATACACAAACATTTATACCAGAATTTTAGTTTACATACTTCCTCTGAGGATTCCAATAAGCAACTATAAAATTGAATGCCTAATTTCCCATATTTGCGAGATTTTTACTTAAAAGTTATTTTGTTGTTTTCTTTTTAAAAAGCTATAATTCTATGCAAATTAATCTTTCTGCAAGGTGGCTGTTTTTATGTCTAATGTGGGAATTCAATTGTTTGGCATCCGTGCAAACGTTCCCGAGCCCTCGTGCAGGACACGGGAGGTTCTTATTCGCTCACGTGATCCTGCATATACAAAGCTTTCGGCGATGTGGCAGATGATACCTTTATCGTCTTCTCCACGTTAAATTGCCTAGCTTATTTAGCACATGCTGTTGTAGGAGGCCTTCTCGTGTATGGATCGATAGAGTGCTTTCAACAACAGAAGGCTAACGCTAGTGAATCATTTATCCGCTGTGTTTTTGGGACCTGTTTACTGGCGAAGATTACTTTTCAAGGGGTTGTTCGCGCCCAAGAGTCTGAAGTCAAAAGTCAACAGCAGTTCCACGCTAAGCTCACAGAGGAGCTCAAAACTATTCTCAAAGACAAGTTTCGCGCTGAATTTCAAAGCCGGTATCAAGTCCGGCTCCAAGAGTGCATGCTAAGCCTGTTCCCGAACTTACCCCATCAAAAATGGCTTCAAGATCAACTCCAAGAATGGCTTCAACCCATAACAGAGTTCTCTAACATCCTGTATGGCGACTCCGAGGGCCGTAGTCCCTACGCGGAGGGATCTTTGTGTGATTCGGTCCGATCCCTTTTTCTCCGAGGATACCAAGAGAGAGAGCGAGAAATTATACGGGACCTGTTCATAGAGTGGGTCGAATGGCGGTGCTTAACTATTCTTCAAGACGGCTTGTCCTCAGATTTGTGTCAAGTTATTTCCCGAGACCTTTCAGGCGATCTGCGTCGAGATGTGCGGTGTCTAATTCCAAGGAACCCGTACTGGAACGATGCAGGCCACTACGAAACCTTGCGCAAATACTTGAGAGTAGCCCTCCTGCCAGGTGGCGATCTCTTTGGAAAGTTCTCCGGAGATATGTGTCGAGATCTGCTCTTAGATTCTGTTCCGGGGCAGCTTCAAAGCATGAAAGAGCAGCTCGAACAGTTGACTCCAGAAACTGCAGAGAAGGAGTCGCTTCGAAATATGGGTACGAACCTGTGTTACAAAGTGTGTCAAAAGACGTTTGAAAGACTGGCCACAGACGTTAGTGCAGACAGAGGAGAGGAGCGACGTTTAGAAGCGCTTAGACACGCGTTCAAAGACTGTGCCACACCCTGCGTGAAGTTATTGATCTCAACCAACCACAACTCTCTTTACAGCGCACTCAAAACCCATTTCACACAAAAGCACGCAGAGATCCAATCCGAATTTCAGCCCTTGTTCGAAGCTCGGCTCTTAGGAATGATCAAAGTTGCGTTCCCTGTCACCCAGAAGGAGCAAGGGAGGCTGTTAGTACGGCTCCAAGATATGTTTCAAGCTTTGGGTTCAGATTCAGAGCTGCACACAATCTTCCCTTCTCCACCTTGTTCGGGCCATTATGGCAAATGGCCCTATCTCTACTGGTCCCAGCCCTTTTTTCAGAAGTTGAGAAGCCAATATGACAAGGAGGTGTGCCAGGGTGTGTTCTTTCACCAACTACGAGAGCGGCTTTTCCTCCTTCTTCAGGGGCGGGTACAAGACCTGTACCAAGTCGGGTTGTGGGACCGGTCCGTGCGGCAGCTTCGAGTTGTAGATTGGGACCGGGGGGTGAGAACACCGTTGCAAATCTCGTGCACATGGAAATTGGATGCCATCGCGCAGGATGTCGTGCTGAGTGAGGACTTCGCCTTGAGGGAATGTTGTGCTAAAGATGTTTTTTTAGGCCTACTGCCAAAATTGCTTAAGGATAAGCAGGATAAGTTTCTAGAATTAATTGCGGACAAATCTTCAGAAGCCCGGCTTCTGGAGTTGCAGCAAGAGCTGAAAGAGGCTCTGCGTGAAGAATGGCGCCAAAGAGCGCTCGCAGACTACAATCAGGTGGGCCATGTGGTAGTCAAAGACCCGCTTTCAAGACAACTCGAAAAAATTCTCGAAAAGGCTTTCTCTAAATTGCGTAGCGATTCATGCTCACAATCACCCTCTTCCCCGCCTCAAGGAGGGTGAGTAGCAGATGCCCCTTCTGGCCCACAGCTCCACGCCGCCTCACGAGGCGTCGGCAGTATCTCTTTAAGGGGGTGCTGAGAAATGCATACCTCTGAAACGTTGATATTAATCGACAATATGCCCCAATCTTTTGTGTTGAGTCAATTTAATCTAGCTTATTCGCTCTAATCGGCAGGTAGTATACATATTTGAGCAATATTCCATTTTAGGTCCGCTTGGAGAAACATTTTTTCAAATCCCCTCATTTCTCAACAAGCCCAGAATATCTTATGAAGGGGTATTTTCGTTAGCAATGTAAACGGATTCACTACGTACTGGAATTGCGCAGGCGTTTGTGTATTTGTTCGTGGAAGCGCAAACATAGAAGGTCGTGGGAGTCGCTCAAATCACAAGACTTTTCTTAGAACTATGATTCGCACCTTGAAGATGGTTTAACAGCGCCTGACCTCCTTTGCGACACATTTTCTACCCCCTGAACAGGTGTAATTTTTTTGAGATACGTAAACACTTATATCAGAAGTTTGGTTTACATACCTCCTCTGAGGATTCCAATAAACGCCTACAAAATTGAATGCTTATCCCCCCATATTTATTTAAAAGTTATTTTGTTGTTTTCTTTTTCTTTCTAAAAAGCTATAATCCTATAGGAATTAATATTCTTAGAGGCAGTTGTTTTTATGTCTAGTGTGGGAATTCAATTATTTGGCATTCATACAAACGTTCCCGAGCCTTCGTGCAGGACACAGGAGGTTCTTATTCGCTCACGTGATCCTATGCGTACAAGGCTTTCAGCTATGTGGCAGATGATAACCCTTATCGTCTTCTCTATTTTGAATTGCCTAGCTTATTTAGCAAGCGCTGTTGTAAAAGGCCTTCTCGTGTATGGGTCGATAGAGCACTTCCAACAGCAGAAGGCTAACGCTGGCGAATCATTTATCTGCTGTGTTTTTGGGATCTGTTTGCTGGCGAAGATTGCTTTTCAAGGAGTTGTTCGCGCCCAAGAGCCTGAGGTCGAGCGCCAACAGCAGTCCCGCGCTAAGTTCGCAGAGGAGCTCAAAGCTATTCTCGAGTCCCAGATCGAATCCCAACTTCAAGCCCAGTGTCAACATCGGCTCAAAGAGTGTATCCTATACCTGTTCCCAAGCCCACTCCATCAAGAATGCCTTCAAAATCAACTCCAAAAATGGCTTCAATCCATAACAGAGCTCTCTAAAATCTTGTATGATGACTCCGAAGACACTGGTCTTTCCACGGAGGGATCTTTGTGTGATTCGGCCCTAGCCTCTTTTCGCCAAAAATATCCGCAGAACGATCGAGGCGCTATGCGGGACTTGTTCGCGGAGTGGATTGAGGGGCGGTTATTAGCTATACTTCGAGACGGCTTTTCTCCAAATTGGTGTCAAGCCATTTCTCGAAAGTTTCTAGGTGGGTCGTCCCAAGAAGTGCACTATCTGATTCCAAGGAATCTAGACTGTCGCCAATCAAGCTACTGCAAAGTTTTGACCGAATACTTGGGAAAAAGCCTGCTAGAGGATTGTTTTTTCGAAGGCTCCTCTAGCACACTCCATGAAAGTATGTTCCGAGCACTGATCTTAGATTTTGTTTTAAGTCAGCTTCACGGCAGGGAAAAGCAGCTTGAAGAGTTGATTCCAGAAATATCTTTAGCTCAGCAGCTTCAAGAGATAGGCAACGAATTGTGTCTCAGCGCGTATCAAAAGATGCTTGAAAGATTGTGCGTAGACGCAAAGGAGACTATGGAGTCTGGAAGAGCGCGGCGCTTGAGGGCGATCAAATGTCCGTTCGCAGACTGGGACGAATCCATAGGAGGGTGGTTCTCAGCCGCTCCCCTTCCCTTCCAATATGGGTGCACAAAAGAAGACCCTGTTTACCAAGAACTCGTAGCCCACTTCAAGCGAAAACAAATAGAGATCCAATCCAAGGTTCAGCCCTGGGTTGAAGCCCGGCTCTTAGGGGCGATTCAAGCTGCGTTCCCAGATTTCACCGAGAAGAAGCAAAAAAATCTTCAAATGCAGCTCCAAAAAGTGTTTCGCACTTTGGGTTCAAAGCTGCACGAACTCCTCGGTTCTCGGCAGGCCTGCTGGGAAGAGCCCCCGTTCCAGGAGTTGGGCAAAGACGAGCGGAAAGCATTCCGATATGTGCTTTGGCACGGGGTGCGAGAGCGGTTTTGCATTTTGCTCCAGGATCAGCTACAAGACTTGCATCAAATCTGGTTATCGGACCAGTCTAGGAAGCGGCTTCGATATACATTTCAGGGAACACTGTCGCGAGGCTATGGCAATTACTTGGAAAAGACAGCGCTAGATGTCGTGCTGAGAGAAGGCGGGTGGTTGCGCGAATGGTGTATCCAAGATTTTTGCTTAGACTTGCTGCCAAAACTGCTTGAGGATCGGTCTGATCTGTGCCAAACAATAGCTGGCCGCGACCCTTCCCACCAATGGGAAATACGTGACTATCAAGATCAAAGAGAGCTGAAAGACTACTTTCAGGCACTTATTTTGAGGCGATGCTCTCGGGTACCGATGTTTAAAGAAGATCCGATTTCGGAACAACTTGCAAAAATTCTCGAAGGGGCTCTCCTTGGGCTGCGTGACGATTCGTGCTCGCACTCACTTTCTCCATCCCAAATGGGGCGGGCCCCTCTTCCGCCCACAGCTCCGCCCAAAGAAGGAAAAGATTCACCCCCTCCTTACACATCCCTGTATCCGCCTCATGACGATTCGTGCTCGCACTCACTTTCTCCACCCCAAATGGGGCGAGCCCCTCTTCCGCCCACAGCTCCGCCCAAAGAAGGAAAAGATTCACCCCCTCCTTATTCCCTGTATCCGCCTTTGGGGCCTGTTCAAGAAATAGAAGGCTGTTGATGGATTTTCTCTAGAGGCAACTTCGAATAAAAATCCCTAAAAAGGCATAGTTCCCCTATAAGAACTTGAGGATAAAACGAGCATGTTCAAATCTATCCTCAAAGGGGAGCGAGATATGTTTTGAAACCTACGTAGAAGATTTAACTCGCAAGCAGATCACCCTTATCGCAAACTGCGATGCATTAGTGGATTTTAAGAAGTTATGCGCAACCTCTAAAAGCGCCTTATTTGTGAAGATAGAGGTCGTAGAGGTTGTCATATCGAAAAGGATAGCTATCCGAATATTCTCTTTGTACTTCCGGACATTTTTTCACAGCCCCTTCGTTTCTTAGCATCCTCCAGGGAAAATTTAATTTAGTAGGCTCTTTGAATGCACAGGCACTGCTATCCCCTTCGAGCTGGCTAAGGATTTGTCACTCTCGCATGCTAATCTTGTCTGTTGACAAGCAAAAAAGTTATTGTTTAAAAATTTTGAAATCTGCATAAGAATGGGGTTGCTTCTTTTTGTGCTGGTGGCTATGCTCTGTTGCATTCGGGTTGCATTCGGTTGGTCTTTAGCGGTCGGTTGCGTCGTATTGGGGTCTGTTTGAACTGGGTTTGAGAAGGCCTGATAGGGTGTAAGCCTAGAAAGAAGTAGTATGCATCGGAGATGCCCAGGTAGCTCAGGGGTAGAGCACTTGCATGGTAAGCAAGCGGTCGTAGGTTCAATTCCTATTCTGGGCAACGAAACGTTGCCGATATCAAATGCACAGAGCCTAACTGGAGGATAGTTATAATGGCTAAGGAAGCTTTTCAAAGGAATAAACCTCACGTCAATATTGGAACTATTGGTCATGTTGATCATGGGAAGACAACACTCACAGCAGCGATCACAAATTATCTGGCGAAGAAAGGTAATGCTGAATTTCGTGATTATGCTTCGATCGATAACAGCCCCGAGGAGAAGGCACGTGGGATTACGATCAATTCGAGCCATGTTGAATATGAGACAGATAATCGTCACTATGCGCATGTGGACTGCCCTGGGCATGCAGATTATGTGAAAAATATGATCACCGGTGCTGCTCAGATGGATGGTGCCATCCTTGTTGTAGCGGCAACTGATGGGCCTATGCCCCAGACTAGAGAGCATGTACTACTTGCTAAGCAGGTGGGCGTGCCCGCCATCATAGTATTTCTAAATAAGATGGATCAAATCGATGAAGGGGATGAGGAGTTTGTCGATTTGGTGGAGATGGAGGTTGCTGAGGTCCTAGAGAAACAGGGGTTTAAAGACGCTGTAATTATTCGGGGATCCGCCCTAAAGGCTCTGGAGGGAGATAAAGAGGCGGAACAGGGGATTGATGCTTTGATGAAGGCTGTCGATGAGAAGATTCCCACTCCAGAGCGGGAGATTGATAAGCCCTTTCTTATGCCAGTTGAGGATGTGTTTTCGATTTCTGGGCGTGGTACAGTCGCGACGGGGCGTGTGGAGAAGGGTATCATCAAAATTAATGACAAGGTTCAGATAGTTGGATTGCACGAGACGCGAGATAGCGTGGTGACCGGTATTGAGATGTTTAACAAGCTTCTAGATGAGGCTCGTGCGGGAGATAACGTAGGGATATTGTTGCGTGGTATTGGAAAAGGTGATGTTGAGCGAGGGATGGTGCTTGCCGTTCCGGGGACTTGTACCCCTCATGTAAGCTTTAAGGGGGCTGTTTATATCCGCAAAAAGGAGGAGGGGGGACGGCACAAACCCTTCTTTACTGGATATCGTCCTCAGTTTTACTTTAGGACAACTGATGTTACGGGTACTATAACGCTTCCTGAAGGGGTTGAGATGGTTATGCCTGGAGATAGTGTGGAGCTGTTAGGCGAATTAATCAACCCCATTGCCATGGAAGAAGGAATGCTCTTCGCCATTCGAGAGGGAGGCAAGACGATCGGTTCTGGAACGGTAGTAAAAATTTTGAAATGAGGGGCTCTTCGCATAAGGGGAGTTCGGATCAGATCATTAGAAAGCATAAGGCTTTTTTCTGGTGGGTTATTTGAAAGGGTGGAGATGGGTGTGTAGCTTAGTTGGTAGAGCAGCGATCTCCAAAGTCGCCGGTCGGGGGTTCGAATCCCTCCGCACTCGATTGCTGTGGTATGGGCGTTGGACTCGATGAAGAAAAAGAGAAAATCTGATATGGCGGTTGCTCGGAAGGTTGTGAGTTTGCCCTCTTCCAGGAAAATTGGGGCGGGGGTGCAGACTTTTGTTCAGGAGATGAGGGATGAAATGAAAAAGGTCTCCTGGACGACAAAAGCAGAGCTGCGCATATGTGGGAGAATTGTGATTGTGTCTATTTTCGCGTTTGGTCTCGGAATCTATGGAGTTGACCTGTTCATTCACTTTTTTTTAAGAGGAGTGGGTAGTCTTTTGAAGCTGGTAGTAGGATAAAAGTTTATGGACGAAGATCAAGTGCACCGGTGGTATGTGATACAGGTGGTATCTGGTCAAGAGAAGCGGGCCAAGCACGCGATTGAGGAGAACTGCCATACTGTTGAGGGAATGTCTGAGTGTATCGAGGAGGTGCTTGTCCCTTCGGAAAATGTAGCGGAGGTAAAGAGGGGAGAACAAAGGATCAGTGAAAAGCGCCTTTGGCCGGGATATATCCTAGTGAAAATGCGTCTTACAGATCTGTCGTGGCAATATATAAAAAATTCAAATAGCGTCATCAAGTTCATGGGAAAGGGGACTCCGATTCCCTTATCTGAGCAAGAGGTAGAAGAGATCCTGTCTGATCTTCAAACGCGTAAGGGAGAGGTCTCTCATAAAAATAAATTGCAAATGGGCGATCATGTGAAAATTACAGATGGTGTTTTTGAGAATTTCATGGGTACTGTACAAGAGGTTAACCACGAAAAGGGGAGGATCAGTGTGATGGTCTCTATTTTTGGTCGAGACACGCGTGTCGATGATCTAGAGTTTTGGCAGGTTGAAGAGGTTTCGGTTGAAGCTTGAATAATCGAGGAAATGTAAGAAAATGGCAAAGAAATTAGAGAAGAAGATTAAGCTTCAAGTTCCCGCGGGCAAGGCTAATCCCGCACCACCGATTGGGCCAGCCCTAGGAGCTGCGGGCGTAAATATCATGCTCTTTTGCAAGGATTTTAATGCAAAAACTCAGGATAAAGTGGGCGACATTCTGCCTGTAGAAATTTCGGTGTTTTCTGATAAAAGTTTTACATTTATTATGAAAGAACCGCCCACTTCTCAACTTATACTAAAAGAGTTGGGGATTGAAAAGGGGTCAGGCGTTCCTAATCGTGATAAAGTGGGCAAGCTCGATGAGGAAATGCTTAAGAAAATTGTTGAAAAGAAATATCCAGATCTTAGGGCACGTTCGAAAGAGGCGGCGATGCAAATGGTGCGTGGGACTGCTAAATCGATGGGTGTAGATATTGGTAAAGACTAGGATGGTATGAAAAAAAGAAGCAAACGTTACAGAGAACATTTTAAGCTCTTCGATCCAACTAAGAGTTACCCTCTTCATGAGGCTGTAGAGGTCCTAAAGGGGTTTCCGCCCGCCAAATTTGATGAATCTGTCGAAGTGGCTTTACGCCTTGGAGTGGATCCTAAGAAGTCGGATCAGCAGGTAAGGGGTTTGGTGTTCCTTCCTCATGGAACGGGCAAGAAGCTTCGCATTGTGGTCCTCGCCAAGGGTGATAAAATTGTGGAGGCTTTAGAGTGTGGCGCAGATGAAGCGGGTGATCAGGAGCTTGTCGACAAGATCAAAGGAGGGTGGACAGATTTTGACGTTCTCGTTGTCATTCCTGAGATGATGCGTGAGGTGGGTAAGTTAGGAAAGATTTTGGGGCCTAGGGGGTTGATGCCCACGCCAAAAGCGGGTACTGTAACCACTGACATCAAGCGTGCCCTTGAAGATCTTAAAAAGGGCAAGATTGAATTTAAAGTTGATAAAAGTGGCGTGATTAATAATTGCGTTGGTAAGGTCTCTTTTGTAAAAGATCAAATCGCAACAAATATTACCTCTTTTATTGGTGCGATTTCAAAAATGAAACCCGCTTCGTCGAAAGGAGTGTTCTTTCGCTCTCTATTTATTTCATCAACAATGGGGGCGGGGATTAAAGTTGATATTAATTCAATTGCGTTTTAGTTAAGTTTGGTTTGAGTATGAGGAAAGAAAAACAACTTTTGTTGGACGAGAGTAGCGATCGATTGAGAGGGGCGTCTACCCTCCTTTTTACCAGATATAAATCTATGGATCCTAATGTTGCCTTCGCCCTGCGCACGTCACTTATTCATGCTGGAGGGTGTTTGCAGATCGTCAAGAAGCGTCTGTTTTTGAAAGCTGCTATCGAGGTTAATATCCCAGTAGACACGCGAGTATTGAAGGGGCACATTGGCATTGTTCATACGGGTGAAGACATCGTTGCAACGATAAAAACGCTGTATCAATTTATGGAGAGTAATCGAAATGTGATAGAGGTTGTTGGTGGGTTGTATGAAGGAAGGGAGTGTGTTCCTGGGGATTTTAAGGAAATTGCACTCCTTCCAGATCGCGAGCAGATGTATGCGCTGTTCCTTGGCGTGCTCGACACTCCGATGCTGGGTATACTTAAGGTGATAGAAGCGCTCTTGGGGGGTGTGATCGGCTGTATTGATCAGAAGATTCAGAAAGAGGGGTAAAGAGTTACAATATCAAATAGAGGAACTAATGGTGACAAAACAAAAAATAAATGTAGATGATGACATTAAGGACATCGTAGATCGAATAACCAAACTTTCAAGTTTGGATTTGTCTAAGCTTAAGAAGGCCTTAGAGGAGATGTGGGATGTGAAGGCCTCCGCTGCCGCGCCTATGATGATGGCGATGCCTTCTTCAGGACAAGGGGAAGCTGCAAGACAGGAGGAAGCTACTGATTTCAGAGTGATGTTGGAGGAAGTGCCGGCCGACAAAAAAATTAGTGTGATTAAGGCTGTCAGAGAAATTACGGGGCTTGGACTGAAGGAAGCGAGGGAGCTGGTTGTTGCAGAACTTCCTAAGGCTGTGAAGGATAGTGCCCCTAAGGCTGAGGCCGAAGAAGTTAAGAAGAAACTTGTCGATGCCGGAGCGAAAGTATCGTTAACGAGTATTTGAAAAATAGTGAGTTGTAATAGCACTGACTTGCTGTGGATAGCGGTGGTAATCCCACTTAGTAGGAGCGGTTCTCCCTTGGCAGGAGAAAGCGGGTTCGTTTTTTGATGATCTTATCGCAATCATCACGGAATTACATTTTTATGGAGGCATTTACATGCTAAAAAGAGCACCGGAAAGGAGCAGTTTTATTAAACGGAAGGAGATCATAGACCCCCCCAACCTGATTGAAGTGCAGATTAAATCCTTTCGTCAATTTTTTCAAGCAGATACATTGCCGCATGAACGGGAAAATATGGGACTTGAGGAGGTGTTCAGAGAAATTTTTCCTATCAAGTCATACGACGAAAAGACAGTTCTCGAATATTGTTCATACAATTTAGGTGTACCCAAATATGTCCCAGAGGAGTGTATCAAGAGGGGTATTACCTACAATGTGACGCTAAAAGTTAAATTTCGTTTGACTGACGAGACGGGGATCAAGGAGGAGGAAGTTTACATGGGGACCATCCCTGTTATGACGGAGGATGGAACATTCATTATTAATGGGTCGGAGCGTGTGATTGTTTCGCAGTTGCACCGTTCGCCTGGAGTCTCTTTTGAACAAAACAAGCATCCCAAGGGCTTTGTTTTAAGTTCTTTCCGCATCATTCCCTACCGTGGCAGTTGGCTAGAAGCCTCCTTTGACATCAATGATCTTATCTACATCTACGTAGACAGAAAAAAGCGCCGCAAAAAGGTGCTCGCTACCTCTTTTGTTCGCACTTTGGGCCTTTCATCAAATGCCGATATTATCGAGGAGTTTTTTAATACGTCTCGGGTCAAGATTAAATCAGATAAAGACTTCCCCAAGCATGTGGGGAAAATTTTGGCGGAAGATGTCCTCGATGAAAATACTGGAGTAATTTTTGGAAGAGCCTCAGAGAAATTGACGACTGCGATGCTCAAGCGCATGTTCGATTCTGGCATTTGTGCAATTCGTGTAGCTGAGGATGCCGATGAAACCAGCCCAATAATTAAGATGCTCGTTAAGGATCATACAGATTCTTATGAATCTGCCCTCAAAGATTTCTACAGAAAGATTCGCCCAGGCGAGCCGGCGACTCTTTCTAATGCAAGATCTGCGATTATGCGCCTATTTTTCGATCCAAAGCGCTACCATTTGGGGCGGGTAGGACGTTACAAGCTCAATAAAAAGTTAGGACGTAAAATTACCGACGAAGATTTAGAGGTTGTGACACTAAAGAAGGAGGATATCATCGATGCTATCAAGTATCTCATTCTTTTGAAGCAGGGGGATGAGGATGCTTGCGTTGATGATATTGACCATTTGGGGAATAGGCGTGTGCGTTCTGTTGGAGAACTGGTGCAAAATCAATGTCGTATTGGTCTGTCCCGTATGGAGAAGATTATCAAGGAGCGCATGAATCTCTTTGATTTTTCTGCTGATACGCTAACCCCGGGCAAACTGATCTCAGCAAAGGGTTTGGCTGGCGTTTTAAAAGATTTTTTTGGGCGTTCGCAGCTCTCTCAGTTTATGGATCAGACGAACCCTGTTGCAGAATTGACACATAAGCGCCGCCTCTCCTCCCTGGGCCCTGGGGGATTGAACAGGGAACGTGCCGGATTTGAGGTCAGAGATGTGCATTCTAGCCACTATGGGCGCGTATGTCCCGTTGAGACTCCCGAGGGACCCAACATTGGTCTGATTATTTCCCTCTCCTCTTTCGCAAAGATTAATGAATTTGGCTTTATCGAAACGCCGTACAGAATCGTGCGTGATGGTGTTGTGACTGAAGAGGTTGAATATATGACGGCCGACACAGAGGAGAGGTGCGTGATCGCGCAGGCCTCTGCGCCGCTAGATGAGCATCACATGTTTGAAGAGAAGATTGTTTGGGCACGCCACAGGGGGGAGTCTCTTAAAATTGGGTCAGAGAAAGTGACGCATATGGATGTCTCATCCAAGCAACTGATTTCTGTTGTAACGGGATTGATCCCTTTTCTAGAACATGATGATGCCAACAGAGCGCTCATGGGATCGAACATGCAACGTCAAGCTGTTCCCCTCCTTATCCCAGATGCTCCTATCGTTGGAACTGGCATGGAGAGGCGCATTGCCCGTGACTCCGGCGCCGTAGTTATCGCAGAAGAGGATGGAGTAGTCGAGTATGTGGATGGATTTCAGATTGTAGTATCGGAGAAAGCCAATCCCATGAAGAAGAACGTTTACAAACTAAAAAAGTTTTTGCGTTCCAATGCAAATACTTCGATTAACCAGACTCCCCTTTGCAATATTGGAGATAGTGTGAAGAGGGGAGATGTGATTGCCGACGGCCCTGCTATCGACAAGGGGGAGGTAGCCCTCGGCAAGAACGTGCTCGTGGCATTTATGCCTTGGTGTGGATATAACTACGAAGATGCCATTATCATTTCAGAAAAACTTATCAAAAATGATGCCTATACTTCAATTTATCTCGAAGAGTTTGAGTTGACTGCGCGTGACACCAAGCTTGGTAAAGAGGAGATTACGAAAGATATTCCAAATGTCTCGGAAGAGGCCCTTGCTAATTTAGGAGAAGATGGGATTATTCGCATTGGGGCGGAAGTTAAGCCTGGAGATATTCTTGTCGGGAAAATTACCCCAAAGTCGGAAACAGAACTTTCCCCAGAAGAGCGCCTTCTCAGGGCAATTTTTGGAGAAAAAGCCTCCGATGTTAAAGATGCCTCTTTGACTGTGCCTCCGGGTACTGCGGGGGTAGTGATGGATGTGAAGGTTTTTAGCCGTCGCGATCGTCTTTCCAAGACTGACGAGGAATCGGTGGTGGAGATGACTCGTGTCAAAGATATCCATCGTGAGTTCAAAGAAAAAGAGACAGATCTTCTGATACAATTTCATGAGAAACTTGGAGTGCTTCTTCTCGGGGAGGAGGCTCCTGAGGCCATCATGCATCGTGTCACGGGGGATGTTTTAATTAAAAAAGGGGAGAAAATTCAGCAGGGGATGTTGGAAATTTTGGAAGTTGAAAATCCAGACAACCTCATCCTTCCCCAAAACGATGTCTATGACGCGCTTAAGGCAATTTTGTGTGAACACGAGAACCTAATTAAACAGTTGCATATGCAGCACAAATCTGAATTAGAATATATGCGTAAGGGGGATGTTGAGCTCGACCCTGGGGTCATCCGACAGGTGAAGGTGTATATAGCCACAAAACGAAAATTGCAGGTTGGGGACAAGATGGCTGGTCGTCATGGCAATAAGGGTGTAGTGTCCAACATTGTTCTCGAAGCCGATATGCCCTATCTTCCCGATGGGCAGACTATTGAAATTATTCTCAATCCTCTTGGAGTTCCCTCGCGGATGAATATGGGGCAGCTTCTTGAAACACACCTTGGTCTCGTAGCAAAAAAATCTGGCATCTATGTAAAAAGCCCAGTTTTCGAAGGATTCCCCGAGGATTACATCTGGAAGATGATGGTGGAACATGGTTACTTAGAAACTGGAAAGAGTTACCTCTACGATGGCCGTACGGGAGAGCGTTTTGATAATGCAGTGGTTGTCGGTTATATTTATATATTGAAACTTTCCCATCTTGTCGCAGACAAAATCCATGCTCGTGCGATTGGCCCTTATTCTCTGGTCACTCAGCAGCCTCTGGGTGGTAAAGCACAGATGGGTGGACAACGTTTTGGAGAGATGGAGGTGTGGGCTCTCGAAGCTTATGGTGCAGCCTATTCACTTCAGGAGATGCTCACTGTAAAGTCGGATGATGTTGCTGGGCGTACGAGAATCTACGAGTCTATCGTTAAGGGTGATAATATATTGCAAGCGGGGACTCCCGAATCGTTTAACGTGCTCGTGAAAGAGATGCAAGGGTTGTGTCTTGATATTCGTGCCGAATGTGAAGCCGTAGAATAAAATTTAAAGGAGTTTGTGGAGAGAGTGCATGTACGGAGATAGATTTCATAATTCTCAGGAGGATGGGTTTCGTAGTTCTCAATTTGACAAATTGAAGATCAAAATTGCCTCAGACGATGTCATTCGTAATGAATGGTCTAGAGGCGAAATCAAAAAACCTGAAACGATTAATTATCGTACATTCAAACCGGAAAAGGGGGGGCTGTTTTGTGAAAAGATTTTTGGGCCCGCGCGCGACTGGGAGTGTGCCTGCGGAAAGTATAAGAAGATCAAGCACAAAGGCATTATTTGTGATCGTTGCGGTGTTGAGGTGGTTTTGTCCAAGGTGCGTCGTGAACGCATGGCCCATATTGAACTAGCCGTACCCGTCGCCCATATTTGGTTTTTTAAGACCCAGCCTTCACGGATCGGCAATATTTTGGGTATGTCCATTACCGATCTTGAGCGGATTATCTATTATGAAGAGTATGTGGTTACCGAACCCGGAAATACTATGCTGCATCGCAAACAGCTTCTCAACGATCACGAATTTCGTGAAGCCCAAGAGAAGTGGGGTATTGGTTCGTTTGAGGTAAACATGGGGGGAGCTGCGATTCGTGAGCTCCTGGAGAAAGAGGATCTCATTACAACTATTGCAGAATTAAAGGAGAAATTACGCAAGACTCGCTCTATGCAGGCGCGCATGAAACTTGCCAAACGTCTCAAAATTATCGAGAGCTTTGCCTCTTCGCCAAACAGACCCGACTGGATGGTGATTGCGTGTGTTCCCGTGATCCCCCCCGACCTTCGTCCCCTAGTGCCCCTAGATGGAGGGCGCTTCGCCACCTCTGACTTGAATGACCTCTATAGGCGTGTGATCAACCGCAATAATCGCCTGAAATCGATCTTAAAACTTAAGACCCCCGATGTGATTATTCGCAACGAAAAACGCATGCTTCAAGAGGCAGTAGATGCCCTATTTGACAACGGACGACATGGGCATCCTGTCATGGGTGCAGGTAATCGTCCCCTTAAGGCCCTTTCTGAGATGCTTAAGGGAAAGCAGGGAAGGTTCCGTCAAAATCTTCTCGGTAAGCGTGTAGATTATTCAGGACGGTCTGTGATTATTGTTGGGCCTGAGCTCAAGTTTAATCAATGTGGGTTACCAAAGAAGATGGCCCTAGAGCTTTTTGAGCCCTTTATCGTGAAACGACTTAAAGAGCGAGGGCTTGTCTATACTATCCGTTCTGCCAAGAAGATGATTCAGCGTGGTGATCCTGAAGTGTGGGACGTGCTCGAGGAGATTATTAAAGGGCATCCTGTACTCTTGAACCGGGCGCCGACGTTACACCGCCTGGGGATTCAGGCATTTGAACCTATCCTCATCGAGGGGGAGGCTATACGGATACATCCACTTGTTTGTACTGCCTTTAATGCCGATTTTGATGGGGATCAAATGGCCGTGCATATTCCCCTTTCCGTTGAAGCACAGCTTGAGGCCAAGCTATTGATGATGGCCCCCGATAACATCTTTTTACCGTCTTCTGGTAAGCCTGCCGCTGTTCCCTCGCAAGATATGATTTTGGGCCTTTACTACCTCATGCACGACCCGGTCTACTTTCCCGAAGATCACGGGAAACCACTAAAAGTATTTGGATCCTCTGAAGAGGTGCTACATCTGCTTTTTGGAGGTAGTAGCTATAACTGGTTTGAAGAGTCCTCCAAGGAAGGACGTTGTGATAATCTTGGCTGGGGACTTCACATCCACGAAAAGATCAAACTCCGCCTCGACTCGGGAATTATTGAGACAACTCCTGGGCGTGTGGTCTTCAACACTATCGTGCCGAAAGATCTCGGTTTTCAAAATTATGGCCTCCGTAAGAAAGAGATGAGCAAACTGGTTCTTGACACCTATAAAAAAGTGGGTCTCGAAGCATGTGTGCGCTTTTTGGACGATATTAAATATATTGGATTCGCACATGCCACAAAGGCAGCTCTTTCTATGGGGGTAAAAGACGTATGTATTCCCGAGAGCAAGCAGAAAATCTTGGAACAAACCCAGAAAAAAGTTGCTGTGGTGGTCCAACAATATGAAGATGGTGTGATTACGGAGAGGGAGCGGCATTCCAAGATCATCAGCATCTGGACAGACGTCTCCGAAATTCTCGCTGACCAGCTCTTTGAGATTATCTCTAATCCCAATAATAAGGAGCTCAATCCCCTCTATCTTATGATGGACTCTGGGGCCCGAGGGAATAAATCTCAGGTGAAACAGTTAGGGGCGTTTCGAGGGTTAATGGTTAAACCTTCCGGAGAAATTATTGAATCGCCCGTCACGGCAAATTTTCGAGAAGGGCTCTCTGTCCTCGAATTTTTCATCTCCTCACACGGTGCGCGTAAGGGGCTTGCTGATACTGCGTTAAAGACGGCCGATTCTGGGTATCTTACACGTCGCCTCGTCGACGTTGCGCAAGATGTGCTCGTTACAGAGAATGACTGTGGCACCCTAAATAGCATTGAAGTTGCGCCCATTAAACAGGGGCAAGAGGAACTCATTCCGCTTAGAGATCGTATCTTTGGGCGTACTGTGTGTGATGACATCTATATACCTGGTGACCATACGAAGCTCTTAGCAAGGGGTGGTGATATACTCTCCATACTTCAGGCCGAAGCAATCGACAGTGCTGGCATCGAGAGCCTTAGAATTCGTTCTCCTCTCACCTGTGAGGCGAAGCGGGGATTGTGTACGCTTTGCTATGGACTAAACCTCGCCAATGGACGTCGTGTGGCAAAAGGAGAAGCTGTGGGAATCATCGCTGCTCAGTCGATAGGAGAGCCCGGCACGCAGCTTACCATGGAGACCTTCCACCTAGGGGGGATTGCTGCTGCCTATGCGACACCCGATCTTATTACGGAGCAAGAGGGCATTTTGGTCTATTTTGAATTGCGCACCGTAAGAAATAAGGAGGGGAGATGGCTTGCCCTCAACAAGAATGGCTTTTTACATATTGTCCGTGATGAGGGGCGCGCAATAGAGGAGTACAAAGCACTTCTCGCCACTAAGTCTATTGAACCTCTTCAATCGTTCGCGGTTGAGCCTGGCACGCAGATCTATCTTGAAGATGGCGCTAAAGTGGTGCGTGGAGATCGCATAGGGCATTGGGAGCAGCATAACATTCCGATCATCTGTGAAAAGCCTGGATATGTCAAATATGAAGACCTGGTTGAGGGGATCTCTGCTGTATATGATCTGAATAAGCAGACGGGGCAGACGGAACTTTTAGTGCGCCAACACCGAGGGGAGTTGCATCCACAAATTATGATCTATTTTGATGAGAGGTATGAGCAGCTGGTTGGCACCTATGCGATGCCTTCTGGTGCGGTCATTTCGGTGGCGGAGGGTGACAGAGTCGATGCTGGAGATCTTCTCGCACGCTTGCCTCGTGGGGTTATCAAAACTAAAGATATTACCGGGGGACTCCCTCGTGTTGCAGAGCTCTTTGAAGCTAGGCGCCCGCGCGATGCCTCTGAGATTGCTAAAATCGATGGGATCGTTGACTTCCAGGGTGTGCAGAAAAATAGACGCATTGTGGTCGTTCGTGATGAGAGCAATGGAATGGAGGAGGAGCACCTTATTCCTCTGGCCAAACACTTGATCGTTCAAAAGGGTGACAGTGTGGTAAAAGGGCAGCAAATCACCGATGGGCTCGTCGTTCCTCAAGAGATCCTCGAAATTTGTGGAGTTTGTGAGCTGCAAAAGCATGTTGTGGAGGAGGTGTTGGAAGTATATCGTCTACAGGGGGTTAGCATTAACGATAAACATATTGAAACCGTTGTACGTCAAATGTTGCAAAAAGTGCGTATTACCGATCCTGGGGATACCACTTTCCTTTATGGAGAAAATATTGATAAAAAGATATTTCATGAGGTCAATTTCAAAGTTGTAGGAGAGGGGGGGAAGCCCGCTCAAGCAGCGCCAGTCCTTCTCGGTATCACTAAGGCATCACTAGGCACCGAATCGTTTGTTTCTGCTGCATCTTTTCAGGAGACGACACGCGTTTTAGCTGAAGCCTCTTGCACTGGGAAGACAGATCATCTTCTTGACTTCAAATCCAACCTCATCATGGGACATATGATCCCTGGAGGAACGGGTTTCTATAACTACGAGAGGCGCGTGAAAAACTTGATAGGTGATGAAGAAGAGGATATCCTTGACTTTGTCTTTCTCTAAAGACCGCAGCATTTTTTGTATGCTATTTTTGCGAGGCAACGCGCGCCAACAACGGGTAAGTGAAAGGGGGTCAAGAGGTGGTGTCAGGGGCCTTTTGTTCGATTGTTTGAGGTAGCTCTGTGGGTTGTGGTGTGTTCGGGCAAGCTCTGCTAGATTCTTGCGGGGGGGATGAGGGAGAAGAGCCCCCGATGGCCCATGTTCGGAGGCGTCATTGCTGGCGTGGATTTGGGTAGAAAAGCTCCTTCGCGGGGGGGCCGGGCGCGCCCGATTCCAGAAAACTTTAACCAGTTTAAAATTAGCCACCTCTAGCGTTAGAAAAGAGGTTGTGGTCTTCACATGTGGTTGTGATGTTGCGTTTACGTTCGCTATCTGAGAAAATATGCCGCAAAGAAGGGCTGGGCGGTCTTAGAGACAAATCTCGGCAGTGCATATCGCAACTTAACTTATTGATAATAAGTCTATTGCCAAATCATCTTCACGATGAGAGCAATCATAGTTCTAAGAAAGGTCTTGGGATTTGAGCAGTTCCTACAACCCTATTTTGCGCCCCCCTGAACAAATACTAACAGGATGAATCAGCAATACCGCTCAATAACCTTGACGAGGGCAGAAACCCACACAGGGCTGCCAGAAGCAAGCACCCAACAGGCAGCAACCGCCGCTGATACTAGCGATGCTACTATAATCCAAATTTTTATATAAATGCCTATTCCCCCTTCCAGTACTCCTCATAAAACGCTACCCCCCACCCCCACAATGACCGATATTAGTGCATAACAAGAGAAGACGAACGCAGCTTTTTTTTAAGTGCTGCATCACGACAAAGTATACTAACTGGAGACCTCTTGGCAAGCAAGATCGGACACCTCAAGTTGCTAAAAGAGACCGTGGAGAGCCTAAGGATTCAGTTGGGGCTGCGGCGTTGTTGCGTGAATTCGATGACCTGCACAAGAATTCAAAAAGACAACTGGGGTGAAGCATACTCTTATGAGTATTTGTTCTAAGGGAATACAAGACAGGGCAGCTGGAAGCACTCAACCCAAAAGAGTTTTTACGACGCATAACGATAACATTTCAGCAATGTACCATCTTCAACACAGCTACCGGCCGACCGAGGATGCAACACAAATCAACTAGATTCGTTCCTTGCACACCTCGGACAACTCTGCCTCTATGTCCCCAAGGCTTTTTTCCCTTCTCCTTCTAACTCTCAACTGAGGCGGCCATCACATATTAACTCCCACTTTCATTACCACTAGTAATAGAGAGAAAGCCAGCAAAGCAACTAATCAGTATACACGCATACACGCTCGCCGCAAGATAGGTGACAGGACGACTCAACAGGAATTTCGACAGAACCGGCACAACACCTACAGCTAACACTAGAAACGCTAGCATATGTACCATCTGTGCCATACCCTCTCTATCGATCCACCGCTCCGAGACATTCCATTCTGCGAGACGGCCCTTGAGATAGTCCGTTCCACCCACAGCCCACGGTGCAGATGATACCGCCGCGAAGAAGAGCCACATAAACATGGTATTTTTAAACGTCACACTGCTAGTAGCCAACGGACCAAACTTGGAAAGAAAAAGAAATAGAGTCGTCGGCACTATCCCAAATAAAAGTCCAGCGACGCCCCCCCAGACGCCCTCCGGTATCTCATCCATAGTGAAACCCCCTCCAACGGGCTTCCTTCCAGCTGCGGGCTCCTTTAAAACGGTCCCCCTACTTATGGGCCCCCTACTTATGGGCTCCCTACTTATGGGCTCCCTACTTATGGGCCCCATACCTACACCAATACCACTCATACGACACTCCAAGTTATAAACCGAGGGACAGTATACTGACACGACTAAAATCATGCAAGAGTTTAGTTGGGGTGTGTAAGCGCAAAGTGATAATGTCGCAAATCCTGCAACACTAAAATGTCGTCTTTTAGGAATTATTCTGGAGGCAAAGAAAATTTTGAAAAAGACAACTGGGGTGAAGCATACTCTTATGAGTATTTGTTCTAAGGGAATACAAGACAGGGCAGCTGGAAGCACTCAACCCAAAAGAGTTTTTGCGACGCATAAAGATAACATTTCAGCAATGTACCATCTTCAACACAGCTACCGGCCGACCGAGGATGCAACACAAATCAACTAGATTCGTTCCTTGCACACCTCGGACAACTTTGCCTCTATGTCCCCAAGGCTTTTTTCCCTTCTCCTTCTAACTCTTAACTGAGGCGGCCATCACATATTAACTCCCACTTTCATTACCACTAATAATAGAGAGAAAGCCAGCAAAGCAACTAATCAGCAGAAACGCATACGTGAACGCCGCAGGATAGGCGACAGGATGACTCAACAGAAATTTCGACAGAACCGGCACAGCACTTGCAGTTAACACTAGAAACGCTAGCACATGTACAATCATTGCCATATACCCTCTATCGATCCACCGCTCCGAGACATTCCATTCTACGAGACGGCCCTTGAGATAGTCCGTTCCACCCACAGCCCACGCTGCAGCTGGTGCTATCGCGGAGAAGAGCCACATAAAAATGGCATTTTTAAACGTCACACTTCTAGTAGCCAACAGACCAAACTTGGAAAGAAAAAGAAGTACAGCCGTCGGCGGTATCCCCAATGAAAGTCCAGCGATGCCCCCATAGACGCCCGCCGTTATCCTATCCATATCCACAGGGACACACTCTCCAGCGGGCTCCATACCTACACCAACATTACTCATACGACACTCCAAGTTATAAACCGAGGGGCAGTATACTGACACGACTAAAATCATGCAAGAGTTTAGTTGGGGTGTGTAAGCGCAAAGTGATAATGTCGCAAATCCTGCAACACTAAAATGTCGCCTTTTAGGAATTATTCTGGAGGCAAAGAAAATTTTGAAGACGATGATGACCATATAAAGAAGTAGCGAGAACTTCAATCATGGAGAAAGTGGAAAGCAAAACTTTAAAACGGAGAGAAGCCAGTGGGATTTTGGGTTTGTCTCTGAGGCATACTCAGAGGTTGATTCGCGCTTACAGAGATGAAGGGCCAAAGGGACTTATCTCTAAAAAGAGAGGGAAGTCGAATCCCAGAAGGAAGTTCCTTAGAGAAGCGGAATAAAATTGTGGAAAGGATAAAGGGAAGGCATCCTGATTCAAGAAGGGCTGGGAAAAGCAAAGAAGGGGAACTTGTGTAGGTCGATGGATCGTTTCACAATTGGCTTGAAGACTGTTGTCTTATCCAATTTGTAGATGATGCGACGAGCGAGATCCTACACGCAAGATTTTGCGGACAAGAAAGCACAAATGATTATTTTATTTGTTTGGAAGGGTATTTATGTAAACATGGGAAGCCTATAGAGCTCTATGTTGATAAGCATAGTGTATTTAGGGTTGCTAGGCTCGGTGAGAGTAAAGGAATCACAGTCTTTCACCAAGCTCGCCAGACATTGAATATCGGTTTGATTTGTGCGCATAGCCCACAAGCGAAAGGAAGGGTGGAGAGAAACCACGGGATGTTACAATACCGTCTTAATTAAAGAGATGAGACTTAGAAACATTTTATCAACAGAAGCAGCAAATCGTTGTTTAGGCGAGGAATTTATAGAGGTGCATAATCAACAATTTGGCAAGGCCGCCAAGGATCCTCAAAATGGGCATAGACCCCTAAATTCTAAAGAAGATTTAGAAAAAATTCTGGCCATTCGAAGTGAAGGATGTATCTCTGAAAGCCTTAGCATTCAATATAATAAGAGGAAGAAGAATCAAAAATGTGGGAGATGAAATTAAACCAGTGTCGATGCTTTGGAAGATTGATTACGACATTTTAGTTTTGCGTTAACAGAGTTTAGTTGGGGTGTAGAAATTAAAGAAAAGGTTGTTGCCTTGCTCGTGGCGCTGTTGTGCAATTCGTTGATGTGCACGAGAAGTATTTGTTCATGGGACGCAAAATGAAACTGCTAGAGCTACTAGGGGGCTCGGATTTTTACAAGTTTATAATTAGCGTGATTTGTTTAGGAAGATAGGGCAGAAGGGGCATTGATTTGCAGCTTCCAAGCGTTCATGGCCTTTATGAAAAATTCAAAGCAATTTCCCTTTTATCTTTTCAGCGTCATTCCTACGCTTTGGGTTCTCTCGGCAAATTGCTCCCCTCTTTCACTTTTAGCCCCGTAGCTTGTTTTTCTCTATAGCACCATCCCCTTTAGGTCTCTTTCTGCCTGATTATAAGCCTGTTGAGAAATAAGGGGTTTTGAAAAAATGTTCCTCCAAACGGACCTAAAATGGAATATTACTCAAATATGCGTACCACCAGTCGGTTAGAGCGAATAGGCTGGCTTAAATTGACTCAACATAAAAGATTTAGGCATGTTGGCAATCAATATTGATGCTCCAGGAGTATGCACTTTTTAACACCCCCATTCACTCTTTTCTTCGTTTTCCGTTAAGGGGAGTGCAGGAGTTCGGCTCGCTGGTAAGTTTATTGTCTGCCACCCAGCTACTCCACATTACACTCCAAGCTGCAAGAGGAGCAAAATTTTGAAGAATAAGATTAGATGGACTGCTCAAAGAGGCCTATGGGGGTGTAACGGAAATAGTCATTGACTCTACCGGAGTTAAATTTGTGTGTGGGGGGGTAAGAAAAATGCATAGAGTTTTGAGAAGGAGAATCCGGAGAGAAATTTATATTGTGGTGTGTCAAAAGTTTCATCAAATTATTCTGAACGAGTTAGCGGCAAATGATATCAGTAATGCAGAAGAAGTTGTGGGGTTTGCCAAATCAACCTCCAAGGATACCTCGAAGACGTCATGTGCAAACTTGTGAGCCATAAAACGTTCAAAAGCTTCAGGAAAACTTTTGCCAGATTGGTGGACCAAAATCGTGGAGATTTCTTGGCTTCCGTGGAGGGATTTTCCGTTAACGCTTACACTTTAAACTTAACAAAAGGCCAGAAAATTTTTTGACAAAAATTTTCTGCATATATTAAAAGTATTACTTTCATTCTGAGGCTGTAGAGGGGCAAAGTGTGAAATATTTCTTGATGGTAATAATTTGGGTGATGGTCGGTCCTGTTCTCCCTGCCCATTTGTGGGCTTCGAAACCTGCAGGACAAGAAGGGGAGAATTTTGACATGACCGATCAGAAGCTCTCCTTGCTCTATCTCGGATTGGGACATGAAAACTTAAAACTTTCAAAATTTTCCACAGCCCTAGACAACTTTCAGAAGGCGCGTGCCCTTTTAAGCGAAGTGGGAGAGTATTCGGAGGGGTTGAAGGTGTTAATCTTCTTGGGGGAGATAATAGCTCTTGATCGACTTGGGTCATTGCATGATTCTCTAGCGTCCTTAGATGAATTGAAGTCAATGGTTTATGCAGACAGTGAATGTGATCAATTGGAATCTGCTTGCGAGGAGTATGGCTCCCCTTTGGGAGGTTGTGAAGATTGTTTCGTGACCTCTTCTGATCTATTTAATTTGATTTCTCTAGGACATTCCGAGGAGGTCGTAGGGGAGTTGTCCTTGATCGTAAATGCACTTTTCGAAGGAGCTCATGATCAATCGAGTGAAAAACAACCAAGTTGTAACATCGAACGCAGGGATCTACTAGATTCGGCAGATTGGATTCAGGCTTATTCGTCGGTTAAGGATGGGAAAGGGCAACACAAAGCAAAATTAAAAATAGGCTCGGTAACATGTGGCGGATAATGAAGAGGGTGTGGAAGGTCTTGAAATTTATCGATGAAGCTTTGGGGAAAGCAAAAACAAGAAAAATGGGAGAGGATGATGTTCAATTTGTCTTTTAGAAAATTTTCTGTCGGCTTGGGGGTTTTGCTCATACTCTTTTTTGCCTCTAACTGTTTTTGTGAGTCACAAGCGCGGGACGAACCTTCTGAAAGGCGGCATCACATTGGGTTCGGTCCAGATTTTCTTTTTTATAGGTGGGATAAAAAGATTAGGGCTATCAAGAGTAAAGGCTCTCAATTGTTTGGTGGGTCCAGAGTGAGATATGAGTATTCCTCTTCAGACCTATTTTACCTGGGATTTGATTTGGCAAGCTTTAGGGTGTTAAAGAGCTATAAAATTTGTAATAATGATCAACCCCCGGATGATTCCTATGATGCAGAAAGGGAATTAGACCACCTGGACTTACGGCTAGGCTATACATTTTCAAATAGAAGTTGTGATTATCTGATATCCCCCTTCCTAGGGGGCGGCATTTACCACTTCGGAAGAGATCAATGTTGTCACCACCATACGATCTCTGACAAGGATAGTTTTGCTTACCTTTCTGGAGGGGTGAATTTGAAGTGCCGTCTGACGAATCGTTTAGATTTGGGGTGCAGATTGAAGGCATTTTATGTGTTCTCTGAGGAAATTCGTTTCAAATTTCAAGATAAACAGGTTAAGGAAGAAAAAAAATTATATGGTGGGGAATGTAGCGTCCCCATTGTTTGGCACATGTCAAAAACAGATCGTTGTGATGTAGGACTTGAGCCCTATGTTTTAGCTTTGGGTCTCGCAGGAGAGCAATTAGCTTTTGGTACCAAACTCCTATTTACATTCAATTTTTAAGGGTGACTCCGGGCAAAAAGGGGTTGTTGTTTACATCGTTTCTAACACCACATCCTCTGAGGGCATGCAGGGGAGTGAGCAAGGGCTGCGGTTCATAAGGGGTCTCTTTGGAAAGAGGCGAAGAGGTCATTAAAGCCTACGGACTTTGTCGATGAAATTTTAGAAAAATAGGAGGAGAGAATGTTAGATTGGTTTTTAAAAAAATTTGCCATTGGCTTGGGAGTTTGGTTCACCATTTTCTTTACGTCTACCTGCTTTTGCGAGTCGCAAGTGCGAGGAGAGCCCTCTGAGCAGCGGCATCACATTGGATTTGGTCCAGATTTTCTTCTTTACAAGTGGAATAAAATGGTTGGGGCTGTCAAGAGTAAGGGGTCTCAATTATTTGGTGGTATCAGGTTGAAGTATGAGTACCTTTCCCCGGGTCTATTTTATCTAGGGATCGATTCGGTAAGTTTTGTGGCGATAAAAGGCTATGGTATCCGCAATAATGGTCAACCTTTGGACAGTTCACATGATGCAGATAGAAGATTGGGCCATATTGACTTGCGGTTAGGCTGTACATTTTCGCGTGGGAGTCATGGCTGTCTGATCTCTCCCTTTCTGGGAATTGGTAGGTACCTCTTCCAGGATGATCAATGTCATTACTGTCATACGATCTTTAAGCAAGATATTTTTGACTATGTTTCTGGGGGGATATACTCGAAGTGTCGTCTGGCAGATCGTTTAGATTTGGGGTGTAGATTGAAGGTGTTTTATGTGTTTTCTGAAAGAGTTCTCTTCAGATTTCAAGGGAAACAGATCAAGGAAGAGAAAAAGTTATGTGGTGGAGAATGTAGCGTCCCCATCGTTTGGCACATGTCAAGAACAAAGCATTGGGATGTGGGACTTGAGCCCTATGTTTTGGCTTTGAGTTTTGCAAAAGAGCAGATGGCTTTTGGCGCCAAGCTTCTGTTTGAGTTCAACTTTTAGGATGGATCAGAACAAATAGAGGTTGTTTGTAGCCTTTCACATACCCTTTTGAGAGGTGGTGTATGGGGTGTGTTGGCTCGTGGGGGCCTGTCTTGGAGAAGAGGTATTCTTGTGTGTCTGAGAACATGAAGTTTGCAACGTGGCCGAGATCTGTTTGTTCCCCGCCTTAGTAGTTTATTTCTTGTGTTTTTATTTCACATGGATATAAGCTGCGGTTTACAGGATAGGTGTATGGGGTTCTGTTTGTTTTGTGGTAGGTTGGGAAATAGCTGCATGAGAAGGTCCAGCTCTCTTGTCATAATACTCTCCGTCGTTTTGACGCACGCCCATTTCAGTTGTGTGGATGCGGTGCCTCCTGGGCATGTGAACAGGGCCAGTAGCAGCTGTGAAGAAGAGGCGCGGCGGCCGCTAGGTTCGGGAGCCCCCCGGGCTACTAGTATCTCCGTTGGTATGTCCATGATAGGGTGGGGGCTCGGGCTTGCTGTAGCTATTGCTGTCGTCGCAGCAGTGCTCCATCAAGCAAAGGTGACTCCTCTGACTCCACTCACTCCCCCCTCTCCTCCCCCTCAGCCGCTTCCTATCCCTCTGGAGCCCCTCACTCCTGCCC
>Ga0049100_1000058_pt1 | contig 28195 bp, 21 predicted proteins | sample WorMetimpBELIZE2_FD_55036 | JGI IMG/M metagenome (GOLD analysis project Ga0049100, IMG submission 55036) | Marine gutless worms symbiont microbial communities from Max Planck institute for Marine Microbiology, Germany - Olavius imperfectus... | ecosystem: Host-associated > Annelida > Digestive...
CCCCCCCCCTGTTAAAAACTTTGTTTTTCGTACAAGTCTTTCGCATATGAACCCACTCCCTTTTCTCTCTACTTAATTTTTACATTACTCGAGTAGATAGGACATCTGCCGCTCAAGCTGGCAAGACTCCTCCGACGGAGGTGGCCCCCAAGTGGAGCATTAAGAGGCGATCAAATCCCACAGCAACACCATAACAGTCGGGCAAGCCCTTTTCTAAAGATCTTAAGAAATCACGATCTATAGGAAGTGGTTGCTTCCCCAAGGCTACCCGTGCATCATTCGCCTCTTCCAACCTCCTCCTCTGTTCAACGGGATCCGTAAGTTCATGGTACCCATTTGCTAATTCAATTCCATCGAAATATATCTCGAAACGCTCCGCATACCCGTCTCTTATCTTGGCAAGAGCAGCTTGACTAGGCGGGTAGGCAGTGACGACAGACCATCTATTTTTGCCCAGTTGGGGCTCTATGCGCAATCCCCAAAGAATATTTAAGAGTTCTTCACGCCCTCCATCATCCCTTCCTGCAAGCTTCGCTAACCTCTCCAGTGGAACATCTTCTATATCGATGCCGAGATACTTCTGGAAAGCTTCAGTGTGGGTAATGATTTCACAGTCATCGTTTTGTATAAACAGAGAGCAAAGCTCAAGAGTTTCCTGCACAAATGCGTGAAATGACATTTTAACGCGGTACCATTCGATCATGGTGAATTCAGGGTTATGTAGACGCCCCACTTCACCGCTGCGGTAAACGTGTCCCAGCTGATAAATATCCCCAGACCCCTCTGTCAAGAGAGATTTCATTCTGTATTCTGGGGAGGAATGGAGGTAAAACCCCCCTTTCACTTCAAAAAGGTCTATATGAGCGTCGACAGGGGCATAGCGCGAGATGAGGGGAGTATCCACCTCCATTACCCCCCGTTTATCAAAAAACAAGCGCACAGCTTTAAGGAAAGCGGCACGTGAACGCAAGACTTCGTAAGATTTCATAAAAAACCCCGGCGGTTAACGCCTAGGCCGGGCCCAAACACACCAAAAAGCACCCAACCGATACAACTAGCAAAATACAAGAACTAAAAACATCTGTCGTCTTATGAATCTTTAATGCGTGAAACATAGTTGCCAGTGCGCGTATCTACCTTTACCACCTCACCCTCTTCAATAAAAATGGGAATCTGAATAGTAGCTCCACTATCTGTCTTTGCAGGCTTTAAAACACGTCCAGAAGCAGTATCTCCCCGAACACCAGGATCTGTCTCAATAATGGTCATGTTCAAGAAAACAGGGGGAATGACATCGATGACATCTCCCTTATACAGCACTAGATCGTAGAGAGTGTCATCCATCATATAACACCCTTTATCATCAATCACATTTAATGAGACACTAATCTGGTCATATGTTTTGTCATCCATGAAGGTTAGACTGCCCCCCTCTCTGTAGATCAACCTCATTTGTCGCTCTTCGACATCTGCTAGTGCTAATTTCTCCCCAGATTTGTAAGTCTTCTCAATGACACGCCCAGACATCAAGTGCTTGAGTTTCGTTCGTGTGAAAGGCTGGTTTTTCCCAGGTTTGACGAACTCGACCCCCACGATGGCATAAGGCTCTGCATCAATCTCCACCTTCATCCCCACTCTAAATTCATTGGACCCGACTTGAACCATACACACCCACTCGCGCGCCAGGCCAACATGCCTCCAGGGGGAAGCAATCATCAACGGCTAGCCACCACGCACCCACATACCTACTATTTTCAGACACCCAGCTGGTAAAGCAAAAGAGAGCAAAAGTGCGGCGGCCCCCAATCCAATACGCACAATCTGGCCGCACTTGAACAGCTGGCGGCATCTTCCCGCTATTACCCCCCCCCGCCGCTACCAGAAGCGGGGACGCTACTCAATCGGTCTAACCCGCTGCTAAAGTTCCTTTAGCTTCTCCTCCAAGAGCCGCACGCTCCTTTCCAGGCGCTCCACGCTCTCGCTCAGGCGCGCGCGCACAGGCTCGAGAGCTCTAATTCTCTGCTCAAGCTCTCCCCTCTCCGCTTGAAGCTCTCGCACCTCCTGCCTAAGTGCTACTCGCGCCTCCTCTGAGTAACTGCGTAACTGACTTTGCAATTCCTGATACTCATCTGCGGTCTCTCGGAGCGTGTTTTGCACTGTTTCTAACTGAGCAACGGTCATTGCAACCATCTTGCGCTCATACTCGAGAGCGGTGGAAGTAGTGGCCAATTTGGAGTTCGTTTCGTCTAACTGTTTATTGCGCTTGTTTAACTCATCGGCGGTCTCGCTAAATGTGCCTTGCAAGGCCCGAAACTCTTCCTGAAACCCTTGACATCGCGCGCCGAACTCGCAAACAGTGGACTCGAGCTTTTCCTGTAACACCCTCTGCTGATCCGTAGGCTCAAACACCAATGCGACACATAAACAGACAACAAGCATGAGGGCAAAAATCAGGTGCCCCTTGCGCAATTCATGGACAATTAAAAAAACCAGCAGAGTACGCACAACATTTACAAATAGCACCGCCCAATTGAAACGAGGCAAACACCAGCTCACAACCCACTCCATAAATTGGGTAGGAGCTGCCACCTCCACCCTTTGACGGATCAGCTCTCTACAACTATCAAGCCAACCATGCGACGATGACTCCCCATTTGCGTCTGGGACACTCACACTTTCCATAGCCACACCACCTTCAAACTAACTTTTCGGCCAAGGATAGTGCAATGCAAAATTTTTGTCATCTGCAAAGATAGCATGTACAAAAGGCAAAGACTATATTTAATCGCATATGGATTGGCGCAGTCTACATGAATGGTCGGCCAGTTGAGCTTGTGGCATAAGCGACCCTTTCCATTTTCTCCTTTTTTGCAAGTGGATGTAAATATATTCTTTCCCCCCTCAGCTCTAGGGAGTTTGATCGAGTAGCTGAAATTTAATTGTCAATGAATGGGCTCTATTTACAGTTCGCATTACTATCTTCTATTAAGTTGTGGTAGAAGGAAACAAGTTGACCCTACCTCTAAAACCTGATCCCATGGTAGCATCTGAAGCATGAATGTGTGGGTTTATCTTGACGGGAAGTTAGTGCCTGGAAACCAGGCAAAAATTTCAGCGCTCGATCTAAGTATCCTGCGTGGATATGGGGTGAACGATTTTCTACGCACCTACGGTGGAACATTTTTTCGGTTAAAGGATCACGTCATCCGCTTTCAGAGATCGGCAGAGGAGGTAGGATTGACACTTCCCAAGTCTAAAGAGGAAATTGTAACAATCGCAAATGAAATGCGTACACATCTTTCCCTCCCAGAAATCAGCCTTAAGCTCATGCTCACTGGAGGAGTCTCTCCCGACCAATATCTCCCAGCAGATAATCCCACGTTTTTTGCTGTGGCCTATCCCTTTGTTCCTTTCCCCGATGTCTATTTTCAAAGGGGAATTAAAATCATCACAGAATGTTATTCAAGGCCCATTCCCAGTGCAAAGAGTATCCACTACCTCCCAGCCATTGTCGCAATGCAAAGGGCAAAAAAAGTTGGAGCAGTAGATGTGTTGTTTCATACGCAGGAAGGAGTACTTCTGGAGACGGGAACTGCAAATTTCTTTGCAATTAGAAATGGAAAAATTATTACTCCTGCTTCCCAAATTTTGCGAGGTATCACACGTCAAATTGTACTGGGCCTAGCACAAAAAATCTTCCCTGTCGAAGAAAGGGCCTTACATTTAGAGGAGATTCCCTCGTTTGATGGCGCCTTTTTAACCTCTACTAATAAGGAGGTCATGCCTGTCTCACATATCAACGAACATACACTACCAATTCCTCAACAAATTCGCACGTTAATGGAAGACTTCACACAATTTGTCCGCGCCTCTTCACGAAATAGTTAAAAAAAGCATTGCACGATATCCTCCCTTTTTTCTATGAAAAAGTAAAAGATAAATTTTTCCGAGGGATGAAGGTTTATGACACTAAAAGATATCGTTAAAAATATGCGTGCCCTACTCGAACAAATATCTAAAGATCTCGATAAGGCGTGGGAAAATGGAAATAAAACGGCCTCACAACGGGTTCGAACTAACACCATTAAATTTGCAAAACTCTCTAAACAATATCGCAAAGAGTCTATTGCTTGCGAGAAAGGCGTTAAGAAATGCAAAAAATCGACAAAAAAGAAAGTTATTCGCAAAAGGGCCCCATTGACGAAAAAAAAACCGACAAAAAGGCGTAGATCGTATTGATATTTTAGCAACATCGTTCTAGGTAGCCCCCTTCAACTGGGTCGGATCCATCATTCGATTATATACGTGGGAGTTTTAGCTAGAAAATGGGGGGTGTATGTGGCGTTCTACTTGGAGTCCTGCCCCTCTTTCTTGGTCTCACGTTGAGGGTGAATGGAGAGAAAGGAATAAAATTTTTCTAGTATTCATATAACCTACTTTTGGACATCTGAGGGTGGTTGGTGATTATGTAACCTGCGCCTATCCTTCTAGGGGGCCCCTGGGGAAGCCGCGATTCATCACACCCGTGTGAAAGTAGCCAAAGTACCGTATTCCCCAGCACTGAAAATATTGCAATACTGATAAAATCCTAAATCCTGTTACAATGTGACAAAAAGATCAAAACTTTTACTTGAAGGAAGTTTATATGAAAAAGTTTCTGTGTTTTGCGTTTTCTCTCCTCTCCCCTTTGTTGCTATTTGCTGAGGAGGAGGCACTTCCAGCAACCCGCCAGCAAAATATGTGGCAAACCTTTATGATGATCGGAGTTGCGCTCGTTTTCTTTTATCTCATCCTTTGGCGACCAGAACAAAAACGTCGCAAAAAAATGGAAAATAAGAGGCAAGGACTCGCTAAAGGTGATCGTGTGACGGCGATGGGGATTGTTGGGACGGTGGCACGCCTAGAAGCAAATACTGTCATCCTTAAGATGGTGGATGGAGCAAAAATTGAAGTATTGAAAAGCGCCATCACCGATGTGCAGCCGGCGGCCGAACTCAAGACAACAGCCTCTGAACCACAACCAAATGGATCTGGATGAAGTGCGTACGCAAGTCCTATAATCTTTTTGTTGGATAGGGGCTTTGTTCTCTCGGATGATAGGCGGAGCGCAGCACCAAAGATAGTTGTGGGTTATAAAAACCTAAGTTTCTCGTAGTGTCCTTGTAAGAGCCACTGACATCTCTCTTGATAAATCTAGCTCTTCAGTCGGAGCGATTTCTCTGAATTAATTCTCCAAAGGATCTTGAACGATCCCGACGTCCTCTCCCGCTTTTCTTGACTAAATTATTAGTGACTCTACCCCTCTATCGCAATATGGGAGGTCTTTCCTCTAACCAACTCTGGAGGGGGTAGTTAGGAATTTGCAAAAAACCCCGTTAACAGCCCTACCGGGGATAGCGTTCAAAATATAGCAAACGCGGCGGGCCCTCCCTTTCGCAAAAACAAAAAAGGCCCCTCAACAAAAAAGCAGAGGGGCCATAAAGAAACCTTGGCAACGTCCTACTCTCCCGCGCTCTAGTGCGCAGTACCATCGGCGATAAGAGGCTTAACTGCTGAGTTCGGAATGGGGTCAGGTGTTTCCCTCTCTCTATAATCACCAAGATAGATTGAAAACAAACTGTCTTTAAACAACGCTTGAAAATGATTTATCCACAAAGAATAAAAATAAAATCAAGCCAATGGATGGATTAGTACTGGTAAGCTCAACACATTACTATGCTTACACACCCAGCCTATCAAACCTGTCGTCTTCAGGTCATCTCATAGGGATACTTTATCTTGAAGGGGGCTTGGCGTTTAGATGCTTTCAACGCTTATCCTTTCCAAACATAGCTACCCGGCAATGCCCTTGGCAGAACAACCGGAACACCATTGGTTTGTCCACTTCGGTCCTCTCGTACTAGAAGCAGCTCTTCTCAAGTATCCTACGCCCACAGCAGATAGGGACCGAACTGTCTCACGACGTTCTGAACCCAGCTCGCGTACCGCTTTAATTGGCGAACAGCCAAACCCTTGGGACCCTCTTCAGCCCCAGGATGCGATGAGCCGACATCGAGGTGCCAAACCGCCACGTCGATATGAACTCTTGGTGGCGATAAGCCTGTTATCCCCGGAGTACCTTTTATCCGTTAAGCGACGGCGATTCCACTTTCTACCGCCGGATCACTAAACCCTACTTTCGTACCTGCTCGACTTGTTGGTCTCGCAGTCAACCTGCCTTATACTTTTGCGCTCTAATCATGATTGCCAACCATGATGAGGCAAGCTTTGGACTCCTCCGTTACTCTTTAGGAGGATACCGCCCCAGTCAAACTGCCCACCTGACAATGTCCGATCCCCAGATTCATGGGGTATCGTTAGATTTCCGACTTATCACAACCGGTATTTCAAGGATGACTCCAGAAACCCTGACGAGCTTCCTTCACCGTCTCCCGGCTATCCTACATATGACAAGTCAAAAGCCAATATCAGGGTACAGTAAAGGTTCACGGGGTCTATCCGTCTAGCTGCGGGTAAACGGCATCTTCACCGCTACTACAACTTCACCGAGTCTCTCGTTGAGACAGTACCCAGATCGTTACGCCATTCGTGCAGGTCGGAACTTACCCGACAAGGAATTTCGCTCGATTACTCCCTACTGTTTCCAACAGGGTCGGACTCTATCTTAACTTGCCAACGAATCTATCCTCCCCTTCAACTTTCGAATCTCTTCGATCCCTTGAAGGGTCAGATGCTCTTTTCTCTGCATTTTAAGCAAAACTTTACAAAAATTCTGAAACTCTACCCGCCTCTTCGTCTTGAGCAGGTGTTTTCCAAAGAAAGGGACAATGGTTTCCGTCAGATGGTTCAACCTTTTGACGCAATACGCCACCCTATCGTCGCAAATATCACAAACCATACCACATTTAAAATACGCCTTAAAGGCATACAAAACCTGAATGTTTCGTTGATACTGAACGACGATAAATTTAGGCAATACTACGTATCCAGTTGACATGTTTTCACATCTCTCAATAGAGACACAAAAAGATCCCTTACCATCGACAAAACCCACAATCCACTGCGCTTCTAAATTCATAGCAAATCCCAAACGTTTGGTCTCTGAGGATTCTAGCTTTATGTAACTCTAAGAAAACAAATCTCTTACAATCCATCTAACTAGTCTTTCCTGCGGATTATCTATTTCGAAAATTCATCTCTTAAGATTTTTACTGCCCCATCTAATGGGACGAGTACTTAAGAGCTTTAAGATTTTCCCGCATACAGTTTAGTTTTACTAAGGCTAGCTTTTAACCTTAGGACCGTTATAGTTACGGCCGCCATTCACCAGGGCTTAAATTCAATGCTTCGCCTCGAAAGACTCACATCTCCTATTGACCTTTTGGCATTGGGCAGGCATCACACCATATACTTCCTCTTAGACGAGTTTGCATAGTGCTGTGTTTTTGATAAACAGTCGCCTGGGCCGATTCGCTGCGACCTCCCGGCGCTTATCTGTATTTGCCCCAGTCCTAGTATCCTAAAACTAAAGCAAAAGCGTCACGCCAGAAGGCTCCTCTTATCCCGAAGTTACGAGGATAATTTGCCGAGTTCCTTAACGAGAGTTCTCTCGCGCGCCTGAGAATATTCATCCCACCTACCTGTGTCGGTTTTGGTACGGGCACCATCAACAACTAGAAGTTATTTCTTGGAAGCATCGCGCCACACCACAGGTTCCTCCGAAGATTCCCCTTGTGCCCTACCTGGCATTACGTCAGCGGATTTACCTACTGACCAACCTCATAGAACAACGGACATCCAATAGTCCGCGTGCTTAACTTACTCCGTCACTCCATCGTTATAGTTTTAGGTGGCGCAGGAATATTTAACCTGCTTTCCATCACCTACGCTTTTCAGCCTGAGCTTAGGATCCGTCTAACCCAGGGAAGACGAGCTTTACCCTGGAAACCTTAGGTTTTCGGCGAGGAGGATTCTCACCTCCTTTATCGTATACTCATGCCATGCATCTTCACTAGTATGCGCTCCAACGCTCCTTACGGTACATCTTCACTGCACATACTACGCTCTCCTACCGCATACCACATCTGTGGCATACCCGCGATTTCGGCTCTACACTTAGTCCCGATCATTATCGGCGCAAAATTTCTCGATTGGTGAGCTATTACGCACTCTTTAAATGGTGGCTGCCTCTAAGCCAACATTCCAACTGTCTTAGAAACTTCACATCCTTACTCACTTAGCATAGAATTGGGGGCCTTAATCGGCGATCTGGGCTGTTCCCCTCTTGACAATGAAGCTTATCCCCCACTGTCTATCTCCCGACTAAACTCATAGTATTCGGAGTTTGTTTTCCTTCGGTCGGCCGGTAAGCCTCCTCAAGAACTCAGTGCTCTACCCCCATGAGTTAAAACCGTCGAGGTTAACCTTAAAGTTATTTCGGAGAGAACAAGATATCTCCAAGTTTGATTGGCCTTTCACCCCTATCCACAGCTCATCCAAGCCTTTTTCAACAGACACTGGTTCGGACCTCCACTCGGTGTTACCCGAGCTTCATCCTGGCCATGGATAGATCACTTGGTTTCGTGTCTACATCATACGACTGAACGCGCTATTCACGCTCGCTTTCACTTCGGCTCCAGAACGTATATTCCTTAACCTAGCCGTACAACATAACTCGCTGGCTCATCATGCAAAAGGCACGCCATCAGCCATTCCCCTTAAAAAGAGGCATAGGCCTCTGACTGCTTGTAAGCTGCTGGTTTCAGGTTCTATTTCACTCCCCTAACAGGGGTCCTTTTCACCTTTCCATCACTGTACTTGTTCGCTATCGGTCATCGAGGAGTATTTAGCCTTGGAGAGTGGTCTCCCCAGATTCAGACCGGGTTTCACGTGTCCGGCCCTACTCAGGAACTGATCTCGCTAAGTCCGCCCGACGCACACGGGACTATCACCCTGTACCGTTCTCCTTCCCAGAAGATTATGCTAAGCTTTCTTATACTTTTAATGATCAGCCCTACAACCCCGAAAATAAATTCTCGGTTTGGGCTATTCCCATTTCGCTCGCCGCTACTAGGGGAATCTCTTTTGATTTTTTTTCCTTTGCTTACTTAGATGTTTCAATTCGGCAAGTGTCGCCTTCATGCTCTATGAATTCAAGCATGAATAATAGAGGATTAACTCTACTGGGTTTCCCCATTCGGAAATCTCTGGATCACAGCCTCTTTCCGGCTCCCCAAAGCTTATCGCAGGTAGGCACGTCCTTCATCGCCTCTCGATGCCAAGGCATCCACCAACAGCTCTTAATAGCTTAATATGATTTTTACCTAAGATAAATCTTGTAGAAACTCAAGCCAACCCCCCATCTCCGCAGTATTTTGCAAAATGGGGAAGACTATGACTTAAGAATCTAATTCTCAAACGCTGTTTAAAGTCAGTTTATTGTAGTACATCCATCCATCCGAGCTTGTTATCCCCACACAGAAATCGCATTGCTTAACATAACAGCAACAAATTCCTCAAAGGAAATAGCCCAAACTTCTGAATGTTACTCTCTAATCATCTAATTTTAATCAGCTTAATTACTGGTAATGCATACGCATTATCAGATAACTTGATCAATCTATATTTTATATCTACTCTGTCAAGACAACCATCGTGCGACTTGACAACGAAAATGAAGTGACAAAAGACCTAAGACTTGCCCAACCATAGACTAGTCACTCCCATTCACAAATGAGAGTGTTCAATCTTGTCCTTAAAAGGAGGTGATCCAGCCGCACCTTCCGGTACGGCTACCTTGTTACGACTTCATCCCAGTCATCAGCCTCACCTTCGGCACCTCTCCCCTTGCGGTTAAGTCAGTGACTTCGGGTAAAACCAACTTCCATGATGTGACGGGCGGTGTGTACAAGGCCCGGGAACGTATTCACGACGTTGTTGCTGACACGTCATTACTAGCAATTCCAACTTCATGAAGTCGAGTTGCAGACTTCAATCCGAACTGAGATCGGCTTTGGGGATTTGCTCCATCTTTCGATTTCGCTGCCTTCTGTACCGACCATTGTAACACGTGTGTAGCCCCAGACATAAAGGCCATGCGGACTTGACGTCATCCTCACCTTCCTCCTAGTTAACCTAGGCAGTCTCACTAGAGTCCCCATCATTACATTGCTGGTAACTAGTGACAAGGGTTGCGCTCGTTGCGGGACTTAACCCAACACCTCACGGCACGAGCTGACGACAGCCATGCAGCACCTGTATTGAAGGCCCTCGCGGGAAACACCATCTCTGGTGCGATCCTCCATATGTCAAGCCTGGGTAAGGTTCTTCGCGTTGCATCGAATTAAACCACATGTTCCACTGCTTGTGCGGGCCCCCGTCAATTCTTTTGAGTTTCACCCTTGCGGGTGTACTCCCCAGGTGGCATACTTAACACATTAGCTACGGCACAACCGGGGTTGAGTCCGGCTCCACCAAGTATGCATCGTTTACAGCAAGGACTACCAGGGTATCTAATCCTGTTTGCTCCCCTTGCTCTCGCGCCTCAGCGTCAGGAATAAACTAGAAAACCGCCTTCGCCACCGGTGTTCTTCCATATATCTACGCATTTCACCGCTACATACGGAATTCCATTTTCTCCGTCTATCCTCAAGACTAGTAGTTTCAAATGCAGCTCCGAAATTGAGTTTCGGAATTTCACATCTAACTTGCCAATCCGCCTACGCGCCCTTTATACCCAATAAATCCGATTAATGCTTGCACCCTCCGTATTACCGCAGCTGCTGGCACGGAGTTAGCCGGTGCTTCTTTACAAGGTACCCTCAAATTTGGTGATTATTCGCCACCATCTCTTGTTCCCTTGCGAAAGGACTTTACAACCCAAAGGCCTTCATCGTCCACACGGCGTCGCATCGTCAGGCTTTCGCCCATTGCGAATGATTCTCGACTGCAGCCTCCCGTAGGAGTCTGGGCAGTGTCTCAGTCCCAGTGTTGGCGGTCAACCTCTCAGCCCGCCTAGACGTCTTAGCCTTGGTGCGCTCTTACCACACCAACAAGCTGATATCCCATGAGCCGCTCTTCTACCGCAAGGCCCCACAAAGGGGGTCCCCCACTTTGAAATAATCGAGCTACCTCGCTATTCCTCATTCGGTATTAGCGGTCGTTTCCAACCGTTATCCCCATGTAGAAGGTACGTTACCCATGTATTACTAACCCTTTCGCCACTAAGTAGCAAGCTACTTCGTTCGACTTGCATGCCTCATCCACGCCGTCAGCATTCAATCTGAACCAGGATCAAATTCTCAATAAAAAAAAATTCTAATTTAAGTCGACTCGAAAACTCGGGTCGACTCTCGAAAGTTTTGCTTTCGAGTTAAATTTAAAATCAGGGGCGCACCACAACATGGTGCGCTCAAATCTTAAAGATTTGTCACTTCATTATCGCTGTCAAGACAACACTCGAGATACTCAAGGCACCCCGTTCTCTCATATAAAAGAACAGACCAATCTTAACAGAAATATTCTTTTTAAGTAAAGCTCTTAAAATAAAAAATTTTTCCGACCAGCAAAACATCCCCCACCCCATAGAAACAAACCCCTTCATCGACAAGATATTCGAGGTCATGGAACGCCCTCGTTGCCTCCATCAAATACTCAGGTCAAGAGATCTAAACAGGCCCATAATGCCATCACTATGAACGTTCGAGTAAATAAGTGGTTGTCTCCGCCGGTTTAATCCCGACCTGCCTTACTGTTAGATCCCCCGGGCGGAGCTCACCCCCATGCAAAAATTTTCATTGTGATACTTGGAACCAGACGGATCAATATCTTATCACAGACCTATCACTCATTATTTCAAGACAGGTTCACGTTTTAGAACTCCACCAAAAATGCTAGCTTTTATCCTGTAAAACTAAAAAAGTAGGCACAAGAAGATCATACCTAAAATGTACCCCACAAATACAGGGACAGAGATCTTTTTTAGATAGGTAAAAAAATCGATTTTTTCCAGCCCCATGAGAGCTACTCCAGCCGAAGAACCCATAATCAAGAGGCTCCCACCAGTCCCCGCAGCGTAAGCAATCATAAGCCACAGAGGTGAATCTGGCGGCTGGCTCTGCAAATCATACATTCCCATGGTCGCAGCGACCAATGGCACATTATCAATAATTGCCGAAACAATCCCAATAACGGTCGCAATGCTTGCCGGATTGTGCATGTATTTATCCAGCCATTGGGCAGCACCATCCAACACCCCGGTTGTCTCTAAGGCGCTAACTCCCAACAAGATACCCAAAAAAAACAGAATACTAGAAACATCGATCTTTGTTAAAATATAGGGAATGCGCAAGTGCCTTCGCTGCTCATGTCGACGGTGTATGATGTCGGTGACTACCCACATAATGGCCAAAGAGACGAGCATTCCCATGAAGGGAGGCATTCCAGTTAACCATTTAAAGATGGGGACAAAAAGGAAAAGGGTAATCCCCAAATAAAAAACGAGGTGAGCCCCAGGCTCCAGAGGCTCATCGCGAAAATCAATATCCGACTTTGGGAAGTTCCCTTTTACGCAAAAAGTGAAGATCAAAAGGGGGAAAAACACGGAGATTAGGCTCGGGAAAAAGATATCTGTGATCACCCTCATTGTAGTAATTTGCCCTCCTATCCACAGCATAGTAGTAGTCAAATCTCCAATCGGAGTCCAGGCTCCTCCAGCATTCGCCGCCACAATAACAACACAAGAATAAAGAGTGCGTTCGCATTTGTGTGGAATGAGTTTACGCAAGATCGAGATCATTAAAATAGTAGTAGAGAGATTATCTAATACCGCAGACAGAAAAAAGGAAATAAATGAGGTAATCCACAACATCTTTCGCTTAGATCTAGTATGCAAATAATGAATAAAGGTATTAAACCCCTTATGCGAATCGATAAGCTCGACGAGAGTCATCGCACCCAAGAGGAAAAATAAAATTTGAGATACATCACTTAAATGGCTACTCAAAAAGGTAATGCTTGTACTCAGAGATTGTGGGGTCCCGATAAAATAGATAAGCCAACAAATGACTGCTTTCAAGAGGGCAACAGCGGTCTTATTTATACGAACAACAAACTCCAAAATGATGAAGACGTAACCGATACAAAAAACGGCTATTAGAAAATCGTGCGAGAGAGTAAAGACCTCATTGATCATCTTTACCGCCTATATCAATGATGTATGTAAACTTCACGAACAAGCACTCCTGCAGCGCTTCTAGCATAGCCCCCCTTCTAAATGAGAACAAGTTAACCTCAACAAACATATCAACTCAATATTACTCACCCCACCATTCAAATCTATGGCTCCATTTTCAATTGAGTTTTGATATGATCAACTGATGCCTGCCTGTACAATGTCATGCATGCGGATGAGCCCGACTAAATTATCTTTGTCCAAAACGGGCAGTATCATCACCTTCCGCTTAGGATCTTTTTGCATGAGACACAAAGCCTCCCACGCAAGCGCCCCACTGTATATACGAATGAAAGAGGGGGTCATGAGATCTTTCATCTGCTTTTCCAGCATGGTAGTCGTGTCCTTTTGAAGAGCACGTCGCAAATCTCCATCTGTGAAAATTCCCCATATGTGCTCTTTGGGGTCCACTATCAATATACACCCACATTGCTTGTTAGTCAGTGTAACCAGCACATCTTTCAACTGATCATCAGGGCTACACAAAGGGAGTCGCTCCCCCGTGATCATCAGTTCATCCACGGTTAAAGAGACCTTCTTTCCAATAGTCCCTGCGGGATGGTTAAAGGCATAATCGTCGATACTAAACTTTTTGCCTTTCATCAATCCCACAGACAAAACATCTCCAAAGATAAGCTGAATGGCGGTAGATGTAGTCGGAGCAAGGCCAAAGGGACAAAGCTCCTTACTTAAAGGCAAACAAATCCCCATATCACAGGATTTTAATAACTTAGAGTTCGGATTGGAAACCCACGCAACAGTTTTGGCGCCCTTTTGCTGCGCAAAAGGGATAAGGCTGAGCAACTCATCTGTCTCGCCACTTTTACTAATACAAACCAGAATATCTTTATCTGTTACAATCCCAATGTCTCCATGTAATGCATTCATCGGAGGAAGGTAAATCGCTCTGGTTCCCGTAGAGCTCATTGTCATAACGAGCTTTTCAGCAATGATTCCGCTCTTCCCGACGCCAGTAAAAATCAACATACCACGGCAGGATAGAAAGAGGTCATACACCCCCCTAGCAGCATTCACATCGACACGATCGAAGAAAAAATTGAGATGCTTCTGATACTCCTCAAAGAGCCCTCTTAACATTTCACCCACACCCCTAAGCTCAACCGCTCTAAGGCAAAAACCCCAAGAACAGAAAACACAATCCATTCAACATCAACTAACCTACCATCTCTACACGTAAAACGCTCAGTTACCGGACACATTTAAACTCCAAGAGACGATCATATAACTAGACGATAAAGTGATACAAGAAAAAAATGAGTGTAACGCACAGCAAAAGGTAGACATAACGACAAAGAACGCGCGCGCCAAACTGTGTAAATGCACATCACAATCCCCCCTGCCCCCATTGCTCCTTTTAAAGCAAATATGTTAGGTCTATCTGTTTAGCATGACAAGGTGACCTAAAATGCAAATTTACAAACATCTCTATCTCTTTCTCTCGATCTTTATCTCCATTTCCTTTGCACCCCCTATTTTCTCTTTAGAAAATCACAATAAAGGTAATGAGCCGGCAGACATCATTACCCTTCCTAGCAATGTTGTGATAGATAACGACTACTTTATGTACGGCAAAAATATTGAAGTCTCAGGGACAATAAATGGAGATCTTTACATACTTGGAGGACAAGTGCTCATCGACGGGAAGGTCAATGGTGATATCATCGCCATAGCCGGCAGCATTGAGATGGCGGGCGACGTCTCTAACAACGCACGCTTTTTGGCGGGGCAGGCCTCTATCAGTGGGCACATAGGGAACAATTTAACAGGGGTAAGTGCCAACATCGAGCTCTTCCCCTCTGCCACAATCGGGAACAATGTCGTGATCATCTCCGGAAATAGTACGTTGGGATCGACAATCTATAATCATGTACATCTCTACGCATCTAATGCCCGAATCTCCAATCAAATTGGAGGCGATGTCACAGCCTACGTTGGGAAAATGCGCATCAGTTCAAAGGCGAAAATTGGAGGCTATGTAGAATATTGGAGCAACAACATGGCCTTGATCGATTCAACCGCACATATCGACAAGGAGATTACCCACCACCCCTCATTTTTTTACACCTTCTTCCACGGAAAACTTGCAACCATCTTAAAAATTAGCTCAAAACTCGCCACCTCTCTTATGAATTTTTTCTATACCCTCATCATTGGGTTAGTTATGATACGTTATTTTCGGCGACCTGTCGATCAAGCTATCCTAACTCTCCAAGAAAAACCCCTGAGAGCCTTTATCACAGGACTGACATCTGTCTCCATTTTATCCATCGCGTCCCTAGCTCTTATCATCACTATCTTGGGCCTCCCTTTCGCCTTAACACTTCTTTCCCTCACAATCATCACCTTCTACACAGCAAAGATCATCTCTGTCCTCTGGATTTCAAAGTACCTCTTCTACCGTTGCGACTTCCAGGAGCACATATTCCTCTATTTCACCTCTGGGCTCATCCTCTATTTCCTCATCACTTTAATTCCTTACGTGGGAATCGTCATCTCTCTACTTGCCCTTCTTTTAGGGCTAGGTGGCAGCATACTGGGGCGAATGGAGAAGCAGAGGAAAGGGGGAGAGCACCCCCCTAGAGCAACAAAGGGAGTGTGAACTGTTCTAACACTCGCAATTACCGGGAACTCGGGGGAATGCAACGACGTCTCGAATATTATCGACACCAGTAATGAACTGTACTAAACGCTCAAAACCAAGACCAAAACCCCCGTGAGGGGCTGTGCCATATTTACGCAGTTCAAGATACCATCGATAGGTTTCGAGGTCGAGATGGTGTTCTACCAACTTAGCCTTAAGAATATCATACCGTTCCTCCCTCTGGCTTCCTCCAATAATTTCTCCCACTTTAGGAAGGAGAAGATCAAGAGCCGCCACGGTCCGCCCATCATCATTGTCCCTCATGTAAAAAGCCTTAATCTTCTTGGGATAATCTGTCAGAATAATGGGCGCCTTACAATACTCTTCAGCTAGGAATCGTTCATGCTCCGATTGGAGATCCTTGCCCCACTCAACGGGAAATGTGAAGGGTCTACCACATTTTTCTAAAATCTGAATGGCCTCCGTGTAGGTGAAGCGAACAAAGGGACGCTCTCTCACCAGATTTAGGCGCTCGAGCAGCCCCTTTTCTATGAATTGATCAAAAAATTGGAGATCTTCAAAACAATGATCGATGATATCGGTAATCAGTGCTTTAAGATAAGTTTCAGCTAAATTAGTGATGGCAGATAAGTCAGCAAAGGCAAGTTCTGGCTCGATCATCCAAAATTCTGCCAAATGCCTAGAGGTGTTGGAGTCTTCAGCGCGAAAAGTAGGGCCAAATGTGTACACATCAGAAAGAGCGGCAGAGTAAGTTTCGGCATTAAGTTGCCCAGATACGGTCAGAAATGTTGGTCGAGCAAAAAAATCTCTGCGATAGTCTATCCCACCATCTGCCTTCCTCTCGGGACTATCCAGGTTCAAAGTGGTCACCTGAAACATTTGACCCGCTCCTTCACAATCATTTCCGGTAATGATAGGGGACTGAAGATAGATAAAGTCCCGTTCCTGAAAAAAGTGATGGGTAGCATAAGCGAGACGGCTGCGTACCCGTGCCACAGCGCCCTGCATATTGGTACGAGGGCGAAGGTGAGTGATTGTGCGCAAAAATTCAAACGAATGCCTCTTTTTTTGCAGAGGGTAATCATTAGGGGCGGTACCAAGTAGGGAAATCACCTCGGCTTGCATCTCATATTTTTGCTTAGCTCCAGGACTCTGCACAACCCTCCCAACCACCATTACAGCAGACCCTGTAGAGAGGTTTGCGAGTAACTCAGGGTCAGCGACAACCTGGAAGTTAGATAGACAAGAACCATCAGCAATTTCGATAAAGGCAAAAGATTTCTGGCTGCGGATGGAACGCACCCAGCCATATACTGAGAGAGTTTGGCCAATAATAGACGCATCAGCATTCAAAATGTTTTTAATCTTCTGACGCATACCCTTTGAGTTGTTTGATTTCATCTTCCCACAAAGTCTCATCTGGGGTTTCTAAGTATTTAGGGAGATTTCGGAGTTTGGGATGGGCCATCATAGCGAGAAAACATTGCTCTCCCATCTCCCCCTGGCCGAGCGATGCATGACGATCTTTTCTAGAGCCCAACGAGCACTTCGAATCGTTAACGTGCAGGGCATAAAGATAGTCCAACCCCACGACTCCTTCGAATGCCTCGAGAGTAGCATCCCACCCCTCTCTGCTACGGATATCGTAACCTGCAGCAAAAACATGACATGTATCCATACAGACGCCGATAGGAAGTTTGCCTTTTACGCATTGAATAAGATAGGACAAGTGTTCAAACCTGTAGCCAACAGTACTTCCTTGTCCCGCCGTTGTCTCAATCAACAGGCGTAATCGGCTATTTTCGAGAAAAGGAGCAACTCCCAAAAGGCTTTCTACAATACGATCCAGGCACCTCTCAATGCTATCGCCTGTCGCCGCTCCAGGATGAAAATTAAGGTAAGAAAGACCTAAACTCAGACACCGCTCAATCTCCTCTAGGAAAGCTCGGCGACTTTTCAAGAGGACGTCCTCTTTGTTCGAGCCCAGATTGATCAGGTAGCTATCATGGCTCATCACCGCCTGAATACCAGTGCTTTCCAAAGTTGCTTTCCACCGCTTCACCTCCTCCCCGGAGAGAGGACGCCCCCTCCACTGTTTCTGATTGGCGGTAAAAATTTGAATAGTCGAAGCGCCAATCTCCCTCCCACGAAGAAGCGCCTTGTGCACACCCCCAGCGATAGAAAGATGCGCACCAACAAGTAACCGCCCACCTGCAGATGTCATCCCTCAATGGATATGAGCTAAAAATTCACAAACGAGCGCAATATTTACCGGGAGAGGTAATGCAATTTGATCAATGGCAGGAGTGGTAAGCAAAGCTCCCGAGAATTTCTTTTCGTCAAGGGACAAGTAATCTGGAAGGGGCCGCGCTTGATTTTCAATCGATTCTTTCAACCACTTGAGATTCTGAGATTTCTCTCTGATAGCAACGGTCATACCCACCTTTACCTCGAATGAGCGAATGTCCACTTTTTTCCCGTTGACGAGAATATGCCCATGGGCAACAAGCTGCTGGGCCTGAAAGGTTGTCAATCCAAATTTCAGTCTATAAACGATGTTGTCGAGACGACACTCAAGGCGTTGAAGGAGCAGATGCGGGGTGTTGCCCCCTTTCTTGATCGACTCGTGATAATAGCGGAGTATCTGCTTGTCAGAAACCATACCATACACAGCCTTGAGTTTTTGTTTTTCCTCAAGTTGAATGCCATAATCGGACTTCTTCTTGCGCTTAGCCCCATGCATTCCTGGAGGATGGGGCCTATGGAGGAGTGGATTACGCAAACACCCAAATAGGTTGACCCCAAAACGTCGGGCGATGCGATTTTTCGGACCAGTATAACGTGCCATGTCGTATTAACTCCCATGGGTAAAAGATCTACCATCCTAATACATAGGAAAAATTAATACAACCCTCGATAGAGCCGCAAGCCCTCCCAGGACAAAAAATTCTGAAGTAATTTACGCGACATTGATCAAATCAAAAATTTTCATGGCAGAAAGAACCGTTTCAAGCATAAGCACTTGCAAAAGCGCAAAAAATACAAGCTTTAATCTTGCAGGGCAACCATCTTAAACCTCCATCTAGAGCGGTCCTTAAGAGGCTTGCTCAAGAAATAATGGATCCTGAAAAAGATTCCTCGAGACGGCTCTAAAATGGGATGTGGGAGCTGGAGATTTTTCGGATTTGTCTGTAGATGCGCGAAAATTTTTGAGGGAGTTATCACATTGGGGGAGTGTTGAAAAATACATGCCTCTGAGGCATCGACATTGATTGCCAACATGTTTAGATTTTTTATATTGAGTCAAATTAAGCTAGCTCATTTGCCCTGACGAACAGGCAGCACACACATTTTGAATGATATCCCATTTTAGGTTCATTCGAAGGGGCATTTTTTCAAAACCCCTTATTTCTCAAGCAGATCTTTTAACATAGTTTGCTAATTAAAAAATTTTTTACTTGCCACCCCTTGCCGCGCCAGGTTAAAATTAAGTTTTTACTTACTAACCATGGAGTGTGTTTATGGATATAAGCATGACATCATCATCTAGAATGCCCCCAGGGCTGGAGGAGGATACGCAAAGTGTACAGCAACATGCACATTGGAGCTCAATTGAATTTTCAGCAGACACACAACTGATGCATGGGGAAACGCTCAAAGAACGATTACAGCGTGAAGATAGACAGCTCCAAGGGCAATCAGCGCCGCTCCAAGAAATAGACAAACTGTGCGAAAAGCTAGATGCACTACGCAAAGAACTGGATCTAGACCGAGCTGCACGGCACCCAGGAACTCAGGGAGAACCGAATCAAGAATGGGTCCGAAAAATACTAGAAAACCCGAGCCTACAAAAGAAGGCATTAGATGCGCTATGCAACGATCAGGGCCTACAAAAGAAGGCACTAGATACACTATGCAACGATCAGGGCCTACAAAAGAAGGCACTAGACACACTATGCAACGATCAGGGCCTACAAAAGAAGGCACTAGATGCACTATGCAACGATCAGGGACGGTGCGAAGAAGCGCTAAAATTGCTATGCAAAGATCCAAGCCGGCAAGAGAAAGCACTGCAAGTGCTGGAAGACAAACTACGCCCAGGATTGTTGAAGAGGGAGGCAGAAGCTCGAGAAAAAATACGCAAAAAAATTGCCCAGCAGACGCATCAAGTGGCGCTCACACAAGCACGCAGAGAGTTTAGGGGCCAATGGTAGGAGGCGTTAACGACAAAGAAGGGAGGTACAAACCCTTCATCTAACTTTGGCTCACTGGAATTTGGCAAAGGTTTAATGAGGCTTGTGCACATTATAAACTCAAGAGTCGTCTCATGTGACCTCTCTCGGAGGTATTCTTGAGGATTGATCGGGGGAAAAAGAGAGGGGCTGTGGCTTCTCTTCCCCTCTATTCACTTCCGAGAAAAAGTCAGTTTCCTCCTCAAGGGCGATAAGAGGTCTAATGGCTTGTTTGGCAACGTTATTGTGGCCTGGAGGGCGGTTGTGTAGTAGGTTTTTAAGTAATGAATGCCTTTAAAAAACACGGCTTTTGCATTACAACATTCGTTTTATAAAATGCTATATTTAAGTGGCTTGCGCTATAAGTGTAAATAAGAAAACATGAGACTAAGGTATCTGTATCTAGGGGGCGCAAAATAGGGGTGTGGGAACCGCTCAAATCACAAGACTTCTCTTAGAACATATGATTGCTCGCGTCGCGAAGATATTTTAATAATGAGCTTATTATCAAATAGTTAAGTACATGGCATGCCCTGCACAGGTTTGTCTGCTAGACATCTTCTTATCAACACTTAGCCCCTTTTTGCGGAATATTTTGCGCTCCCCCTGAAACAGATCATGAGACAAGCATATGAGCCTGTTGAGGAACAAGGGGGGTTTGAAAAAATGCCTCTCTAAACGGATCTAAAATGAAACATTACTCAAAATATGTATACTGTTCGTCGACCAGAGCGAACAAACTAGCTTAAATCGACTCAATACAAAATATTTAGGCATATTGGCAATCAATGTCGACGTTTCAGAGGTGCGCATTTCTTGGGCCCTCCCATATACAACCTCATTCTGGACAAACTCCAATAACACATAACGGATCTATTGAAAAAATAGGGTTTTCGGATTGAAAATTAGCTCGTTGCCTATTCCAGTAAAAAGTTAAAGAAATTTCGAGAAGACCATTCAACCCAATTAGAAAATGGTATCTTGCACTTAGATCTAGTGGCTTGAAATTGTGAGTAAGCGCCTGCATGACTCCCTGAAATTGATTCTTGGCTAATGCCTATTAGCGAGCCCGTTTACATTGCCAACAAAAATATCCTTTGTTTTGTAATACGTCGATCTCTCTCAAAGTCTTTCTTACTCATATTGTTTTTTAAAATTGCTTTGCTGACACATCCGTTTTGTTTCATGGGCAAAGAAGCTTCCTTGCTACAATAACCTTTGTCACCAAACACCATCCCCTCCTTCGGACAGATATGTTTAAGAGTTTTGCCATCAGGCACATTTGCCGGAATCTCAGCGACCTTTAGCAATCAACCCCAACTTCATACACGAGGGATAGGTCTCTTTTGTACCCGTACCAAAACTTTATTTTCCCTTTGCGCCCAATCCTCGCTTGTTTATCGTTAGCTACTTTTTTTGCTGTTTTGTTGTTGAAGACTTTGAATTTTTTTCTATTGCCTTGTCTCGCTCTATTGCATAGACTCGTCCTGGAAAGATTGTGACGCATCTACAAAATTAAATACATCTGCAACGAGTCCATTCTTAGCTTTTAAGCGTGAGAAATAAGTGTGATCCGATCTCTTTTCTAGCAGAGAAAGGTCGCAAAAGAATTTCCCTGCATCACTTTCCCTAGCAGGAACCGCTCCAGTTCCCAATCGTTCAAATTCTTCATCATTCACTGTAGCTACTCAATGATGGCAAGCTCTGATTCGATGTGATACCCTTTACGACTTCTATCCTCACAGAAAAGCACTTTTAGAGATGCGCATAATTTCTTGAAATTCACTAATGCATAGCAGCTTACGATAAAGGTGATCTGCTTGCTAGTTAAATCTCTCACATGGGGTTCAAACATATCTCGACTCCCCTCTGAGCATGGATTTGAACATGCTATTTTATCCTCAATTTCTTATGGAGCAATTATCCCCTTTCAGGGGGTTTTTATTTGAAGTTGCCTCTAAGGAAACCCACTAGCGGCCTTCTATTTATTGAGCAGGCCCCCAGTAAGAAATGACCAAAAAGCTAGAGGAGAGGAGCCCGATTGATTTTTGAAAAGCAACTAAGAAACAGGAATAGTGCTAATTGCCAATTAGCAATAAGTCGGGGTTTTAATGCTCGCTGCAAACAACCCTTAGAATCAACTCCCAACCTGCTCTAAGAGTCCCGAAACGCATTTGCTCAATGCAAGTTGCAACACCCCTCTCCGGCTGGAAGGCATCCCTTCCCTATTAGTTGACACATCAAGACCGCTCTCGAAGCATAAAAATTTACGAAAAAACACTACGAGAAATCCCTAAATTCTAACGCCGCCTCCGAGGGGCCCAATACCCCCCATGTCTCACACAGCACCAACACTTCCTCATACTCGCTATCCCCCTCTTTGCCTTTTCCAAAATAACGGGGGGCGGATGAGCTTGATACTGAACCGGATCAGGAAAAAATTTGCAGACGGTTTGTAGCCACGATGGTGACTTTAAAATGGATCTTCCGCTTTGCGCCGCTTCTTGGAGAGCTGGAAGTTGTAATCGCATCGCACCATACCCCAAAAAACCAGCTGCCCCAATAGTGGAAAGGCAGATATGCAGCCACATAACATTCTCTGCAAAAGCACCCCACTGCGATGCACTCATCGTTTCCTCTTCTTCGAAAAAGGAAGAATAACACGCGATAGCGCAATATACAAAAAAATTCGTGAGTTTACATTTGACCACGGAAACAGTAGCACGGGGAACACAGAATTTTGCGAGAGCGATCCCTCCTTCCATTATCTGGCGTGCAACATGCCTGATGCTCTCTTTTTCTTGCGCTTGCAACTTGCTAAGTATACCCTGGGGGCGCGCGCATAATGCATCAATCTGTTGATTTACCTGCGTAGCCAGCGCAGAGCAATTACTTTGTAGGCGGCTTTCGGGCGGCAGCATAGAGCAAAGCAATTGAGTGCCCGCGTTAATTTTCATACGCGTGTTCTGCGCTCTTTCATTGCCACGATAGAGAATTTTGCGTATCGACAAGAGAAAACGTATCTCTGAGAGGCCCCTATTGGCGTTTTGCGCCAAGTAGAAAAAGAATTGTGACATCACCGAAGGATCCCCATGTGCTGTCAGAAAAGCTACTTGTTGCGTTCCTCGCAAGACAACGTGGAGGCACTTCACTTCGCCATCATGATTATAAGCAACCAGCTTATCCCACACACACCACCCGCCATACATTACCTCACCCAGATATCCCTCCATCAACAATCTTGTCCGGGACAGAAACGAGCTTGTCCATGACAGAAAAAAGGAGGGCCACCCCCTTTTCTCCCTTATCTTCTCCATCCTCTGGCTAAACACGTTTCCTGACATTGCGAGCAGACGGACGGTGGAGATATTTTGAAATGCACAGCTGTACAAAGCTATCAATGCACAGTTGCACAAAGCCGTCCATGTAGGACTATCCGAACATGAAGATCGCTGTCGTTGCATGCGTTGGCTGTTAGAAGCAGCAGCGACAGGAACCACATTCCCCTGAAGAGGTAGCCTATCAACATTCACATCAACACTTGCTGGAGATTCTGTGTTCCGAGAAAATAGATATATAGAGGCATGTATGACCACACTAACGAGATTGAAGCATATGATGCCAAGGATGGAGACAGGATTGAGATAGAGCACATATGAGACAAGGGGGAATATGAGGGCATTCCCTATAAAAAAATTAGCAATTGCATACAGAAATTGTTTACGACCCCCTACACCTCCCTCCCCCCCAGGCCGCAGAGGTTCGCACAGCATGCATCCGATACCTAAACCACTGGAGAGAAGAAGTCCAAATACTGTCGAGTTTGGCGAATATCTGATAAAGCGACTCCTTCCCGCCAAATACACTACCACGGTCGATACCACAGAAGCCACGTGTTCGTGTATCCTATTGCAAGGAACGTTATTGACAATTGACACAATCTTACCCTCAGTTTCCGGCAAAGGATGGTACCTCATCTGCCAGATAAAATCTAGGTATTTATCGGTCTGTTGAGAAACAAGGAGGCTTGAAAAATATCCCTCCAAACGAGCCCGAAATAGAAAATTATTCAAATGTGCGTATTACCAGTCGGTTAGGGCGAATAAGCTGGCTTAAATTTAGGCATGTTGATAATCAATGTCAATGCTTCAGAGGTATGCATTTCTTGAATACTCCCCTTAATTGCCTCAAGAGGGTGCCCAGAGAAAACTGTGAGAATGGCTATGACAGTTATGGAAGGTCATCCCATTGCAAAATCACCCAAAAAATTGCCACATTTCACCCCTCACGAGTGAACGTTATTGTGGAGCCTTCATAGATATTTGCATGGCCTGTATGGTCTCTTATTTTTCAGATGTGGTAGAGTGATGATCATGCACTTGTTCTAGAGGAATTAAAGAATTCTTCTCAACATAGGATCGGTTGATGGGTGAAAAACGAGAAGAAACATCTAAGTGGCCACGTTACTTTAAAAAAAATAATTTGGGGAAACGCCTCATCTTAGGATGTATCAGCCTCATCGCTTGTATGGTCTATGTCCATTTTAAACAAGTACAAGTCAAAACGCTCAAGCTCGATAGTTATGCCAAAAATTATGTAGTGGCACAGATTGATTTTGAATTTCCCGATGAAGAGGGAACCTTTATCTTGAGACAAGAATCAGCTCGCGATATCAATACAATCTACAAAATAGATCCCACAGCACTTGAAACGTGTTGGTTTCAGTTGGAAAATTTTTTGATTTATGATCAACATTGGCGTACCCTCCTCCCCAAAAGCACCTTTGAGGAGTTGTACCAGGGCGCTGACGCCATCAAGAACTTACTTGCAAAGGCCCGTTTCACCGACGCGCGTACCCTGCAACGTCTCAATTCCCTACAATTGAAGAAGCCCAATTACTTTCTTCTCCCCACCTCTTTTGATGGGAAATTTGCTACATTTTCGGACGAATTTTGGGAAAACATTCAACACATACTTGACCAACAGAAAAAAGAAAAAAAGATACAAGGAGTGGGTATCCGCTATATTCTCGGCCATTTTCAAGCTACGCGATGGGTGATGGAAAAGGATACATCACTGCAACTCTCCCTCCAAGGGCTAGTAGAATCTACAGTTTCTGCACGATTTAGGCAGATTAAGGCAGGCATGAAGATAGTGGATCAAGGGGAAAAGATCACACAACGTCATATCGCGATGATACAGGCTATGAAGCAGGCGTTAACCAAAAATCAAAAAATTTGGGAACCATTACCTCTGCTCAGCAACGTGATCTTCGCTGTTATTATCACTCTGATCGGCAGCTTCTATTTTCTCATCACCCATAGAGAAATTATCTACGACATTCATAAGTTAGCTCTCTACGTGACGATTATCATCCTCACCATGTTGATCGCAAAAGTCTCTGAGTATTTGATTGTAAATAATGTCGATGGTCTGCTCGAGAGGGTTCACTATCCTCCTCTCGTTCCCTTTGCCTCTATTCTGTTATGTGTACTCTTGGGTGAGGAGGTCGCCCTCTTCTCCACCTGTTTCCTATCGATTATTTTCGGCCTTACCCTTGCCTTTGATCACACGCGTCTTATCGCAATTAATTTCATCACTGGGGTAGTAGCGACCCTTACATCGAGATTGCTACGCAAGAGAAGGGAGGTATTTGTCGTCTGTGGCAAAGTGTGGCTGTGTTGTATTCCCATCCTCTTCATGTATAGTTTTTCCCAAGAGACCCTCTGGACTTCCACGATCCTCTCCGATCTTCTTTCGATTTTTTTTCTCCTTCTCATAACCTCCGTTCTAATCATTGGACTTCTACCAATCTTGGAGTCGCTCTTTCATGTAATGACTGATATTACTTTGATGGAATATATGGATCCTAATAATGATCTCCTGCGTCGTTTAAGTGTCGAAGCTCCTGGGACATACCAACACTGCCTAGTTGTGGGAAGCCTCGCTGAGGCTGCAGCCCAAGCAATCAATGCTAATGGCCTTTTTTGTCGCGTATCCACCCTTTACCACGATATCGGCAAGCTCTTCCATCCCCATTATTTTACGGAAAATCAGATGGGAGGTTTTAATATTCACCAACTTCTCACTCCTCTCGAGTCTACCCAAGTGATTATCGCCCACGTCTTAGAGGGGGAAACTCTCGCTCGAAAACATGGTCTTCCTCAACGCTTTATCGATATCATCAAGCAACACCACGGAACAACGCTAGTCTATTATTTCTATTGTAAACAGGTCGAGCAGATGGGCGGGAATGTTGATGTTGTCGATGAGAATCAATTTCGCTATCCCGGGCCAAAACCTCTCTCCAAAGAATCTGCCATCATAATGATGGCAGATTCCATCGAAGCAGCTTCCCGCTCTCTTAAGGACGTAAGTGAGAAGAGCATTATCGAATTTGTCCATCATCTAATGCAAGAGAAGCTCGATGACGGGCAGTTCGACGAATGTAAATTAACCTTCGAAGAATTTGGTATCATCAAACATACCTTTATCAAAATATTATCTGTTGCTCGTCACCTCAGAATCAAATACCCAAAGAAGGAGGCGAGAAATCACAACCACAAAAGGGATTTTAGAAAGTAAAGTGTCACTAAATAGATGCACCCTTCTGCAATCCTCTCCGGGCGGCGATCTTCTTTCTGGCATTTGGCCGAAAAGAGGCGCCCCTCTCATAAAGAAAGGACAGACCACCCATAAAGGGCCTCTTATTTGATGTCATGATATCCTCCTCAATTTCAAGAGAGACTATGGCACGGACCTCTTCGAGTTACAACCACCCTCTTAAAAGGCCCGTTGAGAAATGCACACCTCTGAAGTATCGATATTGATTGCTAACATGCCTAAATCTTCTACGTTAAATCAATTTAAGCCAGCTTATTCGCCATAACGGGCGGGCAGTAAACATATTTGGGTAATATTCCATTTTAGATTTGCCTGGAGGAACATTTTTTCAAAACCCCCTATTTCTCAACAGGCCTTTAAAGGAATGGGCGGCTTTAAAAAATTAAATTTGTTTCAACAACAAAATCACAACATGGGCTCTGGATTTCTCTACTCAATGCTTATCAATTTCCCCACCCTCCTTACAAACGCGCGCACATTTTGCATTTCTTGCACTATTCACTCATTTTGTTTATCCTCCCCTGGGGGGTTGCGGTGACAAGATTGTGTCGACAATAAAGGTTTTTTAACAAAGGAGCAAATAAATTGGATCCTTCTTCATCATCACAAGTTGGTAGTTTTTCGTGCACGTTTGCTTCTGGAATGGATAGAAGTCCCCTTTTTCCAATTCTTAAAGGTATAGCAGATGTCTCTGCTGTAGCTATTGTCTATTTTTCGGGGATGTTTGAGAAATTCCAGGATGTCCTTGTTATTCCTAGTATTGCATTAATTGTGATTGGGTCTGGTCGATTCAACATCGTTGTATCAGACACAATAAAGTTTAGAATCGTTGTCTCTATTCTTTCCACTGTTGTGACACTCATCTTTGCCGGTTTTATGGAGGCGTCACATATCATTTCTTTTGTGTGGACTGTTATTTTTAGTATCGCGACCAATATTTTCTTTGATTACTTCACCCTAGAAGGTCAACGGCAAGAGATTGCAACTTTCCTAACTCAAGAAGGGATGGTCCTGGGCTGCTGCCTCTTGATTGCTTACGTCATGATATTTATAAAGAAAATAGCTTCTCTCCATCCCTGGAGTACCCTCATGTTTACAACCAGCATCGCAATAGCATTGTTTCTCATTCGACGAACGATAAAGACAAAAGCACCTGAAATACTAAAGTCTACTTCCGCTAACACACAGGGCATACCGCCACCTGCCACAAAGACTCAGGATGCATCTACAAACACGGACCCGCTTGCCACAAAGACTCAGGATGCATCTACAAACACGGACCCGCTTGCCACAGGGGCTTCAGGGAGCCTGGCCCCATGCACAGATCCTGCCACAGGGGCTTCAGGGAGCCTGGCCTCATGCACAGATCCTGCCACAGGGGCTTCAGGGAGCCTGGCCTCATGCACAGATCCTGCCACAGGGGCTTCAGCAGGGAGCCTGGCCTCATGCACAGATCCTGCCACAGGGGCTTCAGCAGGGAGCCTG
>Ga0049100_1000066_pt1 | contig 26744 bp, 19 predicted proteins | sample WorMetimpBELIZE2_FD_55036 | JGI IMG/M metagenome (GOLD analysis project Ga0049100, IMG submission 55036) | Marine gutless worms symbiont microbial communities from Max Planck institute for Marine Microbiology, Germany - Olavius imperfectus... | ecosystem: Host-associated > Annelida > Digestive...
ACAGCTCTACTTGCAGATGATTATCTTAGTAATCGTGCAAGTACAATTCGCCCAGATGCCATTTCAACTACCGAGAACATCAAACCAGGTTTACACGAAAGTGAGCAAACAACGCATTTTTCTATTCTAGATAAGTGGGGCAATGCCGTTGCGAATACCACGACCATCAACTTAAGCTTCGGTAGCGGCGTGGTTGTATCAGGCGCAGGCTTCATTTTGAATGATGAAATGGATGACTTTAGTGCCAAGCCAGGTGTGATGAATGTATTTGGTGCAATTGGTGGCAAAGCTAACGAAATCCAACCCCATAAACGCATGTTGAGCTCAATGACACCGACCATTCTACTTCAGGATAATAAAGTTAAAATGGTAACTGGCTCTCCGGGTGGCACCACGATTATTAGCTCTGTGTATGAGTCTATTTTAAATGCGGTTGAATTTGATATGACTGCAGAGCAAGTGGTAGATAGCCCACGTTTTCATCACCAGTTATGGCCTAAAAATGTGATTAGATACCACACAGGTCTTGAACCAAAGGTTGTTAAAGCGCTTGAGAAGATGGGTTATACACTTGATGAACGCCATTTTGGTGATATGCATGTGATCATCAATAAAGACGGTAAATTAGATGCAGCTTCTGAAGCATCTGGCCGAGGTAAGGCGATGGTGTTTTAATTATACCAATCCGCAATAATATTTAATCATTTTGAGGGATTAAACCTGTCGCTACCTGCGTTAAAAATTTCTCATTTAGAACAACTAAATAACGAAATTTTTGCCTTGTTATCAACAAGGTTTTCTTGCCTCAAAATAGACTACTTAATTAAGCGAATTGGCATTACACCTTAAACACAGGTACAAAAAAAGCACCCGAGGGTGCTTTTTTGATGGGCTGTTTAACCAATCGCTGGAATAAGCCCCGCCATTTGTAAACCTTGAGCACTAATAATAAGCACACCAAACAGGGCGGCCAGTGCTAAGCCAATATTGCCGCCTTTAACTTGGTAACCTGCATCAGGTTTGCTGCTTCGTTGCTTATAGACCATAGCAACCGGTAAAAACACCGCTAAAATAACCAGCGCAATGGCGGCGTAGCCAAGTGCCATAATAAACCCTTGTGGATAGAATAGCGCAAAGCCTAGGGGTGGAATAAAGGTGATCAAGGCTGTTTTGATACGATCTTTACTGCCATCACCTTTTTTAAATGCATCAGCAAAAAAGTCGAATAAACCTAAACTCACCCCTAAGAAAGACGTGGCCAGCGCTAAATCAGCAAAAATGTTCACAGCGGTGGCAACATGTGGGCTGTGAGCAATGCTAGCAACACTGCTTACAAAACCGGGTAACCCTTGGCTTTGTAGTAAGTCGCTTTGACTCATCATGCCTTGGCTAAGTAATTGCCAAAAAATGTAAATGACTAAAGGCAATGCTGCACCTGCCACCATTACTTTACGAAGTGTTTTGATATCTAAACCTACGTATTTCACAATCGATGGAATAGAGCCATGAAAACCAAACGAGGTAAACACCACTGGGATTGCAGATAAAATCAGACCTTGTTCAATCGGCATTTCAAGTAAGTGTTGACCGTGAACATAAGGTGTAAGCATATAAAATAAGCTGGCTAGTACGCATACTTTAATAGTGAACAGTACGCGGTTAAGCTTATCGACTTTGCTGGTACCGAGTGTCACTACAGTACCAATCACAACAGCCAGAATAACTGAGCCAACTTGCGGCGCTAAAGAAAGCGATAAACCATTGTTGAGCTTTTCTTGTAATTGCGCACCACCACCTGCGATATACGCAGCGCATAATGCGTAAAACAAAAACATCACCGAAAAGTTAGCGACCCATTGCCCACGTTTACCTAACCATGACTTAGCTAACGTATTGAGGGTTGCATCTCTGTCGGCATATTGATGTAGCTCTAGCATCAGTAATGCTGTGTAGGTCATTAAAACCCATGTAAGTAAGATAAGTGATAACGCTGTTGTGAAACCAAGCCCTGCGGAGGCGATAGGCAATGCCAGCATCCCTGCACCTATGGTGGTGCCAGCAACAATTAACATGCTACCTATTGTTTTATTTTTAAGCACTTTTTGCCCCTTAAACTTCGTGAGAGGCAAGCAAGATATAACTTGTTTAACAAAACTTAAATAGTTTTGTTATAAATCAAAGAAATTAAATGTAACCTATGATTTACATGTGCAAACAGGCTGTTGAAATCAGCAAAAAACTTTTTGCCAAATAGCATGAGTATTCGTGTTGACAAAATCACCATTTAGGCGGATTCTTAAGCTTCTTCAACTTACTTTATTAAATACCATGATGCAGCTAAACCAACGACCAACAAACAATTGTATGCGCCTGACCTCATCAGTCGCATGGTCTGTTATTTGCTGCGGTTAATTAAGTAAGTTTTACTAACCGCGTTCTAAGCGGTTGGTTATTTCCCTTTTAAATTTTCTTCCGCTTTTTTCGCCTTTTTAAAGGAATAAGCTAGTGCCTGTTAAAGCCTCATATTTTTTAATGGTGGTGATTTGGTCAACAACACCACTGGGTATTGTTTGGAGTAGTGAAACGGTAGCACCAACCCTGGCTGTGTTTTTACGCATGCTGGTGGGGCTGGTGTTGGCTTCGTTTGTCGTTGCTGTTGCCAATATCCGAGTGCCTTGGCATCGCCGTGCTTTATTCCTTTATGGCTATTCAAGCATAGGTATTTTTGGCGGCATGTTATTAAGCTACATGGCCGCTAAAACAGTGCCTTCTGGCTTAATATCATTAATGTTTGGCCTTGCGCCAATTTTATCGGGCTTACTTGCGCAAAAGATCTTGAACGAACCTAAGTTCAGCGCCATTAAGCTTGGCGCACTTGGCTGTGCCTTAATTGGTTTATTTTTAGTAAGCCAGCGCCATATTCAAGGGGGAATAGAGCAGCTTAGTGGCCTGTTATATGTATTTATGGCAGTGTGCTTTTTTAGTTTGAGCGGTGTGATGATCAAACGGGTAAGAATTGCTATTCATCCAATGGCAACTACATTTGGTGCGTTGGTTTTTGTAACCCCACTGTTTTGTATTACTTGGTTGCTGGTAGATGGCCAACTTAATAGCCAGATGTGGAGTGCAAAATCACTGTACTCAATTGTTTACTTAGGTGTGTTTGGTTCACTAATTGGTGCGCTGGCGTATTTTCATGTATTGCAGAAGTTGAACGCAAGCACGGTCGCATTAACAACCTTGATCACACCAAGTTTTGCAATTGCGATTGGTGGTTTGCTTAATGATGAGCCCATTGACCAAGCTCTGATTGTTGGCGCGACCATCATTATGATTAGCCTCGCATTTTTTCAGTTTGGCGATAAGTGGTTAAAGCGCTTTAAGCGTGTGAAGTCGGTAGAAATGAGTTAAGGCTAGTAGCCGCTTCAGCGGCTACATTTTTGCAATTTGAATGACTAAACGACGGTTTTTGTTTCTGTCCAAAATGTTGTCATTACTGGCAACATGGCGCTTTTCACCGTAACCATCGGTATCTACTTTGCTTTCATCAACCCCTAAGCTAACAATGTAATCTTTAATCGCTTTAGCACGTTTTTTTGATAATTCGAGGTTATTCCAGCGACCACCGTAGCTATCGGTGTAAGAAGATATTGAAATAGATTCGATGTTGGTGTCGTACTTTAAGTATTCGCCAATTTTATCTAAGCGTTTTTGTGATGATTTAGTCAGTTTGCTGGTATTAGGCTCATAGTTCATCACTGTGAACGAAATATCTTCAAAGCTGTATGGCAGCATTGCATCTCGGCACTGTAAAAACGCCCAATAGGCTTGCTTAAAGTTGACACTCGATAAACCAACGGCAATTTTATCGGCACTGTTTTGCCAGTCTTGGTAATAAAATGTCGGTTGGTAACCTTTTTCTAGTTCGGTGAGCATTTCCCAAGCAGTTTTGTTACCAAGCTCGCCGTCAAACTTACGTAATAGCTTCATGTTTGCTAAGTCGCGAGCAGGCATACCTGCACGCCAACTAGGTGGTACGGCTTTTAGACCAGCAATACTGTAGTTGTCTGGGCGTACGACCATATCAAGGTTAAAGTTTACGTCTTTATTTTTACTGGCAGTGGTGCTGAAAATTGCTTCACCATAGTAAGGAACTTCATGATTTAATTGGCATTCTAAGCGAGAAGTTTTAACCATTTGCCAGTTCGAAATATCAGCATTAGCGGTATACTCACGCATGGCTGCATGCGCATTTATACTTGCAACTGAGGTTAATAGGCCTAGGCTTAAAGGAAGTAATGAAAGCTTCATCACGGTAATTCTCCAACAAATCATCAATGCCAAATAATTGGCAATTTTTGTGTTTAATTGCTTCAGCATACTAAACACAGGGCTAGCTGATTAATATAAAGCAAGTAATGTGCCTAAAAACTCAGTAAGAATCTGCGATTTCACACTATTTACTCTAGCAGAGTAGCCGTGGTTTTTGACATAATAGCCAGCTTACACTGGCAAACCAAGAAGACTATGGAAAATACTGAACAAACTCTTTTCGCAAAACGCTTTCGTGGCTTTTTTCCTGTTGTGATTGATGTTGAAACCGCAGGTTTTAACAAAGAGACCGATGCGTTATTAGAAATTGCTGCATCTGTACTTAAAATGGATGACGACGGCGTGTTAAGTATTGATCATACGGTGCATTTTCATATTGAGCCATTTGAAGGCGCTAATATTGAACAAGCGGCCATTGAGTTTAATGGTATTGATCCTTTTTCTGCGCTGCGTGGTGCAGTGCCTGAAGAAGGAGCGATTAAAGAAATTTGTAAAGTCGTGCGCAAGGCACAAAAAGCAGCGGGTTGTCAGCGTTCAGTAGTAGTAGCACACAATGCAGCGTTTGATCACGGCTTTTTAAATGCCGCCATTGAGCGTTGTAAAATTAAGCGCACGCCATTTCATCCATTTGTTAGCTTTGATACCACATCATTGGCAGGCCTTGCACTAGGGCAAACAGTATTAGCTAAAGCGTGTAGGGCGGCAGGGATTGAGTTTGATAATAAACAAGCTCACTCAGCACTTTATGATACCGAACGCACAGCAGAACTGTTTTGTTTAATCGTTAATCGCTGGCAACAACTCGGCGGTTGGCCATTGCCTGAAACTGAAGCGACAGAAGAGGAGCAAGACTCAGCCGTTAAAACGACTGAGTAATTTTGCCTTCAAAAAAACGCACCATGTTAGGAGGGTAAATACGTGAAAACTGTTTACTCTCTTGCGCTATCTTAAGCTCCACCCCTGGATGCATTAATTCATTCACTTTTAAGCGACTTGTTGCTAATAAGCGCGCAATCTTAATTTTCACTAAGTGTTTCTTTTTCTTTGTGTTGGCTGTTTTAATTTTAATCTGCTGCTCGCTGGCAGTGATCTTTTTAATATAATGCGCCCGTTGAGCTGGGTCGGGTATTTTATTGGCCTTTTTGCGTGCTTGCTGTAAGGCAGCTGCTTTGGTCGCTAATAACTTTTCAAAGTCATTAATTTGCTGCTGCTTTTGGCGTAAATCATGCCAGTACTGAGCAATGAAAACCCGTGTTTTAGTGCCTGATGGCGCACCAAGCTCGCCAGTTTCAATTCGCATTGCATCTAAAATATTGCCACCAATAATTTTGCCTCGCGGGTTATTGGCTTTGCCAACGCGAATAAGTCGACGAGCGCTTAAATCACAATGCAAAGCCTGACGTTCAATGAATAAATCTTGCTCTGTTTTTATATGGCAGTACTGAGCATAACCAACAGAGATAGTGCGCGAAGCCGTGATGTTACAGGTAAAGTTTTCAACGTTTTCACGCTTTCTGCCAACAGCCCCAAGCATCACGGTGACTTCACTTTTACTTTCAATTGTGGCTGATTCAACAAAGCCTAATACAGTGATATCACCCGTTGCTTTGACGCGCATTCCATCTTTTACATCACCACTGATAATAACACTGCCATCAAATTCGACATGGCCCGTACTTACATCAACATGATGAAAGCACAATACATCATCCACGCGCATACCGCGGGGTAGGGCAACAGGCACGCCTTTAGCATCGGCAATTAACATATTGCTATTGTTTGGATCGATACGCGTTCCTTCAAATGGCTCAAGAGGTAAGTCTTTACCAGGTTTTGCAGGCATCACATCACCAAACACCGTAAAGCCATCTTCACCGGGTGTTGCAGGCACTCGTTGCATTAATGGCGTGCCGGGTTTAACGGTAATAATGGCACCTAAATTACGCATGTCGACTTTACCACCAGAGGTCGCTTGCGGGCTAAGAACGCGGTCTTGTGCTGTTGAGCATAAGCGCACGAATTTAGCATCAGTGCCTTCTTTAGGCATTCTGCCATGAGCAACAATTGCGCTGTAATGGGCGCCGGGTGGTTGCTTAAATTGCTGGCCTAAAAAGGTATCGAGCGCACGGAGACTAATGCCTTTAATCACTCCCGCCTCTGCAAGCACCTCTTGCGCCATATCCATGCTAACAATTTTACCGCCACGGGCTGTTGTTAGGCTTGCTTCAACCACCATGTTTTTAGCATCGACTTTTACTTCAAGCTGAGCATCAACGGCTTTAGCAACCACTAACGATTGGCTTTGATATTGGCTGCTAGGGATGAACAGCTTACCTATATTGGCATCAATATATTCGTAGTTGGCATAAGGCGACTGCTCAAGTAATTCAATTAATTGAGAACTCGTAGTAGGAAAACCCGCATCCCTAGGATGCTCACACAAAGAGACATAGCCACTTTGTTCATCGAATGAAAACATCGACATCTGAAAAGCCCTGTAAAAAACTGCCTGTTATTATAGTTATGTGTTGTTACAGGTTATTTTTGGAGAAGGGTAACAACGTTTCTTATTTCAGCACAACTTTTGTACTATGTTAAGGATTTGTATGATTAAAATGTGAAAATATGTATAAAACTGATTTTTCCTGCTTGAAATTTCAGCAGTCAAAGGCACTTAGCAAAAATTTCCCGATTAATGCCTTGAGTCTGAACAGGCTACTCAGTTATACTGCACAAACACTCTGAATGAGATACCAAATTCAGGGGCTGATTAGGATTCGACGGAATTCAAGACGCCCGAGGTGCATGTCGAGGTGCGGTTGGCCTCGTAAAAAAGCCGCAATTTAAAGTAATCGCAAACGACGATAACTACGCTCTAGCGGCATAATAGCCCGCTAGCACTTCTCCGGTGTATGTCTGTGGACCCGGTTCTGAAGTGTCACCCTACACGGACTCGCTACGGAAACCCTGGCCGGGGTTGAAGGGCTAAAACTAAGCGGCCTCGCCTTTGCAGATCGTGTTCGTCCGAGCTGTATAAGGTTAACTAAAAGACGATACTAAGCATGTAGTACCAAAGGTCGAGGCTTTTCGGACGGGGGTTCAAATCCCCCCAGCTCCACCAAATATGAAAAAGGCTGCTCTCAGAGCAGCCTTTTTTATTGCGTATGTTCTGTTCTGAAACCAGCTAATACGTAGAAGAGTTATGACAATTTCAAAGACTCATACTCTTATTACTACTCGTTCCCCAGATTCATTAGATAATGTAATTAATGTTAAAAACAGTGGTGTTTCTAGTTCAATGGCATCTTCTAAAAGTAGAAATAACAACAGTAACCGGGTATTGATCCCTGCGGTGCCCCAGCCTAATTTTGACCAAAAGTCATCAAATGCATTTTTTAATATCCCGTTTACATCAATCCAATAATCTAAGTCTTTTTCCAGTGTGTTAGAGAGAAATAATAACCTATCATTCAAATCTTTTATTGCGTTTTCTTGGGCTGAACTAGCTTCAAATAAATTTATTGATTCCCTTATTTTTGAAAGTGTGGCAGGAAACCTTTTTAAGGCCATCGCAGCTGCGCCTATCTTTTCAAGTTGGCGTTGGATGCCAAGCCATGATTCAAATTTATGTGCCCCATAACCTACATCTCTTATATCCGCTAAATAAAATTTATAATCATTCAATTTACTTAGTTCGGTTTTTATTTGTTTTATATTGATAGCTGTTCCATCCTCACCTTCAAATAAATGATTAAATAGGTTATTAAAGTCACCAAAACGCTCATCAACTTGAGGGTAAAGCATCAATATATTTAATATACCGTTGTATACAATCTTATTCGTTTTTATTAAGTAAGCTAGGTAAACTACAGCCTTTTGAAACAGCTTTCGTCCGCTTAACGTCTCAAATTGACGAAATACTTCTTTTCCGGATTGCATCGACATTGAGATTTTGCTTTGCGTGTACGGCCCATTCAATTTTAAAGTATATTTTTCCACCGCCGATGAAATTGCACTTTTCGATACAATAGTTGGAATATTAATAGGTAGGTTTCTAGCCCTTGGGTTATTAGATAAATCTAATGAAGCGAAGAAGTCTCTTAGTTCCGATACATCATGAAGTTTGTTATCTACATTCGCATACTCAAGCCCAATAGCACCGCTAAAATTAGGGTCTTGGGTAGCTTGTGCTACTCCCAACAAAATACTTAGATTAGCCTCTCTACACTCGCTTAAACCGCTGGCGGTAGCTTTAACCCTGTATTCATGTTTTACGTACAGATTACCGTTAGTGTCTACGTCAATTACCAGATCAGAGTTTACATCTTTAATTTTATTTAGATCATAGCCTATTATGCTTAGACCTAATCGTGTATTACTGTTCAAAATAGTTTCTAATCTAGTTGTTAGTGCTATGACCTCGATAACTTTCTCTTTTGAGAGTGTTTCTATTAAAACAGAAGCCTTTTTCGAATCACCTACAGCCATACAGCAATACATTTCTTCGACCTGAGGAGTTAGTGTGTTTATGATTATTTTCAATTTATGAAGCTCAGAAGAAAACTGAGCTTTATTTGATTCAAGACTCAATCCAAGCTTGATATTTGCAGCTTTTTCAAGCTTAGAAAGGATATTATTTTTAAACTGCTGATATTTGGTAATGACACGGTCAAAATTATTTTGTGCATTCTGGTCAAATGAATTTAAAGAGTTCGCTACTTCTTCTCCAAATACTGCTAGGGGGCTAAGCTTTTCTTTGGTAGCAGTTTTTACCATTTTTTCGAATTTTTCTGCGTTTTGCGATAATTTTTTTTGTATTTCTTTAATTTTTATAGAAAGGTAATCCTCAGCTTTTTCTGCGAGTTCTTTGCCTTTATCAGTTGTAGTAATTGCTTCATCTAAATCAAATATTCCTAAAAGTTGCAAAATGATTTTTTGAGCTAATTCATTTGCATCAACTTGAGTAGAGATTATTTTTTTATCGACTTCAGCTTTTAATTGAGTATCAATAAGGCTTTTAGTAACGGTATCTATGTCTTCTTGTCCAAATAGGAGTTTTGCAATTGGCTTATACCACTTATCTTCACTGACTTGTCCTGTGATTCTATCAAGTAGGCTTTGTCCTAAGTTGCTATTCTCTTCCAAATACTTTACTAATTCATTGCCTTTGCCGAGTAAAATATCTACATATTGTCTCGCCAATGCATCCATCCCTTTTATTTCAGCATCAATTGCAGCTTTAAAGGAGTTTTGATGTTGGTTTTCTTCAAGTATTGTTAATAGGATTTCTAATTTTTGTTGGGTATTGCGGTAAACAATAAATTCTAAGTCACCTCTGAGTTCTTGACTTCGAGTCATAGTAACCCCAGTAGTTGCCTGTATATTAATGAGCTTTCCATCTATATCTGTCGAAGTAGCAAGGGACTTTCCAATACCTAACTCACCTGACAATACCAATCCAGACGCTGCTTTAATTGAGAAAGCTTTGTAGCCTTCAGTTGCCCCAGATAAGGTTACTCTTGATAATTTTGTGTCTACATTGGATAAGTTCCAAGGTCTAACTTGTGTTCTCAGCATATTCCAAATAACATTATGTGTAGGAACAGATTCTTCAACTTGGTAATATGAGTCAAATTCAATGCTGGCCACTTTATCTAAGCCTACACCCAGTTTTATTAAGTTAAGCTTACCCGATGCAGATGCCTCTACTTTGTATCCGGCACGAGCATCATGATTGACTACACAATACTTTTCAGGGGTGGGTGCTCCAGGTAATTTTTTTAGTTTATCTTTTTGTAAAAGTGAAAGGTAAAATGAAGCAGTTGCATTGACATTCAAACCTATATCGACCCAATTTATCGTAGAACTATGTGCTTTTGAAAATTCGATTTCTTCATTTAAACTTTGAACCTGTTCACCGATAGGTGAGTTTAACTCTTCCCATAAATCAAGCGCATTGATAGCTTTATTGTAAACTTCAGATGATCTGATCTTATCTGCTTCTTCTGCAGGTATGAGTGCTAGTAATTGCTTGGTCTTATTTTTTACATTTTCAGTAATTGAAATGTTCTCAGAGTTTGATACCAAATTGCGTATATCTTCTAATTTAGAGGTAATTTCTTGTGTTTCAGAGACAACTGAGAATATGTAATCGATTAACTCATTTATTTGGACAGGAGCTAAAAATCTTTCAGGGACTATTCTGTCGAGGGAAGATAAAAGTTTCATATGTAATTCCTCTTGATTTGTTACCAAAGATATTCCGTATCTAACGCACTGAAAGTACGTACAACAAATAAGAAATCAGTTTAAAATATCGTATAACAATTATTTGCTTTACACTTTCTTAAATCTTATAAGCATTGAATAAAGTGTTTAATATATTTTTCGCTTAATTTGTCACTCAAGATTAATATTTTTTATGGCATATCTAGATGTTTTTGTATCCAGAGCATTCTAGTGTTCACTAACTATAGGGGTTGCTTGTACCTGAATTTTGTATACATCATTTACATATAAGTAGAAGAATAAAAATGACATAAATAAAATCATTAAACCTATCACTGAAGAGCTAAATTCAATGCCAGTTTTACCTATCTTGAAGGTAGCATTACTTGAACTCTCTGGTTGTTGAGTTTTTAATTTAAATTGCAAGTACGAAAGGTAAAAACCACCAAGTACAAGAAGAGTAACAATAATAAAAATACCTATAGTCATCCAATACTGTAGTTCATAAGCTTCTTCAGTTACGGTCATTAACTTTTTTTGGTGAAGTAATAACTCTCTTTTTAAGCTGACATTAATAGATAGGTTTTCAGTTTCACTCTTAAGCGTTTCATACTGATAATCTAACTCTGCGGCTGCAATCTTTTCGAAAGGATCTGCAGATTCAGAAGCCATTAAGAAGCTGGAGTTGAAAAGCATTAGAAAAAACAAGATTAAGTATAAATTAGTTTTCATTTTGGTTCTCCTTACAGGCCTTGTACTTAGGGTATCTTTTACAAAAGTCTTTAATATTAAATGGCTTTATTGTTGGCGATGGAGACGGAATCAATGGAGGCAAGCTAGGGACGACCATCTTATCTGGGTCGCAGCCAACACATATATTGGAGTTCTTTGTTAGTGATTTAAAATCAAGAGACTTAATTTGGTCGGGCAAAAGTATTGCTTCATTATTTAATTTCCCTTTTGGAATTATCAAAATTTTATATTCTTTATAAAAATCTTGTTCTTTTATCAGTTTTTCGAGCAAGGCACTGCTCTCCTTGTTATTTTCATTCGCAAAAGAATCGAAAGAAAAAAGGAGAGGTGTTACGAAAAAGAGCAGAACCATTCTTTTGTGTTTAATTAACATATTGACAACCTTCTTGCTGAACTAGGGAGTAAGAGTCTGAAAAATCGTGATTAGTTAACTCTCAAAACTTTCACTGTTATAAAACCAACGTTATTGGCCATTCTTGACTTAATGTCGTTAGCAAAAAAGGTGAGTTCGCCATCTTTTCTGGCTTTAAACTCGCCATTACAGCCTATTACTTTTGCTTGGTTATCATCTCTTCCAACAGAGCAGCATAAAGTAAACCAGTCAGCTGATTTAACTCGCTTTAACCTGCGAGCAAGCTTGATTGTTAGCTCCACGAAACCAAGCTGGACAGTTTCGGTATTCCAACCATCGGCATTACATTTAATGCTGCCATCGCTCCAAACATCGTCTGCTTCAGTGGTAATTAAATAGACTTCACCAGCTTCCACTAAAATGCCTGAGTGATTAAATAGTTTTGCAGAATCAACTTCTATTTCTATTGATTCATTAACCTCCAATGCAAACCATACTGGTCTTGGGTTATTGCAATAACTTTTAACTCCGAAGCCATTTATTGGCTCGTCTTTAAAGGCAAAGAATACATTGTGCGAGACGTTTAATAATGACTTAGGGCGGTAATCTTTGTCGAATGCAATTCGTTCGGTAATTGAGTTATGAATAACAGGTTTATGCTTACTCGATAGCTTATCTTTATCTATTACACAACAGACGCGATCCTCAAGAGTGAGCCAGTCAACAATTGGCCAGCGATCTTGTTGATGATTTTTACCGAGAGCAGTTGCTTCTCTTTGGAGATCATCAAGTCCAATCATGTTTTTTAACCTTAATGGTAACGCCTTTTGAAGCGCTTTCTCTGAAGGCATTTTTAATTCAGGATCTAGCAAGTCAAACTTTTTAACTTGGTATGCAATCCAATTGATCAGATAAGAAAGCGTTAAATCTGATAAGCCATCACGATAATAACCTCCACCGACATCACTATGGGCACCTGCAAACCATAACTCAGTGATTCGGTTTTCTTCATAGTTCATTAGTGTTGGTTGAAATGCTTTACGTTTGTCATCTAAGCTGACGAGGTGAGTAGCTTGTTTGATTATTTTTGAAATAGTATGCCCATCTTCAAAAACAACTTCATAGTCAGGGCGTTCAGCTTTACTTAAATTAGGCAAGCCAATGCTAGCCACGGTATCAAATACTGCTAAATAAACAAAAGGTACTGTTTGTTTATTTAATAAGGGGGATTTTTCAATAATTTTAGAGCAAAAACGGCGGGCTAAGGCTGCCCCTCTTGAAAAACCTGTAACAATAATTTGATCGCCTTTTTGATAAACTCGATTAAAGTCATTAATCGCTTTTATCAAAATTGTTCCGACGTCTTTTTTTTCAGGAGATATCCCCTGATTAATTAACCGAGACCACCAGTTACCATAGGTTCCAACACCTTGGTAATAAAAGCAGCTTTCGACCTTACTGTGTGTTGATAGGCCTTTATTCTCATCATCATGAAGATTACCACCTGCCATGAAATGAAACTTCAAAATATTGGTAATATTATCGTCTTCTTTTTTGCCTTTTTTGACGATTTGCAGGGCGTCTTCTGGCTCATTGCCTGTGCCATCGAAGTTGAAAATATGAAGTGCCATAACTCCTCCATGAGTAAATGAAACTAGCTAACAGCTTCGAGACTTCATGAATAGCTATGTATTTAAAGGTTGGTTACAAGTGTAGTTTTAATGTTAATGTTTGCAACTCTGAAATTTCCCATTCTTCTTTGTATGTATTCAACCATTTGAAAAATAGACTTTTATTCTTTCATTATAGATAAGGCTGAGAGCTGGTGAAGGTATTGGTTAAACCCCTCCAAACTTTGAAGGGGAGGTGGATTTCTAATTTCTTTGGTATTAAACAACCAACTGAACGGCATCAATGATCGGTTTGTTTTCTATATCAATGGTGTCGATGATGTGTTTGTGTAGGCGCTTTTTGTGCTCGGCGAAAATCGCGCGTTTTTTATCGAACTGGCTGGCAAATTCGAGGGCGGTATTTAACAAGGCTTCGCTGTTTGGGCAAGCTTGTTCAATAACATGATCCGTGGCAAGTTCGCCTGCGGTAACGCGGCGGCCTGTTAGCATCATCTCGTTAAAACGATAGTATGGAATGGCTTTTTTAATAAAGGCGAGCATGCCCGGTAAAAACGGGATTGATAAATCCACTTCTGGGAAGCAGAAGAAACCACGGTCGCTTTGCATAAACCTAAAATCGCAAGCGCACGATAAAATGGCACCATTACCAAACGCGTGGCCATTTATCGCTGCGATTACTGGCATTGGGAAGAGTAATAGGCGTTTAAATACCGCATCCATTGAGTGCATAAAGCCACTTACTTCTGCAAATTTTTGTGCTTTTAATGCGGGCATTAGCCAATCGGTATCTATCCCCAAGCTCCATGATTTTTCGCTGCTTGAAGTGATCACGAGTGCTTTGTGTTCAGGATTACGTTCGATTTCGTCAAGGCAAGTTAAAAAAGCCTCTGCAAAAGCAGGATTATGGCGATTTTCAGCTGTTGTCATAGTTAAGATAGCAACAGATCCTTGTGTACTTACATTCATCAGTGTCATGCTGTGCCTTTAATTTTATTGTGTTGTGGGCATAGTTATAACCCATAGGTTTAACAAAATAAACCACAAGTCTGACCAGTTGTGAATTTAGGGGCACTTCTCTTTTGTCGATATGGTCTTTTAGTCGAAACTATTTTCCAATATATCGCTAATAGTGGTGAGTCATGATAGCGTTAGCTCAAACACACTATTTAAAGCGTAACAATGGATTTGATCAGTTGGCAGTTTTTAGGTGGAGATTTATTAAGCCCGATCAGCACAATAATGCTCATTGTGGTTGCGGGCTTTACTTCTATGATTTCAGCAGCTTTTGGTGCGGGCGGCGGCTTAATGCTGCTAGTGATCATGGCATCCATGCTTCCTATGAGTGTGGTTATTCCTGTTCATGGGTTAGTGCAGTTAGGCTCTAATGCAAACCGCTTTTTGTTCACGTTTAAACATATTGATGGTGCTATGTTTGTGTACTTCTCTTTAGGGGGAGTCTTAGGTGCGCTGGTTGCCTCAACGATTGTCACATCAATACCCCTTGAATTAATGAAAATAGTGGTCGCTGCATTTGTGCTTTATTTACTGTGGGGTGTGACGCCAAAGCTCAGAGAAACCTCAAAGTTATGGCGTGTTCTCGCAGGGCTTTGGACCACGTTTATTTCGATGTTTGTAGGGGCAAGCGGGCCTTTGGTTGGCAGCTGCTTATATGTAAATAATTATAATAAGCTTAAATTTACCGCCACATTTTCAAGCTGCATGACAGTACAACATACCTTAAAAGCGATTTTATATGGGGCTGTGGGCTTTGCATTTTGGCAGTGGTTGCCGCTGGTTATGCTCATGATATTGAGCGGTGCATTAGGTACTTGGCTTGGCCTTAAGTTACTGCGCCGCATCTCGTCAGATAAATTTAAAAAGATTTTTCGTTTAGTGTTAACGGTGCTTTCCCTGCAACTTGCGTGGCAGGGGATCATGGCTTTTAGTATTTGAACAAACCCAGTTTAGCAACGATGCCGCGTTCTAATTCATTGAGCTGGCCTATGGTGTTATCAAGGTGCTGAGCTTCTTGCGATAGGCTCTTAGCGCCTTGGTTAATAAGCTGCATGGTATTTAAGATATCAGCGGTCACACTGGTTTGCTCTTCAGAACTTGCCGCCACGCTTTCGTTCATTTGATTAATGGTATTGATTTGTTTAGCAATATCTTTAAACACCGCTTGGCTTTTTTGATTCGCTTGGCTCACTTTATCGCTGAGTGACTTACTTTGCTCCGTTGCGGTTACACAATCAGAGGTATTATTGTGTAGCGATACAATAATCGACTCAATCTCAGACGTTGAATCATAGGTTTTACTAGCAAGTGCTCTTACTTCATCAGCTACTACAGCAAAGCCACGGCCTGATTCACCAGCACGAGCCGCTTCAATAGCAGCATTTAGAGCCAGTAAATTGGTTTGCTCAGCAATACTTTTTATAACATCGAGCACTTGGCTAATTTCATTACTGCTGGCGTTTAGTTGTTTAACTACGTTTGATGTATGGTCGAGTTGTGCAGCTAATTCGTCAACCATGTTGCCATTGGTATTCATATTTTGTTCGCCCTGTTGGCATAAGCGATGAACGTCGGTGGTTTGCTGCGCGGTTTGATTAGCTCCTTGCGCAATCTCTTTGGTTGCTTCACTTAACTGACTAAGCGCATTGGTTGCTGAATCAGTGCGGTTATATTCAAGCTCGGCTTCGTTTTTAGAGCGCACAGATGCTTCGTTTACTGTGCTGGCAATCATTTCAAGCTCGCTCGCTGTACTGCCTAGCTCAGTGATGATTTCTTGTACTTGCGCTATAAATCGATTGAAACCATCGACCAAATAGCCTATTTCATCATTAGATTGATAGCTAATACGTTTTGTAAGGTCGCCTTCACCTTTGACAATTTCATCAACAAGGCTATTTACGCTATCGATTGGTTTTATCACTAAAAGCCGCACGATATAAATAATCACCGCACCCAAGGCGATAAAAGAGACCAGCAAGGTTATAAACATGGTGCGTGTCGACTCAGCAATGGTGCTATGCAGTGCTTGTTGTGAGTAACCAATTTTTATGTGACCAATTAAATTATCTAAATAGTGCAAATCAATAGTTTTGCTAACCGATGCGCTATTGCTTTGTTTAGTGATAGAAGCAAGTGGCTTATTGCGATGATCTGTCACTGAAATGTTATGTACATGTTTGTTTTGCGAAAAGGCTTTAATAATCTGATTGATTAACGGCTCATCATAAGAGAATACCGGCTCGGCTAAAATAACTTGCATTTGCTCATTAAGGGCTGTGATGTCGTCTTGCCATTGTTGTGTTTGACTCGACTTTGCCAGCAGATAGTTTGCGCTGATCACGAAGATCACGCTCAGTAAAAGGCACAAAGACAGTGCCAAGGTTATTTTATATTTTAATGATTTCATTGTGCGCTCATTGAAATGGGTTAAACCACAAAGGGCTATTTTTATTAGGTGTGTTCGACGATAACGTTGGGTTATCAAGCTCAATAAGGCGACGCGAGCTTAAGTTGGCTTTTGATAAAACCGTTTGTACTTGGCTGTCTGCCAAAAACATGGCGTTAAATGTGCCATCAGCAATCATCTCGTTTAGCGCATCATTTAGCTGTTTATGTAGCGTGTGGTTGTTTTTGTTGACGAAAAAGTAAAGAGGTGCGGTGTACTTAATGACCAAGTGCGGCTCAACAGTGAGGTTAAGCTCTGAGTGATTGGCAATTTCATCCCAAGGTTCATTAACACCGCGTGGGAAGTAATCAAAGCGCTCGCCTTCAAGCATTGGGAACAAATTAGGGTATTTTAATGTAGTAACAACAGGCAGTTGATTTGCTTTTAATATTTTCGTATCTGGCCAGGTTTTACCTTGCCCAGCGGTAAAACGTTTTAAATCTTGTAAGCTAGTTACTGAGCTAAACAGTTCGCGATTTTGTGCTTTCACAATCGCGACTCGCATGCCAAGTAAGCCACGAAACAAGGGAATATAAACGGCTTGATAATCTTGCTCTAACTGAGTGGATGTCATGCTCCACATCACATCAAGCTGGTTGTTTTTTACATCGTTTAAGATACGTGCATTAGAGATATCTTTATTAGTTTCATACGGGTGAATATACTCTAAGCCAGCACGTTCGATGGCGCTGATCAGTAATTTGTGGGGAAGGGAGGTATCGCCACTATAGCTTTGAACTTTTACCGGTGCGGCAAAACAAGCCGACGTAAAAGCAAAGCAAAAAAGGAAAGCAAAATGACGCATAAAGCACCTTTGTTATTATTATGTAAACAATAAACTAAAGTGCTTTACGCGCTTTCTCAATCTTATTTCTTATGCATACGTATTCAATCACTTAGTAGGCTGTCGATTGACTTATCACCATTAAATAATTCAAACACTTGTGGTTTTTGCGGTGTATGTTCAGCGAGGTATAGCAGGGTATCTGCTACATCTTCACGATTGATTACCGCATCTTGGCGGGTTGCAGGGCGCATGGTGGTTAATAATCCCGTGGCTGCATCATTTAATAGCGTGCCAGGTCTGACAATGCTGTAATTTAATTCGCTATTGATTAAATGTTGGTCAGCCATGTGCTTTGCAACTAAATACGGTTTGATACTGCTTTCAATATTATCAGGCGCATCAGCACCGATTGAGCTCACCATTATAAAGTGCTTAACCTTGGCATCTACCGCATAATTAATCGCTTTAACTGCGGCCCATAAATCTATCAGTAAGGTTTTATCAGCACCCGTAGCGCCGCCGGATCCCGCGCTAAAAATCACTTGCTCAACCCCTTCGAAGGCACGACTAAAATCGTTTTCGAGGTCTTGCTCTACAATCGTTAAATGATTACTTTCAAGCGCAGTCAGTTTGCTTTTGTCTCTAACCAGAGCCACTACGTCATGGCCACTTGCCAGCATTTTTTCGGTGGTCATTTTACCTATTTGGCCCGTTGCGCCAATGATTAAGGTTTTCATATCAAACTCCTTCTAATTGCTGTGTAACTAAAGACCTTGGGGTGTGGATTTATTTTTAAAGGGGTACAAGCAAACTTTGAATAAAAAAGTATTATTTGGCATAGTATGAAATTAGGTACAAATTCAATTAAAAGGACTTGAAGTGAAAATATATTTTAATCTTTTGGTGGTGGTAACATTAGCATTTTGCAATGCGGTATATGCCAATCAATGGCTATCGCCTTATCCAAATAGTGAGGTTGAAAAGTCGGTTAAACTCAGTGGCGAACAGACACAATTAATGAGCCAGTTTGATGACAGTAAAAAGTCGTCAGAGCGATTTAGTTACACAGACTTTATTGGCGATGTAAACCACACATTGTACGAAATAAACAATGTTGCCACTCTCAAAGTATTTGAAAACTATAAACAAGCTTTACTCACCGATGGTTTTAATATTGTTTATTCTTGTCAGTTAGACGCTTGCGGTGACAGCAGTGATTTTGCAGAGGAAGTCGGTTACTTTCAGCTCTATAATTATCATCGTAAGCCATATTATCTTCTTGCTACTAAAGGTGAAAAGCCTGAGTTTGCCGTGTCGTTATTTGTTGGCCAGTACAACAGTAAAACGCGTGTTATGAGTAGCTCAATTGAGATTAAAGAGCTTGAAACAGGTCTGATAAAAGCCAATACAGCTGCTTTTGCAAAACAGCAAACAAATCCAGTTACCAAAGCACCTAAAGACGATATTAGAGGCTCAAGCGATCATCCATTACTTAGCCGTTATCCTGGTAGTTTTATTGAAGACTACGAGCAAATTGATTACGAAGAATTTTCACTACCAACAGGAATATTTAACCGTAAAAACAAAGCGCTACCTGCTGAAGATGTGACAGGCGATATCACTCGTATTACTTATGAAATTAGAAAAGTATCAACCCTTAAGATTTTTCATAACTATGTGTCTGCCTTAACAAAAGAAGGCTTTGAAACGGTATTTAGTTGCGAGCGTCAAGCATGTGGTGACGACCGTAAGGCAATACAAGCACTTGGTGATCACTTGTCGGTAAAACAAGTTTATAACTATTATCGCCAGCCGCGCTATCAGTTAATGAAAAGCACCACAGAAAATCAAACAACCTATGTCGCATTTTTTGTTGGGAATTACCAAGGCACTACGCGAGTGCAGCTTGTTATAATTCGAACGGAGCCTTTACAAGGCGATTTAGTTAAAACCAATCCGGACCAAGTGTTAAAGCAACTAGAGCAAAAAGGTAAAGCAGCCATTTATGGCATTTACTTTGATCATGATAAATCAGACATTAAGCCAGAATCAGCCGAGTCATTAAAAGTGATTGCGGATGTTTTAAATAAAAATAACAGCTTAAACTTGTACGTTGTTGGCCATACAGATGATAAAGGAAGTCCAGAATATAATTTAGGGCTGTCATCTAAGAGAGCTAAAGCAGTTGTTAAAGCGCTCGTGAGTCAATACGGCATTAAAGAGTCGCGTTTAATTGGTTATGGTGTAGGCCCTTACGCGCCAGCTGCCAATAATAAAAATGATTTGGGTCGTCAGCTAAACCGACGCGTAGAGCTAGTTGAGCGATTAAGTAATTAACAATCAAAAGGGGCTTTTTAGCCCCTTTAAATTTTATTACGAATTAGGTCGCGAACAATAAAGCGGGCGGGGTGAATAGCCTGACTCACACGTTCGCTAAATGGTCTTGGCTCATTGTTTAAACAAGCAATTAAATGTTCAGCACAAAGGGGGGCACTGCACAGGCCTCTTGCACCAAAGCCAGTGAGCACATGCAAGCCTTGCTGAGGTTTCGTTAACGTTTGGTACTGATAACGTTTACCCAATCTTAAATTAGCAAACGCGCTTACATAATCACTTTGTTCAGCCCATTCACCTGCCATAGGTAAATGGTCAATGAAGGTGCACCTTACAGCTGCTTTCGCGGCTGTTATTTCACCTAAGCTATTGGCAAACCCGCAGTTGGGGTAAAAGTTTAATAGTTGTTCGCGATTAGTGTGGTTGTCTTGCTCTTTAACTTCACGGCTTTTTGAGTTTTTTTCAAAGGTTGCGCCCATGCAATGATGGCCCTGATATTCAGGAGTAAAATAGCCTTTGTGGCAAAGCACGGTCTTTAGGCGTTTTGACTGCTCGCTTGCTTGCACATGCGAGACTTGGCCGCGCACACCTACAACAGGTAGCGCTTGAGTTTGGCTAAACTGGTCACTGTGTTCACCTGCACAATTAATCACATCACTAAATGGCCCGAAAGTTTGCTCTTTGCTGTGTAGTAACCAGCCATCAGCGGTTTTTTCGAGCTTTTCAATATGGCAATTAAAGTGACTGTCCATTTTATTATTGGTAGTGGCAGTTAACGAATTTGCCGCATTAAATAATGCTGTGACTAGGGCTGGTGGATTTACCCAGCCGCCTTTTGCAAAGAATACACCTGAGTAGCCCGTTTCTACACCGGCAATTTCGTCGCCTTCTTCGGCGCTTACATTGCGCATTAATTCTGCTGGCCAAAGTTCTTTATCGGCAAGGTTTTGATGTTTATCAGCTAGGCCTTGTTTAACCGCGTGCTGTAATACACCACACCACTGGTGAGGGTAGTCAAAACCATCATCAAGTAATTGTTGGTATAGACGCATCGCATATAAAAAACTATGGGCGAACATTTCACTGTGTGGTGAATTTTTCGCTTGTAAATGCGGATACACAGCCCCTTGTACATTGTGAGAAGCGCCCATGGCAAGCGCTTCATCTTGGCAAAAAAGCGTGGCTTTTAGGCCTCTTTTTGCCAGTGAATACAGTACACTGCTACTGGCAATACCACCGCCAATAACAGCCACATTACTCACTTCACTTTGCTGATGAGCAAAATAGGCAGGCCCTGATTGTTGCTCATTAGGCTCAGTGAGCTCGCCAATCAGCATTTCGCGCTTTTTACCATAGCCTTTAGCTTTACTCATGCTAAAGCCAGCTTCGATGAGTCCTCTTCTGACAAAGCCTGCGGCAGTGAAAGTAGCGAGTGTGGCATTTGCTCTTGAGATAGCACGCATCTTGTTGAACAAACTCTGTTGCCACATATCTGGGTTTTTACTTGGTGCAAAGCCGTCTAAATACCACGCATCGACAACTCCTTCGCTTGGGTAGCTCATGGCGTCAATGCTGTCTTGCACGTCACCAAAGTAAAGGTCGAGTATTAGTTTGCCGCCCGCAAATTCAAGGCGATGACAGCCGGCCAAATTAATAGGATATTGAGCAATTAGTTGCTCACTATAATCTTTTAAACTAGGCCAGGCTTTGAGTGCTTGAGCAAGGTCATCACGCTTAATAGGGAACTTTTCAAAAGAGATAAAGTGCAAGCGGGTAACACTCTTTTTACCACTATGGTCGGGTTGATTTTGAACTTCTTGCTCTGCATGCTGCCTATCAAGATGAGCAGCAAAGTGCTGCCAGGTATTTAAAAAGTTAAGCCCGGTACCAAAGCCTGTTTCAGCAATCGCAAAGTGGTTACGGTCATGATTTTGTAATCGTTGCGGGATATGGTTTTGTTGATAAAACACATAATGTGATTCGGCTAAGCCATCGTCATTAGAGAAATAAACATCGTCAAACTGATCGGCGACAGGGGTACCAAGGTGATTAAAATGAATATGTGCGTTTTTGATCATGGTTTAACTAATTAACTACAAACTTTTTTCATTATTTTACGTGTTTTCTTTGAAATAGTCTGGCGTTATTTATAAGCTAGACATTCAGAGTACATGTGTACGCTAGAAAGCTGACCACTTCGAAAGTAATTTCAGCGTAAAATAGAACACAATTTAGTATAGAGCTAAGGTAATTACCCATGAGAAGAGCCGTTATTACGGGCATCGGTGTTGTTTCAAGCATCGGTAACAACAAAGAAGAAGTATTAGAATCATTAAAACAAGGCCGTAGTGGTATCGCGTTCAACCAAGAGTTTGCTGACTACAACCTACGTAGTAACGTATCTGGCAAAATCGATATTGATGTTAAAGAGTTTGTTGATCGTAAAGCAATGCGCTTTATGGGCGATGCTGCTGCATACGCTTATATCTCAATGTCACAAGCGATTGCAGATGCTGGCCTTAGTGAAGATCAAGTTTCAAACGAGCGCACTGGTTTATTAGTGGGTTCAGGTGGTGGTTCATCTAAATGGCAAGTTGAAGCGGCTGACATTTTACGTGAAAAAGGCGTAAAACGTGTTGGTCCTTACATGGTACCACGTACTATGGCGAGTACGACTTCGGCGTGTCTTGCAACACCATTTAAAATTAAAGGTGTTAACTACTCACTAAGCTCTGCATGTGCGACATCTGCACACTGTATCGGTCACGCGGTTGAGCAAATTCAATTAGGCAAGCAAGACGTAATCTTTGCAGGTGGTGGTGAAGAGCTTCACTGGACGCTAGCAATGGAATTCGATGCAATGGGTGCATTGTCTACTAAGTACAATGAAACACCAGAGAAAGCATCACGTACATACGATGCAAACCGTGACGGTTTCGTTATCTCTGGTGGTGGCGGTATCGTTGTTGTTGAAGAACTTGAGCATGCACTGGCTCGTGGCGCGCACATTTATGCAGAAATCACTGGTTACGGTGCAACGTCTGACGGCTACGACATGGTAGCTCCATCAGGTGAAGGCGCTGTACGTTGTATGAAGCAAGCAATGCAAGATCTTGAAGGCGGTATTGATTACTTAAATACTCACGGTACTTCAACACCTGTTGGTGATGTGAAAGAGCTTGGCGCTATTCAAGAAGTATTTGGTGGTAACTCGCCAATGATCAGTGCAACCAAAGCGATGACAGGTCACGCTCTAGGTGCAGCAGGCGTTCATGAAGCAATCTTCTCGCTATTAATGCTTGAGCATAACTTTGTTGCTCCATCTATCAACATTGATGAACTAGATGAGCAAGCTGCAGGTCTAAATATTGTAACTGAGCGTAAAGACGTTGAACTAAATACAGTTATGTCTAACAGCTTCGGTTTCGGTGGCACTAACGCCACATTAGTAATGAGCAAATATAAAGGTTAAACCTCTCCAGTATTTGCTTAAAGCCGAGCAATAGCTCGGCTTTTTCATTTGTTATAAATAACCCCAAAATCGTCTTAGTTGTTACCTATCCGAATACTGATAAATTCGCTACAATAGCGCCACTTTCTGCCTCTCGGACACACAAATGAAAATTCTTGCAGATCAAAATATGCCATTGGTTGAGCAGTACTTTGCCGATTTTGGTGATGTTGAGCGATTTGATGGCCGTAATCTCCAACCCGAGCAGCTAGTCGGGGTCGATATCTTGTTAACCCGCTCTGTTACCAATGTAGATAAAGCCTTACTCACTCAAGCAGATAAATTAAAATTTGTGGGCACAGCAACCATAGGTGTTGATCACATTGATACCGAGTTACTTGCTGAGCGAAATATCGCATTTAGCAGCGCACCAGGTTGTAATGCCGTGGCGGTTGCTGAATATGTTATTAGCTGCTTGTATGCCTTGAGCCAAGAAAATGCCAGTTCATTACAAGGTAAAACCATAGGCATAGTGGGGGTTGGCAGTATAGGTAGCTGTTTACGTGATAAGCTTAGCCTGCTTGGTATGAATGTATTGGTATGTGATCCACCAAAACATGAAGCCGGTGAGCTTGCAGAGCATATTGAGTTAGACACATTACTAGCCCAAGCCGATATTGTGACTTTTCACGTGCCATTGGTTAAACAAGGTCCGCATAAAACCTTGCACATGCTAGACGAAACACGCTTAAAAGCACTTAAGCCGGGTATGACGATTATCAATGCAAGCCGTGGTGATGTGATTGATAACCAAGCATTACTAGCATTGTTTGAGCAAGGCGCAAAATTAGATTGTGTGCTTGATGTTTGGGAAAACGAACCCAATATACTGACACCTCTGCTTGATTATGTACGTTATGCCAGTGTGCATATTGCAGGGCATACACTTGAAGGCAAAGCCCGCGGTACACAAATGCTGTATCAGCAGGTATGTGAGCTTGAAGGCATCGCAGCGCTTAAGTCTCTGGACGATTTTTTGCCAGAACCAATTAGCCACTCTGTCACGCTAGGTGAAACCTTTAACCTAGATGATATAGGTCGCTTAGTGCACTTAATTTATGATGTGCGTCGCGACGATGGCATTTTACGAAGTAAATTAGCAAGCGAAGGCTTTGATAGTTTACGCAAGAATTACCCGCCACGACGCGAGTTTAGTACTTTGTCGGTGGCTGCCAACAGTGCATGTGAAGGCGCATTAGCTGCACTGGGATTTAGAATTAACGAATAAAGCCATTTGCTTTATTCAAAAGAGGAAAACACATGTCGCAAAAATTTAATGTAGCCGTATTAGGTGCCACAGGTTTAGTGGGTCGTCAGATTATCGAAACTTTAGAAGATCGTAAGTTTCCGGTAGACCAATTATTTTTACTCGCAAGCAGCCGTAGTGCTGGTGAAGAAATTCAATTTCGCGGTGAGAGCATTGAAGTAATCGATGTTGAAGAGTTTGATTTTAGCCAAGCTCACATTGGTTTATTTTCAGCCGGCGGTAGTGTTTCTGAAAAATATGCACCGATTGCGGCGGACGCAGGCTGTGTGGTAATTGATAATACCTCACACTTTCGTAATGACTACGATGTGCCACTCATTATTCCTGAAGTGAATGCATCAAGCTTAGCGGATTTCAGAAATCGCAACATCATTGCAAACCCTAACTGCTCAACGATTCAAATGCTGGTGGCGTTAAAACCAATTTATGATGCTTATGGCATTGACCGCATTAACGTATCAACTTATCAAGCTGTATCGGGGGCGGGTAAAGAAGCCGTTGATGAACTAGCCAAGCAAACAGCAAACTTAATGAATGCGCGTCCGATGGATAATGCCGTTTTCCCTAAACAAATTGCTTTTAACGTGATCCCACAAATAGACAGTTTTGAAGATAACGGTTATACCCGCGAAGAAATGAAAATGGTTAACGAAACACAAAAGATCTTAGGTGATAACAGTGTTGTGGTTAACCCGACCTGTGTTCGTGTTCCCGTGTTCTTTGGTCACAGTGAAGCGATCAATATTGAAACGCGTATGCCAGTAGATATCGAACATGTGAAGCAGCTATTAAACGATGCACCAGGTGTTGAGTTTATTGAAGATTTAGCGGATTACCCAACAGCTGTGTCTGATGCAAGTGGTAACGATACAGTATACGTAGGGCGTTTACGTGCTGATATTTCGCATCCACATGGTTTAAATATGTGGGTTGTAAGTGATAATACGCGCAAAGGTGCAGCAACAAATAGTGTGCAGATTGCTGAAGAGCTTATCGCAAATTATTTATAAATCTGATGATTTAGGCTGAGCTAAATTTGACAGAAAGCGGCAATTTGCCGCTTTTTTTGTGAATTCACTGCCAAATTATTGCCGCATACGTTGTAAAAGCGTATAAACTTAACGATAACAATAAAAAAGTCTCTCAGCCGCTAATATTTAAGCTATTTACTATCAAGGTGTTGCAATAGATATTGCAAGGCAACTAAGTTATAGTTTGCAGCTGGAATAGAGCTTGCAAGAAAACATAATTAAGAATCAATTCTGCAAGAATTACTTGATGTTTAAGCAACCAGGGTTGCTGCGTTAACATTTAAAACATAAAGGATCAGCATGCGCGGTTTAGCAACACTCTTCATATTAGCGTCTGCATTGGTGGTAACACCGACATACTCTGATGAAGGCACCACACTTAAAGGCCCTAAAGGTGTCGATTATGGTGCGCAGGGGCGCTCAATTGGTCCGATCAAGCCGACCGATACACTGTGGCGCATTGCCGCTAAAATTCGCCCTGACAACTCTGTAAGTATTTATCAGGTCATGCAAGCTCTGTATGACAAAAACCCATCGTCATTTTTAGACCAAAACCTTAACCATATGCGCGATGGCGCATACCTAAAAATCCCAACCATTGCTGAAATGCGCGCGGTGAATCCAACGTTAGCAAAAGCACGTTCTGAACAAGATGATGAGCTATGGGAGAAAAAGAAAAACGGCACCCTGACTACTGCTGAAATTAATGAATCGCAAAAGAAAGTAACCCAAGCCCGTAAAGTTGATGTAGACGAAGCAAAGCAAGAGCTTAAGCAAGAAATCAACACCATTAAAACTGAGCAGGGTACGCAGCTAGTCGAGCTTCAAAAGCAGTTTAAATCGTCGGTTGAAAATGTTGAAGAAATCTTAGCTGAGAACAACAAACTCAAAAAACAACTGAGTGGTATTTCTAAAGAGCTTGAAACCGTTCGCGATCAGCTTGGTCAAGACAGTGAAATTCAAAAGCAGCTGAAAGAACTGATCACTAAACAAAATGAAATCATAGAGCAGCAAAGAGCAAAAAAGATTGAAGAGGACAGTGGGTTTAGTTTTTCGAG
>Ga0049100_1000075_pt1 | contig 24726 bp, 22 predicted proteins | sample WorMetimpBELIZE2_FD_55036 | JGI IMG/M metagenome (GOLD analysis project Ga0049100, IMG submission 55036) | Marine gutless worms symbiont microbial communities from Max Planck institute for Marine Microbiology, Germany - Olavius imperfectus... | ecosystem: Host-associated > Annelida > Digestive...
CTGCATCAGCAAGCCAAATACCCAACTCAGGCACACGCTCACAATGCCCTGCCGTATATGGCGATGTATCATCAATGGCTTGCGCTATAAGCTCTACAAACGACTCCATCAACGCTTTTTGTGAGTTTTCATGTTGCTCAATCGAGCGACTCATATCAACCATCGAACTAGCTAAATAATGAATTTCTAAAATATGACTCGAAAGCGTTGAAACCTCATTGTAGTCACGCTGTTGAATTTTTTTATTCTCACCCACTAATTTAAGTATTGGGTTAACGATTGAAGAGGCAAAAAACCAAGAGACAGGCAGCAGCAAAAGCAAACATAACCCTGTAACTAATATTGAGATCTGAATCTTTTCTTTAATAATTGCTAGTACATCGTTTTTAGCCACAAGAACCGCAAAATAATCAATTTCATCAGATTGCATTTCACTACTGAGTGGCAGTTGCAATACAAACATATATTTCTCAACACCATCCTCATTCACACTTAGCATTTTGCCAAATTGATGTTGTCCATTAGCGAGTCCTATGGTTTGCTCATTTGTTTTGATTATCTTGGATAAGTCATCAAACGAGTGATGATGAACTTGTGTTTTACTTTTAGCGATTATTTCACCATCTCCACGATAAACGTACATTTCGGAAGAAACTAGAAACTGCATTTTTTGCTGTTGTTTAATTAAAAATGCACTCAAGCTAGAACTTGCAACATCAATAGCAAGCACTCCTCCCGTTTGTTCAGATTTTATTGTGTACGTATAACCAGGTATCTTTAGTAGATTAAAAATATACTGTTGAGTTTTGGTAACTGTGCCAACTTTTGCATCGTTAAACCATAACCGCTTTCGAGGGTCGTAATCTGGAGTTTGTTTGTATTTCCTATTTAATGATAGGTTTTCATCTAAATAATATGTAGTTTGATGACGAGACTCACCCTGCCCTAACACCTTAAAAATAAGCCATCTATCTTCAGCTCTAAGATCGTTAGGTTTTGGTAATTGAGCATGACCACGTAAATTCACAACTTCGATGAAGTCACCATTAGCATACCCTAACAATAATGAATGAAAGTCTGGGTGTTTGTTTAATACTTCTATTAGAATATTTCGCAAAGAATTATTTTCATCAAAGTTCCCTGAAAACAGTCTGTTATCGTGGATCATAACACTTAATGTATTATCTACCCGCTGATTAATTCGAGTGATGTGGTCAGCTATTTGTTGGCTGGTTGATTTGAATTGTTCGGTTTTGGTTTGAAGGACTAATTTTTCACTGAAATAATAGTGCAGACTGATCGCCACAATTCCAGTTAGCAAGCTCGCTAGTGCAAATATTAATAACACACTTACGCGTATTGAAATTTTAAATCTTCTTTCATTCTGTGAAAACAATGTGCGACTCCCTGCTAGCTCTAAATAATTATCCAGATATAAATAAATCTAATACATTTTGCTAAACTTACACATAAACCAAATAATCTAGACTCGTTAAATTTTTACTACTAACTGATTTCTACCACTACCTTTTGCTTCGTAGAGTGCAGCATCAGCTCTAGCTATCACTGATTTTTGCTGCTCCTCTCGCATTACTGTTAAACCAAAGCTAGCTCTAATTAATAATGAAAGCTCTCCAACTTCAAATGGTTCAGTATTAAGCTTGGTGATCATATTTTCGATTATTTTTGCAGCATCAGACACCGAACAAAGCGGTAAAACAATAACAAACTCTTCACCACCAAAACGATAAACATCATCGGAAGTGCGTAATGACTGAGTTAAGAAAGTAGAAAAAAGCTCAAGTATACCATCGCCAACTTCATGACCATGGTTATCATTGACCTGTTTAAAATAATCTATATCAGCCAAAATAACGCACACTTGCTTCATTTTTTGCTGCTGTTGCTTAGTTATCCGTTGATAGTCTTCATAACTATTATCAAAGGCTCTTCTATTCGGTAATTGAGTCAGTGCATCTTTAAATGCTTGGCTCTGCATTTCTTGCGCTAATTGACCTAGTTGCGTATTTCGAACAAAAAGCTCACGGCGCATTAGGTGCTGATGGGCTGACATGATCATACCAGTTAAATTTACAGCTACATGCGCTAATATGACCATATATGAAGTATGGCTATTAATATCCTTGGTAAAAAAAATCACTAACAAGGCAACTACACTATATGAAAGGCCAAGAAAAGCTGACAACCTAAATGATACCAAAGTTGAAAAATAGAAAGTAATCAAAATTATTACATCGAAAAAAAGGTGCAGTATGTAAGTACGCTCATAGGTATACGCCATTGATTGCATACTTAGAGATAAAAAAGCCATAAACAGAACTGTGATGTACTTAAATTGTTTTAAGCTCTTTACAAAACTAAGCCCTATTCCACCGATAATACAAATAGAAACAATAACGGTTCGACCTATCAAAGCAATGTTAGGCCAAAATTCAGCTTGAATAATCAATTCATCAAAGAACGTAACTAATGTTGTGACCAATGCAACTGTAAAACATAAAAACTGCGCGACCCTTCTATCCTGTTTAAATTTGCTTTGCAAAAATATTTGCTCGACCTGCAATGAATTAAACTGGCAAGCAAAGCGCTTTATTGTCAGATCTTTGTTTAATAACTTTGCAGCAAATGCGCCCATAAATACGTGCCTAATGAAATGAGTAACAGAGGAATGTTCAAATAAAGAGCTATTCCCCTATTATAGAATGATAGTTCATTAATTAAACTAGTCATTTTGTATAAAAATACCTCAAATTAGCCATTAAAAAGCAGGGATTAGTTACAAAGCATTAATAAAATACTCTTTATTTTTTTACCAAGCATTCTCGCCGGCCTCATCAGACTTGACTATATCGGTTTCTTTTAACGCTTCTCGAATCCAGGTTTGCATGACTGGACACGCAAATACATGCTGACAATAAGCTTGTGCAGCACGCGAAAGCGTAACCTGATACGTTTTAAAGCGCAGTACCACAGGTGCAAACATTGCATCAACAATAGAGAATTCGCCAAATAACCACGCATTAGGATACCTTTGCTGTTGAGCAGAAAATATCTCATCGATACGCGCAATGTCTTTTTTAGCTTGCTCTGATAATTCAACATGCCTGTTAGCGCGAATATTCATTGGCATTTCATTACGAAGTGCAGCAAAACCAGAGTGCATCTCAGCCGCTAAACTGCGTGCTTTTGCTCTTTGGGCTATTTCACTAGGCCAAGCAGCACCATTTAGATAAGCATCATTGATGTATTCACAAATAGCGAGTGAATCCCACACGATTAACTCAGCATCAATAAGGGCCGGCACTTTTTGCACGGGAAACTTACTTTTTAATGCTTCATAAAACTCAGGCGTATCTAGAACTAATTGTTGTTCTGTAAAAGAAATATTGAATTTACTCAGTAAATACCACGCTCGTAATGACCAAGTTGAGTAGTTTTTATTGCCAATAAATAATTGCATTGTACTTCCTTTAACGTTTAGATTGGACTCACTATAAAACAGCAATTGGGCAATTACTCGCCAATTGTTTTTATGTTAACTATAAGAAATGCTGATACATTATGGATATTGATGCCCTTAGGACTTTTTGCGCCTTTGTTGATACAGGCAGTTTCACCCGCGCTGCAGCACAAATTTGCAGAACCCAATCTGCAGTAAGTATGCAAATGAAAAAGCTGGAACAAGACCTCGCAAGTCCGCTATTTGAAAAGCAAGGCCGTCAACTGGTGCTAACCCATCAAGGCCACCAGCTAGCAAGTTATGCAAAGCAATTGATAGCGCTTCATGATGAAGCCTTTAAGCAATTAAAAGCTGGCACTGGCAATTTACGTGTGCGCATTGGTTGTCCTGACGACTATGCCCACTCTTTACTACCAGAGCTTGTTGATGCTTTACACCAACAGTTTAATGCGCTGGATCTACAAATAAGCTGTGCCCCAAGTACTGAGCTTAGAGCCAAACTAGACCAAGGTATGCTCGATTTGGTGATTGCCACTCGCTCGCCAGACAGCGAAGAAGGCTACTTATTGCAATCAAGCCAAGGTGTGTGGGTGAAAAGCCCTGCTTTTGAGATTAACGATTCAACCCCACTTCCAATCGCCTTGTTTCAACGAGACTGTAAGTTTCACCAAGCCAGTATTGAGGGTCTATTAAAAACTGAGCGTCGTTTTAATATTATTGCCTGTTGTGGCTCAGCGGGAGCGTTACATGGCTTGATTAAACAGGGACTGGCAATTAGCAGTATGGCGCGAATAAGCATGCAATCGGGTGTGGAAGAGGTGAGCGATAACTCCCTACCGACACTACCTGTCATTGATATCGTCCTGCTATACGGTAATCATGCCCACAACCCTCTCAGTCATGAGCAGTTAAAACAGATTGTGGGACTGATAGCAAACACAGCCTACTCCCCTTATTAAAATTCTAACAGGCATAAAAAAGAAACAATCAACTTTACATCTGTTTTTCAATCTATTAGTGTTCCCTAAATACGCACGGATTGCTTATGAAAAAATCAATTACAAACAAAATTACCCACATTATTCTAGCTCTCTCTACGTGTGTAATTATTTCCACAGCTATAGGTCAAGGAGACGATATGTTTAGCTGGTTCAGAAAGAAAAAAGAAGTATTTTTAAGCCCAGAAGTCAATGGTATTGTGACTGAAAATGGTCAACCTGTTGCTAACTTAGAGATAATTCGCTCATTAATCTACATAGATGAAAAAGTTCATCGCGACACTGCAATAACCGATGAAAACGGGTGCTTTCACTTTCCTAAGAAAACAATTTTATCTTCAATACCTAATAAATTGATTGCTGAGCATCGTGTTTCTCAAGAAATTTTTATTGAAAGAGATAATGAGCTAACTCCTTTATGGGTTGCAACTCAGTCTGGGATTGATGAAATTCCAGAGTACAGCAAGAAGCTGTCATTCTTGAACTGCCAGATGACCGCTCCTCATGTTGTATTTGAGTTCAAAAATCAAAAAAATAAGCACCGTAACTTCGTAGCTCAAAGCATCTGTAGATGGGAAGAAGATTTTCTACCCTATAAGCTTTTAAAGAATGGTAAACAATACCGAATAAATAATTATGACCTAACAGATTTAACTGAAATATAAGGAAGATTGACATGGAAAAAGTCAAAACAGTTCTACCACCTAATATAGCTGCTTTAATAGCTAGTAGAGTATACGATATTAGAAAATCTACATCTTTTAAAGAAGAGTTCGGGCAAAACTTTGACAGCAGTTTCAAAATCACCAGCAATCAAATCAAAGGCGTCAGTGGTGGCTTAATTAACCAACTTCTAAATCGCAGTACTGGGTTTGCCTTAACAGCAGAAGGTGCATCCCCCCAATTTAAAGGCCATCATATTATAGGTATCCGCGGAACTGTTTTTACCTCCTGTTCTGATTGGCTAACCAATTTAAATGTAGCCATTACCCATGGACCTAAAAACTTAGAGGTACACTCTGGTTTCGAAAAAGCATTTACCAGTATGAAGCCCATGTTTGAGGCTTATGTAAAAAGTCATAAACCTAAGTGCTTGCACCTTGTTGGGCATAGCCTTGGTGGTGCAATCGCACAACTCACGGCAATTTGGGCAAGTGAAAAAGGCATTCCTGTAAATTTATATACCTTTGGTGCGCCGCGGGTTGTATTGAACCACTCCGTACATTCTGCCGCGCATAATATTGGCCAGTATCGCGTTACACATGGCGCAGACCCCGTCCCATGCGTGCCTGCTTGGCCTTTTAGCCATACATCTAGCGAATATCAAACGGCAATGAATGAGGGGGCTTTTTTTAATATTGCAGCTCATTCTATGGAAGGTGATACTCCTGGTTACGCTAATACTGTTGCCGCCTATCAAGACTACGCCAGCATGGAAAGCTCAATTAAACCCCTTCACTACAACCATACTGTATTAAAGTATGAACAGCGCTTTAATGTTAGATTCTCGCTTAACTGGCAGCGAGTAATTACCAATGGCTTAATTACTTTTTTAAAGAAAACAGGACAATACGCCTTCATCTCTGCACAGGCAGGTTTAACTGTCGGGTTAACTTTTTATGATATTTTAGCCCGCTGCCTATATGAATCAGTGGTTAAATTTGTCGAGCTTACAGAAGAGTTAAAAGGGTTAATTGGCCATATGCTCGCGTTTGTTGGTAAAGCATCGTATGAAGTCAAAGAGCTTACCGCTCAATTTATTCGTTGGGTATTAGGTTTAATGATCAAAAAGCTATACATGGTAGCAAAGCAGGCAATTGATCGTATTTAAGTTTCTTTATTGACCTTCTGCAATCAAAAACGCGGCAAATCAAGCCGCGTTTTAAGTTTATAGTTCTTTGCTAAATCAAACTAAGTTAATCAATCGAACCTTTGATTGGTCCATGTTCGTGACTTACATGTGGGTTTTGACCACGTTGGCGCAATAAGTGATCCATTAAGGTAATCGCCATCATCGCCTCAGCAATAGGAATAGCGCGAATGCCTACACAGGGATCATGACGTCCTTTGGTGATCATCTCTACCGCTTCGTTGCTAGTATTAATGCTGTTACCCGGTATGGTAATGCTTGAAGTTGGCTTAAGTGCGATTGAGGCAATGATATCTTGCCCTGTCGAGATACCTGCAAGTACACCGCCCGCGTGATTTGATGTAAACCCGTCTGGAGTTAACTCATCACGGTGTTCAGAGCCCTTTTGCTCAACCACATCAAAGCCATCACCAATCTCAACGCCTTTTACCGCATTAATGCTCATTAATGAGTGTGCAAGCTCTGCATCAAGGCGATCAAATACTGGCTCACCAAGACCAACAGGCACATTTTTAGCAACCACTTTAACTTTAGCGCCTACCGAATCACCTTGTTTTTTTAGGTCGCGCATATATTCATCAAGCGCATCTAATTTACTCGGATCAGGAAAGAAAAATGCATTGTTTTCCACTTCATCCCAGTTGTAATCTTCAGCTTTAATTGGTCCAAGCTGGCTCAAACAAGCACGCACTTCAATATCGTGAAATTGTTTTAGGTATTTTTTTGCAATTGCACCCGCCGCTACACGAATCGCCGTTTCACGGGCAGAAGAGCGACCACCACCTCGGTAATCACGGATACCGTACTTATGCCAATAGGTATAATCACCATGACCTGGGCGAAATACATCGGCAATTTTGCCGTAATCTTTTGAACGTTGATCGGTGTTTTCAATCAGTAAACCAATGCTAGTACCAGTGGTTTTACCTTCGAACACACCTGAAAGAATTTTTACTTCGTCACTTTCGCGGCGCTGTGTTGTATATCGACTTTGCCCCGGCTTGCGACGGTCTAAATCAATTTGTAAATCGGCCTCGCTAATCTCAAGACCTGCTGGTGTGCCATCAACAACGCCGCCTAATGCAACGCCGTGGCTCTCACCAAAGGTGGACACTTTAAATAGTTGCCCGATGCTATTACCTGCCATTAATTTTCCTCATTCCTAATGACTACTGAGACCGAGCCCTCAGGCTCGGCTTTTAAAATCTGCTGTTAATCTGCGAAATAGTTAACAAGCTGTTGTTTGCTGATCACAAACACGCCAAGTCCACCTTGTTCGAATTCAACCCACTCAAACGGAGCGCCCGGGTACAGCTCTTCCATATGTACCATAGAGTTACCAACTTCGACAAATAACAAACCGTTATCAGTTAGATGCTCAGCGGCTTCAGCTAGGATGGTGCGAGTAACATCAAGACCATCATGCCCTGATGCTAAACCAAGCTCTGGCTCGTGATGGAATTCACGAGGTAAATCAGCCATATCTTCAGCATCAACATACGGTGGATTAGCTACGATCAGGTCATATTTTTGACCCGGAACACCACTAAACACGTCTGACTGAATTGGCAGTACACGGTCATTTAGCATGTAATCGCTAATATTAATATCAGCAACTTCGAGCGCTTCATATGAAATATCAACCGCATCAACCTGTGCATCTTCAAATGCTTGCGCAAGTGCAATAGCAATACATGCAGAGCCGGTGCATAAATCAAGAATGCGCGTTACTGAGCTTGGCTCTTCTAACCAAGGTGCAAAGCGATTGTTAATTAGCTCAGCAAATGGCGAGCGTGGAATTAACACGCGCTCATCAACATAAAACGGCATACCTGCAAACCACGCGGTGTTGGTCAGGTACGGTACTGGCGTACAATCATTAATACGCTCTGCAATTAGTTCAGCTAAGCGGTTTTTCTCGGTGCTGGTTAAACGCGCATGCATAAGCTCTTTTGGCGCATCGATTGGCAAGCTTAGTGCTGGTAATAGTAAGCTAACTGCTTCATCCCACGCATTATCTGTGCCGTGCCCAAAGAAAATACCACTGCTGGCAAATTGACTGGTTGTCCAACGTAACCAATCATGCAACGTTGAAAGTTCTGCAATTGCCTCGTCTAAAATTGCGTCTTCTATCTGGAAATGGTTCATGTATGTTCCTTAACTTTCAAAGTCTGTTCTGACGCGTATTGTACCGTCTTTTCAGTTGGTTTTTACTCGATTTTTAGCGTTTTTTTGTTTAGACTGCCGCCATGAAAAAAGATCCCCACGCCAACAACCACATTAGCACTGACGATATTGACTTATTTCGTCAGAGTATCAGTGGTGCCAAAGCATTTAAACAAGACACTATTCGATTCACCAATAAGCCTAAAGTGTCACAAGCGAAGCAATTTTCCCAGCAAAAAAAGCAACATCAGGCAGAATTTTTCTTTTCTGATGAATATGTACCAGACATCGACACTCATGGCACCGTAAGTTATGTCAAACCAGGTCACGATAGCTTTTTAGCAAAGCAACTTCGCCGTGGAGATTACCCACCTGAGTTAACCCTTGATTTACATGGCTTAAATAAAGAATTAGCCAAAGATGAGTTGGCGGGTTTAATTCATGAGTGTAAAAAACAGCATTACTATTGCGCTTGTGTTGTGCATGGCATTGGTGAGCGCATACTTAAACACAAGGTACCGCAATATTTAGTTCAACACCCTGATGTGATTGCTATGCACCAAGCGCCTCTTGAATTTGGTGGTAAAGGTGCTGTACTTATTTTAATTAATCTTCCACAAAGTGATGAGTTCAGACGCTAACGTCTTCTTGTCATAAGGCCTAAAGTGCATATTTTTTCGATTATCTTTCCACTGATTTTTATCGTGTTAAGTGGTTACATCAGCTCGCGAAGCACGTTTTTATCGAAAGAGCATATTGCAGGGTTAAGTAAGTTTACTTTTTACATTAGCGTGCCTGCTTTTCTATTTTTAAATATGGCCCAAGCCGATTTACAAAATAGTGTATCTATTGCAGGCTTTTTGAGTTTTTACATCCCGGTATTGGCCATTTACGCCCTCGGCTATGTGATTGACCGCTACCTCATTAGCAAGCAATCTGCGCCGTCACGTCATGCTGTATTTGCCCTTGGCAGTAGTTACTCAAATACGGTACTGGTAGGTTTGCCTATTATTATTGCAGCACTTGGGCAACAGATGGTCGGTATTGTATTTATGATCATCACTTTTCATAGCGCACTTTTGTTTACCCTCACCTTTTTGCTCAGCGCTAAATCGAAGCAAACATTCTCTTGGCGAGCATTTGCTAAAAACATGCTGCTCAATCCAGTCGTGTTAAGCATCAGTAGCGGCTTGGCTGTTAACCTACTTGGCTTTACACTTTTTGATGATTTTGCAAATGGCCTGAGTCTACTTGCGAAACCTGCCATTGCCTGTGCGTTATTTGTATTAGGGGCAAACCTTGCATTTTATAAAGTGGCCGACAACTTACAAGCATCACTCATTGCAACCATCATCAAGCTTTTAGTGTTACCGTGCGGGGTCTACTTTTTTGCAGGCAGCGTATTCAACCTAGAGCAATCATTACTGAACGTGTTAGTACTTTTAAGCGCCTCTCCTTTAGGGGTCAACGCTTATCTAATCGCCAATCAAATTAAGCAACACCAAGCGACACTGGCAAGTAGCGTCGTGCTTTCAACAGTATTGAGTGTAGTGAGCTTTAGTGCTTGGTTAAACGTGTTACTCTAGCTAGAAGTCATTACTAAAAATATTGAAAAAGCAGTATTTAATATATTCGCTATAATGAACTTGACTTATAATTGCACAACATCGTCTTTTAACTAATCACAAATTTATAAGCACCACTTTAGAAAGGCTTTCAGTGAAAACGATTTTACGGCATCAACGAAACTTATATAGCATTTTAATTTGCATCATTTTCGTCATAGGTTACGCATCTTATCTCACTATAAGTAATATAGTGGCTGAACAAAGTCGCTTACAACAACAGTCTATTGCCCCTGTTTTTTCATTGGTTGTCGAAGAACTCTACAAGCCTGTTCATACTGCTCAAGCCTTAGCGAGCACAGGAAGCTTAAGTAACTTACTTACTGATAGTGAACTAGACCAAGCCGCCATTCTAAACCACTTAGAACAGCTTCAGGAAAATTTAAATATGCTCGTTTTTGTAGCAAGTGAGCAACAGCAAATGCAATTTAATTCTGATGGCACAACGATTGATTTACAAAAAGAGAATATCGAGTGGTATCCAAAAGTAAAAGCAATGCAAGGCGATACCGTTGCTATCTTAGGAAACCGCGAGAACGTACATTTATACGTAGATATCAAAGTTTATTCTGAGCAAGGCGACTTTTTAGGCTTTATAGGTGTAGGTAAAAGTCTTCAGTCATTTTGGGAAGCTTTTCAACAATATAAAGCTACACATGGCTACGACTTACTTTTTGTCAATAACGTTGACGAGGTGGTGCTTTCTTCTCATCGAGACTTTCAAGCACAGTTTACTGATATTGTTAACTTAAATGAACTTAGTTGGTTCAAAAATGCGGCACAAGAGCTGGCCAACATGGAGAATTTGAGCAGTATCATTATCCAAATAGAACAGGATGATCATGTTGTTACGCAATTCAACTTGCCCCAGCTAGATTGGCGAGTTTTTTTAATATCGCCTATGGCTAAAAGGCAAGCAGAAATTAACTATGCATTTTTCAGTCACAGCGCTCAATTGGCTGCAATTTTGTTTTTCTTATTATTGTTTATTTATGCTGCATTTGCTTATCAACGTAAAAGTATTGAGGCAAGAATAAACATAGATCCACTCACAAAACTAGCGAATAGAGACAAAATAAACCACTGGTTTGAAGAACATACCGAAAAAGAGAATAGCCTCGCTTTAATCATGGTTGATATTGATCATTTTAAGAACATTAATGATCTGTATGGCCATAATACCGGAGATAAGGTTATTAAAGAGGTAGCAAAAATACTCAGAAGCAATTTAGGAGAGCAAGATGTTGCTAGCCGTTGGGGAGGTGAAGAATTTATTATTTTTATGCCTAACACAAGTCTATCGGTTGCGAGCCAGTTAGCTGAAAAAATTAGAAAAGACATTGAGTTAAATTTATTTACCGTAAATAGTCAATCATTAAAGGTGACGGCAAGTTTCGGAGTTACTCAAGCACAAAGAGCTGAAAAACTTGAGAGCATTGTAGCTGATGCTGATAGAGCGTTGTATGAAGCAAAGCAGCAAGGCCGCAATCGTGTGCGTAAAGCTTTTTAACTTAAAGCCCACCCGATACATCGATAAAACTGCCTGTTGTGAATGAGGCTTGCTCACTTGCCAAAAAGTAAATCGCTGAGGCGACCTCTTCTGCTTCACCACCACGCCCTAGCGGCAACTTAGATTTTAACCTATCAACTCGGTTTGCTTCACCGCCATCGCGGTGCATATCGGTATAAATAAGGCCTGGCCTTACCCCATTAACCCGAATACCTTTACTCGCTACTTCTTTAGCAAGGCCTATCGTGAAGGTATCAAGCGCTCCTTTTGATGCGGCATAATCTAAATATTCATTTGGTGAACCTGTGCGTGAAGCACCCGATGAAACATTCACAATACTGCCTTTGTCCATACGCTTTATTGCTTCGCGCGCGCACAGAAAGGCGCCTGTAACATTACAACTTAAAATAGCGTTGATTCGCTTAGCATCCATCTCTAATAACGGCATTTGCGGCATCATCATCGCTGCGTTATTAACCAATACATCTAACCGCGAAACCTGAGCATCTAATTTGGCAAACATGGCGAGAACTTGTTGCTCATCGGCGATATCGGCTTGCAACAAATAGGCATTCACGCCAAGCGCTTTTATCTCATCAGCGACCTGCGCTGCACTTGCGTGATCTGACTTATAGTTAATACACACATCGTAGCCATGTTTAGCAAATAGCTTTGCTGTCGCTGCGCCTATACCGCGGCCGCCTCCGGTAATAAGAACCACAGGATTCGTGCTCATTCTGACTCCTTGAAAACTAACTTAAACTGCTCACACACCAACGGCATTTCTGGGTGACATTGATACTTTGTGCCCGCGAGCTCTCGCTGGTAATAATCCCAATGTACCTGCTGCCAGTACTCAAGGCTTTTGTCGCCCTCGCCTTCTAATGCGGCGTAATCGGCGCTTATTTGATTAAATGCGGTGATGGTAACTGAGACGGTTTCAATAATGCCGAGGGGCTGTCCCTGCCAATTGGTAAAAATAGCTAAACCACCAACTTCAGGAAGGGTTTCATTATTGGCTTTAAACCAATAAAGTGAAGGAGTTGTGGCTTGTTTTACGCCATTTAAAACCAGTAATGCGCAGTCATTAGCATCTTGCTCATTGTCACAAAAATGCCAACTTGGTAGTTCAGTCACTGCGCGGCCTGATTGCTCATTAAAGCGAGCAATCAGCTGCGCGATACGCTGCTCGTTACTTAACTGCTGCAACGACAGAAATCTCTACAAGTAGTGCGTCACGCGCCATTTTTGCCTCAACACAAGCGCGAGCAGGCGCATGACCCTGTGGTACCCAAGCATCCCAAACTGCATTCATCTGTGCAAAGTATTCCATGCTTTTCAAGTAGATTGTGGCGTTTAGCATGTGCTCTTTGCTACTACCTGCTTCAATAAGTAGCGCTTCGACCTTATCCAGCATGGTTTGAGTTTGTTCGGTGATATCTTTTTCGGCATCGGCACAAACTTGGCCGCATAAGTAAACTGTGCCGTTATGCTTAACGATGCGGCTCATTCGGGCACCGGTTTGTAAACGTTCGATTGTCATAGTAAGAACTTAAAAAATTAACAGTGGCGCTAATTTAGCAAATCCACTATTAGATTTCGACGTTATTTGGCGAGTGAATACTAAGGTAGTGACTGCGCTGTTTGTGTTCATCATATTCGATAACAGCAATCGCCCCGGTATTGAAAATAGGCATATGACCTGGACTTAACTGATCAACTAAATAGCTAACAATAGGCATATGAGCAACGACCAACCAGGTATTGCAGTCTGGATGCATAGCAATCAAGGTTTCGAGGTAATCAGCGGCAACTTGCGGCACACCATCAGGGGTAATGTCGTTACAGGTTTCATTAAATTGTAACGAAATATGTTGCGTAGCATCGGCAGCTGTTTGTTGAGCACGAATGTAAGGACTTACCAACAGAGCATCCGGTGTATGATGTGTTGCTAACCATTGCCCCATTCGACTAGCTTCTTGGTGACCGGTCTCGGTCAGTTGTCTTGCTGCATCATCTGCTTGCATTGGCGTAGCTTCGCCATGGCGCATGATTAAGATTGTTTTCATAAAAAATCAACCGATTAAAGAATATAAAACAGTAGCCAGTTTGCTTGATTGTTCGCTATATTAGAATATCATCACTAGATACATTAAACATCCGCTTATGATATTCAGGTAGATTTTCGTAGCTCTGTCTTTTTTAGCTTTCCTGAAAATATCATCTGTTGTTAGGACATTAACGCACTCTTTCAGGAGCATCTTTTGAATATCAGCCGCAATGATAACAGAACATATCAACCCCTAACACTGGACAATGGTCTAAAAGTACTTTTAGTGCAAGACTTAGAGTCAACAAAATCAGCGGCTTCTATGGCGATTAACGCAGGCCATTTCGACGATCCTCTTGACAGACAAGGCCTTGCGCACTTTTTAGAGCACATGCTTTTTTTAGGCACTGATTTGTACCCAGAATCGGGCGATTTTTCTAATTTTGTATCACAATCTGGTGGCAACACCAACGCCTGGACTGGCACTGAGCACACTTGCTACTTCTTTGATATAAACAGCCAGCAGTTTGCTGAAGCACTAGCACAGTTCAGTCGTTTTTTTATCGCACCACTACTAAATCCTAAAGAGACAACAAAAGAACGCAATGCTATAGACGCAGAATTCAAACTAAAAATAAAAGATGATGGCCGACGAATTTATCAGGCTCACAAAGAAACGGTGAACCCAGCACACCCTTTTGCAAAGTTTTCGGTTGGTAACCAGCAAACCCTCGCGGATCGTGAGGGCTGCATCAGTGATGAGCTACGTGCTTTCTTCGATAGTCATTATCAGGCTCAGTGGATGACACTGGTGGTCTGCAGCAATGAAGATATTGCGACCATGACCACCTGGGTAAAACAGTTATTTAGCGCAATAAAAGGTCAGCCAAAAAGTAAAGAGATTATAGAGCAGCCACTTTACCGTAAACAAGACTTAGGTAAGGTGTTACACATTGAGCCACATAAACATATGCAAAAGCTCATTATTAGCTTTGCGATGCCAAATATAGATGACTTTTATCGTCACAAAACCGTTAGTTTTATCGCTCACTTACTTGGCTACGAAGGCAAAGGATCGCTGTACTCTATTCTAAAAGAGCAAGGCTGGATCAATGCCCTCTCAGCAGGTGGTGGCATTAATGGCAGTAACTTCAAAGATTTTAATATCAGTATGGCGTTGACTGATGAAGGTATTGAATACTATGAAGATATCGTCGAAATGGTGTTTGAGTATATCTGCTTAATTAACCAAAACTGCGATAAATTGCCGCGTCTTTATCAAGACAAAAAGAACCTCTTGCAAATTGCCTTTGATAACCAAGAAAAAGCACGTTTAATTGATTGGGTGAGTAACTTAAGCATTAATATGCAGCATTACGATGAAGCCAATTATGTGCAAGGCGATTATTTAATGGAAGGCTTTAACCGCTGCGCTCATGAAATTGCCATGCAATGGCTAACACCTGATAACATGCGCTTGGTACTCATTCATCCAGGTGTTGAGCCTGAGCACACTACAGCTTGGTACAACACCCCTTATAAAGTAGAGGACATTTCAACAAGTTGGTTAGAAGCGCTAAGCGAAATAAACACGCCATTACCACAGATGTGCTTACCAAGTGCTAACCCATACCTCACCAAAGAGGTTGAGTTATTGCCTTTAGAAAAGCCAACTAAATCACCAGAGCTTTTAGTCAAAAGAGAGGGCTTTGATTTTTGGTTTAAACAAGATGCGACTTTCAGAGTGGCAAAAGGGCATTTTTACTTAGCGATGGACTCAACCTTTGCGATTAAAGATGTTAAGCACATGGCCCTTACCCGCTTATTTGCAGACTTGTTTATGGACAGTGTAGCTGAGCAGTTTTATCCGGCTGAGCTTGCTGGCCTTAGTTATCACTTAACCTCTCACCAAGGCGGGTTAACTCTACACACTGCCGGTCTTTCATCGAGTCAGTTGGAGCTAGTTAATGAGTTACTTGAAGCACTCTTTAATGTTGAAATCTGCGCAAAACGCTTTGCTGAGTACAAAAAGCAGCTCGTTAGACATTGGCGAAACAGCAATCAAAACAAACCTGTTAGCGAGCTATTTAGTATTTTGGGTGCGCAAATTATGCCATGGAACCCAGAGCCGAATGCCTTAGCGCAGGCTTTAAAGGATACGAGTTTCCATCAGTTTAATTGCTTTAGAAATGAGTTTTTTAAAGCCTTGCACGTTGAGTCTTTTTTACATGGTAACTGGCAACGCTCTGATGCGCTTAAGTTCCAAAAACAAGTGACGGAGCACTTAGCTGGCAGCACCACAATTATTGATTTAACGCGACCACTAAACGATATAACCGAAGTAGGTCAACAGCGCTTCATGTTAAATTGCAGCGATCATGCAATGGTACTGTACTATCAAGCACAAACGGATGACACCAGCGAAAAAGTGCAAATGATGGTACTTAACCATTTAATAAATCAAGATTACTTTAATGAGCTAAGAACAAAGCAACAACTCGGCTATTTAGTTGGTGCAGGCTATGCTCCGTTTAATACCCGGGCGGGTATCGCATTTTATGTGCAGTCACCTAAGCACAGTGCTGATGAGATACTTCAGCGTCACCAGCAATTTATTAATAATTATGTATCACAAGTAAACAGCATTTCTGAGCAGCAATGGTTAGATACCAAAGCGGGTCTTGTCACACATATTGCTGAAAAAGATAAAAATTTACGCTTACGCTCGCAACGTTTATGGTTGGCAATCGGTAATCGCGATACTGAATTTAATATGCAACGGCAGCTTTTAGAGGCACTTGATAAGTTAAGCCTTGCTCAAATGCAGCAGTATATTACCGAAACCTTTAGTGAAAACAGGCCAAGAATAGAACTTTTAAGTGAGCCAAAGGCCAAAAAACAGCCAAAAACAACCCTTTCTTCGCATTCTCTTTGACTCGAACGCGAGCTTAGATTAGATTAATTGTTGCGAATTAAAGTAATGCATTAATGACAAAAATAATAAAAATGATTTCTGCTTTTTTAACAATAAGTATGGCTGGGGTTTTTTCTGCATCCGCCAGCCCCATAGAGCTTGAACAGAGCACATTGTTGCTTATTCCAAGTGCTATCATGATGCTGTTATTGCCATACTTATTATTCATAATTTTTAAACTAAAACGCTCTCGACAGCAACTTCGTATCTCAGAACATCGTTTAAAAAGTACCGTAGAAGGTAGTGGTGACACCCTCTGGGACTGGAATATTAAAACCGGCGAGGTGCTACGAATTAATGATAAATACACTTCAGATACAAATAGTAGCAGCGGCTTTCCCCCTAATCGCGAATTAATTCACCCACACGACTTACAACACGTCGAAACAGCCCTTAAAAAACACTTCGCCGAGCATACCGCTTTTTTTGAAGCGAGTTACCGCATTAAAGACAGCTTTGGTCGTTGGCACTGGGTACTAGATCGCGGCAAGATCATCGAAAAAGACGCAAACCTCAACCCTTTGCGTATGACTGGCACTGTAAGAGATATTTCTCAGCTGAAATCAACAGAAGCACGTTTAAACCTATTCGCTAAATGCGTTGAATCGCTAACTGACGCCATCGCTATTTACGATAAAAACTTCAAATTGGTTGACTTAAACCCAAGTTTTTTAACACTATTTGGTGGTACACGAGAGCAATACTTAAAGAAAGATTTTACCTTAAATGGCTATGACCAAAGCTATGTAGATGAAATTAAAGCCACTGTAAAAGCGACAGAACACTGGCAGCAAGAGGTAAAACTTCGCAATGCGAAAAGACAGCTGTTACCAATTGAAATTTCAATTGATGAAATCAAAAATGAGCACAACCAAATATGTAACTACGTCGTTGTTTTTTCAGATGAAACTGAGCGTAAAAAAGCAGAGTCACAATTACATAACTTATCAAACCGTGACCGTACAACGGGCTTACCTAACCGAAACTTGTTTTTCACCAACCTGAAAAAGCTCGCTAAGCAAGATAATCATCACGCTTTGTTAGTGTTTGACCTAGATAACTTTAAGAAGATTAACGACTCTCTGGGTCACCAACTTGGTGATAGCTTATTGTCTAAGCTTGCGATGCGCTTGAATAAGTTAACCCGCGAAAAAGATGTGTTTTATCGTCTTGGCGGGGATGAGTTTGCGCTCGTAATGTCGGGCACCAACGATATTCATACTATCACTCGCATGGCTAAACTCTTTTTAGCCGCAATTGCTACACCTTTTAATATGGCAGGCCATGAACTGGTGATCACCTCAAGTGTCGGTATTGTGCTGTTTCCTGAAGATGGTAATACCCCCGAGTTATTACTTAAAAATGCGGATACAGCCATGTATCACGCTAAGAAAAAAGGTAATAGCTATCTGTTTTTCAACGACACAATGAACCGTGAAGCGGTTAAACGCTTACAAATCGAAAATTTAATGCGTTACGGTCTAAAAGAAGACCACTTTGAAGTGTACTACCAGCCAAAAATGAATATTCGTACAGGTAAACTAGATGGTATGGAAGCCTTGGTACGCTTCATTACCCCGAAAAAAGGTGTAATTAGTCCAGGTGTGTTTATTCCTATTGCTGAAGAAACTGGGCAAATTATCGAAATTGGTGAAGTTGTTTTAAACAAAGCATGCCGCGATGTAAAGGCGTGGATTGACCAAGGGTTATTCAACGGTCGTGTTGCAGTGAACTTATCCGCTAAACAGTTCAGCTTGCCCGATTTAACCACCCGTATTGATGTGATTTTGCAAAAGAATGAACTGCCCTCTTACTTCCTTGAACTTGAGATCACCGAAGGTACGGTTATGGACGACCCAAACGAAGCTATTTCTGTCATGCGCTCACTCAGTGCCCGAGGTATTCACCTTGCAATGGATGACTTTGGTACAGGCTACTCATCGTTAGCTTATCTAAAACAGTTCCCGCTTAATACTTTGAAAGTTGATAAAGCCTTTATTGACGACATGCAAACAGAACGTGGCCGGAATATGGTCGACTCGATTGTAACCATTGCTCATAACCTTGATTTACATGTGGTTGCAGAAGGCGTTGAACAAGCCGAACAAGTCATGATGTTAGAGCAGTTAAAATGTCAGACGGTACAAGGTTACTATTACTCAAAGCCACTATCACAGCCAGAATTTACCGCCTTCTTACAACAGCAACTCGATAAATCTGCGCCTAGCCTACTAAAAACAGCAAAAGCTTAAGGTCGCCAGCCACACGATTGATGGCCAACGTGACGCACAAATGCGCGGCGGTAGTGCATGTTAAATAAACACCAAGCAACAGGCCCAAGCACACCGCCTAACAGCATCCAGCGCTTTACCGGCATTCCTTTAGACAGAGACTCTAAATACATCACCAAAATAAATACACAACTCAAAAAGATAAATAACACACAGCACCTCATAAAAATCAGCGGCAGTGTACATAATTTCCGCAAGCTTTAAAACTTCACTCATGCTATAACCTCTATAAGGCTTATTTATACTGGCCTTTATGTTACAAAGCTTTACTTTCTAGGCTGTTGAAATGATGTACAAAAAGCAACCTCACTGTTATTATCGATGCGTGCTATCAGCACAAAGGAATATAAAAAATAATTATGAGGAATCGTTATGTCTGAAGAATCAGCTAACATCTATGAAGCACCAGAAGCTGAGCTTACTCAGCAAAACAACGGTGGTAATAAACCTATTTTAAACTTTGACCGCTTCTCTGCTTGGGGCGTGTTCTTTTTATGTCTTTTCACATTTGGTATCTATAGTGTTTATTGGTTAGTGAGCCGAACTAATAAAGCCAATGCATTAGCAGAAAACCAGATAAGCCAAGGCTTAGTTTATGGCTATGTTGCTTTGTACATTGTGAATATTGTGTTGTCTTTTGCAGGAGTTTCACCTGAAATTGGTGGTATTGTATCACTGATTTCGTTTGTTGTTGCCATTGTATTAATTTTCTCTCTTCGTACATCGATTAAAGAGTTAATTAATGAAGGTAGCAATGAACCAGTTCATTTAGGTGGTATTTTAACGTTTTTCTTTAACGTTATTTATTTCCAATACAAAATTAACGAAGCTATTGATAATCAAAAATAATCGTTTCGTTATTTAATAAAAAAGGCATTGAATTCAATGCCTTTTTTATTGCCAGTTGCTATTAGGGTTTTACAATGCCCCGGAGTGCTTCACATTTAAATAGGTGTTAAGCACATGCGGTAGCAGCTGTTCAGGGTTACAATCTATGGCTATTACACCTTGTTTTTTCAGCTTCGCCATATTGGCTTTATGTGAATTTAGTAGAGCTAATGCTGCACAGTAACTGGTTGCATCTTCGTACTTTTCAATAGGCTCATCGAGCACCTCATTTACAGCATGGTTATTAATATTAATAAGTGCCACTAAGTGGTGTTTTTGTAATAGCTTAATTGCAGGCATTAACTCATCAATGCTTTGCTCATCAAGGGTGGTAACTAATAACACTAAAGAGCGCTTACTGCGCTTGGCGATTAATTGGTTCACAGCCACTAAATAGTCACTGCTGCTCTTATCTGGGTATAGATCATAAAAGTGATTCATTACCCGTGATACATTCTGTGCGCCTTTAACATCGGGTAACCAGCGCAGGCTTTGGTTAAAGCTTTGCATGCTAAACCAGTCACCTTGCTTTAAAACTGTATGCGACAGCAGTAACAATGCATTTAAAGCATGATCAAAGTGGCTACCTTCATTGGCTTCGATGGCCATTTTTTTAGAGGCATCTAGCATCACTATAACATGTTGGTTTTGCTCTTCTTGATACTCTCGAGAAATGAGTTTTCGACGCTTACTAGTCGCCTGCCAGTCTATTTGTCTAACACTATCACCTTGGCGGTATTCGCGTAACTGCTGAAACTCAATACCATCACCGCGCTTTTTAGTGAGTTTTAACCCTGAAATAGGCTTATTCACTACGCCATTTAAATGCTGCTTTGAAGTCACACGGCTAAAATCGGGATACACTTTTAGTTGAATCGCTTGCGCAGCTAGCCAGTTTGTTTGCCAAAGGCCAAATGGCGACCCAACTCTAAGTTCAATGGCACTGATCTGCGCATCGCCTCGCTTGTGAGCGCGTAATGTAAAGCTCTGCTTTGCTTGTTGCATTGCATCAATAAACACCTTTTGCTGTGGCTTTTGCAGCTCAATTGCATTGCTCAAATGAACACTGACATCTAGCATGGTCGCATGCTTCGCTTTGTTTTTAATCACTATCTGCAAGGGTTGGCGTCGATACAAAGCCATGTTGAGGTTCGTTTGTGCGCTTACTTCAAGTAAAGGCTCTGACTTTGCCGCCATATAATCGAAAAATGCGACCAATAAAGGCACTAGGAGCAAGGCCGTTAACACTAAGCTGTCAACCGATGCAATGGCACAGACAAACAACAATAACAGCAACAAAGCTGTTAATTGTACTAAGCGTTTTGCAGGTCTATGCTTGATGCGATTCATGAGCGCGGCGCTTCAACACTGGCTAAAATGGCATTGATCACTTCATCAAATGACACTCCTTCCAGCTCCAGATCAGCCGATAAAATTAATCGGTGCCTTAAAATATTCACTGACACTGACTTCACGTCATCTGGGGTTACAAAGTCACGACCATTCATTAATGCCATTACTTTTGCGGCTTTAATAATATTAATTGAGGCACGTAACCCTGCACCGTGCAACACGCCCTGCCAAGTTCGTGAACTACGCACGATATCAACGGCATAATTAAGTATTTGTTCGTCGACTAAGATATCTGCACAAAGCTGTTTAATTTCCGCAATACGCTTAGCATCTAATACTGCTGGCAGCTGCTCTACTTTGGTTTCATTAGACACAATTTGTGTATTCAGTTTTAAAAGCTCAACTTCCGATTCATGAGAAGGAAAACCAAGCTCAACTTTCATCATAAAGCGGTCTAATTCAGCCTCTGGCAGTGGATACGTCCCCTCTTGATCTAATGGGTTTTGAGTCGCTAATACCATAAACGGTGAATCAATAGATAATGACTCCCCATCAATGGTGATTTGTTGCTCTTGCATCACCTCAAGAAGGGCTGATTGCGTTTTTGCGGGTGCACGGTTGATTTCATCAGCCAGTAAAATATTAGTAAATGCTGGGCCTTTTTTGATATTAAATTCACCTGATTTCATATCATACAAACTATGACCAACAACATCTGAAGGCATCAAATCCGGTGTAAACTGCACTCGCGAAAAATCTACATTTAAGCTTTTTGCTAATGCTCTAACCAGTAGCGTTTTGCCAAGCCCTGGAACCCCTTCAAGTAACACATGACCACCCGCAAAGAGTACCGTAAGCACATCTTCAACAATGGCATCTTGACCGACTAACACACGCGAAATGTTATGCTTTACTTGTTTTACTGCATCAGCTGCCTCAACTAAGCTCATGCGATTAGTGTCTAATTCCGTGCTCATAAGGCATTCCTTAATTGTTTAAATCGTTTTATATATTCTGTTCGTTGTTCTTTTGACTCAGGCAACTTGCTCGCAAGCAACTCTGCCACCTGTTGTTTTTCAAAATGAGTTAAATTAGCGATGATCTGCGCCTGTTTTTCAGCACTGAGCATTTTAAAATTAGGTACTCGCGACTCAACTTTGGCGTAAAAATCTTTTTCTAGAGCAGTAAATAACACGGCTTCGTGACCATGCTCAGAATAAAAGTTTGCTACTGCTCGAATATGCTGATTAAAGCTGGTTTTTACATCGAAGTCAGGAGCATAAGAGCGGCCGATGCGACTACTGATGTGCCATACTGCAAGCACAATTAATAACAGCAACGTCACCACACATTGCCAGCTCCAGTGCCATAATTTGGCAAACCAATTTGGGTAAGTCAGGTAAGGGACATAGGTTACTTTTTTAGCCCCTTTACTTAACCAAAGTAATAAGCTGCCATGATCAAGGTGGCGAAGTCGGTAATTAGTAAAAGGTAACAGCGATGGCATCACAATGACCCGACCTTGACCAAACGCAAAGTCACACATCAAGGTGTCGCCGTTATCATTATTGGTATTCACACCGGGGCAGTTTTCAATAAAAAAGGCACGGCTTAGCTCAAGGTCAAGCTGAGTGTTTTCATCAATTGAGAGCGTACTATTTTTATGCCCCTCTTTGAGCATTGCAAAATCATATTCAAAGACATCTTCTTGGCTTTCTACATTAATACCAAGCTGACTAAAAAATACGGTGCTATCAATTGCCAGCTCATCACGTTGCCTGTTTAATACATAAATCAAGCGTCCGCCTTCAGCGACCCAATCAGCCAGCTGTACATCTAACAGGTAAGAATCAGCAAGCACTGCCTCATCCAAAATTAAGATACTTTGCGGGTCTATGTTTAACTCATCACTTTGTGCTTGCTCTGCCAAGCGCTTGTTTTTATTCCAATCGATACCATTGGCTTTAAGTAGCCGTTGAGCCATCGTAAAGTTATCTTTTGCGACATCACTATGAAAGCCAATCTCTATTTCTTTTTTCTGCCAATCTAAAGAGGCAATACCCGCAATAACAAATAAGCTAAACAATACGAGCGCCGCAATAAGCACAACCTTAAGCTTCATGGGCTTGCTCCTTAGTCTCTGCTGTCATAGCTGTAATTTGCTCAATCAGCTCGATAAAGTCGATATCAGGGGTTTTATGGCCCCAAGCGACCGTGACCCACGCAGAAAATAAGCGAGCAAAAATTGCTTGCCCTTGATTTGGCACCCTAGCATCAATTGCACGTTTACATTCGCGCTCAGTCATCGAGCGGTGTAAGCGCACTTCATGTCGTTGCTGCGCCCAACTCAGCGCATGATGAAGCAAATACGCCAGCGCCAAGCGGTGCTGCCCTTGCTCAAAACACTGCTTTGCAGCAGCAATTAAATCAGTAGGTAAATCCTTACTTTTAATTTCTGCAAATAAGGTTGGGATCACTGGCTGTTCATTCACTTTACTGCGCTCAGGCAAGCTTAAGTTGGCAAAAAAGCCACGTTTTTGCATCAGGTAATACACTAGCCAAATAACTAATAAGCCGACCAATACCCAAACTAACACGCCAAACACTTCACCAATGGCAGTAAATACATCGATAAGCCAAGACCAGTCACTATCTGATGAACTCGCTTTTGCTTCGATATTTGGCACCCACGTAGTCTCAGTTTCGATGACATTAGGCTCATTATAAAGAGCAGTAACTTGCTCTTTTACCGCTTGCTTATCGATTTGCTCTGCATAGCTTGTTGATGGTTGCAGCGTAAATGTTGTCAGCAGAAGAAGTGCTACAGCACTGACTACGCCTGCAAGACGGGTGCGAATATTTTTAAATGCCAGCTCGATATCCCAGCCCTCTAGTTCAACTCGGCGGTGTAAATATGCAAGGAAACCGCCAGTAACAAAAAGCGGCGCCACTAATGAAATACTGAAGATATAAATAAAGTTAAACGCTATCTCAACCCAGATTGGCGCTTCAAAAATTTGGTACATGGCTTCTTGTGCAGAGAATGAATGGGGCACAAGTGCAATTGTCAGTGCAGATATTCCCATCAATAAGATAAACTCAAAATGTACACAAAACAGCATCCACAATGTCTGCTTAGGCTTAGTTGAAGCAAACAACACCTGCTTACGTTTGGTTTTGCGTTCACCTGATAGTCGTTCAAGTTGCTCTACGGGGGCTAAAAATGCTCTATTAGGGCTGAGCCTAAAAACGGTTAAATGCGCAAGCATATCAGTCATTTTTAACTGCTTGAGTAACTTTAAGCTACTCATTATGCTGGCTGGCTGATTGAAAACCGCTTTTGACATGTAATCAAGTAATGGTCGCTCAAATACAGGTTTAAGCCACCAAACAACAAAGCCGCCTATGCCCCAGTTTACTAGAAAACCAACAATTAAAAATACGGGCACGGCCATCATCAAATACAAAGAGACCAATGCGACAGCATGCTGCTTAACTAGCAACACTGTTAAATCAAAGG
>Ga0049100_1000099_pt1 | contig 20509 bp, 14 predicted proteins | sample WorMetimpBELIZE2_FD_55036 | JGI IMG/M metagenome (GOLD analysis project Ga0049100, IMG submission 55036) | Marine gutless worms symbiont microbial communities from Max Planck institute for Marine Microbiology, Germany - Olavius imperfectus... | ecosystem: Host-associated > Annelida > Digestive...
GATTTTGCGAACAAGAAAGCACAAATGATTATTTTATTTGTTTGGAAGGGTATTTATGTAAACAGGGGAAGCCTATAGAGCTCTATGTTGATAAGCATAGTGTATTTAGGGTTGCTAGGGCGGTGAGGGCAAAGGAATCACAGTCTTTTGCCAAGCTCTTCAGACATTGAATATCGGTTTGATTTGTGCGCATAGCCAACAAACGAAAGGAAGGGTGGAGAGAAAACATGGGATGTTACAAGATCGTCTTATTAAAGGGGGGAGACTTAGAAATATTTCATCAACAGGAAAGGCAAATCGTTATTTAGGTGAGGAATTTATAGAGGTGCATAATAAACAATTTGGCAAGGCCGTTAAAGATCCTCAAAATGAGCATAGACCCTTAAATCCTAAAGAAGATTTAGAAAAAATCCTGGCCACTCGAAGTGAAAGGTGCATCTTTGAAAGCCTTAGCATTCAATATAACAATCAGATCTACCAACTCCAAACAGAAACTCCAAATCGTTTGAGATATAAAAAAATTATAGTCATAGAAAGACCTGGGAGCCCTTATAGTCGTAGAGTTTCAAGGCAAAGAAATTCGCTTTATACTGTATGGGAAGAACACCAGTACGGTGGACCAGAGATCGTAGGTGACAAGCAATTGGAGGTCAGAGGGGGAAAGAAATGTATTTAAGTTGCGTCATGTTGAATATTAAAGCCTTATTGAGGCTGTCGCAAGACAAAAACCGCAGCTGCAAAGAGCTTTGGATCCTGTTGGTTTTCGATGCTTCAAGGAGTGTTGAAAAACGCATGCCCCTAAAGCATCGACATTGAGGGCCAATGTGCCTAAGCCTTTTATATTGAGTCGACTTAAGCTGGCTTGTGCGCTCTGGTCGACGAACAGTATACATATTTGAGTAATATTCCATTTTAGGCCCGTTTGGAGGGGCGGTTTTTCAAACCTCCTTATTTCTCAACAGGCCCCTTCACACAATTCGAACAGCTGTGGATTTGTTCACAAATTTTGTTTGCAAACAATCCCACAGCCGAGGAAGAAGAATCAAAAATGTAGGGGATGAAATTAAACCAGTGTCGACGCTTCGGAAGATTGATTGCGACATTTCAGCTTTGCATAAGCTTACGACATTTTAGTTTTGCGGGAACATTAACTTGTTGAGGGAGGAAGCTTGGCTTTTTGTTAACGTCTTTTTATCGAAACAATGATGTGATTTTTCAAGCGCACGAAAATTTGGATTTGCACATAGATTTAAAAATTTTAAGGGTGCCAGCAAATGTTTGAAGAGATACAATTGGGTTACTCTTAGCAAAAAAACAAAAAGCTACCTTCAAGGTTTCGTTATGAATATGTCGATAAAAAAATCGGTCCTTGGGGGAACTCTTTTGATTGTGGGTTGTTGCATTGGAGCTGGAATGTTGGGGATACCTCTCGTTACCCTGTCTTCTGGATTCTTTCCTTCGATCATACCTCTTCTCATCGGGTGGATTTATATGTATTCCTCTGGATTAATGCTCCTAGAGATATATCTGGGCAAGAGAAAAAACATAAATCTCATGGGGCTGTTGGAGAGCTCTTTGGGGAGGGCCGCCAAAATCATTGGTGCCTTTCTCTTCATGTTCCTCTTCTACTCAATACTGACGGCTTACTTGAATGCATCGAGCATCCTTATCCAAGATTCATTGGCGAGTATCTTCAATATCTACATTTCACAAGGAGTGTCTCTGATTGTAAATGCAGTTTTTCTATCTCTCATCATTCTATTTGGGACGAGACAAGTTGACTTCATCAATAGATTTTTAGTAGCGTTGATGTTTGTCTTCTATCTCTGTCTAATTGGGCTGGGGCTTTGTCAAGTTGAGATGAAATATATCACCATTTCACCTAGGATCGACACGGTATTATGGGCTGTGCCCCTATTTATAGTCTCTTTTGGGTTCCAAAATCTCATTCCCACCATCTCTTACTACTTGAAGTACAATGCCAAAAGTATAAAAGCGGCTTTGTTTAGGGGGAGTGTGTTTTCTCTGATCATTTATCTTATCTGGAATTTTGTCATTTCGGGAATGATTGCCACGTCAGAACAAAAGACATTTGAATCGAGCACCACTTTTTTAATAAAATTATTCAACGCTCCAGCCCCTAAAGTAGCATTCTTTATTAATGGTTTTTCGCTTTTGGCTATCGTCACCTCCCTCTTAACTGTCTCTCTGAGTTTTGTGAATTTCATATCAGACTCATCCGAAAATAGAGAGCATCGATTATTCTATATAGCGTGCGTAATTATCCCCCCTGCGGCTTTTTCCCTTCTGAATCCAAATGTCTTCTGTTTAGCCCTTCATCTAGCGGGAGGAATAGGAGCCATTTGCTTGTTCGGCATTTTGCCTGCCCTTATGTTGTGGAGGACGCGATATATACAAAAAAAACATTATAAGAGAGTATTTCCCTTGGGGAAGGGTGCTCTCGTAGCCTATTTATTGGTATCGTTAGCAATTATCTCGATAGAAATAATACACCTCTTCATCTAGGTGAGGGATTTAAATTCGAAGCTTTCGCTTGAGCATATCGGAAACAGACTCTTGGTCAGATCAATGAAATGTTGAAGTGTTAAATGCTGAGGTCTGGCTGTCGGGACAACTTTGATGGATAAGAGGATCTCTTCGATGGTAGCAGAGGAGGCAACCTCTCGTAGTGAGGTGCGTAACATCTTGCGTCTCTTCTGGAATGCTGTACGAATGATGTGTAAAAAGAGCTTTTCTAGGGGGCCTGCTAGAGGGGGGGGGTGCAGGCGTAATTGCAGTATTGCTGAATCTACGCGCGATTTTGGATAAAAACACGGAGGAGAGACTCTATACAAAAGATGGGGGCAACTGTAATAGCGCGTAAATAGGGTGAGGGAGCTGTAGTTTTTTGACCCCACCGATGCAACACACCTCATGGCAATTTCCCTTTGTGTCATGAGATGAAGAGTTTCTATTGCGTGTGCTTTGGGCAAAAACTTCTGTAACACCCACCCGGTCAGATGATAGGGAATATTAGCTAGAAGCTTAATATGTCGGTGGCGACGTTGCTGCAAGAGCGTATTTAGGAAGATATCTAGGTGGATTGAACGCACATCGGCTTCGATAATGTGTAAATTTCCATTTTGCAAGCTTTGAAGATGGCGCGCAAACCTTCTATCTGTTTCAATTGCGCAGACTTCAGCTCCCGAGTCGAGTAAGGCTTCGGTCAACGCCCCAAATCCCGGGCCAATTTCTAAAAACATATCTCCCGGGGAGGGGTGGGCAGCCGATACCATTTTTTTGAGAATATTCCTGTCGATCAGAAAATTTTGCGATAGGCTCTTTTTCGGCTGAATAGCGGCTACCCTCAAGGAGTGTTGCAGCACGGAGGGCTTAAAGAGTTTCATGAGAAAATGGAGTATAATCTTCGGGAAGGGGAAGCTTTGGGTCACACAGATCGTAACCAAATTTCTTTTTGAGAGAGTCGATATAAGCTAATCTTTCTCGATCGGCGTGCTGGAAGAGAAGACGGTCTCTAAGCTCATCGTGCATTTCACCAAATTGCATCGGAGGTACGTGCGACACACCTTTCAAGTGGAAGATGCGAAATACCATGTTATTATCAAATCGACTTGTTTGAAAAATGGGTTGGCTTATAGTATCTGGGGTAAGGCTTTGAATTACATCGAAATGCGCTTTGGAGATCTTTTCCGTGCTTTCAGAAAATTCCTTCGAAGCGCTAACAGTCGCCCCCTTTCCTTGCAGGATAGTAGCAACTGTGTCCAGCGAGTGCCCTTCCTCCTGAAGGAGATCGTAGGCTCTTTTAGCGAGGGTTTCACACACACCTCTGTCCTCCCCGCGGATGGAGAGCACCCGATATGTCCATTTATCCTTGGTGGGGGTTTTTTTAAGGTACTCTTGATACAGATTCTTAACCATTTCTATAGTCACAGCTTGGAAAGCTTTAGCGTACACCTTCATAGAGACGAGCTGGTCAACAGTGAGGTCTGAGCGGATAATATCGCGTGCTTCCTCATATTCTAAATTCATCTTGTCGAGATTAGCATGAATACTTGGTCCAAAGCGGTTTATCAACTCTTTGCGGACCTCACCGTCACTGATTTTGATCTTTTTGTGTTCTGCGTCCAGTAAGATTAATTCATTGGCGATAATTTCGTTAAGGATGTTTTCCCAGTGAGTAGTATAAAACTGCATTCTCTCGAAGGAAGAGGGTGTATAATTGGGTGCGTGGGCAAAGAGGAGGAGATTCATTTTCTTTACGACATCGTAGAGGGAAATCACCTTTCCATGAATTTTAGCTAAAGGACGATTATTGATGACTAACCGAGATTTGCCAAGGGGCATGCTCGATTTCATGAAATAGGATTGCTTAGGGGGAGAGGCCCCCAGGGCAGAAGAGGTAAAAAAACAAAAAACACACCACACCACAACGTGACAATATTTCATGACAAACTCAACTAGAATTGTTTATGCTTTGCCCTCTTTCCGCTGAAGAGATCACCGATAATTGTAGATGATATCTGTTTAATATGCAAAAATCTTCTGTTATTCCTATTCTCTTGTGAGGTAGTGCTGTGGACAAAATGGATGACGATGAAATTGGGAAGGTTGTTGGGGGTGGGAGTCAACTGCTAGAGCGATTAATTAGGGCGGCGCAGGAGGGGCATCTATGTGTGGAAGGAGACGGAGAGGTAGACTGCGAAGTAGAGGAGCTAAAAGGTGATGAGGCGTGGTTTGATAAAAGGGTAGGAAGGTGGGGCAATTTATTCTACCTCCAGAGAAATTGGGTGCTTGAAAATAGCGTGGTAAGAGAGCTTAGACGTCTGTTAAATAGGGCTTCCCTTGGCTCTACCGAAAAAAAATGGGGGCTAGATGGGATGAACGAGAAGCAGCGCTTGGCTGTGGAGGTGGGGTTATGTGAGAGGGTGACCTGCTTAACCGGGGGTCCCGGGACGGGAAAGACTTTTACTATAGAAAAAATAGTGGAGCAATTTAGAGGGAGGGTGTGTGTATGTGCGTTGACGGGGAAGCTGTGCTCTCTCTTGCGGGAAAAATTGGACGTGGAGGTGAAGACCCTACACCAGATGTTGAGGGTGAGGGGGACAAAAGATCTCCTCTTCGGCGAAGGCATTTTGAATTATGACATGGTGATCGTGGATGAGTGCTCGATGATTGAATTGGGAATGTGGGCTCGGTTACTTAGGAGTATAGGTGAGGGGACGCAGCTGATTTTAGTAGGAGATCGGGACCAATTGCCCCCGGTAGAGGCGGGAAGAGTATTTGGAGAGGTGTGTAGGTTTATGCAGAGGAGGGGGAGAGGGTATGTGCACTTGGATCAATGTATGCGTAGCGATCGCAAGGACATATTAGAGATGGCACAAAGGGTAAGGGATGGGGAAGTGATAAAATATGCCCCTTTAAAAGAGGGGGTGGAGAGGTGGTGGAAGAGGGGGTATCAGCTGTTGTCATGTGTGAGGGGAGGGAGATATGGCGTAGAAATGATGAATCGCCTTCTCGAGCAGGGAGAGGAGGGCGCACAGCCCATTATCATGACACAAACAAATCATCGGATGGGGATAAGTAATGGAGAGATGGGGGTCCTCCAAGGGAAACAGGTTTCGATAGGAGGCCGGCAATTTAAGGAGGAGTTGGTTCCTGAGTATGACAAGGGGTACTGTTTATCGGTGCACAAGAGCCAGGGGAGTGAATTCAAGAGAGTAGTCCTGCTAGTTCCGCAAGGGTCGGAGCGATTTGGAAGGGAGGTGCTATACACGGGAATTACCCGCGCAAAAGACGAAATAATCGTACTAAGTGAGGTGGGAGTTCTCGAAAAATGCGTGAAGCGCTCTTCATCTAACATGTCTGGGGTCAGCAAGAAGCTGCAGGACCATTTGAACACCTCTTGAGTTGTGGTTATTTCTTTGCCACTTCGACTCCATTTTCATAATAGGTTTCAGTGACGTTACCACTAGCATCATACCTCTTTTTAACGCCTTCCAACTTGCCATTCGCAAAATATTGTTCGAGGAGAGGCTCTCCCGAATCAAAAAACTTTTTAAACAAGCCGTGTTGCATTCCGTCTTTATATTCTGCCTCAAAGATTAATACGCCAGATTCATTCCAGTTTTGGGCCAGCCCCTCGAGCTTATTTTCCTTATAGTTGTAAACCCCTATGACCTGTCCATTTTCAGAAAAAGAGGTCTCTTCGCCCTCCTTTTGGTCATTCACAAATTGCACAAATCTACTTACTTGACCACTCGGGTGATACAATATGCACGGACCTTCCCGCAAATCTTGCTTAAAAGTGGTGTGCATTAAAACCTGCCCATTAGGGTCGAAAAGTTGGGAGTCACCCTCTTTTACTCCCCCCTCATATGTCGTCACACTTATCTGTAATCCTGTGGGGTGGTATTCGATCACCCTGCCATGAAGCTTATTGTTTTTATAAAGAGCCTCCAGCGCCACAACCCTCTTTCCTTGTGTCATCTCCTCGGGATAGTAGATAAAATGGGGCCCCTCACGTCTGTTGTTCTTATAGTGGTAGGTGATTGTCCTCCCGCGTACATCTATCTCAAAATGGACTCCATCCAACTTTCCCTTAATGTAATCTGACTCTTCAAGAAGCTTTCCCTGTTCATCCCAAAGAGAACGTTTCCCATCGAGCAAACCATGATCATAGGAGAGCAATGTTCTAATCACCCCAGAGGGGTAAAAAGTTTTTTGTTCGCCATGCATTTCTCCTCGGTCATCAAAGAGAGAGAGACTTGCGAGCGCACACTCTCCCACATGGTCATCTGCAGGGAAAAATTCTCTCTGCATTCCTACCTGCTTCCCCTCGTCGTAGTTACGTTCGAACATTTTGCTTCCATCTTCATAAAAACCGAAAGATTCACCCGTCAGCAAATCATCTTGAAAAATCTCAAATAGACCGATCTGACCATTTGGATAGAAATACTCATGTTTCCCCTCCTTTTTTCCTTTGAGGAAGGAGATGCTATCTGCCTTGGTCCCATCATCATAATAGGTGAGGAATGTGCCCACAGGAGCATCTTGCTCAAAAGTGCCTTTGCGGAGAAGTTGCCCCTGCGCATTCCATGAATAGAATGCCCCATCCATCTTCCCCTCATCGTAATGCCCCTCTGAACAAGGAGTGCCATCCTCGTACCACTCATTTTGGTCCCCATGCAAAATGGCATTTTTAAAATTTTGGCACGATTTCATCTGCCCGTTTGCATACCACTCTTTGAAGGTGCCATTTTTATTTCCCAAATCAAAAGATTCTTCCAATGCTGGAGAACCATCCTCATACCACTCCTTGAACAGGCCATGACGCAGCCGATTTTTGTAGGTTCCATAGGAGCGCATCTGTCCAGAGGGATAAAATTGTTCCCAATATTTGTCGAGTTCCCCGTTGACGTAGTGGCAATCGGTGCATAGCTGTCCACTAGAATACCACGTTAGGTAACGCCCTTCCAACTCGTTTTCAGCATTTAAAGTATATTCGGCAATCTTCTGCCCCCCTTCATCGAATTCGCGAATTGGCTCTAATAATACCCCCTGATCACTATATATGGCTATGACGGATAGCACGCCGTTGGGATGTTTTCTCCAATGCGTCCCTAAACATCTTCCACGCTCATATTCTCCCTCTCCAATGAGCTGCCCCTCTAAATCAAACCGTTTCTCCTTCCCATGTTTCTTGCCATCCACATAATGGACTCGATAGCTCTGCCGCTCGTTTGAATGATATATGATATGATCTCCTGAGAGAACCCCTTGATAATAATCTTCTACCTCAGTGATGGAGTGATTTTCATCATACTTGACTACAGCTGGATGGGTTTTTGAGGAATGGAGGAGCCCTTCCCGATAGATTTTTCGGACCTTCTCCACGCCATTTTCATACCACTCAAGCCACTCACCCTCTATTTTCCCGGCGACGTAGGGAATAAACTGCGCTCTCTGTCCATCGGGGAAGAATTGGATATAATCGCCATGCATTGCATCATCTTTGCAAAAGCCTTGAATGGAGAGCTGTCCATTTTCGTGGTAAGCGCAGAATTTGCCATGAAGTAGCCCCTGCTTGAAGGTTCTGAGCTCTTTGAGCTCTCCTTTTGGGTAAAACGTCTTCGCAGGTCCATGTAATCGGCCCCTGTCGAAGTACATAATCTTCTCTACCTCTCCGGTATCTCTCGTCCATAAAGAGAGGCCATGAGGCACCTGTCTAGTTTTCCACATCTTATGCTCAGGGGAGTCTGCGGCAACAACTATCAGGTCGGTCTCCTCACACCTACTTCCATTTGCGTGAAAGCTCACTCGCTTTACCGCCTCTTCCTCCCCCAAGTCATTTTCAGCATAAAATATTACAGTTTTGGGAGATCCATTAGAGAATTTCTCATAAATGTGGGGTCGCCACTCGGGCAAGCGTTTCTTTAGTTCTTCAGTTATAGGTGTTGCTGAAGACTCTTCTACCTCTTGCCCGAAAATTGCTGCTGAAAAAAACAAAGCACAAAAAAAAATCAATCTTAACATTTTTCACCTAAATAAATTTCCTTCAATCATAGGCAAAGGGGAGTTCAGGATCAAGGGTTCAAAAAAACTTTTTCCAGCCCTTTTAACCGCACCCTTTTGAAAAACTACAGACGGAAGGCGGCACTCTGCCTTATTTTGCGCTTTTCCGAACACATGCCTTATCAAAGGGTATGACTAATAGCCGTTTTTTGAATCTAATTTAACTTTCCCCCTAAAAACGTAATAAACGTAGCATCCATATGCTAAAACTAGGGGAACTCCAACGCAAACGATAACGAGCAATATCTTCAATGTCAATTTGGATGTTTCTGTGTTAAAAAGCGTTAAACTAAATTGTTCTGGATCAATGCTTGAGCGCACCATGGTGGGAAAGCTCTCTACTCCTAAGAGGACAAAGAGGGTAGTGATGGTAAGGCATGAGCACACAAACCCCCAGCCATCCTTTCTACTTTTAACGAGAAAGTGAGCGGCTACCATGAGCAGAGGCGCGATAAAGGGGAGAATAATCAACGGGAGGTAGAATTTCACCCTGTGTATCATGGAGGGATATGAGACTAAACTTGTGCAAACCAGCAAGATATAGCAGACAATAAAAAAGGGGAGCGTATACCTTGCCAAGGCTCTTAGAAGCTCATAGAGCGTGTGTTCTGTTTTCATCAATAGGTAGAGATTTCCATGCGCCATGAAAAGGGCGGTTAGAGTGATGCCTCCCAAGAGGGTGTATGGGGCAAAAAAGTCCCAAAAAGATCCAACCCAAATTCCCTCCCGATTAATGGGGATGCCCCGGATGAGGTTGACTAAAACAAACCCCACACAAAAGGAAATTACAATGCTGGCTGCACTGAAAATTATATCCCAAACAGATCTCCACCTCCGCGATTGTAGCTTTGAACGACATTCGATCGCTACAGCACGAGAGATCAGAGCGCACAAAAAAGCCATGCACGGCACATAAAAGGCCGAAAAAATTGTCGCATACACATCGGGGAATCCAGCAAACAATGCTCCTCCAACGATAACCAACCATACCTCATTGCCGTCCCACACAGGGCCGATGGCATTGAGGAAGAGCCTCCTGTGTACATCCTTTTTTGCAAAGAGGTGCAGCGCTCCCACTCCCAAATCGAACCCGTCTAAAATAGAATAACTTATAAGAGAAAAAATAATGATCAAATACCAGGCGACCTGTAGCCCTTCCATAACTGTGCCCTCTTCATAGCTGCCGCTATCTGTTTCAATAGACTAAATTGTCTTTTTCCGCATGGGAAAAGTCTTCTGGGCCTTGATGAATTTTGCGTTTCAAAAGGAATACAAACAGGGCAAAAATTAGGGAATATATTAGCACAAACATGATAATTGACCCAATTACATACCCTGGTACGATGGAGGGGGAGATTCCCTGCGTGGTGCGCAGCAACTTGTAGACAATCCAGGGCTGCCTGCCTATCTCTGCCGTAGCCCAACCCACCTGGTTGGCTATATGGGGCAATCCTACAGAGAATATGAGAAAGCGCAACGTCCATTTTGTCCGTTCGAGTCTCTTTTTGATAAAGAAAATCCCTCCTGCAAGGGTTAATAACACCATCAATCCCCACATATAGATCATCAGGTGATAGGTTTGAAAAATGATACAGCTATTGGGCCAGTCTTCTCGTGGAAAATCTTTAAGTCCAGTGACAGTGGCGTTAGGATCCCGATAGACCAATAGGCTGAGAAGAGCGGGAATTTTTATCCCGTAGACTCTCTGTTCGTTAGAGTCTACATATCCCAACAGGGTCATCGGGGCCCGTTTTTGTGTATTGTAAATTCCCTCTATTGCGGCAAGCTTTTCCGGCTGGTTTTTTGCAACCCCTCGCGCCGTGGAGTCCGCAGAAATCAGCTGAAGAACTAAGCTGACGGCAGAAACAATCAGGCCCACTTTTATTGAAATGAGGGCAAATATACGATGTTTCTTTTTTAATAGATAGTAAGCGCTGATACTCATCACTAAAAAAGCTCCCGTAAGCCAACATCCTAGCACCGTATGAAATACCCTATCTAGTGAAGAGGGGTTAAACACCATTTGCCAAAAATCTACGATCTCTGCGCAAGATTGACTCCCCTCCCCTACAATCCTATGCCCTGCTGGCGTTTGCATCCAAGAGTTCACTACAATGATCCAAACTGCACTGAGATGGGCCCCTAAAGCCACACAAATCGTAGAGAAGTAGTGCGCCTTTCTACTCACCTTCTCCCACCCGAATAACATAATCCCAATAAATCCCGCTTCCAGGAAGAAAGCAAAGATCCCTTCAGCTCCCAGAGCGCTTCCAAAAACGCCCCCGGCGAACCTCGAATATCTAGCCCAGTTATTTCCAAAGGCAAAGAGTAACACAAACCCCGTAGCGACTCCCAGGACAAATGTCAGAGCAAAGATCTGTCCCCAAAATTGAGTCGTTATCTTGTATTCTGCCTTTCCGGTCTTGAGATAAAGCCCCTCCATGATCACCAAAATGAGCCCAAGACCAATACTCAATGGGGGAAAGATGAAGTGAAATCCCGCCGTAAATGCGAACTGAATCCGCGATAGAAGTACTACATCCATAATGTCTCTCTCGAGGTGAGAGCTCCCAAATACACCGCCCCCTTTCTCCGGGGAGCATATCTCTCGTAATCTTAATGGTCAAGGAGCATCTCATGTGAGCAATGTATTGCCTGCCAGCTATTTTAAACTATAAAAACAAAATTTGTTTAAAGTTAATTATTACATTGATATAATTTAATCTAAGTAACGTGGAGTGTGTTATGAGTTCCGTAAGAATATTGGAAAGTATCCAGGAGGAGCCTGGGTATGCGGAGGACTCACTTGTCCCTGTAGCGCCTGGGTACGCGGAGGACTCACTTGTCCCCCGTGAAGGCCTAACCAAGATGGTGCAAGACATCTTAGATGTAAAAGAGGGCAGAAAAATTGATAAGGAAACCCAGCGGCGAGTGTTTTGGAACCGTTATAATCCTTTCGATATTGAGGATGGAGATGCCTTTCTCGTCGGGGGAGATTTCTTCAACATCTTGTTCTTGGGATTTCAGACCGTTCAATCTTTTTCACAAGTTGTAGCTGCTATCCCAATTGTTCAATCTTTTACTCTATTTTTTGGGGTCTTAGGGGGAATTATTAATAGTGTCGTTGGCGTTGCCTGCTTGGTGAAGGGAGCGGGAGAGTGCGTGAAAGGTCACTGGACAAATGGCGTGCGATTGCTCGTTGATGGGGTGTTGATGGTCGCCATTGGTGTCATCATGATCGCAGAACCTATCCTTATTAAATTTGCACCCACAATGGCAATTACTATAGTGCTCAGCAATCCTGTCATTCTGTCCGTGTTATTCGCAGCATTATCTATTTTCATTACCTACGAGATCTTATGGAGGTTGGTGCCTATATGGAGGGGGACCGATCTAGGGGCTCGACTGATGGCGCGCCTTGATGAAGGGGTCTTTTCTAGGGACGAGATAGACCAGGCCCTACAAATATGCTTGCCCTCTCTAACACTTGCGTCTGTGCAAGAACGCTGCAGAGAGCAAAGGAGCATACAGGCGGACCTACGACTCGCTCTGGGAGCGCGAGAGGATGTTGTTGAATCCGTGCGAGACCTCTACAGAGAAAAAGAGGAGGACACCTTCCTAGAAAGCTTAAGAGCGCTAGCTACACTCATTCAGAGTAACACGGTCCTCATTCAGGATAATGCCGCATTTTTCAGAAATGAGATGGACCCAGTCCGCGGAGGCACAACGGGACAGGTAGAAGAAGTGGTGAAGAGGCACCAAGTGGCCGGAAATGAGCTTTGTGCAACGATAGAAGTGGTGGAAGAGTGCGTAGGTGTAGCGGCGGCAATAGAAGTTTTCCGAATGATTATGCTCTTGATGAAGCTTGAAAGCCAAGATAATCTTCAAGAGCTGCAGGGAGAGATTGCAATGCAAAGGGAGGTCCTTCGCCCCCTTTTTGAAGAGTGGAAAACGGCTCAACACGTACGCCTTCTCCAGCAAATACTGTATATTGCTGCAAGTATCGTATCAATTGTAGCGCTCAGGTTAGCCCCGCATGTAGCACGCCTATTAAATGGCATTGTAAACACCTTCATGACATTTGCTAACGTGATTCCGCTCTACATGGACCTTATGTGGACTTTCAACCGTAATGTGCCGGTGCTTGTTCCCAGAGTTGAGCTCCAAGATATTGGCCTTGGGTTACCTACCCCAGCATCTCCCGTGCGGGAAGGCATATAACCCGCTGGTATACATGCCGTTAGGAAGGGGCCTCTCTTGGCCAAAGGGGCGATTGTAAATTAGTCACTTTGTGCAAGAAATTTTATGGAAAATTTTCTTATAATCCCATCCAAGGAGATTTGAGTCTCTACCTATTCTTCGAACTAAACGGGGGTTGCAAAATGCACTGGATGGTGGCCATGTATCATTCAATCTATCGAAATCCTTTGTCAGGACAACTCCCACAAATATCTCCTGGAGTTAATATTGAGACCTGCCTGGCAACTATGGAGGGTAGAAACCTCTCCCTAGTACGCAACATGCCCCCCGCCTCTTTATGCTATACGATCTGGCAAAATATATGTTGTGTAATTTTCTATTCTGTGATCGTGGCAATTGGAATAATGTCATTTTTGCACGCTATCAAATTTTTGCGAGACTATATCTTCCCTCCAGCTACTTTTCCTCACTTTTCTGAGCTCCTACAAGAAGATTTAAATGCTCTTTATATGCAAGCGCAACAGCATCCTGATTCCTGGAGAAAATATTTGGAGGAACTAGATATAAACTCCCGTTCGGCCCTGCTGATGGGATGGTACCATGCTAGGTTGCCGCCACCCTCCCTCCAAAACTTGAGCATGGAGTGGAACACCCTCCTCAGAGAGGGGATGCCTAATTTGAATCAGACAATCTTCGTGGAAGAAGAGAGGATTTTTGCTTTCGCATCTCTACACCCAAATCAACTCGCATGGCACGTTCAAATGCTTAAGTATGCCCCATTTCCCGAAGGGAGTGCCACTAATTACCCCTTGTGCGCTATATTTGAACTCAACATTGCCCTTGCAGCTCAAGATCTCGTTGCAGAATGGGGGCCGAACTTTTCTCAAATATTGATCGATTATGCTTTAAAATATGACCGTTACAGTGATTTTTTATGTCGAGAACTGACCGCACATTTGGAAGATTATAAAGAGCTGTCAACAAATCAAAATTTCGATTTCAGCCAGTTGTTTGAGCGCAAAAATTCTCAAGAATTGGAACATGACATCTCCTTGTGGCTCGAAACACTTTGGGATGATGATGCGGCTCTTGAATAGGTCTTGATCGCTCATGCTCACTAAAATTTTAGGAGCGGCTCCCCTTGCTGAAAAATTGGCGAATCTGGCTATTATCGGCTTATGTGGTACCCACTACTTTTCAAGCCCGTTTATAAGGATTACCTTTGGGGTGGACAACGTATCGTTCAAATGTTGCACCGCCACTCCAGCTTAAGCACTATTGCAGAATCGTGGGAAATTTCAGCCCATCCAGATGGAATGAGCGTTGTGGAATCTGGTCCCTTGAGGGGAAAGTCCCTCCAAGAGCTTTTCTCCGAGCACAAAGAGATTCTACTAGGGCGAGACTCTCATTTCGATAGTTTTCCTCTCTTAATCAAAATCCTCGATGCTAAATACAATTTAAGTGTGCAAGTACACCCAGATGACCTAAGCGCTAAAATATATGGAGGAGAGGCAAAGAGTGAGGCTTGGATCGTCCTCGACGCAACCGAACGTGCATACGTATATGTTGGCTTAAAAGCGTCTCTCCCTAAAGGGGAACTTTTCCAAAAACTTTCCTCTAAAGAGATCCTCTCTTGCATGCATGCTCTCCCAGCCAGGAGGGGAGATGTGATCTCCATCCCTGGAGGGCGCCTGCATTCCCTGGGCGCTGGCAATATGGTGTTAGAGGTGCAGCAACCATCAAATACCACCTATCGTGTCTACGACTACGACAGAAAAAGGGCCCTGCATCTCAAGGAGGCGAAACGGGTGATTTGCTGTGATGACACTGAAAACCCCCGCATCTCACCCGTTGAAATAGAAAAGACGAGAGCCTATACTCGGACGCAACTCCTCAAAACGCCCCTCTTTGTCATCGAAAAGTGGCAAATCCATCGTACTATGTTGTGGGAAAAATTAGAGAACAAGATAGAGATCCTCTTCGTCACCGAAGGGAAAATTTCTCCTCTCCACCGAGGACGTGCCACCCTCCTCCCCGCGCAATGCTGTCCATTAAAAATAGACACAAGAGGGGGGGCACTGCTCAGGGTATTTCTCCCATAAAAGCCATTAAGATTTTGCGTCATTCATACATACCCGGTAGTGACAAATTTCCTTGCGACAGAAAACTCCACACTACATCGTTAGCATTCACTCGCTGCAGAAATCTTTCACGGCCGCCATACCTCTGTAAACCTTTTTATATGCTTTTTTAGGGAGGATGCTCAAGAACGTTTTCGTTGTCTCTGTTCTTGGCATTTTCACTTCTTGTAAGTTTCCAACGATTATGGATTTCCCTTTTTGTCTCTCCTGATCTTCGCAATATGTACAGAAATGTCCAAAGGGGTTTTCCTCTGTTTGAAGGAAGAGTAATGTTATACCCACTATTGCCTCCAGAACAGTTGGCAACCGATACCCCTGAGTGGTTAGCATTTGTGGAAAGACCTTCTGGCCTGTGCTTGCGGGGACGGGCTCTTTTGTCATTGTAAACCAGTATGGTTGTCGTATCGAGATCTTTTCCAGAGTGGCGGTATCTTGTTTTCCCGCTCTGTTTTCAATAATAAAACCGCGTCTTTTTGTTAGGAGCCCTTTTAATAATGCCAACGTCAGAGGTGTGCCATCTAATGTTTTTGGCATAAACACGCACATGTGGGACTGCCCCACAGTGTCTTCAGTAAAAAATGGACAGTCTCTGTTTAAACTATCTAGCATCTCTCTGGGCAAAGGGGGGACCTCTTCCTCGGAAATAGTAATGCTAAGCTGTTCCTCCCACACCTCTTTCCCCAAAAGAAGGGCGTGTTGAATGGATGATGAGGGCATAGTGGCTTCCGTAGGCTGCGCAGAAGTAGACGTGGCATAGGGCGCTGTACTTACACCCATGGCATGAGGGATGGATGCATGGAGCTTGCCAGATGTGGGAGATGGGGAGGGAGGCCTCTCGTCTAGAGCTGAGGCGGCAGCGGGAGCTGAGGCGGCAGCGGGAGCAATATCTTCTTCTTCTTGGTCAGTAAGGCTGGGTGAATGAGGCCTACTAGATGCAGGTGAGGGGGGAAGAGGCCTCTCGTCTAGAGTCGAGGCGGCAGCTGGAGCTGAGGCAGCAGCTGGAGCTGGGGCGGCAGCGGGAGCAACATCCTCTTCTCCTTGGTTGGGAAGGCTGGGTGAATGAGGCCTACTAGATGCAGGTGAGGGGGGAAGAGGCCTCTCGTCTGGAGTTGGGGCGGCAGCTGGAGCTGAGGCAGCAGCGGGAGCTGGGGCGGCAGCGGGAGCAACATCCTCTTCTCCTTGGTTGGGAAGGCTGGGTGAATGAAGCCTACTAGGTGCCGGTGGGGGGGGAAGAGGCCTCTCGTCTAGAGCCGAGGCGGCGGCGGGAGTTGGGGCGGCAGCTGGAGCCGAGGCAGCAGCGGGAGCAACATCCTCTTCTCCTTGGTTAGGAAGGCTGGGTGAATGAAGCCTACTAGGTGCCGGTGGGGGGGGAAGAGGCCTCTCGTCTGGAGCCGGGGCGGCAGCTGGAGCTGGGGCGGCAGCTGGAGCTGAGGCAGCAGCGGGAGCAACATCCTCTTCTCCTTGGTTAGGAAGGCTGAGTAAATGAGGTCTACTAGGTGCCGGTGGGGGGGGAAGAGGCCTCTCGTCTAGAGCCGGGGCGGCAGTTGGAGTTGGGGCGGCAGCTGGAGCTGAGGCAGCAGAGGGAGCAACATCCTCTTCTCCTTGGTTGGGAAGGCTGAGTAAATGAGGTCTACTAGATATGGGCGAGGAAGGGGAAGGTGTGTCAGCATTACTTATACTACTTTCTAGATCGCTCTCTACATCACTTCCCTCCGTAGGATAGGAGAGTGTTAGGGGGCATTGAGATATGTGCGAAGGCACATTGTAGGCAAGCGGAATCTCTGCGGGGCTGTCTGATGGCGATAGTTGTTTAGCGATATAAAAAGCCAAAAGCTGTATTAATTGACCGCATAGCAGCTGCGCGGTGCCCAATATCAAGGAACTATATAGAAAAGCAGTTCTAAAAGATGGCCTGAGAAAAGGGCCGTGGTGGAAAAACCGTATCAATCCTCCAATGAGTAAATATGGAGCTAAAAATTCAAAAATTTTAATTCCTGAGAACTGCCACTCTCCCCGAAGAGGGAAGAACAGGCCTACACACATTTGAGCAACCATCGATAGAAAAAAAGCTTTCATTTGGTTCATTAAACAAATTTGACGAAGCAGGGGTATGTGAGAAGCAATCGCGTGATATGCACTGCCTACGACAACATTAGTTACTAAATTCGCGGTCATTGTTATTGCATTCAAAGACATATACAGCACCTCCCTTTCAGAGTTTGAAAAGCATATAAAAAAAGCTTTTACTTTATAGGGCGATTTTTTTAAAGGAATTTTTGTAGTTGGATTGTCTCCAACAGACAATAGGGGTATATGTTTGCTTAAAAACAGGCTTTTTTGGGGCCAACTGATTATCTAAACAAACCAGCTAATCAATTGAAAATAAGGCTCTTGTGTCGGATGCGTTGGAGCGATCTTTTGTTTTGCATTTTTTGGGGATTTGCGTGAGAAATAGGAGTTTTCGGATCGAAAAATCATTTGATTCGACAAAAGATTCGATGATTTTGATTGATATTTAGGCAAATTATGAGCAAGCCATCGCCCCAGCCGAAAGAGATATCTTGTGCCTCATTTTGAAGGAGCTTATGTTGGCTTATGGAGCGAGGCGAGCAGCTTCCCCTTGTTGCTTTTAAAACTCATATTATGGGGGTGTTGAGAAATGCACACCGTCTTTTTTGCTGTTTTGTTATTGAAGACTTTAAAGTTTTTTCTATTGCCTTGTCTCGCTCTATTGCATAGATCCATCTTGGAGATAATTTGTGATGCATCTACAAAATTAAATACCTCTGCAATGAATCCATGGCTTTTCAATTGGGCTATTAAAAGGTTTCAAACAATTCGGCTAACCGTTTAGTTCCAATCTTAGCCCTTAAGTGTGAGAAATAAGTATGATCCGGAGTCTTCTCTAGTAGGGAAAAGCCGCAAAAGAATTTTCCTACAACATTTTCCTTGGCAAAAATCGCTCCAGTTCCCGGTCGCTCAAATTCTCCATCCACTGTAGCTGCTCAAAGGTGGCAAACCCTGACTCGATGTGATACCCTTCATGACCTCTATCCTCACAGAAAAGCGCTTTTAAAGGAAATCCAGCAGTGGCCATCTATTTCTTGAGCAGGCCTTTTTTAGACCAAAAATTTCGGCCTTCTCCACTGGGAGTAAAGCAGGTCGCCTAAAAAACCATATTTTTGTTTGACATATTTAAAGTTTAAAATTTACGCTTGCATAGCAAACATTTTACGTAGGTTGGAGTCTGTCATGCGCCGCCTAAAATTTTATGCCCACTGCGCCCTTCTCGCCACCGTGCCGGCCCTCCCCATTTACCCTCAAGGCAACTTAGTAAATGCCTCTTTTCTGAGGGTAGACAGTAGATATCCATTAGAGGAGGGAGAGTGGATCCCTCCTTCAACATACGATGAGATCCTCGTGATGTTAGAAGAGCTAGAGCTTGGCGAACTCGAAAAAAGGTATTCCTCCTTTCAGCTGGAGCGGATCAATGAATATTTAATCGCCCTCGCGCAAGAGGGGATCCTCCCCGAAGAATATGACGAGGAGATGGCCCTCGGAGAAAGCATCTATGACCTTGTCTATGGAGAGGATAACCCCATTGAGTTTATCCACTCTCTAGAGGGTGATAGCAAATATACAATCTTCCCAGCCATTCTCGACAGCCATCACGCCTATAACATCATAGAGTGTGGCAGAGTTAAAAGACTGTGGCAAAAGATCAAGAAGTTTTGCAAGAAACACAAAAAGGAGAGTATCATTGGTGCCGCCATTGCCGTTGCTGTCGCGGTTGCCGTTGCTGTCGCGGTATCATCTCCTGCAGTGGTGGGAAGTGGCGCAGCTTCTGCCGCTGCGGGGGGAGCAGGTGCCGCTGCCTCTACGCAAAAAAAATCGGAATCTGAAAAGACCACTCCTTCCGCTGCAGAATCACCCACAACACAAACGCCCTCTGAGGGACTCTCCACCCTTAAAGCAGCCATAGAGGAACAGGTTTCCACCTTTAAGAAACAGCTCTCTGAGGAGGGGTTCATCTCCAACACGCTCCCCTCAGGGAAACCCCTTCCCGTAGAGGAGAGTGGAAGGGCGGCGGGTTCCGTCTTCGCCCACGACACCTTCAACATCTTCAACAACCTTCTTCATGATAATCCTGAGCTTGCCAAAGAGATCGAAAAAATCTCTTCCAAAATGAGGACGCGTGAACCCTGCTCTCTTGCAGAATTGCGGAAAGACCCCGTGCAGGGCCATGTCGAGATTGACAAAAAGTTTTCTAGTAACAGCGCGGCNATTTTCTCAGATCCGAAGAGGGAGGAGGGCTTTAATGCCCTCACCTACCAGGTGCGGGGGGAAGCTGCGCGCTCTTGTCAATGTTACGGCCAAGCCATCCACGACTTTAGCAAAGCTATCGAGATGAAGCCAGACGACCCCACGCCCCACCTGCAGAGAAGCACCACCTACTTTGCCGTTGGAAAATATGAGGACTCCTTCAAAGATTTTCGCACCTTTACAGAAAAATCTGCAAAACCTCCGTCCTCCACTATCGAATTTACAAAAGCCTTTGCGAAGGAGGTCCCCAAGGGGATTTATGATGCTGGGAAGGGGATGGCGCTACTCCTCGGGGAGTTTGCGACCCACCCCGTCCAAACTAGCGCGAAGGTGTGTGAGGCGCTTGGGCACCTTGCCTCCCTCGTTGGCTCAGGCCAATGGGCAGAAGTTGGTAAGGCCCTATCTCCCGAAGTGCACCATTTGGTCACCAACTGGCATGACCTCTCCCCAGAAAGGCGGGGAGAGCTCGCCGGCTATGCCTTTGGCAAGCATGGGGCAGAGATCGCAGCCCCAGGCTCAATGACCAAGCTCGCCAAGAAGGGAGGGAAGGTTGTAAAAGAGCTTGCCTCCTCCATAGAAAAACTCAAAGTGGCCGAAGACACCCTGATTTTAGAGGCGGCAGCTGGAGTGGGAAATGTGGATAAGCTCGGAAGGATCATAAAAAAGGGGAAGGAGACCTCAGCCCTTGCAAAAGAGCTTGGAATGACCCCTAAAGAGATGGGAAGACTCCAGAGGAGCGGAAAACTTGAGTCTACAGTAAAACAAGCCTATGAACACCTATCTCTTTCCAACAAAGAGTCCATACAGTTATTTAAAAAAGCTAAAGAGATGTTGGTCCCTCATAAAAATCGTTTTATGTCGGAAGCACGAGCAAGAGAGCTCATCAACAAAGCTGGGCTCCCTACCTTCCCAAGGCCAAAGGGCATTCCCGAAAACTATAGGGTCAAGCTTTCAAAAAAAGGAGGGGGCATGAAATATATCCACCCTAAACACAATCATACCTCTGTGAGAGTGATGCCGGGAAAGCCTCATAGCCCGCTCCCTCACCAGCAAAAACCTTACGTTATCCACCTGAAAGATGGAAAAGCTTTTGATAAATGTGGCAATATAGTCTCCTCGAAGTCCCCAGAGGCTCATATACCAATAGAAGAATTTATCTATGGAGGTGGGTAAGGTTTATGCTAACTAATGAAGACAAAAAGTACATATTGCTTAGCCTTTTAGAGAATATTGAGGATATTTCTGATAAAGAG
>Ga0049100_1000102_pt1 | contig 20068 bp, 20 predicted proteins | sample WorMetimpBELIZE2_FD_55036 | JGI IMG/M metagenome (GOLD analysis project Ga0049100, IMG submission 55036) | Marine gutless worms symbiont microbial communities from Max Planck institute for Marine Microbiology, Germany - Olavius imperfectus... | ecosystem: Host-associated > Annelida > Digestive...
ACGTTTTATTTATGAGTATGAAGTACTGATAATAAAAACGAGAACACACAATGACTAAGCATCACTTACATACACAATGTATTCATGGTCCAGAAAAACCAAACGATCCTCACGGCGCACTGAGTGCGCCACTTTACCAAACCTCTACCTTCGCATTTGCTAATGCAGCCCAAGGTGCAGCCCGATTTGCTGGTGAAGAGCAGGGCTTTATTTATACCCGTTTAGGTAATCCGACAACGCAAGAGCTAGAACAAAAAGTGGCTCAGTTAGAAAACAGTGAAGCAGCGGCTGCCACAGCGACCGGTATGGGTGCGGTGTCTGCGTCTGTGCTTAGCTTTTTACAACAAGGTGACCACTTAGTCGCATCAAGTGCGTTATACGGTTGCACCTTTGCATTTTTTGCTCACATGTTGCCGCGCTTTGGTATCGAAGTTACTTTTGTTGATATGACTAACGAAGCTGAACTTCGCGGTGCGGTAAAAGCCAATTCAAAAATGATTTTTGCAGAAACGCCAATTAATCCGACCATGGCGGTGCTTGATCTAAGTTTGATTGCCGATGTTGCCAAACAGCATCAACTGATAAGCGTTATCGACAATACCTTCTTAACGCCTCTGCTACAGCAACCTACCTCGTTTGGTATTGATATTGTGGTGCATAGCGCAACTAAATACCTAAATGGCCATGGTGATGTGGTAGCAGGACTCGTGTGCGGCACAGAGGAGCATATCAACCTGATAAAAATGACGGTGCTAAAAGACATTGGTGCAACGATTAGCCCTCATGATGCATGGTTAATTAATCGCGGTTTAAAAACCCTTGCTGTACGCATGGAGCGCCACTGTGCAAGTGCCCAAGTAGTTGCTGAATATTTAGAGCAACACCCGTTAGTAAGCCAAGTTTATTACCCAGGACTTAAATCACATCCGGGTCATCAATTTATTGGCTCACAGATGAAAGCCGCTGGTGGTGTTATTGCCTTTGAAATAAAAGGCAGCCTTGAAGATGGCGAAACATTTATAAATAACACCCAACTTTGTACCCTTGCGGTCAGTTTAGGGGATGCTGAAACCCTCATTCAACATCCTGCATCGATGACACATTCGCCTTATACACCTGAAGAAAGAGCAGCTGCTGGGATCAGTGATGGCTTAATTCGATTATCAGTTGGTCTAGAAGATGTTAACGATATTATTAACGATCTTAAAACTGCATTTACATTCATTGGTTAGGTTGTAATCTTAAGTTTACGATTGTGTTTGCTTTTAGCCCTTTGAAAACGAGGTATGTAAACTTTTCGATCTTTTGGTGTAATTTTAACTTTACGTTAGGGCTGTTTCTGCAAACCTTAGAAACAGCCTTAACTATTAAAATTTCGCTTACTTTTACATAGTATCGGCTTAACAAGTTAATGAGATTCTGATCAATGCTGATCAAGATTTAACGAAGAAGGTTATTATGGCTAAAGCAAGTAATTACACCTCCAAGCAACCTGATGAAAATGGGGTTATCCATTGGAGCGAAGAAGAAAATAAAATATGGTCTGAGCTAGTTGCTCGCCAACTCGCTTGCATAGAAGGTAAAGCCTGTGATGAATATTTAGCAGGTCTTAAGAAAATTAATTTACCAACAGATCGTATTCCACAACTTAGTGAACTCAACGAAGTGTTACTCGAAACAACGGGCTGGCAAGTTGCGCCTGTTCCGGCACTGATCGATTTTGATGAGTTCTTTCGATTACTAGCAAACAAGCAGTTCCCAGTAGCGACTTTTATTCGCAGCCGTGAAGAGTTTGACTACTTACAAGAGCCAGATATCTTCCACGAGATTTTTGGCCATTGTGCCATGCTTACCAACCCAGCATTTGCTGAGTTTACACACAAATATGGTCAGTTAGGTTATGCCGCTGAAAAGAAAGATCGTGTTTATTTAGCACGCCTTTACTGGTTTACTGTTGAGTTTGGTTTAATGAAAACCGAACAAGGTCTGCGAATTTATGGTGGTGGTATTTTATCAAGCCCAGGCGAAACACAATACGTGTACTCAGATAAGCCAGAAATCAATGCGATGAACGTGCTTGATGTATTACGTACACCTTATCGTATTGATATTATGCAGCCTGTGTACTACACCATTAACTCAATCAATGACTTATTTGATATTTCACAAATGGATATCATGTCGCTGGTGAGTAAAGCAAAAGAATTAGGGCTACATGAGCCAAAGTTTCCTCCTAAAGAAAAATTAGCAAGTTAAGGATTTATAATGTCTTCATTAAGCACACAAAAGTGTGAAGCGTGTCGTGCGGATGCGCCTAAAGTATCTGATGCTGAATTAGCAGAATTGATCAAAATGATCCCAGACTGGGTTCCTGAAGTGCGCGACGGCATTATGCAATTAGAGCGTGTTTACAAGTTTAAAAACTTCAAGCAAGCACTTGAGTTCACTAATAAAGTGGGCGATATGGCTGAAGAAGAAGGTCACCACCCAGGCTTGTTAACCGAGTGGGGCAAAGTAACCGTTACTTGGTGGAGCCACTCTATCAAAGGATTACACAAAAATGATTTTATCTGTGCTGCTAAAACAGACGATGTATTCGCTGCACTGTAAATTTTAAGTTCTGCCCAGAACGATAAAAGGCGTAACCTCAGGTTGCGCCTTTTTGCTTTTTTAGTTCTGATTTCAGCACCGTACTTGAAGGGACTTCATAAAAAGGCTAGCATGAACCTCATATAGGTAAATACTAGGGAAGGTGGTTTATCGTTTATTCCTCTAAGGTTATAGAAAGCACTCAAACCCAGAGCTTTTATTTTTTACGCCATATCATATTATCAGCTTATATTTGCCTTTATCTTTTACTTTTATTAAAGCCACTTGAGGTACAAGCTATGTTTGGTCGATTTAAATTGCATACTGTAGAAATGTCGCCGGAGGTATCAGGTCGAATAACTGATGGGGGTAAGCCATTATCAGGTGTGCAAGTAGCAAGAAGCCTAGCATATGATGGGTACAAAGATGGTAAAGAACAACTAGAGCATACATTTACAAATGAAAATGGTGAGTTTTCGTTTACAAAAATGGTAATCAAATCTCGTAAGCCAGGCAGTATCTTTGGACAGAACATGCCAGTATTACAAGCGATTTATGTTGAGCGCGACGATAAGTTATATCAACTATGGTATACGAGTAAGGTGTGGGAACCAGTTAAGCCGTTAAGTGATTTGTTATTAAGATTAAATGCAGATCTACAAAATAAAGAAATACACCATGAAGTTGATACAAGAAGTTATGGTGGTATGCGCTCTCAAGTCGTTTTATCTATATGCTATTTCGAAGATAGCCTCATAACATCTTTTTATAATAATCAAGAGATATCTACTTATGCAGATATTGATTAATTTTTAATTTCAATTTTAATGTAAGGAAACATTATGCACGCAATTTCACCCAGGATGGCATCTAGCCTAGCACTAGCCTCATACTCTATTAAAAATGGCTTATCAAAAGGGGCTCGACTAGCAGTTAACCAAGATATCGATAAACACTTCAGCTTTGACTTATCAAACGGAGTACACAAGGGGACTTCTGGGGGATTTTTCTGGCGTAAAGAAACAGGCTTCGCACTTATTGGTCAAGGAAAGGCTAGTAGTATGATACATAAAAATGATTATGTAGTTGCTTTTAGAGGAACTGATGCCTTAGCTGACTGGGTTACTGATGCAACAGCCCATAGTACGAATAGTGATAATGGGAATGCTGTTCACACTGGTTTTCAGCGCAGTTTTGCTTCTATAAGACCTAGTCTTTTTGATTATTTTAACCAACCTGGCGTAAGAGACAAAAAAGGTGGGGTTGTTCATTGTGTAGGACATAGCTTGGGCGGAGCCTTAGCCACATTAGCTGCTGACTGGATAAGTACAGAATTTGATAAAACAGTTTACGTTTATACCTTTGGAGCTCCGCGAGTTGGCAAAAAAGATTTTGTAATAAGTAATCATTCAAGAATTGAAAAGACTTACCGTTGTGTTCATGGTAATGATCCTGTTCCAAAAGTACCTGTCTGGCCTTTTTACCATGCTCCGTTAAATGGACGAGAATATATATTGTCACGAGCTCAAGGAATTAGTTTCGCAGCACATGGAATGCCGAATGGGCCTGGATATATAAATACAGCAGATCATAATCGTTGGGAGAATTTAGATGTGCAATCATCAACCTCTATAAGCCAGCGTGTAATACTCAATTATAACCATCGCCTTCAGACTACATACTCAACACATTGGGCTGATAAAATAGCGGCTGCATTAATGACAATATTGGTTGATGGCGGAGCGTCAGGTATCGTCGCTAGTTTACAAGCTACATTAGTGCCTGTTGCCACTGTTTATGATGTTATGGCTCGTACTCTGGCTGATATAGCTAAGATAAAAACAGAGCAAACAGAACCCCTTAGAGGTTTGTTAGCATGTATGCTGGCTTTTGCAGGTAAAGGCGTAAGTATCCCAATAAAATTAACAGAGAGCTTCATTCGTTGGGTATTCAGTGTAACTATTGGGCGTTTGTATAAAGCTGCTAGACAAGCAATGAAGCAAAACTAGCAACCATTACATAAATAAATATTTATGATGTTGCTAAAGTAAAAACAGACGATGTATTCGCTGCACTGTAAATTTTAAGTTCTGCCCAGAACGATAAAAGGCGTAACCTCAGGTTGCGCCTTTTTGCTTTTTTAGAGTCCAAGAATTAACATTAGGCTCTTATCTATGCGAGAACACTAGAAAAGTAAATAATGAAAAACAAAGCGCTTATTCTGCCATTCCTACTCATTTTACTGCCCTTAATTGATAGCTTGTTTATCCCGCAAACATTTGGCATTCAATGGCACAGCCCTAAACTTATGTACCAAATAGGCGTAGCGCTGATGATTGTAAAGCTCACTATGGTTGCCATTGGGCTTTGGTTATTACTCAAAGCAAAGCGCCTTTATATGGAAGCCAGTAAATCGACCCGTATTGTTAAATTTTCAGTCTTTTTACTCGGCAGCTTACAGGTGGTGATAATGACAGCAATATGTTTTTGGTATTTAGTGGCGGGCACGCAAGCGAAATATTTTATGCTGCAAGACAACATTGCTGTATTTACCGCTGATTATGGCGTATTTGCACCGGTACATCATGAGTTCTCATTTATATGCTTTAATGCCAATGGTTTTTACCACATGCAACCAATAGCCCAGCTACCTTGGCTCGGAACCTTTACCTTTACTAGCCAAGATTCGCGTTTGATCATTCAACATAAAAACCAAAGCGGCGCGAATACTCAAGAAATTTCATTAAAAGGGTATGGCTGTTTGCAGTGAGAGGTGTTGGCTTTGTGGGAGGTGACTGCGATTATAAGTGGTTTTCAGGAAGCTGAGATTGGTTTAGTACGGCAACAATCATTATAAAACCATCTTCTTTAATAAAATAAGCGGTATGTTTACCAACAGAAAAGTAAAAACCATTTGGATAAATGTCATTACAACTACGCCCAATTTCTGGATTGTCAGCAAGCAGCTGAAATGTTGTAAGCAGTTTTTCTTTGTAACTGCGCCATTGTAACGGCGAAAAATTATTAACGGTGTAATCTTTGATTTTTAGCAAATGAGACTGGGCTAACTCACTTAGTTTGTAACTTCTCTTTTGCATAATGTTTTATAAAGTATCTAAGAAGTCTTTACCATCAACTACATTACCTTGAGCTAAGTCTCTTTTTGCGTTTTCAAAGCAATACTTAATATAGTCAACTTTCATAGCTTCTAATTCTTCATAATCCCTTATAGACATGACCACTACGGCGTCTTTGTTGTTTTTACTAATTTTAATAGGCTCACGTTGAGCGTTTAAAAGTAGTTCACCAAAATTACGTTTTGCATCATTTGCTGTTAGTGTATTCATGGCTGAGCTCTAAAATAAAGTGATAGGGGAATTATAGTAAAAAGCATGAAATGGTCAAAATAATTAAATCGCACGATTAGTTTGGGTTCTGTAGTTTTACTTACAAGGCACTGATTATATAAGGCACGTCACATACATAAGAGAATTATGAAATTTATATTAGATGACATAGTAATCGAGCATATTGAAAACTCTGATCCTATTTCAATAAAAGTAGGAAAGGTTGGCTGTAGCCATGGTTATATTGACTTAGAAGTAAATATGCTATCTATCTCTCAAGCAAATGAAGCACTTACAACAGGTGGAAAGCCAAAAAGCTTAAAATTTGGTTCAGCCCTCAAAGGATGTAAGTTTAAATTTAGTAAGCAAGAGACAAAATTTTACACAGGTTCAATGCTTTGGTGGTGTTTGCCACTAAGCTTTCGCTGGGAACCTCTTTATTGCTATGAAATAAAAGAGGTTTTTAGAATGATTCACTATTTTAAAGCATTATAAAGCGAGTATTTTAAACGCGAATCGTAGCTGTTAACTTAGTTCTGCGTAAGTGTATATTTACTGAGCTTTATAGTGGGAACAATAATTGTATCGATACTATTACAAACGTTATTTATCCCACCTTTATGATTTGTCGAAGTGCCTCTGAGTATAGCCTTTGCGATTGTTGGTACTGTCATCGGAATTAAGGTAGGTACTCTGGATAGCAAGGAAGCCAAAGGGCCCTGAACTTGTTTTTTCTTCTAAAAAGTCAAAAAATTAAGAACTTAATTTAAAGGTGGAATAAAGATGATTAAGAAACTGATAGTTATATTTTTCTTTTTGTTTCTTCCCATAATCGGTATTTTGCTACATGTGTTTACGCAGTTTCTACATCTTTCTCAATGGGAGATTATAAACATCATCGTTTCTGTAATTTTTTCAGTGCTTTTTGTTATGAAGCAGTATTTGTTATCGAAAACGTTAGGAGCATTACTGGTTACTTCAATAGTCTCTAAAAATGCATACTTACTACTTGAATCTTCAGATGAAATTACAACAGCTATTATGCAAGTAGGTTTCGTTATAGTTTATCAAGCTGCACTGGGCTTACTCGCTTTGTACTTTCTTCATAAGAAAACTAATTTGTAAAGTTGTCAGGTCTTGCTTTCTGCTTTATAAGGCAAAAAACAAGACTTGACCCTCATAACAGTAATTTCAATAAAAAAGGAGCTAGGAAAAAGCACCATATTGATGGTTCAACGACATTTACTAGAAAAGATGGAGAATTCAAAATAGAGTTGAACGGGAAAACTTTAACATACGGAAAAAATTAGAGTTATGAATTTAAGCGATTCAGAACAACAAGTTCAAAATTTGTTGAACTTAGGTTCTAAGCAATTTGAAAAGGCAAAGAAAGATATTAAAGCTATCGGGGTTGAGTGTTTGGAATTAGAAGAAGATCAATTTTCAATATATGACGAAGTCCTATTCTATTCTGAAGTTATCGAAGGTGTAGCCTATAAATACTCTAAACAGACTATTTCCGGACGCTCTGAAAAGTTACTTAAACTACAAAAGTTAACACTATTTGAAAATACTGATTTTAAATCTTGGTTTTCAAAATATCATCTAAAGTACCATGAGTACGCCATGTATTTGCTGGTATTAGAGAGCTTAAGAAAGCTAATAGTATCTGACCTTGAGCTCGAAAGTGACTATAAATAATCTTGGTTCGTTTGCCGCTCAAAAGGGTCACCCATCAGAAAACTCCGGCCAAGCAGGCAGCTGTGTTTTTTTGATCTTTAGTTCAAAATCAGATGAACCTGTATGCTTATGTGGGGAATGACCCTATTAATCTGACTGATCCGACAGGAGAGTATGCAGTATGGGGAGCTGCAATCGCAGCGGCTTTAGATGTAGTTACCCAAGGAGTTATGATAGCCGCAGGTCAGCAAGAAAGCTTTGATGGAGGCTCCGTATTAGTCTCTGCTGCTGGTTTTGCTGGAGTTGGGATAGCAAACCAAGTATCTAAGCTTGGTAAAGCTGGACAGGTGCTTGGTAACATAGCTGCTGATGCGTCTATTAGCGCTGGTAGTACAGCGCTTAAAGGTGGAGACGTAACATTGACAGGTGTTGCTATTGATGTTGTTGCGGGGCAAACCGCTGGCAAAGCGGCTGGGAACTATGCTTCAAATAAGGTGGCAAACTCTGCTGGGCAAAAATTAAATGCTTAATCTGCGAATAGACTTCAAAGAATTGCAAATAAACCCGGAGCTAGAAATGCTCAAATAAATAGAGCAAATGCAGCGCAACAAGCTGTCCAAAATGCTCCAATCGAAGCTGGGGCGGCAGCTAGTGTTGCTGGTTCTAATGCTGCATCATCAACAGCGAAGACAATATGCAATTCAAACGGAGGTAAGTGTTAATTTGGAAAAGAAGCTATTAACTTTTGAGCGTCTAATATTGTCGCTCAAGTCTGACAAATTGCAGTTATGCGTATATATCGGATTATATGTAGGGTTGTTTGTTATTTTATATTTAGAAAATGGCATCAGAATAGCCATATTGGGTTCTTTAGTTCCCCTAACTATTGGTGTAAATAGTTTACTAGTGATGGATCTGAAACATATTGCTAGTGATTTTTCATTTAAGAAGTTTTCTAATATAACTTTAGTCACCTTGGTTCTAGTAACAAATGGGCTTATTTTGTGGTTCGCGTGGCCTAACTGGATTTTGGTTTTAATGCCTTGGCTGATACCGCTAGTATTAAAGATTGGAATTGACGGTTATCTTAAATTTAAATCGTAAATTATAATTTTTGAATCCAAAGCCTCGCTAGTCGGAGCTAGGATTCAACCAAACTAGCAATACTTGCTCTCAATCCAAAGCCAGCAGAATCTGGTTTTGTTTTTTTGGTTCAATGAAAACGGTCGTTTGGTGTCAAATTCAATTGGGTGATTTGCTCAGGCGAAAATCCGTGCCGAAGAAGTTGGAAATCTCTCATCTGAAAAAATGAAGGGGTCAAGTCTTGCTTTTTGCCCTTGGTAAGTCTTGCTTTATCACTACAAAGCACGGGTTTACCACCCTGAATTAGGGCGTTTTATGCAGACTGTTCCCATTGGATATAAAGATGAGATGAATATGTATGTGTATGTAGGTAATTGGTGAGGTAGTAGTTTTAGATAGACATGAGCAAAGTGGCAATAATGAGACTTATCACGGTCATGTACAAAGTACTATCACAGATCAGAAAACAAGAAATGCGGATTCAAAACTACCAAATGTTGTGGTGAACAAAAAAGGGAAATGGAAAGTTAAAAAGAGAAACTAAAATGAATGAAAAGTTTGTGAATACATTATCAATACTGCATAAAACGGCATCTGTTGTTGAGGCAACTAACTTCTTAAATGAAGGAGTTAGTGCAGACATTAAAGCGCAAGGGGGTATTACACCGCTGCACTTTAATGAAAATTATAAAGTCTTGAAACTTCTTATTGATAGAGGAGCTGATGTCGATGCTTCAAGGGATGATGGACAGACTCCACTTCATATACAAAATGATTCTAAAATTGTTCAACTGTTGATCGACAATGGTGCAAACGTTAATGCGTTAAATATGTATGGTGATACTCCTTTGCATTTATCGGAAACTTTGGAAAAAGTGAAGCTTTTAGTATCAAATGGGGCAGATATTAACATTTTGAATGAAGATAATGAGCTACCTGACGATTGTTATGGTGAAGACATGGAAAGTCAAAATATGATTAACTTTCTAGTAAGTATGCGAGATTAATGTGTTCGTTGAATCCAAAGCCTCGCTAGTCGGGGCTAGGATTCAACTATCGAGATCAAATAAACGTTGCTCTCAATCCAAACCCAGCGGAAGCTGGGTTTGTTTTTTTGGTTCAATGAAAATAGTCGATTGGTGCCAAATTCAAAAGAATAAAGGGGTCAGGTCTTGCTTTTTGCTTCCTACAAAGTCAAAAAACAAGCGCAACTCTTAATAATCATTACTACCCTTTATTAGAACAGCCAGCTCTTAAAATATTAAATAGCTGGCAGTCATCTCAAGCCTAACAGTTATTGCTTTACCTGAACTTCTACTTCTTGCCCGGTTTGCAACTGCTCGGCGCCGCGTACTGCGACTTTATCGCCCGCATTTAAAGTGATGTTTGAAGTCGGGGTGACTTCAACCAGTTTGTCTTTACCATTACCGACTTTTACGGGAATTTGCAGGGCTTTGTTGTCGTTGTCGATTTTGACGATATGGGTGCCTTTTTTGCGTAAAATCAGCGCATCGCGATTCACCAGTAGTACATCCCCTTTGCTTTTTAGTGGCACGGTTACATCAACCAGTTGGCCAATTGCCCATGTTTGCTCGGCATCATTTGCTAGTAGGGCACGCACTTCTACGGTTTGTGAACGCGGATCGGTTGATGGGATCACCGCTGTTACGGTGGCTGTTGTCATATCAGGGGCTGATAAGTCGCCGGCTTGAATCGGTAACTCTATGCCTTTGTGTAAAAACTTTAAGTATTTAACAGGCACGTACAGTCTTACTTCTAGGTTATTAATATCGAGCAGGGTGACCAGTTCATCAGCACGATTTATTTCGCGACCAGCGCGTTTAAAACGCTCGCTGATCACGCCGTCAAATGGGGCGCGAACGGTTGCACGCGAAAGCTGATCGTCTATTACTTTTAATTCAACCTTAGCCAGTGCGATATCAGATAACGCAAGGTCATGCTTATTTTGCATATCATCGACTTGGCTTGCTGCAGCACTGCTGGCTTTGGCGAGTTTTTGTAAACGAGCGAGCTCTTGTTGATATAAGCGTAGGTTTATTTTGGCGCGATTGAGCATTTCTTGCTGGCGTGCTTTTTCCAGTTCAAGCGGTAAGGTGTCCATACGAACTAGGGTGTCGCCACTTTTCACCAGAGTACCTGGCTCAACAACATATAATAAACGCCCGCTAACGCCTGCTGTTAGGGTTACATCGTCTTTGCCATACAAAGTGCCGCTGACTTCAATTTCGCTTGTCAGTGGAGCTTGTGTGACGGTTTCTACCGTAACCGGTACGACTGCAAAGGCGTTAAATGCGATAAGACTGAATAGCGCACAAAAGCGAGCGGTTAATTTACGAAAAGGTGTGTTCATTGTTTTAATACTCATTGATTCGATACCAAGCTTAAAGGCGTTTTTTCTGGTTGCTGTTTGTTATTAGCGGGCGGCAGTTGTCTGCCAAGTTGCAATAAACTTGGCATTAATATCAGGGTAAATAGGGCACTAATGGCCATGCCACCGACGATCACAGTGGCAAGGCCACGGTAAATTTCTGATCCTACCCCCGGCATTAGCATCAAAGGCAGCATGCCAAATAAGCTGGTTAAGGTACTTAAGTAAACGGGTCTTGCGCGCAGCAGCACTGCTTGGCGAACGGCGTCTTCTCGACTGAGCCCAGCGGCCATTGCGACACGGGTTTGGTCAACCAATAAAATGGCATTATTTACCACCAGACCCAGCAAGATAATAAAGCCAATCATGGTCAGTAAGTCGAGTGATTGGAAGGTAAATAAGTTAAGTACGAATAGGGCCAGGACACCGCCTGCAATTGCCAATGGCATGACCAGTAAAACTAACGCGCTGTCTTTGGCTGACTTAAACAATGCGGTCATTAGCAAGAATAAAATAAACAGAGCCAAGATAAAGTTGATTGTCATTTCTTGCATGGCCGAATTCATCTTTTGTGCGTTCCCCGCCAAAATCGCACCAGAGCTGTCAGGCAAGCTTGCACGAACTTTTGGCATAACTTGCTCAGAGAGAATAGTTTGCGCTTGTTGCAAGCTCATGTCTGCTGGTGGCGTGACAACAATACTCACGGTACGGCGGCCATTAACACGTCTAAGCTGGGTTGGTCCTACGGTGCGTTCAATATTGGCAAGCTCGCCTAAAGTTTGAATACCTGATTGTGGGGTCACAATGGGCAGTGCTTTAAGCTCCTCTGGAGTTTGCCACGGTATGCCGCGCAAAATCACGTTCATGCGTTCGTTGCCATCAAAGTATTCATTAACAAATAACCCGCCTGTATAGGCTTGCACTGCTTGAGATACATCACGACGAGTTAGCCCTGCTTGGGTTATACGGCGGTCATTGGGTGTGAGCCTAAGCTCTGGCTCTGCCATATCGAGTCGTGGTTGTGGCCTTGCGGTGGCATTCGGCATTGCGTCGGTGACAGCTTGCAGCGCCACATTAGCACCGGCGATTAGCTCGTCCATATTAGGACCCGTTAAATCGATATTGATATTGCGACCATCACCGCCATTAGCAACTTGGATCATCGACCCTCGAAAGAAGAATACTTGGGTGTCGGGTAAATCAATGAAGATTTCTTCTCGGGCTACCTTCATTAATTCTTCAACACGTTGCGGATCAGCAGAATAAATAAAGCCACCAGCATTCGAACCAAAAGCATAAAAGTTAAAATCTTTTATCCCCGGCTCTTTTTCACCTGTGTAATAAGGCATTAAGCGCTTTTTGATGCGCATCAGCAGCTCTTCTTCCATAAACTGCACATTGCCGCCAGGCGGGGTATTCAAGTTAAAGAAAAAGCCATCGGTTGGTGCGCGTGGCATAAAATCAGTTTTCGGGAGCATGGTCATGGTCGCGACGAGTGAGCCACCTAATAAGGCTGTTATCCACACTATTTGTTTAACGCGGGTATTGGTTAGCGCCATGATGAAGTTAGTTAGCTTATGCCAATATTTACTATAAGGATCCGCTTTGAGCTCTTTGTCTGGCCAAAAGTGGTTAGCTAACGGGATTAGTGTAATTGCGCAAATCATAGAGGCAATTACAGCAATAGATAAGGTGAGCGCCAAGTCAGAGAATAACTGCCCCTCAATACCTGCCATAAATAAAATTGGCAAGAAGATAGCAACGCTGGTGGTGGTTGAGGCAAATAAAGCGCCTGTTACTTGAGCTGCACCTTTTAGCGCGGCTTTTTTACTATCAAAGCCTTCGCTTCTGAGCCTTGCGATATTTTCTTGCACTATGATGGCGGCATCAAGTACTAAGCCAACAGCAAAGGCAAGACCCGCCAGTGAAATAACATTTAAGCTGCGGTCAAAAATATTCAACGTTAAAAACGCGACTAACAAAGAGACAGGAATCGTCGCTGCAATCACAAACGTGGCCTTTAAACCTCTAAAGAACAGCCACAAGATTAAACACGACAGCAAAACACCTAGGCCTAAGTTACTTTTAACCAAGGACAAGGCATTACGAATATGCACTGAGGCATCAAAACTTAATTCAATCGATAAGCCATTCTCAGCCAGCGGCCCTTCGTTTAGCTCTTTAATGGCAAGGTTAATTTCGTCGAGTAGGGCAACGGTATTGGCTTCGTTAGCGCGCGAAATACGAATGTAATACGCAGGTTTACCATTTCGACCACTCATTCCTAAACGGTCAGAAAAAGTGCGCTCTACACTTGCGATATCGCCAAGGTAAATAGGTCTATCGCCTGAATAACCAACGCGCATTTGTGCCATGCTCGATAAATCATATTGCCCAGTAAAGCGCACGGTATATTGACGACGGCCAACATTGGCAAGGCCACCAGAGGTATCGCGTGAGCTGGCTAATACGTTACTGATTTGGTCAAGGCTGACGCCAAGAGCGGCGGCTTTGTGAGGGTCAAAGGTGATACGTAACTCTTTTGGTCGCTCACTGGCTAAATCAACGCGGGCAACACCAGGAATACGTGCCAAACGGGGCTCAACAAATTCATCGATTTGTTTTTGGAACTGCGCCATGTCTAAATCAAGGCTGTCGCTATTAAAATCTTTCGGGGTGACCAGTAACGTTGCAGCGGCTTCGCCATTATTACCGCCAGCAAATACCACAGGATCAAATGCATCTAACGGCAAAGGCGGCGCTTGGTTAAGGCTAGTTAACACATCAAGCATGGCCTGTTGCATGTTTTGCCCAACAGCAAAAGTCAACGTGATAGAACCATTACCACGGTTAATGTAAGTATTAACCTCTAGCGCACCCGGGGTGTTTTTTACTGCGTTCTCGAGCGGCTCAATGATCACCGATTCAATCTCTTCAGGTGCAGCTTGGCGCCAGCCAGAGAAAATAGTGATCTGCGGTTGCTCGATATCTGGTGTGAGCTGAATTGGCAGCTTAAAAATACTCAACATGCCAAACAACATAATCAACACCAAGATGACAATAACACTCGCAGGGTTTTTCAGCGAACTACGTGTCAGGTTCATTGTGTGTGTTCCAAAATCAGTTTGTGTGCATTGTAGTGCGATGTAAAAAAAGTGCCAGTGAGGTAAATGAAATGTATGTCAGAAGTAACGCTGAATAGCCGTTAATTCGCGATAAAGTGTGTATTTGAAATAAGATGTAACAATTTAGCTGAGGCGCTTTAAGTTAAAAGCCTTAAGTCCTAAGTTTTAAGCTCTAAGTACAAAAAAGCGCGAAACTAGTTAGCATCGCGCTTCTTATATCTAAAATTTAAAGCTGACGGCTTAAAGCTCCGCTTTATTATTCATCAATCGAGCGAAGTAGGGCGTTAATACCTACTTTTTCGCGAGTTTGCTGATCCACTTTTTTCACGATGATGGCAGCATATAGGCTGTGCGAACCATCTTTTGACGGTAAAGAACCTGGAACGACAACTGCACCAGCAGGTACTCGGCCGTAATGGATTTCGCCAGTTTCACGGTCATAGATGCGTGTGCTTTGGCTGATATAAACGCCCATCGAGATAACGGCGCCTTCTTCAACTACAACGCCTTCAACAATTTCAGAACGTGCGCCAATGAAGCAGTTGTCTTCAATAATAGTTGGGTTAGCTTGTAGTGGCTCAAGTACACCACCAATGCCTACACCGCCAGATAAGTGAACGTTTTTACCAATTTGTGCACATGAGCCAACCGTTGCCCATGTATCAACCATGGTACCTTCATCAACGTAGGCGCCAATGTTGACATAAGATGGCATAAGCACCACGTTTTTACCTACGAAGCTGCCTTTACGTGCCACAGCATTAGGCACAACACGCATGCCGCCTTGTTGGAATTGCTCTGGTGTATAGTCGCTAAATTTAAGGGGTACTTTGTCGTAAAACTGATTAACACCATCGCTCATTGGTTGGTTATCACGAATACGGAAAGACAGTAGCACCGCTTTTTTCAACCATTGATGTACAACCCACTCACCACTGATTTTTTCAGCAACACGCGCAGCACCGCTATCAAGTAATTCAAGCGCGTCGATAATTGCTTGTTTAATTTCACTTGATACTGTGCTTGGGCTGATGCTATCGCGGTTGTCCCAGGCGTTTTCGATCATGGTTTTTAAATCTAACATAAGATCCTCTTATTCGGTTTCTGCGTTGAGTTTTTTACGCAATGCTTGATGAATTTTAGCCTGTTCTTCGTCTGTTAATGCTTGGTATTCGTTATTTGATACCACGAAGAAATCTTCTGCACGCTCACCAACAGTGGTGATCCGCGCGGCATGAATATGTAATAAGTGCGCTTGAAATACTTCCGCAATTTTTGTTAATAGACCCGGAATATCCACCGCCTGAATTTCAATTAAACTGCGGTCTTTACGGGCATGCGGTCTAAGCACAATTTTTGGCTTGATATTAAAGTCTTTAAAGCGCTGAGAGCGATTCTTTTTAAGGCGAATTTTCTTTTTCGGGTCGCTAATTGCAAGATCTAAAGCACGTTTAATGCCTTGCGAACGGTTACTCGCAATCGGGTCACCATTGACCTCTAAAATAACAAAGCTAAATAGCACGTAGCCATCTTTTGTGGTCAGTACCTGCGCATGTTGAATTTGCGCTTTTTTCGAACCAATCACACTAACTAAACGTGAGAATAAACTGCCCGAGTAAGGGCTATAAGCAAATACTTGTGTACCACCATGCATTGCGGTGTTAGACACGGCAACGCTAGGCTGGCTTAAATCGTCACAGCTTAGTAGGTGCTCTGTGTGCCACGAAATCTGTTGCTCGCTAAAAGCAGTAAAATAATTGGCTTTAAAGCGACTCCAAATTAAGTCGATTTGATCTTCGTTACAACCGTGGTTCAGTAAGCGCTGTTTGGCTTGCTGTTTTTTATCACGTATTTGGTCACGTTGGTCCATTGGGTTTTCAAGCCCTAAACGAAGCGCTCGCTGGGTGTGTAAATACAGCTCACGTAGTAGGGTATTTTTCCAATCGTTCCACAGGTTATCGTTAGTTGCGCGAATATCGGCTAACGTTAAGCAGTACAAGTAATCAAGCTGACGCTCATTTTTCACTTTACTTGCAAAGTCTTTAATCACATCTGGGTCATTAATATCTTTGCGCTGCGCTGTAACCGACATAAGTAAGTGATTAGCCACTAACCACGAAATAAGCTTGCCATCTGAGGCTGGGAAGCGGTGTAGCTTAGCAAACGCGATTGCATCAACTGAGCCAAGCTCAGAGTGATCGCCACCACGGCCTTTAGCAATATCATGGAAAATACCGGCTAAATAAAGTAACTCAGGCTTGTCCATGCGAGTGACAATTTCACTACATAACGGAAATTCGCTGACTTTTGATTTATCAAAGTACTTATAAATATTGTTGATGAGTTTATGGGTATGTTCATCCACGGTGTAGGCATGGAATAAATCGAACTGCATTTGCCCAAAGATATTACGCCACTGAGGTAAGTAGGCAGCGATAATACCGTGCTTGTGCATCAGCGTAAATGCGCGCCCCATACCGTTAGGGTGTTTGATTAAACGCAAAAATGCTTCGCGACAGGCGGCGTAATCTTGTAAATCACCCAATAAACGACGGCGAACTTGGCGCATTGTACGTATGGTACTTGGGTAAATATGGGTGATTTCTGGGTTATCAGCAATATGCTCGAACAATACAAATAGCTGATCACGGCGGAAGAACACCGATGGATTCTTAACACGAATTTGATGACCAATACGCTCAAAGTTACGGTCAAGCTCAATCACAGGTAACTCACCAGCACCCGGTAAAATGCTTTGCTCAAAGTATGAAAGCAGCATTTGGTTAAGCTCACGTACGCGGCTCATAATCCTAAATAAGCGTTTCATCATGCGCTCGACCGAGGCTTTACCGTCACTACCAAAGCCTAGAATTTCTGCGGCATGAGGTTGATGATCGAACAATAAGCGGTTTTCAGAGCGACCCGCAGCGATGTGTAGCGCAAAACGAATGTTCCAAAGGTTTTCTAAACATTCAGACAGTTCTTGGTATTCTTCGTGAGTAAGATAGCCGTGATTTATAAGTTCTTGTAATGTTTCGGCTCTAAAGTGCTTTTTAGCAACCCAAATAATGGTCTGTAAGTCGCGCAGGCCACCTGGGTTTTCTTTGATGTTAGGTTCAAGGTTATAAGCTGTACCATGGCATTTTTTATGGCGTAAGCTTTGTTCTTGTACTTTGGCTAAAAAGAATTCGTCTGAGCGCCAAATAGGCGTATCTATTAGATGATTTTTTAATTTTTCGAATTCGATATGGTTACCGAAAATTAATCGGCTTTCGAGTAAGCTGGTGGCAAATGTCACATCTTCGCGTTTTTGTTCTAATGCTTGTTCTATAGTGCGAACGCTGTGACCAATTTCTAAATTAAGATCCCAAAGCATGGTAACGAACTGGCCAATTTTCTCGCAGACGGCTTCACTTGGCTGCTCGCTTACTAGCAACATAAAGTCGATATCGGAATAGGGGTGTAGTTCGCCACGACCATAACCACCCACAGCAATTAGGGCAAGATCACTTTCGTGAGCGAGGTCGTAATCGTGAAACAGTTTAATTAATAAGCGGTCGATAAACTCAGCGCGGGCATTAATTAAGTTGCTAACGGGTTGTTTTGAGAATTCGTTCTGTAGCCATTTATAAAAATAACTAGAACAGTCGCGATAATCGCTAAGTTGCTCAGCTTGGCTGAGCAACTTTTTTACTTTATTGGGTAATGCCACTGGGGCTGGCTCCTAGTGTTCGATGATCCTGTCAATAGTATCATCTGATCGGAGCGTTAAAATTTCAACACCATTTTCAGTCACTAACAGTGTATGTTCCCACTGTGCAGACAATGAACGGTCTTTTGTTACAACTGTCCAGTTGTCTTTAAGTAGCTTACATTGGCGTTTACCAGCATTAACCATAGGTTCGATTGTTAAGCACATACCTGCTTTTAATACTTCACCAGTACCTGCTTTACCATAGTGCATTACTTGAGGTTCTTCGTGGAACTCAGCACCAATACCGTGGCCACAGTATTCACGTACGATTGAATAGCTAAAGCCCTCTGCGTATTTTTGAATTGCAGCACCAATATCACCTAAGCGTACGCCTGGTTTTACCATTTTAATTGCAAGGTAAAGGCTTTCTTGGGTGATATCTGCAAGACGCTTGCCTTGAATGTTAGGCGTACCAACGTGGAACATCTTCGATGTATCACCGTGATAGCCATCTTTGATCACAGTCACGTCGATATTGACGCTATCGCCTTCTTTAAGTGGTTTGTCATTTGGAATACCGTGACAAATTACATGGTTCACTGAGGTGCAAATTGATTTTGGGAAACCGTGATAATTAAGCGGTGCTGGAATAGCATCTTGAACATTAACAATATAATCATGACAAATTGTGTTTAGTTCATCTGTGGTTACACCTGGCACCACATGCGGTTCTATCATTTCTAGTACCTCGGCGGCTAAGCGCCCGGCAACACGCATTTTTTCGATTTCTTCAGGGGTCTTGATCACAGCACTCATTGAGGCTCCAAAGTTGTTTTTCAGGTCATTTTTTAGTGCACAAATTTTGCACTAGACGTTGAGTTTTCAATTTTAATATGGTATAAAGCGCGCCGTCTTTTTACAAATAAATTCTTAACTGATTTTTTGTATTTAAGGCAAACACAATTTTATTTTAACACACACACGTATCGTCACATACACTTGGGTGCACTTAAGTTACAAATTAACTACGGTGTTGGTGCTATGGGATATGTGGAGGCCTAACCCTAAATTATAGAGGATTATACAAATGGCAAACGTTTCAATGCGCGATATGCTTCAAGCTGGTGTTCACTTTGGTCACCAGGCACGTTACTGGAACCCTAAGATGAAGCCTTTCATCTTCGGCGCTCGTAACCGTGTTCATATCATCAACCTAGAGCAAACTGTACCAATGTTCAACGAAGCACTTAAGTTCTTATCGAACGCAGCTTCTAACAAAGGTAAAGTACTTTTCGTTGGTACTAAGCGCGCAGCAAGCGAAGCAGTTAAAGAAGCCGCTCTTCAAAGCGAGCAGTTCTACGTAAACCACCGTTGGTTAGGTGGTATGTTGACTAACTGGAAAACAGTTCGTCAATCAATCAAGCGTCTTAAAGACCTTGAAGCGCAAAGCCAAGACGGTACTTTCGAGAAATTAACTAAGAAAGAAGCGTTAATGCTTACTCGTGAAATGGAAAAGCTTGAAAAGAGCCTTGGTGGTATCAAAGACATGGGCGGTCTTCCTGACGCGCTTTTCGTTATCGATGCAGACCACGAGCACATCGCTATCCGTGAAGCTAACAACCTAGGTATCCCAGTTGTTGCTATCGTTGATACTAACTCTAACCCAGACGGTGTTGATTACATCGTACCTGGTAACGACGATGCGATCCGTGCTATCCAACTTTACACTGGCGCTGTATCAGCTGCGATCACTGAAGGTCGTGAGAACAACATCGTTGCTCAAGCTGAGAAAGACGACTTCGTAGAAGCTGAGTAATTAGCTGTCATCAAGTCTTCATCTAATTAAGATGAAGACTTGTTATTCTTGTTAAGCGGCCTATACCGCTTCCCTATAACAGAATTCAATTGAGGATATTCTAATGGCTGTAACTGCTGCCCTAGTTAAAGAATTACGCGAGCGTACTGGCGCTGGCATGATGGATTGTAAAAAAGCGTTAACTGAAACTAACGGTGACATCGAGTTAGCGATCGAAAACATGCGTAAGAGCGGTGCTGCAAAGGCTGCTAAAAAAGCAGGTAACATCGCTGCTGAAGGTACAATCTTAATCAAAGAAGGTAACGGTTTCGCTGCACTTCTTGAAGTTAACTGTCAAACTGACTT